>MDTD01105813.1_pt1 | contig 113034 bp, 85 predicted proteins | sample 811221 | NCBI WGS metagenome assembly MDTD01 (sample SAMN05326646, study PRJNA326480) | marine metagenome | isolation source: seawater | place: Pacific Ocean: South West | collected 2011 | reverse complement strand
GTAAAATTTAACTGAATTCTTAGCAATAGGAATCAATTTTTCTTATTATGGGAACGATTTCTATTGTATGGACTCTTAGGAGTTCGTTGCCGATTCTTATTCCCATTTCCTGATTTTTGATTGCCTTGTTTAGGCTTGTGATGTCTCTGATTATTGCGATTCTTGCCTTTGTTGTTGCTTGAATTTCTACTCTTGTTTTTACTTGGATTTCGATTCTTATTTTTGTTATTGTTCGAATTTCGATTCTTATTTTTGTTGCTGTTTGAATTGCGGTTTTTGCTGCCTGTTGAACTAGTTTTAATCTTACCAGGCTTCTGATCAGGCTTCGGAATTGCCCCTTTGAAATGATAGTCATGAGATTCATCAACATCAATATCAAAACCAATTAGTTGTTGAATTCCTACCAAGTAACCTGATTCAGTATCATCACAAAAGCCGTATGCAACACCTGATTTCCCAGCTCTTGCAGTCCTTCCTATACGGTGAACATAACTCTCTGGTTCATTCGGTAAATCGTAGTTGAACACGTGGGTGATGTTGTCTACATCAATTCCACGACTTGCAATATCAGTTGCAACTAGTATCTTAGTTTCACCAGTTTTGAAACTCTCTAATGCTTTAGTTCTTGCACTTTGGCTTTTATTTCCATGAATTGCAGCAGCATCAATCCTGCTTTGCCCAAGTTGTTTGACTAAACGGTTTGCTCCATGCTTGGTCCTTGTGAATACAATGGCTTTTCTTACCTTTTCTTGCTTGATAATCTCCACAAGCAGTCTTCGCTTGTCCGCTTTTTTGACAAACATAATTTTCTGAGCGATTCTATCGACGGTTATTTCTTTTGGACTTACATCAACCTTGATTGCGTTGTTTAGAAATGAGTCTGCTAGTTCAGCAATTGACTTTGGCATAGTTGCACTGAACAAGAGATTTTGTCGTTTCCTCGGGAGTAGATTGAGCACTTTTTTGATGTCTCTAATAAAACCCATGTCAAGCATTTGGTCGGCTTCATCGAGAACAAAGAATTCAACATTTCTCAAATCGATGTGACCTTGCCCAATTAGATCAAGCAGTCTTCCTGGTGTAGCTACCAGCAAGTCTATGCCTTTTTGCAATGCTCTGACCTGGGGATTCTGATTAACTCCACCAAAGATTACTTTGTGCTTGATGTCCATGTGCTCGCTGTAAGCAGAAAACCGCTCGTCAATTTGAGCAGCTAACTCACGAGTAGGCGACAATACTAGGCCTCTAATCTGCCGTTTAGCCTGGGTTTTTGTCCTATCTAATACATGCAACACAGGCAGCGCAAATGCAGCAGTTTTCCCTGTTCCAGTTTGTGCTACTCCGAGAACATCTCTTCCTTTGAGAAGCGGGGGAATTGATTGTGCCTGAACTGGAGTTGGTGTCGTATATCCTTCTTTTTCAATAGCAAGAAGCAATTTTTCCGATAGTCCTAATGATTGAAAGTCACGCATGTTATATCTCCAAGAGAGTCACAAATCGCAACAATTCTAACTCCTAGGATTCATGCTGCTAGGCTCATCATCTAAAACAAGGTAGGTCGTATTAAGCCCTCACCTTTACATTCTACTGGTTTACAAAAATAGTCAGAAATCTATTCACGAATATTAACCTATCAAATGCTGTTCATCTTTGGTTTGCGTGGAACAACTCTGAACAGAATGATGATTCCAATTAATGCTGATACACTTGCGCCTACTGCAATCAATGCTTTTGCAAAAGTAGTAAGTTCAGTTACAGGCTCTGCTAATACATAAGTTGCCGATTGGGCTTCTATCTTATTGACTCCTGCTAAGACATCAGTCACTGGATCTATGTCTCCTGAATTGTAGAAATCTGGGATAAAATCTCCGGTTGCATCATCCCACACGTATCCTTTAATGTTCTTATCAGCCCTTTGGAAATCTATATCTTGTGCAGTACCGCATGCTGTTGTACAATCCTTGGTTGAAATATCAGTTATTTTGCTGTCCTTGCTAGATGTTGTCTCGTATTTCGCATCACAATTAGAAGTTATTTTGAGAGCACATTTCCTCTTAGCCTCAAACAGGTCTTCTGCATCTTTCTTTGACATACCTGTTTTTGAGCTCATGTGGTCAATGAAGTCCTGTTTGCCTTGTTCTCCGTTATCGAGGAAATTTTCCTTGAACTTATCATCTTGATAATCTGCGATACCCTGTCCATTATGTTCCTTGGTTGCTTTGTTCACCTGCCCTCTAGAACCTCCACTCTTGCTGTGCTTTGCATCAACTTCGATTACTTTTACAACATTTCCATCGCTATCATAGACTACCCTAGTTAAATCTCTATCATATCCAGTGCCACCCTTTGCATACTTTCCAGTAGCAACCGTCACCATCTTTTCCCCATTTGGACCAAACACAACACCAATTTGGGTCAATTCATTCAACGTTCCCCTAAATGTATCAGAGTCTAAATTCTTTAATTTACCACCCTTTGAAACCATAGCATCGCGAAGATTTTTCATGGCTGCTTTTTGGTAATTAGCACCATCTTCAAGTTTTGCAAATCCGTCCATCTTTGCAAACAGATCTGGATTGTTTATTATTGTTCGAGATTGACGTAAAACCTTCTTCAAATCTTTAGGACTTAATCTGGAAAGTTCCTTCCAATCATCCATTAAATCAATTGCTCTACCAACCCTATGGCTACCTGGCAGGTCCAATTTCTTGCCCACCCACATGTAGAAGTTGCCAAGAACTTCGAATAATACCTTGAACGGGGAATTTGAAATTATTCCTCTAACAAGAATACTGCTCAGAATCGTATCAACGGTGAGTATCACGTTCTTTGCAATTGATAGTGGAAGAAGAGCTATGTCTTTCATAGTTGTAATTGGATTTTGGGTTAGGATTTTCTTGATTCCCATTAGTTCATCCGCCACTGTTGTCGTGAATGCACCAAGAGCTGACTCAGTTGCTCTCAAAGTTGCTTTAGCTGCAGAGAATGTTCCTGCCGTCAGTGCATCAATCGCTTTAGTAGCGGCTAAGAAAGTAAGAATGAACGCTACTAAGAATGACTGGTTAGATACATTATCCAAAAATGGTGACATTGATTTGACTTTGTCAATCAAAGCACCATAGATTTCCTTTCCTGTATCAATGATTGCGCTTGGATCAAAATTACCCATCATTTCCCTTATTCCCACAAGCAAACTTGACATCGTGGAAGCAAACTCTGTAGTCATTAATTTTGCAAACTTTAGGATTCCCATTCCAAAATCAATTATGTCCTGAATTGCTGTAATTATTCCATAAATTACTCCGGTAATTGCAGCAAGTCCACCAACGAAAATATTGTCTTCTCCACCCATCACATCTGCTAGTTTAATCGAGGCTTTTGCTAGTGAATTGGTCACCTTTGCTCTCATGCTATCGTGGTTTGCAATTTCAACAATTGAGGAATATCCGAAGTTATCTGTGACATTTACCAGAACTGTAACGTTCTTGACAAATGAAAAAGTCCTAGCAGAATAAACAACGCTGTACAAGATTCCGTCGCTATCTAATTGGTTTTGGATACCTTGGTCTTCAACAATTTGAGGTATCTGAGATTTCTCCTTATCACCATCTGTGACAATAATTTCCACTGAATTTAGATTTGGCTCATTTACTGTGAAATATAATCTGAAATCTTTCTTCAAGCCCTTGGATACCCTTACTGGAGCAAGGGCTTCAACTTCTGCCCCATCTAATTCCACCACCAATGGATCTTGAGCAGGGTCATTCACCTCCTCCAAATCGCTTAATCCATCTCCATCTGTATCTGGACTATACGGATTTGAACCAGCCATGAACTCTCCATAATCGGTCAAACCATCTCCATCCGAATCTATGCTATTTGTCGAGGATGTATGCTTCACAGTTCTAATTGAAGGAGGTTGCTTCAAACTAGGGTCATCTCCACTCAGATGTTCCATGAAAGACTGGAATTCGAGTAATTTAGAGTAGTGTGTTACGGTTTTAACATCCCAGCCTTGTAATTCAATTTCGTCACTTAATCCATCTCCATCTGAATCAAGAATTCTATAATTTGCTGCCTCAGAATCATCTAGTTCCCCGTCTAGGTTGATGTCTAATTCGCTGAATTGATAGATTTCCACTTCTACTGATTTGGTTAGTACATTATCTGAATGCTCATCAGACTCAGAAATTCTATCTTCGTGATCTAGCACAACCGTCAAGTAAGTTACATCAGTTTCAGGAACGAAGAATAAATTCGCTGTTTCGTCTACTTCGAGTTTAGGAATTGATACATACCCGAGAATAGAGCCATCTGAGAAAACTGCCAGTTCTGTATCTTTACTTGTTGGGATTCCACCATCGTTTGAGACATCAATTTTTACTGAATCATTGGAAAGTAATGTAATGTCATCAATGACTAAATTCGGGTAGTAATTTGGGCAGCCGTTCAGCGTCTTTTTCTGCTCAAGGTTTGAAGGAATTTGTAATTCAGAATTGCCATCGAATACTTCTATCTCGATTTCAAAATTATCACAGGAAATCGGCCAATTCATTTTGAATTCAATAGTGTCTAATTCTCCGGTTTGTAGAATTATTTCCGAAGATGTAGCAATCAATGGGATGCCCTCTCCCGCAGCATCATGGAGAGTAATTTTGACATTTGGCTCATCGACCTTAGAGCTTCCAATTATCGTGACTTCGACAGAGATTTCATGTCCGGGTCTCGGTATGTCTGGAAACACGTTCCATGTTGGAACTATGAAATCAGGCTCGTTAGGGTTAACAGCAATAATAGAAATTTCTTTTTCTGAATGATAAGTCCAGTCGCCATTATCAAGATAGAAAATATCAACTTTGGCTACCGTTTCGTCATAGGATGATAGAGTTGAACTAAAGGAAATCGAAGAGTTTTGATTTGGTGCAATTAAGTCTAGTTTAGAATACGAATTGCCGTTAATATTCATTATTGCCTTTACAGGTAAGTTTCTAGTAGATTCTTGTAGGATAGTACAGTCAATATCAACTTCTAGTCCCGATGCACTAACTAACTCTGGGCAGGTAATCGTCAGACTTTCCTCTATTGAGATCAAGTTTACGCTTGAAGATAGTTCAGTAGTTGTCCTTGTTTGCAAACCCAGTACATCATAGTCAACAATTTGTGATTCAATCCAAATCCTACCTAGGTGCTCAATTGAAGAAGTATCGATGTCGAAAGAGTAGGAATTACTGCCTGGATTTACCTGGATTTGGTGCTCATAGACTGCAAGTTGTGTATCATCTTCCCCTGTAGAATCTGAATACACGATTAATTGCAGGGACCTTGTTTGACTACAAACCGCATCCTGCATTGTGTTCACGTTGATATCCATGGTAACTGGGACGCCTCGAGATATACTCTCCATTTCTTGATCTGTTGATTGGCTAATTGCAATATCGTATGGTTCTCTAGAAGTGTTGAATGCACCAATCATTGTAAGAACGCTCTTCTCTCCATTCCTATCGGTTAATTCAGAGTGTAGATTCCAATTTGTAGAACTGCAGGTTTGTATGGGACTGGATATTGGAATTAGAGTTGAATCACTCGCATCAATTTGAGCGGTTCCCGATTGAATATTGACTGTTTCACCTGAGGCAGTAGCTTTTGCAAAGATATCCCACTGTACATATTCAGTGATTTCACCTATGTTTGAGATCTTGTAGTTGAAATCCAAATTCTCATCATCCGCCCTTATCATCAAACCATAGGCATCATCGTTTTCATTAGCAGTCGAGATATTTCCAACTGCCTGTTCTAATTTTACCGGCCAATCTTCAATGATTAGATTTCTAAGTGGATATATTTGTTCGAGTATTGTAAGTCTACAGACTACAATTCCTTCATTAGCAGATTGTGGTATGACAAAATCGACATCCGAGATAAATTCTGACGTATTACTGTATTCGAGTTCATTTGATAATTCAAAAGTAGTGTCTCCACCACAGTCTAGAGATGGATAAATTTCAGATGAGTTGGTTGAATAACTAAATCCATCAACGGAAATACTTGCATTTTGTCCAGGGTGAATTGTGGAAAGAGTTTCATCAGTCCAATCAATTCCTAAAATCTCTAGGTCAGGTTGGTGATTATCCTCAACTATGACAGTGATTTGTGTGTTAACAACAGTATCGTCTTTTGCACCGTCAAAAGAGGTCTGGATGGTAACTGAGTTTGCTCCCAGTTCAAGTTTTGATGTATTCAAGACAAGTTCTGGATAAGAGTATCCATCAGACTCCAGCATACCAGAGACATTACCGACAATTTCGTTACCATTAGCCATGGCTATGGCATTGTATTCGCCCAATGATTTGTTCGAATAAATCTGGAACTGCAAGGGCCTTATGCTCTGCTGTGCAATCGTAAATTCATCATCGATTATAACTAAGTGGCTGTGGTCTACTAAAGGTACAAGAATTGAATACTGTTTTGTCGTTTCTTCAATCAATTCTTGGCTTCTAAGATCTAGTAAATCAATTTCAAAATTAATCCCTTCAGCAATTGTATCTGCTGGGGTATAAAACGAGAATTCCCAATCAATATCACTATTCTCATGCAATACAATGTGTGTTTCAGCGATTGGCTCTATGCTAGTATCTTCATCAAAATACATCCTCAACTCGAATAGTCTTGCTTGAGTAATGTCACCATCATAACCAATGCACATTTCATTCCAGTTTGCTCTTTGCAAAACTACTGTCGAGGTTAATTCAATACAATTGCCTTCATCCATATTTCCAAGATAAAATCCCTCTCCCTCGGTAATTTCTGCGCTTACCTCAGCAAAAGGAATAGCATGCATCAACAGGAAAACTGAAACCATAAACCCAACTTTGTAGAATTTATTCTTCATTGCTAATCCCTCGTTACTCTTCCTCTTCTATCCTCAATTCGCTCTTTTCAGATTCAATATCTTGAATGTGTGGTGTGTTTCTTATCTTCAATAATGCACCAACAAGGCCAAATATTACTAGTATGACAATAAGAACATATATCTCATTACCTTGTGATAAATCTATAATTTGCTCTATGAGCGTTGGAGGTTGGTATTCAACCGATAATTGCACAGCGAAAGTTTCTGAAAAACCACCATCATCCTCACAGAGAATTGCAATTTCAAACTTAGTGTTGAGAGGGACCTTTGAATCTTCCTTCGGATCTATATCCGAGAGATTTAGTGTCATCAAATTAGCATTTATTCCAACAAATTGAGTGAACGAACCATTGTATTCAGAACATTGAGTGTTTAGAGGCATGGGCTCTCCTGTATGTGGAATGGTTAGATTATCTCCTAGGTATATGGAATAATTATCTTCTGTGAAAATGAAACCATCATAACTGCTTTGGAAGCATTCGTAGGTCGTTTGGCTGAATTCATAATTTTGATTTTTACAAGTTTCCAAGTTTACTTTGTATGTTGCAGTTTTTGTCTCCCCATAACCTGTTGAGACTTCCATAATTACTTGGATTTGCTGAGATTGCTCAAATTCATCTTCGATTTGGTTTAGCATTTCAACTAAATCAATTGAACCAGTTGAATAGGTATCATTTGAATCCGTGCACAATCCTTGACTACTATATTCAACATGCCCCTCGATCCTCCAATTCATGAGACAATTTTGTTCATCCATCAAATATTGCATTTGCCAGTTCACTTCATACTCAGAATCTCCATGAGATAACTGGATATTTCTTCCAGTGGAGATTGGAATGAATGAATATTCATGCTGTTTTTCATTGCCCCACATATCGACTGTAATGAATGATATATTGTGTTTTTCAGAGAACGAAGATTGTGTTAAAGCTATCTTTACTGTAAAACTGTCTTCGGTTTTTGAGATTTCATCAACACTATTTCCGCTAATTATTACGGAATTCAATTCCCCAGTCTCATTATCGAGGTTAACTGGGTTATTGTCATCAAGCACACAAATTATGTTGATTGGGGAAAATATATCTTCTTCAAAAATTGAGTCCATAGGGTTCTCTGTTAAAGTTAAACCATCAATGCTGCACTCTGATTGCATTGGAGTTTGGTCAATAATGACCTCCACATTGTTCTCTTCAACAGTGAACACGTTACCTGCTTCATCAGTGACTACTGCCATTATGTTGTAGGTATTTGATTCTAGCAAGAATGTTTTTTCTTCTTTGATAACTCCTGAATGGTTGCTTTGATGAATAAGTTCCCCATTTGCATAGATTACAAGTTCCCTTGGGGCATCAAAACCAGTTTCAGAACTAATGTTTACTCCCACAATGCCGTTGCCATAATTTCCAAATTCATCAGATATGCTTAGATCAAAGTAATCTGCAGTGGCATCAACAAGTTGTAATTTTTCGCAAGTTGAGTACAATCCTGATTCTGAAATAACTTTGACGGTAACCATTTGCTGCCCGTCGTTTAGAGTCGTAGAGAATGTTGGTTGGACTTGATTTTCAATCCCATTTGAAATTTCATAGTAAGTCAGATTTGATGCACTAGAATTCGAGACTAAACTGAAGTTTCTTGTTGATTGATTATACCAGTAATTACTATCCAATTCTGGAATGATTAGGCATTGGGGTGTGACCGAATCGACATATGCAATCAGGTTTGATTCAGTCATCAAACCACCATGATCTGTGACTCTTAGCACCAGGTTATTCTCTCCGTCTCTCAATTCTACTAATTGCTCGCCCTGTTGAACCATACTTGAATTTCCATTGATGAATAATTCAAATGTTGGATTTAGGTCAAGATTGTCATCTCCCTCTATGTTAATCAGTACCGATTTATCGCTGTACCAGTTACTTTGGGGGACAGCCACCAATTCAAAAATTGAAATCTCTGGGTTGTTTCTATCCAAAATGAATTCTCCTTCCCATAGTAAGGTATTACCTGCTTTATCAATTACCTCGGCTTCAATGGTTTTCTGACCGTCCGCGAATTGAGTTAAATTGACGACACGTGAAGCAACATTGCTTGATTCCTGGAGCACAACAACGCCATCCACAGTCCAAGAAATTGATTCTATTCCCGACATCTCATCATAAAAATCAGTTTGAACTGTGGTAGAATTCGAGGCAACAATGGAATCAAGGATTATTGCAGACAGTTGTATTGGGTCTCTTCTGTCAAGGAGTATCTCAAGAGTACAGGTTTCGAAATTCCCTGCTTCAGAAGAATAAATCGCATCGAAGATGTGCACGCCATCAAGGGAAGTTGGCAAAGTCACAGTTCCATTAACCACTGAGATTGGACTGCCGCGATAACTAGCCTCGAGAGTGAGCGGAGAAATTGTTCCATTTGTTGCAGTGTTGACATGTATATTTGGTAGGAATGAAAGCCAACCATTTGGATTTTTAGAGCATGAAAGAGATGGTGTAGCAAGGTCGACTTTGATGACGATTGTTTCTGTGATGTTATTGCCGATTTTATCGAATGCAGTCAACTTGATTGAATGGATGCCTGAGTTGAAATTAAAGCTGATATTTCCTATACCTCCGAGTCCTGAAAGTGGTGTATTTGAGTTGACTTGAATAGTAACATTTTCCAGACCGCTGTATTGGTCGCTTACATTCCACTCAAAGAAATGAGTACTCACGTTATTCCAGTAATTCTCATATTGTGAGAAAAAGAAAACATCAGGGGCTGTGTAATCAACTCCGAACGAAACATTCTGATAGACAATATTTCCTGCTAAATCAGCGCACGTGAACATGTAGGTGTGTATTCCTTGAGCAAGATTTGTGATGTTTCTAGTATAATTTCCGTCAAGTTTAGCAGAGGAAGAAGTACCATCACTGTATTGAACATAATCCATCCTGTAATTATCAGTTGAATTCCATGAAAAGGTGACGGAATTTGTTCTACTCCATCCACTCAATGAGGATGTTATGGTAAATATCGGGTCGATTTTATCTACCACTACCGAGTTTTGTGTGCAGTCTTCTGCACTTGGGTTGCCAGCATTATCAACTGCTTTCAGACAAAGATGGTAGGTTCCATTTCCTACTGCAGAATTAGAATAAGAAATCACATTGGTTGTCGTACTGAATACCGTATTGTTGTTGGTATCTGTAAATCTCAGACTGTAATAGTCGATGCCTGAACCATTATCCACACTATTGGGCCAGAATGGATCAACCGAAGTTGAAGTTACATCAGAAGACCACTGTGGTCTGACCGATGAGGGGGATGTGGTGTCAATTTTGACGGTGTCTTGGGTAGGGGATGGTCCAAGAGAGTTTCCCGCTTTGTCTGTTACATAATACCAAGCTTTCCACTCTCCATCGCTTAAGTTCATTGAAATGTTGTAATTGCATGAATTGGATGTGCAGATACTAGAGTACTGCGAGTTAACCATCTGGGAAGCAGTTGGTGCAGATTCGCTTGTTTTTTGCACAATCAAGTAAATTTCGTCAACATTAGAGGTGACCGAATTTCCTACAGATGGGTCATTGGCTGATATAGAGAACGATAATTCTGTATCTTTCACCCATGTATTAACGCTAGGTGAATTGAAAATAGGTGTTGAGGAAAGTTGAGGGTTAGTAGTATCTACTCTTATTGTTTGAACATTATTGCTTATGTTACAATTTCCAGCCACATCGCAAGCGGTTGTTGTGACTGGGTAAGTCCCGTCCTGTAGGGATAGAGAGAGAGTGAAATATTGTGAGCAATCAGTGCTTGAAATGTTGTAAATCGTACTGTCCACTTCCACGTGGCAGTATGCTAATCCGCTTTGTCCTGCTTGTTCAACTGAGTTAGAGAAACTTATCTGTTGTGATCCTGAATTAATCCATTCAGTTGTTTGTAATTGTGGGGTGGTTGGTTTGCAATTATCAAAATTAATTGCTCTAGTAGCTGTGACGTAGTTGGCAAGAGGAAGCGCATTATCGTATGCTGTTACTTTTACATCTCTAGTTCCACAAGAAGTGCCGAGTTTATTCTGTGCCTGGGAATCGAAGGTCCAAGATGTTGCAGTGGTATTCTTAAGACTCCCTGATTCTCCTGATAAAGTGATGTAATAGTAGGATATTCCGTTTGTATCACTAAAGTTCCCATTGTATGTTAACTTTGGAGCAATTGAACCGTTATACCAACCACTACTAGGGGTATTCATTTCAAAACCTGTTTGAGTTGGGTTTGTCCGGTCCAATTTCACTTCATCATTAATTGATATCCATGATGCTTTATTACCTTTCGAATCTACCGCTCTTAGCCAAATCTTGTAGGCTCCATCAGGCTCAGAAGACATATCGAAGTTATCTGCTACCTGTTTCCCAATTTGGGTTCCTGATGCACTTGCAGAAGGAGCGGGAGATGATGATGTTTGAATGATATACTCGACATAATCAATTTCGCAATTATCAGAGGCCTGCAAGTTAGAATTATATCTGAATTTATCAACTCCACTCCAATGATTTTTCTCAATCAAATTATAACCAGATACATTACCAAAGGTCCCACTTGAACTTGGATTTGTAGGTAATATTGTCTCATCTTCGTACCTTATGGTTGCATCATCAATCTCAGATCTAAGGTTATCAGTTGCACCACTGATTAACAGATTCTTAGGGACGTTCATCCACCTTAAACTAACATCTAATCCGGAATTTCCGTTTGAATCGCTTGAATTTTCATAGTAAGAACCTGTCCTTCCTGATCTTGAAATCTCGCCATCAAATGGTATGTCCATGTAAATTTGTCTAAACGCAGTCCCATCATTCTGGCTTGAACTTGTCGTACTTAGTGTACCACCATTTCCGTTATCAAATTTATATGCGCGATTTGCGTTTGCAGTATCCCATGTATTATTGGTATGGTCATAGAATTGCAGCAATACAAAAGAGGCACCTGTCGGAGTATTACTCCAACCTTCGCCGTCCTCGGTTACCGCTGTAGTCCAGCCTTGAGTTCTTCCACTAGTGGTGGGACCATTCAGTTGGATATCCATGTATACTCTGAAGTTGTCATCCACACACTCTAACCTTTCAGGGATAAAGAAGTCGAATTCTACTCCGTTCCACCCATTGTCATAATTGTATGAACCAAGCAATACTGACTGGCTTGAATCACAGCCTGAAATTGAGGTCGAAGTACAATCTACTACTTTGTCAACTGCATTGTTATTACTCCTTCCGTTTTGAATCCCGTATGAAGAATTTGAGTAATCCTTCCCATCTGTTTGGATGAAAGTCGGGGACGCATTAGCAATAGTTCCAAAGACCAAAGTAAACAGCAGCATGACTGCCAGTACTCTGTTCCTTCGCATTGGGTGAAAACCTTCGTCGAGAGGATTTAAATGTCTCTGCGATTGAGATTTTCCGATTTATCTAAAATTGATCTATTGCTTGATTTTTATTCCCAGACTTCCTTTTCTGTCTCGACATCAGCCTTCAGATCGCTAGTATCATCAGCGTCCTTTGAATCACCGAATAGGTTGTCAAAGAAGTTGGCTATTGCATCGATTATACCATTAATAGTTTCACCGATAACGCTCAAATCCTTTTCTTCAACTACCTCTTCAACGACTTCCTCATCAGGCATTTCGTTCAAGTTATCATTCCAGTCATCGACTTTGCCATCTCCTGATTCTCCACCAGTACCGTTGCCAGAACCACCGTCTGATCCGTTGCCATTCGTACCGTTTCCGCTGTTGTTACCAGTGCCACCGTCTCCGCTTCCGTTTCCAATGGTGCCGTTACCAGAGCCGGTATCTGAGCCATTTCCTGAGCCAGTGTCTGTACCGTTACCAGATGAGTTTCCACCCGAGCTGCCACCAGAGTTGTTCTGGTCACACTCGATTGTGATACAGCCATTTGCAGTATCGATTAGTACTCCATCCTCGTATAGCCATGCTGTTACACAGAATGTTCCTTCGCCAAGGTCCAAGTTTGTATCATAGGTGTAACGAGTTGATTGAGTGGCAGTCCAGGAATCAGTTCCCGAACTGATGACGTTTTGGTTGTCGTCAACCAATTCCCAGTCAAGCTCATATGATTCTCCTGCTTGTAGGGAACCAGACTTGATGGTGACCTTGTGGTCGAATGTACCATATTGCTCGTTAACAATTGCATAAATGATTTCAGCAGGCTGTGTTGAATTTTCAATAGTAATACAACTGTTTTGAGTGTCAACTAGAGTTCCAACTTCGTAAAGCCAAGCAGTAACACAGTGAACTCCAGGCTCAAGATCTAGATTAGTGTCGTAACTGTATGCAGTTGGTTGAGTAGCTGTCCAGACATCAGTTCCAGAAGATACAATGTTTTGGTTATCATCAACTAATTCCCAATCAAGTGTGTATCCAATTGTATTCACCAGATTTGCAGTCTTGATGGTTATTCTGTGGTCGAATGTACCGTATTGTTCACTGATTACAGCATACACGATCTCTGCTGTTTCATTCTCAACGGTGATACATCCATTTCCTGTATCCACCAATGTTCCATCTTCGTATAGCGATGCAGAAACACAATACGTGTCATAACCAAGAGATAGTCCAGTGTCGTAGCTATAGCGGGTTGATTGAGTAGCAGTCCATACATCACTGCCAGAAGAAATTATATTTTGAGAAGAGTCTGCTATTTCCCAGTCAAGAACATAATCAGATCCGCTGACTAATGTTCCAGTCTTGATTGTAGCCTTGTGATCATATGTGCCATATTGCTCATTGATCATTGCGTAAATAATAGTTCCATTACAGTATGGAGGCTGTCCACATCCGTTATCGATGGTGGTGTTGCCGCCAGTATTGTTTCCATCGGTAGTGTTGCCACCAGTGTTGTTGTCATCACCAGTGTTGTTATCATTGGTTCTGTCCTCTAAACAGTACTCGAAAACACCAGAGTAAAGCAGTCCACCAATATTGTGCCAGTTCTCAACACCAAATTCCAATACATTTGTTCCTTGTGTCAAACTGCTATCTAGTAGATATTCTTCCACATGGCTATTCATGAAATTGTACTCATCAATTTCTTCTCCAATGAAGTCACCATTCAATGTAACCTCGTATGAGTTATCTGCTGCTACAGTAACTAATCCAGCAAATTCAACCGCATTTTGTGGTATCAATAATTCATGCTCGAATTGTACTCCGCCCGCAAAGCCATATCCGTCAGAAGTATTCCAAACCCATTCTGCTCCTGGGATATCCGCACTCCAAGCTGGGTGAGCAGTAATCTCATTTGCAAATGCTCCAGTATAGCTAACTATGGTTGAGAAGTCGTTACTGAAGAATTGCTGATAATCATGATCTAATCCTTCTTCACAGTCAAGACGTAGGTCAACTGAATCGTTATTTGTGTCGTTATCAGATTCTTGGATACAGTCGTAAACAGGCTTGTAAGAAACAGAAGGACCAGTATTTCCACGGTTGAGGAAAGTAATCTTTTCAACAAATTCTCTCATCTCTACAGCAACTGTGTTAGGGAAGAACTTTTGACAATACTCAACTTTTCTATCAGCCCAGCCTTCACTTCCCCAATTTGCTTGCAATCCACCACCGGATGTGCCATCGGAGTCGGTTGTCCAAACACCATTCATGTTGTGTTGGTTGACCTTTCCAGACCAGAATGAAATTCTTGGAGTTGTGTCATTTTCTGTGTCGATCATTGGAACAAGAACTATTTTGTTCTCAACTAGGATATCGTTGCCGCTGATGTCTTGACCATCCAATTTAACCTCAACGTATGCAATAAAACCATTTGATCCAGTAGCATCGGATTCAATACTTAGAGGAGTCAAAGCCGGCTCAGTGCTGGAATATCCAGAAAACACAGTTGATGGTACCTTTGTGGTAATTCCATCTTGTGACTTACCGTATGTTGTGAAGGTGATATCACCGCTTGTGAGACCACTTTGACAGGACATCTCTAGATAATACATCCCAGGGTCAACTTCAACGATAACAAAATCAGTTGATACTTGATTGATGAAGTTAGGATTGTAAGTCAATCCCTGTGCATCTTGGATTTCAAGGTCACAATAGTCTTCGATTGATGTGTAGGTATTTGTTGCTGAAGCAAATCCTGTTAGTGGGGCTAACAGCATTGTAAGTATCATTACAAATGTTATAGCTATTGGCTTGTTCTTTTTCTTCTCAAACATTGTCTAAATCTTGTATCGGGTAATACTTAAGGCAATGATGGGAAGTCCAAGGGAGCCCATTCTTCTAACATTTCTAGTCACAATAATCAGATTTATTCAGAAGAATTATACTACAGTAGAGCGAAAAAAAACCGAAAATACGAATAAGCGTCTTAGACAAAAAAACACACAAGGAGAGATGTATATGAAGAAGAAATTAGCAATTTTGTTGATGATGTTGATGATATCAGTTTCGCTTGCAGGATGCGTATCAAACGACACGGATCCCGTTGTAGAGACTAAAGAAATAACCGATTCAGATAGTGACGGAGTTCCAGACACCATTGATAATTGTCCCGAACTTTTCAATCCAGATCAATTTTCTGGACTTACTGATTACGAATGTGATGAAGACGAGGTACGTTCTCAACTTAATCAGCCAGTAATCATGCCTCGCTCCGGCGGAGGTAACCAAGTTACTGATCTACAGATCACTCCATCCTCTAACAATTATAACTTACAGGATACAATTGAAGCATCATTCACAGGAACATGGTTTTGGTGGCTCAACCAATATAACACTTACAGACCACCAAATGTAGACGTAGCTATTGACCTTGAAGACTCACAAGGTAATGTTGTCTATCAGAACGTTATTGCTTATTCAGGCATGTCTGTTTCTTTGGATAGTCATTCACCAAACGATGCGGCTATAGGAATGAGGATTTGGGAAGAGACTGGTCCCAGCCACCCTATCTTTGGTGGTCCAAATGGGCTTGATTTTTCAGCATCAACTCTCGGATTAGGTATATTTTGTTGGGTTGGGAGTTTGACAGCACATATTGATGTCGCAGGACAATACCATTCTTCTGGATCGCACTACACTCAGTTTGAGCATGCCAGTGCGAATGAATGCTTTGAAATCACAAACAATTACAGTTATTTTAATCCAACTGGAAATAAAACGACTCACACCACAACATACTGTGAGCCAGGATACTTCGATTTGCACAGAGATGTTCATGAAACTAATTCCTCGAATTCAAGCCTAATGGCGCGCCCAAAGGCTACTTTGAATAACTTCCATAGCGATCCTTGGTATCAAACAATTCCAGCCTCTGAATCCAATTCACCCTGGCACAACTCCTTCAGTCCACCTTGGCTTTATGTTAGTCCAAGTACCTCTGAATGGGTTTGGCTTAATCAATCCGATTTCACAGATTGGACAGCATGGAATCCACCTCCGGGTGCACCTAATATTGACGTTAAAATGTCATTCGATGTACCACAAGGCGCTACGGATGTTGTCGCAAAATTCAATGGTTACGTAGACAATGCGTTCATCTCCCCTAATCATCCAGATACAGATGTTATGTCTCAACCTCCAGTAGTGATAATCCAGGATAGTTCCTCTAAGGTTCTAACCTCTTGGATGATGGATAAAGTATACCATTCTGTTTATTCAGATGCATGGAATGATGGACAAGAGCACCGACAAGCGTTACCTGATTCTCTTGGTTCTACTGATTCAAATTTTGAATTGATTTTGTCTGCTGAAGATTGGAGTCATTATTGGGGAGTTTCTTTCCAGTTAGAGGTAACTTATTGCCTTCCGATTCCAATAGAATATGTCGATACACCAGTTGGTCAGGACAATCATCCTCCGCACATTGATGCTGAAGTCTACTTCACGGATCCTGGAATGCTGAATTATGTGTACAATGATGGTGATACTGCTGACCAGTATAACTACAGTGCGTTCATCAGTTGGGATACTTGGGATGTCGATGGAGTCGTTGAAACTGTGGAAGTTGATTATGATAGAGATGGAGTAGCAGATGTTATGCTACCCGAAAACGAGAGTCCGTATTACCATTTAATTTATCCATACCACCACGGAGTAGAGTTTGAAAGAGCCATTCTAGACGGCGTTTGCTACATCCTGTCGTTTAGGATGATTGACTTAATCGCAACTGATGATGATGGAGACTCAGTAACCTACACGATTAGAACAGGGACAGATGAGGTTAATGATTGGGATTATCCCGAAAATGGTGTACCAGTAACTTTCAGAAGGGATGCTCAGTGGTTGATGGATCTTTATCTGATTCAAGATACAGAATACCTAGATTGGATATATGGAGTAGGAACCAATGAATGTCCAAGCCCAATTGAATACGAATTTGAAGAGAATCCGGACCCATTGAGCGATGGTGGGTTAATTGGAACTCTAAACATAATTTCAATGGGAGATGAGTCTTATTCATCGAACCATATGATAGGGGCCACGATTACAGGGTCAGATCCGGCGACCGGAAATCCAGTCACTAATTCATGTGGCGTATCATTCATCTATACCGGGTCAGGACCCAATTTGGCAGCAGGTGAATATTGGGAAATCTATGAAATAGATTCAGGAGATGGACTTGTCTGTGGTATCAATCCTGCAGATGTATCATCGTATACCTGGGAATTGAATCTATATGGTTCACAGTTTAATTTGCCAAATTCATATATCACAATCACTTGATACTTATAGCGCAAAAAAATCCAATCCGGCCGAGTAATCTGATTCTAGCAAATTTTGGTCTATTTGAAGTGCGCTCATTGGATAATATGAATAGTGGCTTGGAATTAGGAATTTAAGAATGGAGTTTAATCGAAGCTTGATTTTGCGAATGATTTCATTCCTAATTGGCTTTTCCCTCCTACTGTACATCTTCTCAGAAACAGATGGGAAGTTGATTGATTACATCTCAGAAATAGGCTTTGATGTATTCATAGTTCTATTCCTTACCTATTGCTCGATATTAGTATTTGATATCATTAGATTACTCTACGTATTTCACCCATACAAAGGAGAAGTCACACTTGCATCACTCAGAGGAGCAATTCTTGCTCCCTCTTTGAACATGCTTCTGCCTGCTAGAGCAGGTGATGTAAATGCACTTGTAACATCTAAATCCAGTTCCTGGGCAGTAGGGCAGCGAACCAGAAATCTTGTACTATTGCGTTTGACTGATGTGATGATTCTTGCCACCTTTTCCTTTGTTTTGATCAATTTCTACTTCTCTAATTGGTTACTTGTAGCATTGATGGTTTGCGCAATGATAGGGTACGTTTTAGCATTCAAATATTTGCCCAGTATGGTCGCTAAATTTGCAGGTGTCTTGAACTTTGAAATTGGAGATGCGAGCAAAAATAAAGTCACATCAGGAAAATATGTTTCTTCTTTGGGATTGTCGTTTTTATTCTGGATTTTCCAAGGTTCATTCACTTACTTTTTGATAATTTCAATGGGCGTAAGTGATATCGGTTTCATTGCCGTAATCTCAATTTTATCCTTTGCTACTCTTTCCAAATCATTGCCAATAACTCCTGGTGGCATCGGTTTGTATGAGGGTATCCTTGCAATCAGTTTGTCTGAATTCGGGAGCATCGAATCTGCTGCTGCAACAAGTCTAGCGCTAATGGATGGGGTCTTTCGTTACCTGTTTACATCAATAATTCCATGGGTTTTCCTAACCGTTTTCCCTAAACCAAAGGGTGGTGAAGAAGAATGAATGAGGCAGAAAAACCATCCTTTGCATTTTCAAAATTTGAAAAAATCTTCGTTGTTTCTTGGCTTGTTTGGCTCATTGCTTGGTTACTGGAAGGTCCAACTCATAGGCATGATTTCAATACTGCTCAATGGATGCTGCATTCATGGTGGTTCATTTCTGAACCGATTCCTGAGTGCCTAAACATCTCAAGAATCTCATGTTGGTATTATCCAACTCATCCTCCATTAGTCCATCTATTTGGGATTCCTGGTTTACTCATTTTCGGATGGCACGTTTGGCCCATTAGGTTATTTCAAGCCCTAATTGTGATGTGGGGTGCACTAGAGTTACGTCAGTTCACAAGCAGATATTTTGACGCCAGCAGTGGATCAATTGCCTTTGTTATATTCCTTGCCAGCCCGATGATGATTCTTTTCGGCGCTATACCAAATTACGAGCCTACGGTTACCGCTTTGATTTGTATTTTAATGAATAGAATACACCTGCAAATCCTTGAGCCAAATTCGAAAAGACTTGCCACTATCTTTGTGCTTGTAATACTCGGATTTTTGATAGATTGGAGTGCATACTACCCAGTCGGGGTAGCACTCCTGTTGGCTTGGTTCGCTCAATTCAAGGGAATAGAAGATGGCTGGCTTGGTAAATTACGGGATTATCGAATTCATATCACAATCTTATTTTTTGCTGCATGTGCTGTATTTTTCCTGCACCTATTTGTCATCAATATGGCATATGGCTCGCTCGACCCATTATTTTCAATCGCTGAGAAGCGTTCGGTAAGCTTCGATTTCTCCGGCACAAATTGGGATTCAATGTTTGGGGATTTACCTGCAGTAGCGCTAATCCCACTGACAGCAATTGGGGTTTTGTTCATCCAATTGTTCACGATGATTTCAGCTTGGGCAATCATCATTTCTGTTAGATTCAAAAAAGACAGAATCAAGACTGAGAGGATTGGAAGATGGATTATTTTACCCCTCAGCGCAGGAATAATTCATTGCATTATATTCCTTCAAGGAGCCTTAGTACACGAATACTGGACGATGCCCCTTCTTGGACCACTTTGTTTCATAGCAGCCTCTAGTTGCATTGAGTGGGATCAGAAAACTAAGGATAGAATCATTGTAGCATGTGCAAGTATAATGATGGTCTGGTCATTGATTTTACTACCCTTAACCGATATGGGTTATTCCGCAGGACCTATTGAAGAAGTGGATGGAATTGCTGAAATGATTGGAGATGATTCAAAATTGATGATTTCCTATGAGTTAATATCTGGTAGGCCAGAAGTGGTTCTAAGTCTGCATACTGGAGACTTGACGCCTACATCTTTGATTACACAGGATACTAAATTAGATGAATTCGATGGAGCAATCGCTTGTACAGATGATTCTGAATGGCAGGGATTCTTTGATGACTCTCAACAAATTAACATTATTGAATTCAGAGATTCTGAGTTGTGCACATCAGGACAATTCGGCATATTCATCTTTGTTTGATTGAATTTTCTTTACTAAATCCACTAGTTATAGAATCCACAAGTATCAAGAAGTCCAGCATATTGAACATCTCCAATGGACATAGAGACAGCGGCAAACATTGGCGAGGCAGTCAGTGGTATTGCTATCCTGTTTACCCTTCTATTCAGTCTTCGCCAAGTTAAGTTTTGGAATGAAAATCGCCGATATGAAATCGGTCGAGACTTAGCCGCTCACCTGAATAACCCGATGATTCATCGAGGTTTTGCAGTGACGACAAATAAGTTGCATGAAGAGTTGACTCTCCAAGAATTAGTCTCACTGACACGTGAGGAAAAAGACGCAATGAATGCTACAATGATTGGAATGAACAACATCGGTTTACTTGCTAAGCACGGTCACCTGTCCATCGATCTTGTCGAGGCTTTTTGCGGTTATTATGTCCGCATATTCGGACCACGCTGGCGCAGGGCTGTAGAAGTGCATGCAAAAGCCATGATGCAAGAACCAGAATCTGTAAGTGCAGTTTGGAATGGTCTTTACTGGCTGATGGAGAACCTCGATGAGGCTCCTGACTCAGATTGATACACACTCTGACTTTTAGTCAATTGAGCCATGGTGAATATGAAAAGATGACTCTCCCTCTTACCAAAAGTTATCATTTCACTTTAAAAAATAACTACCTATAATTGGTCCAACAGATTTCAGTAAATTTTAGGCATTTCGGGCAAAAATTCGCCAATAACTATTAGAAACCATCTGGATTCTTAGGAACGATTTAGATGTATTTGAACGAAAGTAAACTCTCTCGATACGGGACGCTTTGCGCCTTGTATTTCTTCCAAGGTGTTCCGTGGGCTTTCATTGCTGTAGCCTTTGTAACCTATCTTGTTGGTCTTGAAACAATCGATGTAAGCGATGACCAAATTGCAACCTTGACCCTTATGGGTACCCTACCATGGATGTTTGGGAAATTAATTCTCGGTCCTCTAATTGACCGCTATCAATCTTCCTCAATGGGTAGGAGAAGACCATGGATACTTGGTGCCCAACTTGGTATGATAGTCACAATGGCTGCATTCCTTGCAATTGACGCACCAGAGGAAAACCTGCAAGCTATTGGTTTGTTTTTCCTTGTTCACAACATCTTCGCTGCTTTGCAAGATGTGAGTTCTGATGCTCTTGCGGTAGATGTTCTTGAGGAAAATGAAATTTCGTTTGCTAACGGTATAATGTTTGTTTCCAAAGGTTTTGGATTCATGTTTGCAGCACTCGTTCTTGGAGGAGTTTTACTTGAATCCGGATTCCAAGCAGCATTGATGGTCCAATTACCAGTTCTTGCTCTCTTCATGCTGGTTCCTCTTTTCGTGTTGGAGAAACAAGGTGATCGCAGATTCCCTGGTCCAAGGCAAGATGCCTCGGTTGAGGAATTTGAGTCATTATCCTTTGGAGAAATATGGGGTTCTCTTATACTCGCATTCAAGAATAAAACCGCAAGGTGGGCACTACTATTGAGTTCTGTTGTATGGATTGGCGGTGGTATGGGAGCTAGCATGGGTATCATCGACATCCAATTCCCATTCTTATTCCAAAGAGGACTAGGTTGGAGTGAAGAAGAATATTTGGCTCTCAAAGGTGTTGTAATCTTCTTGATGACAATGATTGGTTTCTTTATTGGTGGAATGCTTGGAAGTAAATTTGGCTCTCACAAGATTATGACTTATGCAGTAGGTCTTGGGACCGTTATGACAATCGTTTGGTCATTGCTAAGAGCAAACTGGACAAACCCTGACTTCATGCAGTTTTATTGGATGCTTTGGACCATTGTCTGGGGAGTAGTTGGTGCAAACCTAATTGCCCTGCTTATGTCTGTAACTACCTCAGACCTTGGTGGTTCGCAATTCTCTGTTTACATGACTGGCATAAACTTCGGTGCTATTCTAGGAACACAAGTTTCACCGGCTGTCTTTGACCTAGTTGGAGAGAATTATCCAAACTTGTTTTTGGTTGGTGCTGGATTCCAGGTAATCGTTCTTCTAGTTCTGATTGGAATGGGTAAGTCAATGGTTCCTGTTGAAGATTCAACTCCAACTGAATCCAAATGAAGATTGTGAATAGCATGAATTTAGAAAACATAGCCAATATCGGAGAAGCTCTTGGTGGGCTTGCCATTATGGCTACCTTGTTATTTGGATTAAGGCAAGTTCTAGAAGTCAATCGAAACAGAAGGTATGAGATTTCCCAAACTATCGCTGCTTCGTTAGAAAATCCGCTCGTACAAAGGGGGTTTGCAACTTTTGGAATGGCAGTAACAAAGGATTCAACTCTGGAAGATTTGATGTCCCTTTCTCGAGAACAGAAAGATGCAACCAATGCCGTTATTGTACTGATGGCTAACCACGCAGTGATGACATATCATAGAAATTTGTCATTTGACATAGTCTATTCATTCTGGAAGGGATATTTGTCTTTGATTGGTCCAAGTATGAGGCGCATGATGGAGTTGACAGAGTTTGGATATGGTATGCATGAAGCAAGCAGTGTAACAATGGAAGAGGGCATGGGAACCTTTCATTGGGTTTACTGGTTATTAGATCGCCTTGAAGAGCATGAGAAAATAGAAGAAATAAAGCCGCATCTAAATCAGAAAGACTGGAAACCTTAGTTTGAATTTCAAACCCTGATTCCTGTTTTTATTCTATTCCAGCGTAAGTAAGGTATAACCTTACAAAACAAATAATATATTTTTATGAATTTGTATTTATTACAAAATTGTAAAAACCTATTAATAACTGTTGAAATCAGCCTATATCTAGGTGATTTAGATTAGTGAAGCACAGTCAGTTAACGAAAATAGACTCCCCGTAACAGTCCTTTCAGGATTTCTTGGTGCTGGAAAAACAACCTTGCTTAATCAAGTATTGAACAATCGAGACGGGCGCAGAGTCGCAGTCATCGTAAATGATATGAGCGAAGTAAATATTGATGCAGAACTTGTTGAAAAAGGTGGAGCTGAATTAAGCAGAACTGAAGAAAAACTCGTAGAGATGTCCAATGGTTGTATTTGCTGTACGCTTCGTGATGACTTACTCGCAGAGGTTTCAAGACTCGCCAAAGAAGGCAGATTTGATTATTTATTGATTGAATCAACAGGTATTTCAGAGCCTATTCCGGTAGCTCAAACCTTTACTTTTGAGGACGAAAATGGAGTCAGTTTGAGCCATATATCAAGACTAGATACAATGGTAACTGTTGTGGATGCTGCTAACTTCTTGCATGACTACAAACAGGCAGAGGCTCTCCAAGAAAGAGGAGAATCTTTGGGTGAAGAAGACCAAAGAACGGTGACAGACTTGTTGATTGACCAAATTGAATTTGCAGATGTGATAGTCTTGAACAAGCTTGACCTAGTGAATGAAAAGCAAGCTGAAGAGGTTGAAGCAATCATAAAAGCACTAAATCCTGGTGCTCAAATAATCCCAACCAGCCACAGCAAAGTTCCACTTGACAGAGTACTTGACACAAAACTCTTCGATTATCAAAAGGCAGAGAGTTCAGCAGGATGGATAAAAGAATTACAAGGTGAACATACTCCCGAAACAGAAGAGTATGGGATCTCTAGTTTTACGTATCGTTCATCAAAACCATTTGATGCAGAAAAGTTCTATGCTTTCGTGAGCAACAAGGAAAAGTGGGAAGGAATTCTAAGATCCAAAGGCTTCTTCTGGGTCTCTGCAGACCACAAATGTGCTTACGAATGGGCTCAAGCAGGTGGTGTGAGCAATGTTTCTCCTGCCGGAATTTGGTATGATGCAGTAGAAGACAAAGAGGCGCTTCAAATCCCTGAAGAACAAAGGCCAGAAAATCGACCTGACTGGGATGAGAATTACGGGGATAGAATGCAGTTGCTTGTATTCATTGGACAATCGATGGATGAGGACGCAATCCGAGCAGAATTAGACGCTTGTCATTATGTCCATGATGTAGAAAATTTGGACATGGATTCGTGGAATGGTCTGGAGAATCCTTTTCCAGTCTTAGATACAGAAATTGAGGAACAAGAATGATGCTTGATTGGTTAATCGTTGGTGGAGGAATACACGGCGTCCATATTGCTGCCCGATTAATCGGACAAGCAAATGTCGACATTGAGCAAATAAGAATAATTGATCCTAACGAAAAGTTGCTGCAGAGATGGAAAGATTGTACTTCTACTACAGGAATGCAATATCTACGTTCACCTTCTGTCCATAATCTTGACATAGACCCATGGGCTTTGCTGGATAAGGCTGTAGAAGAAGAAAACCAAGGGATTCCATTGTTTTCTCCCCCTTACGACAGACCGAGTTTAGAATTTTTCAATAAACACTGCGATGAGATCATTGCAAAGTATCAGATTGATGAATTACATATTCAAGCCAAAGCAGAATCATGTACTTTAGAATCAGAATTCGTGATGGTTGAAATTGACAACGGTCAGCAAATAGGTGCAAAAAATGTCGTTTTTGCAATGGGTGCTGGAGACCAGCCTACATGGCCAGAATGGTCTAAAATCGATAGCGAGAAAATTCATCATATCTTCAGCGATAATTTTGATGCTTTACCGAATCTCAAAGAGTCAGTTTCTGTAATTGGAGGAGGCATATCTGCAGGGCAAGTTGCATTGCGTTTAGCAGAGGAAGGACACGAAGTTACTTTGGTTACTAGGCATGAATTAAGGGAGCATCAGTTCGATAGTGACCCAGGTTGGCTTGGACCCATGTACATGGACGGGTATTCCAAAATTGCTGACGTGAACAAGCGCAGGAAGTTAATCACAAAAGCAAGACACAAAGGTTCGATGTCTCCTGATGTAATCGAATCTCTAAACCAGCAAATTGCCCGAGGAAATATATCATGGCATATCGATGATGTTGATGAATTAATAGAGGATAATGAACAGTTAATCATAAAATTAGAGTCAGGAGAAAAAATCATTGCTGATAGAATTTTACTCGCAACAGGATTTGAGGGAAATAGACCTGGAGGAGAACTAATCACTCAACTCATTCAGTCAGCATCATTGCCTTGCGCAAAATGCGGCTACCCAATAGTCGATCAGACACTTTGCTGGCACCCTGGAATCTATGTTTCAGGTCCACTAGCTGAGTTAGAATTAGGCCCGGTATCAAGGAATATTTCTGGCGCTAGAAGAGCAGCAGATAGAATAGTATCTAGCCTGATAGGTAATATGGCTGAACTTTACTGATTCCACTTTATGGTGAAATAAAAAAAGCCCCCTACCCCACCGTGGTGGAATAGGGGGCAAATTCGTCTTTTGACGTGCTTACTCTGTACTTTACTAATGATTTCAGCCTAGTCTGGCAATCATTTCGTTTAGCATGTCATCTGGCAATGGAACGTACCCAACATCTGCTACGTGATCCATTCCTGCTTCAGAGTATCCATAATCAAAGAAGCCTCTTACTAGGTCCCAATCGTTATTGTTGACGTTCATGTAGACGTAACGAGATAGAGGTGCATAGCTTCCATCTGCTACAGTACTTGTTTCAGGAGTTACTGCATCACCAGCATCTTGAACTCCATGAGTGTCATTATTTGCAATTGCTATGACGGACAACTCATTTGCATTTTCCTCATAGTATGCAAATCCAAAGTATCCGATTGCGTTCTCATCGCCTGTTAATCCGTTGACAATTTGGTTGTCATCAGCAGAGTTCTGATAATTCCTAGCGTTTGAGAAACTTTCAGCTACAGGGTCAGCATCTGCGAAACACTTCTTACAGAATACTTGTTCTCCAAAGTATTCATATGTTCCAGAATCAGAATCTGCTCCCCACAATTTGATTTCGTTGTCTGGGCAAGCAGGTGAGTTGTGAAGGTCACTCCACTCTCTTACTCCGTCACCATCGTTATTTGGTGTAGTTGAGTCCATGACTAGACCACCTTCTTCGTGGTTAGCCAAATTATCTTCAGACCAGTCACTGTAAATCCATCTAAGTTGAGCCATTGAAAGACCACCCATGTCAGATGTGCATTGGTCTGCGGCTCCTCCCTTCTTTACTACGACTGACAAACCATCGATTGCAACAATTAGTTGTGTCACTGTGACATCCGAACTAGCGCAGGAATAGGTGTATCCATCTTCGCCAACTGTTGCTTCAGACTCTTTCCATCCTCTGCTCATGTCACCGATGTTCACTGCATCTGCCTCAGTGCTGCATACTTTTGATGCGCCTGCTCCAGATCCTCCGCCTGCAACAGTTACCGTGTAGTCTGCATTTGCACCGCTGTAGGCTTGAGCCCATGCGCTTGCAACAGGGAATACAGTACTGCTTCCTGCGATGTTTATTGTCTTCTGTTCATCTTCGCTTGTTTCCTCTCCTATACAACCTGCTAAACTTGCTATTATCAGTGTCACGGTTATGGCGAAAGCCTTGCTGTTTTTCTTCACTGTAAGGTTCATTTTTGTTCCTCCTTGTTTCGTCCCATTCTTGATTAGACCATAGTGGTGCTCAATAAATAATAACGCTTGTTATATACTTCTATATATTATTCAATAGAATATGGAGATTTCTTATCTATTTGGTGCTTTTCACATGGAACATGCAGGTGATACTAGATGGTTGATGGAGAGTACAGAAAACTCCAGATAACCGGAGGCTCGACCATGATTGTATCTTTACCCAAAGATTGGGTAAGTAAGAACGAACTTGCGAAAGGAGACCTTGTTAGCATAGAAGAATTGTCAACGGGGGATTTGAGGATTTCTCAACTCAGAGCACAAAAGAGTAAGTCTTGCACAACAATAGATTGCACTAACCTCGATTATGGGCTCTTGGATTTGTTGATTGGTGCCTATTTATCGGGCAGTGATGTAATCAAGGTTACCTCCTCGGAAAAAATTCCGCGAGAAACTAGAATGATTATCAGAGAGTTTCTTCGTGATACCAGGGGAATGGAGATTGAATCTGATGAAGAGAAAGAAATCAGTATTGTTTCACTACTGAATCCTTCTGAACTTAAACTTCAAGTTTCGATTAACAGAATGTATATTCTTATCTCAGAATTAGTGAATGATAGTTACTCTGTATTGGAGGGCGATTCCATCGATTTGCTCAAGGATATCGAGGATAGAGAGCGACAAATCGATGCAAGAAGATTACTTATCGAGCGCCAGGTTGCAGCTGCAATCAAAATTCCATCTGTGGAAAAAAGGCTCGATATTGACCGTTTCTCGGCTATGGAACACGCCAACATAGCAAGGGTATTAGAGAGAATGGGTGATCACGCAACAAGATTAGCTTTCTTGGTTCGTGATAATTTTGATTTGATAAAATTAGATCCGACAGAAATGCCTCTACACGCAATTCCTTTGCTTGCTTTGGAGCTTAAATCCCTAGTCCATAACATGTACACAAAAGATGTTTCAGTAATTCAATCAGCAAAGAAAGAATTGACACTGCTCATGAAAGAGATAGAGGAAGAAGAGGGTGAGGTTTGGAAGGGACGAAAATCATCAGAGCGGTTATACTGTGAACTACAAATATCCGAATCAATACGCAGAATATGCGCATATGGGGTAAACTTCTCTGAATCCCTAGTCAACATGCTTATGCACGAGAGATTAAGCCTAATTTGAGGGAATAAATATGGCAGAAAATTTCTTACTCAATGGATTTGAGAAGTTTTCTAAAGACCGTGCTCGCTGGATATTATTCATTACAAGTCTATCAGTAATTCTAATCACATTAGGAATTATCCAAACTTTGCTCTTTGAAGCGATTTCATTCTTCAAACAAGTTGCATCTGCTAGGGGTTGGTTCACGCTTGATCTTGAATTTGCAGGTCTAACCAGCCAAACAGGTCTATCTGCAGTAATCTTCTTGCTCGCATTCACTGCAGAATATGTTTCAAACTACAAGCCAGAGAAACTAAGTTCGATACCTGAAAAAGCTCTTTTCCCGCCAAAATTGGTAAAGAATATTCTTTTTATCTTAGCAGGTATTTCTTTCTTATTCCTCAATTCTGGTCTTCTTTACATCTCCCTAATTGTAATCTTGGTAATGTGGGGAAGGATTTCAAATAATTCCCTCAAACAAGGATCTGCAGATTCCGAGGATATCGATAATACCGTTCTTTACTCATTGGGAATTTTGTCATTAATCTCCTTATTTTTCGCAATTACCACAAATTACGGCGGTGCTTTTGGAGAATTCTTCTTTCAGACTCAATGGACTCCAACCGGGGCATGCGCTGACAGAAGAGCACTTTGTGAGAATATGTCCTTTGGTGTAAACAGCCTATTGTTGACAACACTCCAAGTTGCATTCGGAGCACTCTTTATTGCCGTTCCACTAGGTGTTGGTTGTGCTATCTACCTAAGTGAATATGCATCTCCAAGGCTGGTAGCAGTCGTCAAGCCAACCCTCGAAATTTTAGCTGGAATACCATCTGTTGTTTACGGATTTTTTGCTTTCATCTATATCGGTCCAATCGTTGTTAGTATTGGAGAATTCGCTTTTGGAAACGGATGGATTGACCAACCCCCGAACATTCTGAATCCTATCAACGGAGCATTGGTAGTTGGAATCATGATTCTTCCTCTTGTTGCCTCTATGTCTGAGGATGCCCTACGCGCTGTTCCAAACGAGCTGCGTGAAGGATCTTTGGCATTGGGAGCCACAAGAATTGAGACCACTCTTAGGGTTATGATTCAAGCATCCCTCTCTGGAATTTTGGCAAGCATAATCTTAGCGCTATCAAGGGCTGTTGGTGAAACTATGGCAGTGACTCTGGCTGTGGGAACAGTCGCTGTTTACACGTCTAATATGTTCCTGCCAGCCCAAACGATGACCGCATATATCGCTCAACGTGTTGGAGGAGATTTACCATTTGGAGAAATTGGTTACCTCACAATTTTTGCAGTTGGATTATACTTATTCGTAATTACTTTGGCTTTGAATTTGCTTGGTAATAAGGTTCTATCATCTTACAGGGAGGCGTACTGATGAAAAAGGACGTTGACTTATTGAAAAAGAAGAGCCGTTCTCAAAGAGACATCGTTGAGAAGGCTGGTTCAGCAGGGTTAGCGCTATCTGGTCTTGTTGGATTATTTTTCTTGGTAATTTTGGTTTGGCAGATTGCTATCCCAACAGTAATTGCTGGGGAGACTGGAACAATTGAGCCTGCCTCAGAATTCATTCCAGAATCAGACTACGTACTTCATTGGGATTATCCAAATATCGATGATCAAGGAAACGTCAAGGCAGATCCAATTATTCTAGAACTTTCATGGGACGATGGTCAGACGGTTGAAGAATTAGAAATTAAGGTCGTTTCGCAAAGAGGCTTAACCGAGGATGTTTACATTGATGAAAATGGTATTTCGACATCCGAGGTAGAAGTGGGCAGGAAAACCAAGTTTTACCTAAAATCTAGCCTCACCGAACAAATCGAAGTCAAACAAATTTCTGGGCCGGTACCTGCTGCTGATGAAACTGGTGCGCCAACTGTATCTTCCTTTGTTGTCTCTATTGACGTTGATGTGCTCGTATCAGAGGATGGAATTGTTTTCCAACCCATTGAATTAGCAGGTTATGCGGTTTTGCTTGTAACTATGATAATCGTGACAAAACCTTCAGAAAAATCTCTTGCGCCATTACAGAAACTATACGGCAAGGACAAGCATGTTAGAATCGGTTCAATTGTTCTAGCCATCATTACTTTGGCACTTGGCGGAATAACAGTATCCTCAACTCTTGCTGCAATTGGCTGGTTGTTAGCAGGCATCATGGTAAATAGAACCACAGAAGGAATGCAAAGGCTGGAACAACAGGGAAGGACGCTAAAAGAAGTAGACAGATTGAAGCATTCTATTTCCAACCGCGATGGTTTACTGATGTGGGCTAGAATGTTATTGTTCGCTTCAACTCTATTCATCCCTCTGGCAATTGATATCCCGTTTTTAACAGAACGTTATCAAGATATTTTCCAGCCTTACTCATCAGGTATAAGGTCAGCATTTTTCGGAACTATTTGGGTAATGACGATTGCAATGGTAGTGTCAATTCCTGTATCTATTGGAGCGGCAATCTATCTCGAGGAATATGCTGCTCCATCAAGAACTACCAAGCTAATTCAGGCACTTGTAACAAATTTAGCAGGCGTTCCATCGATTGTATTCGGTATGTTCGGTCTTGCTATTTTCGTTAAACAAGGTGGAATTGGACTGGGTTTGGGACCATCCATTCTCGCTGCAGGATTAACGATGGGAGTTATGGCAATGCCGATTATTGTACTTGCTAGTCAAGAAGCGCTCAGAAGTGTCCCTACTTCGCTTCGAGAGTCTGCATACGGAGTTGGTTGCACACAATGGCAGGTTACTAAAGACCACGTTCTCCCTTCTGCTATGCCTGGAATAATGACAGGAAGCATTCTTGCAATGAGCAGAATCATGGGCGAAGCGGCTCCACTTGTAGTAGTTGGAGCAGCCGCACTAGTTCTTTTCGACCCCGAGCCTTTGGCTGGAATATTTGGAGGAAACGTGAACTTCACTGTTATTCCTATCCAAATTTACTTCTGGACATCAGAGCCTGAGCATGCATGGCATTCCATGGCTGCTGCAGCAAGCATATCCCTGATTTTACTATTAGTGGCAATGAACAGCATTGCTATTATACTGCGACAACATTTTAGAAAGAGGTTGAATTCATGAGCGAAGAAATAGGTGGAGAGATTGTACCCGATTCTACAAGGGATCTTGATATAGATGGCGAAGTAGATTTGATGATTGAAGATCTTGATTTATGGTATGCAAATAAGCAGGCTTTGTACGGGGTTTCTTTGCCTATTGCAAAGAATAGTGTTACAGCATTAATCGGTCCTTCAGGTTGTGGAAAAAGTACCCTGCTGAGGACGATTAACAGAATGAATGATTTGATTCCAATATGTCATTATGAGGGTAAAATATCCAAAGGTGAGGTTGAGATAACTGCAAAAGATGCAGATTTAGTAGAGATTAGAAGAAACATCGGAATGGTTTTTCAAAGACCAAATCCATTCCCTAAGTCGATATATGACAACGTTGCTTACGGTGTAAGATTACACCATCAACCAACTAGGGAAGAACTTGACAATATAGTCGAAAAGAGTCTGAGCAGAGCCGCAATTTGGAGTGAAGTTGCTGACCGACTTCATGACCTAGGGACTTCGCTTTCTGGAGGTCAACAGCAGAGATTGTGTATTGCTAGAACGATTGCAATTGAACCAGATGTGATATTGATGGATGAGCCTTGTAGTGCATTAGATCCTATTGCTACTGCTGCAATTGAAGAGCTAATATTAGAATTGAAGAAGGACTTTACCGTGGTAATTGTTACACACTCCATGTCACAAGCGGCAAGGGTGAGTGATTACACTGGATTTATGTATCTTGGACGTATGGTAGAGTTTAACAAAACTGAAAAGATATTTTCGGACCCTGACCAGGAATTAACAAAAAGATACATCACAGGAAGATTTGGATGAGGTGGAATTATGCCAATTAGAACAGGACTTGATGAAAGAATCTCCTCGGTACAAAAAGAACTGAAGGACTATTTTGAAGAAGCTAGACACGTATATGCAGATGCTATTGATGCATTTACTAAACTAGACTCCGAGGTGTACAAAGAAGCAAAGGAAGTAAGGGCTAAAGCGAGGGAAATAAATTGGGATTTGACAAATGATTTACTCCTTATTTTGGCACTAAATCAACCTCTGATGAATGATTTGAGAATAATTGCGACTTACTTGCGTGCGGTCGATACGGTTGAGAGGCTGATTAGGCACGCAAGAGATATTGCACGCTCTGACCGCTCGATAGACGAGAATGCAGATGAACTGCCTGATGAAATTGTTGAACCTGTATTGGAAATGCATACTTCCCTCAACAAACTAATCGACATTACAGTCGTTTGTCTTACCGAAGCAGAAGAAGTACCAGCAGATGAAGTTAGAACTCATTGGAGAGATGTAAAAGCATCTCACGCCAAAGCGGTAGCGGCACTATCAAGTTTGAAATCTGATACAATGGGTGGTAAAAGTGCAAGATTAGAGGTCATCAATATCGTCAATCGTGTCGATAGATCGGCTTACAATATTGTCCGTCTCAACGGAATGTGGCATCATGCTCTAAACAATGAGAACATCATCCTCGACTGATTTAAGCAAAATCAGTATAATTGCTTGAATCATTTTTTCTTCCAGAGGTGAGTTTTATTCCTCTTTCTTTTACGAATAATTCATGAGATGCAATCATTCTCTTTGATGCCTTTTTCAAAGCAGATTGTGTGATGATTATTTCAGTATTCTTCACGTCTTTAGCACAGATAAACAATGCCTGTTTTATTATTTCATGAACGTGGGAGCCTGTAAATCCTGGGCTTGGGAATTGTCTGCTTATCTCTTCAGGCTTCACGTCTTTTGACACCTTATATTCGCTCAATTTTAATTTCAAAATATGATTAAGTTCATTTTTTTCAGGGTAGGTATAATCTATTCTTACATCAAATCTGCCTGGTCTATTGATTAAAGCCCAATCTAGATGTTCAGGGAAATTTGTTGTAGCCACGGTAATTACACCATCATTGCTTTCAACTCCATCAAGACAATTTAGCATTCCAGACATTCCAGCACCGGATTTATTTGTTCCCCTTTGTCCACTGATTAGCAATGCATCTACATCCTCTAAAATTAACACAGTAGGTGCATATTTTCTAGCAGTCCTAAATAATGATTCAATGTCCTCATGCAACTCCTCAGTTTTTGCAAAAAGAACTGTAGAATTAGAGCTGGAAACTATGGCATCGATTGTCATAGATTTCCCTACTCCTGGAGGACCTGCAAGCATGATTCCTCTATTTGTTTCAATATTATTTTCCCTCAATAATTGATTATTTCTGAGTACAGAAAATACGTTATCATCCAAAATTTCTTTTTTCTCTTCTGAAATAACCATGTCGCTAAATTCTCTCCCTCTTGGGATAATTTCATTAAATTTTGAATCAAATTTATGATTCTTCAACAAACCGTTGTTTGATTCATATTCATCCCACATTTCAAAGAACTCGGAAATCAATGTTGAGTGGTCCATTTGATCTGGTCCAGAATCTTCTAAGTCGCTAAAAAATACTTTACCAGTTCTCACAGTAATTTCTCCGCCCATGTTTGGGTTATAGTACACGTTAATCACGAGCCTCATTTCAGTTCCTGAAATAGGACACTTGGGATTGTAGAGATAAATGTCCTCCATTGTAGAATATTTTCTGTTGATTCCTCCCCAAGTGAATGTTTTGTATTTTGGTTTAACCCTTAATGATTCACAGGTTGCTGTTCTCTTCTTAATCACATATCCCAATGTTTCGATATAATTTAGCATATCAATATACATGATTCTGTATTCATTACCAGGGGGATTCCTGGATTGAGATGTTCTTTCTATTCCAATCCAATTATCTATGTCATATTGCTCTAGCATGTGATAATCTTTGCAGGCTTCATCTGCCCACATTGAAATTCCATGAGAGGCTTGATTTGGCATAGCATAATTTGTGATAATATGTTGATTCATATCACTAAAATCTATTTTTCTTTTTCCGATTCTCTTCTCAAGAAGTTCAATTTCTTCTTTGGTGGACAAAATATTCTCCTTAGCTAAAGAAATAAGTCTGGAAATCTTATTGATTTCTGAGTCCTCTAATTGGAAATCATAATTAGATGGTAGATGATTTGCAAGTGTTAATCTTATTCTTTCCAGAGGAGTAGAATCAACAGGAATATTAGAGTAATGTTGTTGAATTTTTGCTTCAATTTCTTCATTTTGAGAAGAATGGTTCACAAAAAATGTCTTCAATCTTAACAGCAATTCATTTACAGAGTGCAGGTATAAATTTAGGAAAGTACTATCATCTGAGAATTCATCTTTGAACAACAATTCTTGCAGATTGTCAAAAGCAAGAGTGGGTCTGGTAATTATTCCACCTTGGTCGTTTGCTCTCTCTTCTAATTCATTTAACACATCTTTCAACGAACTTGTAACATAGAGTTGCATCAATTCTTCGTATGCTTGCTTTACTTGATTGCTGACAGTTTTTGAAGGAACCCAATTTTCAGAATTAGATTCAAAAATAGGTCCAAGGGATTCTTCAATCAGTTGGATGAATTTTTTCAACTTGTCAGTTTGTGCTTTCTTGATTTCTATGTCCTCTTTTTTCATATCTGCAATCATAATTCATAACTCCCGATACTCAAAGATGTATCTTCGACCTAATATAAAGGAGGGGGTGTCCCGTCAATTCCAACTACCATGTTTTCCACGGAATATTTGCAGATATTGCAATAAAATTGAATTTAACATATAAATATCTTTGACATTTATTGTAAATGATAACTATGTTTGAGGATCACATGTTCGACTTATTTGGAAAAGAATTGATCGAGGAATTAGAAAATCAGGGAGTAATATTTGCACCAATTTATCACTCTAATGAAGAATTTCCTGAAGATAATCAAGAAAATTATGCTCAAAAATTAGAATCAGCAATTGAAGCGGGTGAACTTGCTTGGGAATTGATTTACGACAAAAACCGCGCCATCATTACACAATCCGGTAATGTTGTTGAGAAATCTGAGGGTTTCCCAGATTCATTGTTTGAGAGGATTATGAGCGTTGTGTCTGAAGACACAAAGCAATAGATCTCATTCAAACCAATGTTTTCCTGAAATTACTCAAGCCATGAAGTCATGGCCTCGAATGGTTTTCCTTCCATTACTTTCTGCTCTTCTGCAGGCTGCATCTATTTTCCATGTAATGTAAGTGTTGAGTCCATCCATAACATCAGAACTTGCGTTGAATCCCATTCCTTTTATTCTCTCTTTTACTCTTGATGAGACGATGTAAGATTGTTCTAACTCTGCAGGTGAAGCAACAAAATCGTGTGCCCTAACGGTTTTCCTTCCATTTTGTTCAGCCCTCACAGATGCATTATCGATCAACCATGCAATAAAATCATCCAGCACTTCTATTGCATCAGATCCGGTTTTGAAAGAATTTGAACTAATTTCTTCACGAACTCTACTTGCGACTACGTAGTCGGTCATGTTCCTCCTTCAACGCACTACTACCTTAAGGTGCTGAAATTTATTATGCTGACTAAAATAACTTATTGGTTGTCCCATTGCATAATATCACGAAATACTGGCGAAGCGATTAGCTCATCTACACCACTATACCAACCTGCTTCTGCGACCAGATTATGCCTAACTTCTTCTTCTGTTGTTTGCCCCACTGTGTACCAACTAGCGATGTTGTTGTAGGCATTTTTTCTTGAATTCGAAACTTCCCACCAAGATTTGGGATTTGAAGCCGTCCAGCATTCTTTACAAAGGGAATGCATGTAATAGGAAACAGTTCTTCCACAATTGTTCGAGCAAGGGTTCAAGCTTGCCGGCTGTTCGTATGATTGTTGAGGCGCATAGGATTGATTTTGCCCTCCCAATAGTCCTTTTAAAATGTCTAGAAAACCCATTTTCTCACCTTGGTTTGACTACGGGGCTGTCCGTGCCCCGTAGTCGGTTGGTTTCACGAATAATATTCGCAGGTCATTGCCGTAAAGCTCCTTTGGACGGTGTGAAATAGTTGCTGTAAGCAAATATACATTACTCAATTTGAACAATTCTAATCGCAGGTTCTCTTCGCCCTATTTCTTTTTCATCTGTGACCACATCATCAGATAATCTTGATATCAATTCATTGTGAGTTGCAGACATTGGGAGTTTTGATTGCTCATCTTCAAAGAATATCTCCATCACGCCAATATCATGAATTTCAGATTTTGTTGACCCAGAGGCTCTAACCATTGGAATCCATAAATGTCCTAAATTCTTTATTTTGTTAGCATATTTTTGCAAAGAATTTTTTTCAAAGAAATTTCTTAATTGAGGAGTATTGATTGCTCTAGGTACAATGATGAGATCTTCCTTTTGATTTTTGAATTTGTAAATTGGCGTCCAACCTAATTTCCTCATCCTGGAGAACAATTGATTGTCCTCTTTTTCGGTTAACTTATTTGGCAACCATGCAATAAATGAACTCCTATTTGAAACACCTACAACTTGACTACTTACTTGCATCTCGAGAATAGAGTTCAGCTGTTTTTCCGTTTTGTCTGCGTCGTCTTTAGATTTGCTTGGACTTGGTAATTTTTGTAGTACATTCCAGAGGTTCGATTTTTTTGGTATATCTTTTGCCTTCTCATGCCTTGGTAAAGTATGAAGCCATTTTTTTACTGGTATAGATAGCATATTTCTTGTTATTCTAGTGCAGCACCAACCAGTAGATCCGTGTAATGTTCCTGGTAATCGGATAATTCTTCTAGTATCTGCCGTCACCAATTTGTCGACATCAAATCCAGCCTCTAGAACTTCATCTAGCAAAGCCTTTCTCTGCTCGATAACAGTTTGCTCCCTTTTGGCTAAATCTTCTATGAGGAATTTTTCTCGTTTCGTATCTTTGAATATTAAGTGGAAGCCTTTTCCTCCGGAGAAACTAATCGAAATTAGTTCATGGTCATGGTTTTCTTCCATGTATTCCAGCAGTGAGTTGGCAATTTTGCGTCCTTCTTCTAGAGTTTTTATGGTCAGTGGTTTTCTATCAATGTCGAAAACTATCCAGTGATCTAACAATACCGCAGGCTCTGATTCTGAATCAGATTTCTTTGGTAGTTGAATTGGATTGAGCCAACTCGAGGTTCCGATGTAGACGTCTCTTGACCCTTGTTTTGACAATGTTTCAGATAGTTTTTCAGAATCTCTAAATCTCCTTGAAGCTGTTATCCAATTATTGTTGACAAGCCTCCACCTAAATTGATGTCTTCCGGGTTTTTCCACCCAACTTAAGTCAAGGTCATTAGTTTTGTAAAACTTCGAAAAATCTGATTTTTCTAATTCTGGCATTGTAATCAATACTTGACTGCGGTTCCGTATGCATAGATTTCAATTGCACTTGTTTTATCATTTCTGCCCGCTGATTTTGAGATGACAACTGATTCTAATCTGACGTTAATTACCTGGTCCCAGCCTTCCTGCGCAGCCTTTTCTCTAAGCCTCTGCAGAACTTCCATCCTTCCATAATTGAGCACTCTAGAGTAAGATTGAATCTCGCCACCGAATATTCCTTTGAGCCATCCAATGAATAATTGCCACCAGGATGGACCTACTGTGACATTAGTGAAGACTAGGTTCATTGCTACAGGTTTTCCAATCAAACCATGATTTTCAAGCGTCATCAGATTGTCTTTACCGTATTTGTTGAAAAATGCCATTTCTCTATTCAATCTTTTTTTGTCCAATCCATTTTGATAAATCGTGCCATAAACAGCTGAAAATAGAATCAAAATAATTGGAAGAATACTCGGCAAAATGCTGAGTAATGCAATAATTGATTCTGCAGATTCAGCCATTTAGATCATCCTTGGACAATAACCGCAGTTCCATATGCAAATAGCTCAGCAGCCCCTCCAGCTACAGCAGAGGTTGCAAATCTGACATTTACAACGGCATTCGCTCCTCTTGCTTGAGCATCAGCCATCATCCTTTGCAAGGCTTGATTTCTCGCTTCATTGAGCAATTGAGTGTAGGTTCCTAATTCTCCACCAACGATATTTTTCAAACCTGCCATGATGTCTTTTCCAATATTCTTCGCTCTAACTGTTGAGCCTGTTACAAGTCCTAGGGATTGGACGATTGTTGCTCCTGCGATAGTTTCTGTGTTCGATACTGCTATTTGAACAGGGTGCTGTGGTTGCATGTCTACCCATCATAGGTGGAATATTTGAATACTATTCTCAATAATTCTGTTTAGAATTGAGGTGAAATGCACTATCTGGAATAGAATTTGCTTTTTCACTTGTGGAAAGATATACTAAAGCGATGAATCCGAAAATCAGCAGGCTACAGCCAGAAGTACTCGCAAATCCAGAGTACTGCATGTAATTGCCTCCGGGGACTCCAGAGTACATTTCAGCAAGGATAGGTATTGTGATTGCCTGCAACCAAATTGACCCAGCAAATTGAAACGAGGCCCATCCTATTGCCGATTGTAACCAATACTCATGCTTAGTCCAAACTAAAGCCACCACAGGTAATGCGATTAAGAATGTGAGACCATAGAACAAAATCTGTTTGTCTTGAATGTTTTTTTCTTCCATTTGCCTCATCATGGTAAGGGTCATATTGATTTCTTCAAAGACCATCTTTTCTTCTTCGTAAAGTTTCAATTCTTCCTCAGTTGCATTATCTCCTGGATGAATTGGCTTTTCTATCTCCTCCGTGGATGCCTCGATGAAATTTAGAATTGTGCCAAAATCAAAAATTGCTCCTATTACTGCGCTAAAACCGGAAAAAATTGCTAGCAAGGCAATGAAAATTGCAAGTCCTCTATTCCACCAAATAGAGTTTGAATCATTCAAAGAGATTGATCCTTGGTTGCTCAAGTTGATCCCCCTCATAGGATTGGCTGAGAGTTTAACCAATCTAAATCAGAAATATACAATTGTCGGATATCATCCAGGCCAAGTACTAACATTGCAAGTCTCTCAAGGCCCATTCCCCAGGCACACACAGGGTGCTTAACGCCTAATGGCTCGGTAACCTCTGGTCTGAATATCCCGGCTCCGCCTAACTCAAGCCATTTGCCTCTCCACTTTACCTCAACCTCAAGCGAGGGTTCAGTGTATGGGAAATATGCTGGTCTAACTCTTACCTCTGGGTAACCCATCTTAGCATAGAATGTTTTGAGCGTATCAACAAGCATAGCCAAAGTGGCCCCTTCTTCCATGATGATTCCCTCAATTTGATGAAATTCAGGAAGATGAGTTCTGTCAATTGCTTCTTTCCTAAAGACTCTATCAACTGAGAAAACCCTACATGGTTTATCTGGGTTGTCTGCTAGGTATTGGATTGTATTTACAGTGGTGTGGGTCCTTAGAAGCCCTTTCTTACTGATGTCTTCCGAAAATGTTCCTTGCCAGCCAGTTGAACCAGTATCTCCTCCACTCTCATGCACTGATTTCCAAAGTTCCAGATGCTCCTTTTTTAGGTCGATAGATTTTGGATTGTCTAAGTAAAAAGTATCCTGCATCTCTCTAGCAGGATGGTCCTGCGGAATGAATAATGCATCCATATTCCATCCAGCAGTCTGGACATAATCATCGACTAATTCAGAGAATCCCATCTCCAAAAAGATACTGCGAATTCTCTCAATCAAAGCCTGCATAGGATGAGATTTACCTCTTTTTGGAATTGCAGAATCAAGAGTTACATCGAATCTTCTGAATTCCGCATCTCTCCAAGAATCTGATTGAAGCAATTCCGGGGTTATCTCGCTAATGATTTCCTTCTCTACAAGAAGAGATGAATCGATTGCATTTCCTTCAGCAGCAACTATCCAAGTTCGGCTTGTGGTTTCCGACACTTCGATTAACTCCTTTCTAGATTTCATGCTATCAACCATTCCGGGGTCACAATCTTCGATATTCTTAGGCAAGGATGAAAGGAATTCTGATCTTGCTTGGATTTCTTTTTCTACAGCATCTGGATCTTGAGCTACCAGTGCTCCATCTTGTATTGATACTCCTAATTTTTTCAGCAAACCAATACCCGGTCCTGCCTCTGACCTCTCAAAATTTTGAGATAAACTAGACATCGTGGCTTCTTTGCTCTCACAAATCCAGCTCCATAGCCTTGATTCAAGCAAACCATTTTCTAGGGCTTCAATTCCATTTTTCCCGATTTGCACTGTAGTTTTGGAATCGATGATTTGTTCAACCAACCCCTGATTTGCTAATCCCTCGCCTGCTCCTACTGCGATAGCCTGGTCATTCCACTCACAAGCAGACAAAACTTCCTGGACTGTCCAATGGTTGCTTGTTCCCTGCATTTTGGAAAGTAATCTTCGCTCAGGATTGGTTAAGCTTAGATTCTCCATGATTGACCCAATCCCTTTTTTTTATTCAATTCATCCCTTCCGAATTGGTCTAAATCATCATTCTTCTTCCTCTTCCCAAAGCATCGTGTCGCAATTTGAACAAGTGTAAGATGCTGGTCTTTTTCCGTCGACTTCACCAATGAATCCACACGCTCCACAAAGAATGGTTGTTTTGTAGGGCTCATCGATAGTTGTATCCACTCTGTACATGATTCTACCTGCGTCAGCCATTTTCTGGGCATTTGGCTTCCAATTCTTGATTTCTTCCTCGGTCATACTGCTTTCTGGAGATGGTGCTGACATCCCAAGAATAAACAAAATTAGCCCTCCTATGCCAACGGTTGTAGAAAATGCGAATAATCCTGCGACTGTAAAAAATGCCCCACTAACTAAACAAATAATTCCTGCAATTAGGAAATTTTCCTTGTTGCTGCGCATGTTTTTTCCTCACTCATTAACTTGCTCAATAGCGTATTTTAGAGTCTCTGCTAGCCTTGTCATTTGATTTTGATTTGCAGCACAAACTCCAATTCTTACACCGCCTGCTAAGGCAACTACATACACGTGTCTTGAAGCACAAGCCTCGGAGATTGCCGATGGGTTGTCATGTTCCAAGAATGCGAAAAAACCATCATGACTTGGGACTAATTTAACTCCTAGGTCAGAACAACTGGATAGCAATTTGTCTCTTCTATCCTTCAGTAATTTTGTGAACGCATCCCTTTCTTCCTCCCACTTCAGACTTAATTGTTCATCTGAGTGTATTCTGACTATTGCGTCCTGAGGAAGCCTTGTTGGTGCCGACCAAGTAGATCTTCCAGTAGCTACAAAAATCTCATCGATTCTTTCCAATAATTCTTGATTCGGATGAACGGTTACTATCGCTCCGCACCTCATCCCGTACATCGTATGAGACTTAGAGAATGAAATGCCAAAACAGATCAGCAAGTTTTCAGGCCAAGGCAATCCTGATTCAATTGCCTCCAGAATAGTTTCAGCCCATCCATGAGTTTCCTCAGCGTATAGAGTGTAGGCACTATCGATGTATAGTGTGACTCCTTTGTGAAGATTTGACGAAGCCTGTGCCATCACGATATCGAGTAAATCGTACCTTGCGCTGGGAGACATTGACAAGCCAGTAGGGTTGTGGGCAGGGTCATTTAGCCAGATTAGAACACGATCTTGCTCGTTGATTAAATCTGTAAGTGCAGTTTCAAATTCTGGCATGGCAAAATCAGGGTGTGAATCTTCCGAGTCAGTGCCTAACAAAGGCCATGTAGCGCTCTTTAAACCGGCTTCTCTAAGGAAACCTTGGTATGGTCCCCAATGTCTCTCTCGGAGTAATACCTTATCTCCACGGGATGCCAAATTGGCTGCTGACATTCGCAGTGCTCCGGAACCGCCAGGAGTTGCAGTTGAGGTAGCCATTATTCCCAAGTTCTCCAATTTAGAGCGAACATGTCCTAGAGCGGTGGTTATTGATAGATCTAGGAAATCTGGTTTCCCGCCCAATGGAGAATATGCAGCGTACTCAATTGATTCTGCGTTTTTGAGTTGTTCCAAAACAACTGAGTTGATTGCTAATATGCCATCATCATCAAGTAAGGAACCAACGGTTGCGTTTATGACATCAGCACCTGCAGATTTTGCCTCCATGCATCTAGCAAGCATAGCAAAGATAGCATCATTTCCCTTCTTGTCATGAGTTTCCTCATTGAAAAAAGACGGGACATCATCACCGTGCATGGCTGCGCTAAAAGGGTCAGCATTTTGATTATGTTGCTTTCAATCCTTCAACAAAATTCCCATTTGACTATATTTTTGCTTGCCTTTTTACCAATTTATTGAAAAATGGTTGGTTACTCGGTCGGCTTGCGCCAACGTAGCATAGCTGGTAGTGCGTCGGATTTGTAATCCGACGGTCGGGGGTTCGAGTCCCTCCGTTGGCTCTAACATTACCAAACTTCATTTGCTTAATCGGTTGATTAGGAGTATGCGCCCTTTTCATCTTGCATTTCCAGTTTCTGATTTGACTTCTACTGAGGATTTCTATGTAGAAATAATTGGTTGCAAGATTGGAAGAAGAACTCCTTCCTCCATTAATTTCAATTTTCATGGGCATCAAATAGTAGCCCATTTAGTCGACGAAATGCCAGATAACTCAAATGGTGGAAAAGTGGATGGAAAACAGGTGCCACCATTCCATTTCGGACTTGTAATGGAGTGGTCTCAATGGCATCAATTCCGCGATGAATTGCTTTCAAAAGGAGTTATTTTCCGCCTAAAGCCGCACATCAGATATCCTGGAAAAATCGGAGAACAGGCAACTATGTTCCTCGATGACCCAAGTGGAAATTCTCTAGAGTTCAAGTCATTCCAAGATGAAGAGCGTTTATTTGCAACTGTGAAGGGCAAAGAAGGCGAAATTGGTGGAGGAATAATTTAGACTATTTCATTGCAAAGTTAGATTATAGATTTCTTCTAGCGCAGTCCATGACAGCATCCAGACTTGATGGGAGGTTATGTGCATCTGCTGTTGAAAATTCCCTAAAAGTAGAGGTTCAGAATTGTATGGATTCGGGGGTTAATCCTCATCTTGCAGTGGTTATTGTTGGAGATGATCCGGCAAGCCATGTCTATGTCAACAATAAGGTCAAAGCTTGTGAAAGGCTTGGAATTATTTCCACCCACATTTCTCTTCCTTCTAACACCACTGAGTCGGAATTGGTAACAGAAATAGAGAGATTGAATGCAGATGCCTCAATTCATGGTATCCTAATCCAATCACCCTTACCCAAACACATGGATGAAGAAGGAATTACTGATTTGATCTCACCTTCTAAGGACGTTGACGGATTTCACCCTGTAAACTTGGGTAGATTGGTTCAGGGTAGAACAGATGGAATGCTTCCTTGTACGCCTGCTGGCGTCATAGAGATGTTAAAGTGGGCAAATATTGAAACCGAAGGAAAAAACGCTGTCATTCTCGGAAGGTCAAGGATTGTTGGGATGCCTATGAGTCTATTACTTGCAGCAAAAGGTTGTGATTCTACCGTTACTATCACACATTCTCGAACCCAAAATTTAGCGGAAGTTTGCAAGCAAGCTGATATCTTAGTTGCAGCTGTCGGAATACCAGAATTGGTAAAGAAAGACTGGGTAAAGCAAGGTGCTGTTGTTGTAGATGTAGGAATCAATAGGGTTGAGGACCTGAGCATTGAAAGAGGTTGGAGGCTAACAGGTGATGTTGACCCCGATGTGGCAGAAGTTGCATCTTGGCTTTCTCCTGTCCCAGGAGGTGTTGGTCCAATGACGATTGCAATGTTGATGATAAACACAATAAATGCGGCCAAGAGTACAATTTGAGATGATGTTATGGATGGAAGAAAGCCGAGATTAGCCTTGATTTGCCGAATCATTGGCTTATTCATTCTAGCATATGTATTGTTGAATGCATTTGCAGGAATTTGGTTTTTCGTTGAACCGAGCAAGAAATTCTTGCTAACGGCATATATTCTTCAAAATTTAGGATTAACTGATGACCCATATTGGGTTCCTTTAGCATGGACTGCTCAGGATACAATTTTGATGGTCGTAATGGGATTAATTTTCTTAGTAGCAAGATGGGCAGGAACTGAGCCTCCGGTGCCTGAATTAAACAATCTCTCAAGCACAGAAATGATAGAAAATTTGGAATCTACAAATGTCCAAATCAAGCAAACTACAACAACTGGTCAGACCAGTCAATTAGCTAGAGACATTCTAAGGGAAGTTTTAGGCGAAACCCAAACGTTAGATCAAGAAAAAGTAGTTTCAGCAATCGATAATTTGGGTGAAGGAACTATTGAGAATTATCAATCACAAAAGGGAGAAGTTAGGGATAGAACTGCTGAGTTTGATGACCAGTTTTCTTCTCTTAATGTCGTTCGAGAGCAAGATATTGAGAAGCCCAAATCGGATAATAACTTACCGTTACCCTCTTCAAATAACGAAACTAAAGGTGCGAATATAGGTGGATTACCGGTGGTTGAATCTTTACCGCTTCCCGTGCGTGAAGTGGAGAAAGAGCCCGAATTTACAGTCACTGAAGTTGCAGAGTTGAGTGCTGATGACGACTTGGCTATGCCGGACTTAGGTGATTTGATTGGTGAAGTTAATCAGATGCTGGATGTAGAAGGTGAACCTGTAACTGAATTCGAAAAGAAACTGGATATCCCTAACTTGGATGACCTCGTTTTGGATGATATGTCGAAAGCACCCGATATTCCTGAAATCCCTGATTTGGATGACATTTTGTGAGAGTGATAACTTGCGCTGGACACAAGATTGGGACTTGCATAGCCACACGGTGAATAGCGATGGCATGTACGATGAGAAGACCGTTGCTGAAATGATGAAATCAGCTGGAGTGAAGTACTGGTCTTTGACAGACCACGACACCACTGCTGGATGGATTAAAGCAGCAAAGCATTGCTCTAGGGTAGGCATTAATTTTATTCCAGGAATAGAGATAACATGTAAGCCAGATATTGCTCCGCAAGAAGATTACAAACAAAAAATGGGTCTTCAAAACGCAAAAACTTCTTGGCATCTTCTCGCATATTTTCCCATCGAATGTCTAGCTGATGGAACCATAGCGGAGATAGAAAATTGGCTAGCCCCATTCAAAGAAAATAGGGTTGAAAGGATGAAAAGCATGCTTGAGAGGTTGAATGAATTTGGACACCACATCTCACTTGAAGAAGTGCGCTCTTACGCTACCGATACGATTGGAAGGCCTCATTTAGCGAAGGCAATGGTCGCAGCTGGTATCGTTGAAACTTCAGATGAAGCATTTGAAACATGGATAGGGGATGGAAAGCCAGCACATGTGGAAAATGACCAACCGACAATATCAGATGCGGTTTCGATGGTAAAACACTATGGCGGCATAACATCGCTAGCTCACCCCAAAAATTACGCTGTACCTACTGAAATTTTATTGAAATCTCTTAAGAAAAGTGGCGTGGATGCAGTAGAAGCATTTCACTCCTCTCACAGCGATGTTTACAGACATGAATTACTCACTGCGGCTAGGTTACAGGGATTGAGTGTTACGACGGGTTCAGATTTTCATGGCACCGATCATAATTCAAGGTCAGGAAAATCACTTGTTCCGTTATCAGACCTTCATCCTTTTTTTCAAGCATTTACACCGATATCATGAGAATTTTATGAGCAATTGCTAAATTGGACTCGTTGTGGGCAAGGATATGAGCCCATGGACAGTTATGATGTCTATAGTACTCATTTTAACTCCAGTGATATGCTGGGGATTTACTCTCAATGCACCAGAAAATCGTACACCATTAAGAAAGATTGTTGACGTTATCCATAAACAAAGATATTACCTCCATGCTTTAGGTTATTTGATAATCATAGAGTGGAAAGGTATCACAGACGACTTAAATGAGCCAATAAAAGCAATAACGGGTCATTGGACGTCAAACATTCATTCATTTGAAGGAGAGATTGTTCTCTTTATTCAAGATACATTCGCTAATCCTACTTTTACAGCATTCCTTAATTTTCATTATCTTTTCATTTATTTGTTCTTGATTTACGTTACAACCGTATTTTATGCCTACACCGGAGAGCGTGATTTATGCGATAAGGTAACAATGAATTACTTACTCATTTATGCTCTTGCAGTTCCTTATTATCTATTTTTCAATGTAGAGGTCACATCATCATGGATTGCTGGAATGGATTCTTTATTGTATCATGATAGCATGTACTCTTCGTTTTACATAGCAAATGATCCTCTGGACAACGCTGTTCCGTCTTTACACATCGCTATACCATTTGGAATAATTGCATTAAATTGGTTGCATGTAAGGCAATTAGGAATTAAGATGAAGGATTGGGTACACAGGCGATATCATATTTTTGTAGTTCTGAATACACTCTTATTTGCGTTCACAATTCTCTACTTAGGTATACATTGGATAACAGACATCCCGTTAGGTTTGTTGATAGGAGGAATGGGTGCTTTATTCATTCACTACCTTCAACCTAGACTAAGAAACGACTACGGTGGTTGGTTCAAAGGCGTAACAAAACAAAAAGTGAAAGGTCATCTGTTGTTTGAAGGAATAGTTGTTTTGGTTATGGTGGCATTGATTTCATCTGCCGTGATATACCAATCAAATAACATAGATGATAGGGTTTCTCTAAGGCTGGGACCTGGCGATTCTAATATCGAGATTATCCAATCAATTGATTATGAAGATCAGGTAAACTCTACAATAACCAATTTTGACCTGACTCAAGAGATCGAGTTCATAACAATCATCGCTCAATATTCAGAACCAGCAATGCAGTCAGGATATTTAAATTGGAGTATTGCAAGCACTCTGGCCCCAGTTCAAACCATTGGACCTGGTCAAGAGGTCACAGTTTCTTTCGACCAACCAAAAGTGTATCAAATCATCATCTTGCACAATCCTGGTGATTCTGGTGTTGTCGAACTTAAGGTGATCAATGATTATGGTTATGATAATGCGATGCTGAAGGCAGCGATTATGTCCTTACCGTCACTTTGGATTACCGCTTTCGTGATTTACAGAGTGATAAGAGCCAAATCTGAGGGTATACATTGGTTAGATGCTTCACCCAGTCATACTTGGAAAGAAGAAGAGTAATTTGCATACCTAATCGGTATGTTCATGTTTGACGCACCACTGCGTTGATCAATGCAGTCAGGCTTTAATGTCGAGAGTATTCTCTCGGATTTCAATGCCTCTGAAACAGGGAAATTAGTTTCCTCGCTTCGCTCTTATTTTCAGAAAAATATTATCTGGATTTTTATGCTTTTCATCGTTGGTTTTGTCGGGTTTTATTCCGTGGTTGGTGGAATTATTTCCTTCCTTACTGGAGGTAATCAAATACCAGATGGTGCATCTATAATTGTAACCTCTCCAATGGAATTAATTCTTCTAAAACTTAGATTATCTGCAATGATTTCCTTTGGTGTGGTAATTTTTGTGTTATTGATTATTGCTGCAAGGAAAGCCCAGGCATACGGGCTCAAACCAATGAAATTAGCAGACGAAATTGAGTTTGAGGTAAAGGTCTCATTTGTTGGTATTTTTCTCGTAGCCATAGCATCATTAGTCCTTGGAGCATTAGGTCTAGCATATGCATGGGAGGTTCTGACACCATTATTGCTCGAGTATTTGACTAACGATGCAGCAAATGCGGGTTTGTCTAGTGAGTGGAGGCTTGAATCTTACATAGGATTCATCGCAAATCTTTGCGTTGCTTCAGTAATTGGTTTTCAAGCCCCTATCCCAACTCTACTGTTGTTAAAATATGAGGTTGTTAAAAGAGAGGAGTTAATCAAGTATAGGAGGCACATCTGGTTTGTGTGTATGGTAGGAGGAGCATTTTTCTCACCCCCGGATCCTCTTTCCCTATTTTTGGTATCTGTGCCTATAATTGCTCTGTTTGAAATCTCACTTTTATTGTACAAAATATTTTCAAAATAACTTAAACTAGAAAAATCAATCAACAATGGTAGGTAGATAAAATGACATGGAAGCAACCCGTTGAAAATTCAATCGAAGGGTTGCGTTATGCCATAGAAAATCTCGATGGAATTGAGTTTGACTTACGTTTAACCAAAGACAATGAATTGATTATTCATCATGATAGGATAGTTGCTACTACTAAAGAAAATCTAGAGGGCAAGCCTATCTATGCAGAAGACTGGACTCTTGATGAGTTAATGGAACTTGGTTTTGCATCTTTTGACCAACTATTGGATGATAAGGTGATTATGAAAAATTGGATAGAAGATGCAAAGGTAGTTTGCCTTGAGGCAAAAGTCCCTCACATCAAGTCCAAAGTCATGGGTAAACCTTGGAAATTCAAGTCTCACGATAAGTATCTAGGAAAATTATTGGCTCTAATGGAGTCAAAGGTTGATGAAGCAGGTGTTCCAAACGACAATGCCGTGTACTATTCTTTCCATTCAAGGATGAAAAAATCTGCTGATCATGCTAAAATTAAGCGTAACTGGTCGATGCTTTCCCCTAATTTACCACCATACGGCGGACTATTGACCGAGAAGATTAGGGGTGCACCATCATTTCTTAGTACCTCATTTTTCAGACTGATGAGAAAACACCAAAAAGCTGGTTCAAAAATGATGCCTTGCGCAATCGAATATTTAGATGGGGGATTGAAAAATCTCCCACTTGGATATACTGTTGGTTTGGAGAATAATCACTTGAAGCGTGCAAGGGAGTATCTTGCAGGATTCCCCGTTTATGTGTGGCCATGTTCACTTGAAAACGAGTTTAAGCTCTTGAATGGAGGGTTCACCGGGCTTACCGATAATCCTAATCCAAACCTAACTTGGCTTCCAAGCGGAAATGCGAGGTGGTTCAGACCATCCTCATTGCCACTAACTTCTGATCAACATGATTTGTTAGTTAGTGCCAATGAAGAAAATCATAAGGATATAGTCAACCAACTGAGGTCAGAAGTAACTCCGTGGACAGAACTTGACAGGTCAGGTAAAGTTGAGATTCTGTCTCAATGGAGGAAAAAGTGGTCTTGGGAAAAGTCAGTTGATGATTTGTTAGCATCAACATCTGAGAGTTCAATGCCTTGGGAATCTGTTAGATTAATCGGTCACAGAGGTTGTGGAAAGACCACACGTCCATTGTATTGATTTTATTCAATATGACGCAGGCTTTGGGCTTCTGCGATATATTTTGGTCTGTAGATTGGGACACCTTTTCCATCACGCATCTTAGTCCTTTCATCTACAATCTGAGCGCCGATTCCAGCAACTCTTGCCCATCCAAAGAAAGTTGTGTAATACTCAGGGTCAGTTAATCCAACATGGTGCAAAAGTGTACCACTAGCAATGTCTACATTTGCGTTAGGATTCGAGATCTTTTCGTTTTCTGACAGAACTCTAGGTGCAACTTCCCTCAAAGTTCTAATGATTCTGAAATTTTCATCATCAGGACATATCTCTTCTCCAAGAGCAAATTGGTATGTTGCTCGTGGATCTTCAGCCCTCAATACTGCGTGTCCGAAACCAAAAACCGGCCTCTTGGCAGCAAGTTCTTCTCTAATGAAATTCTCGACTTCAACAGGGTCTGATGTTCCTACTTTGAGTACGAATTCTAAGCATGATTGGTTTGCTCTTCCGTGCAATGGTCCACTCAGTGCGTTCATTGCACTCGCAATTGCAGAATAAAAAGAAGCATGACCACTAGCAACTGCTTTGCCTGTAAAAGTTGAGAGGTTACCACCGCCATGATCTAAATGTAGAACCAAATATGCGTTTAGAACTCTTCTCATCTTGTCATGATCAACACCATCGATTTGTAGAGTATTGATGAATCTCTCTGTCAAACTGAGTTTAGAGTTGTCTTCAGGAATATTTTCCTCTCTTCCTTCTCTGTACCTGAAGATAAGTCCAAGCAATCTTGGCATTCTTGCGATGAGGTTGAGTGAATCTTCTTTCCAGTCATCTTTTCCATCCAGCATTCCCAATGTGTGAATTCCAATACTTAACCAATCCATTGGATGCCCATCTTTAGGAAGCGAGGCTAGCACAGCTCTTGTTCCATCAGGGAGTGCAGTTCTAGAAGCCAGATCTGATTTGAATACCTTTGATTGTTCTTCACTCGGTAATTCCTTATTGAAGAGCAGATAAATAACGTCCTCTGGCTCCATTCCGCCAAGTTCAGAGATAGGATAGCCACAATAGTGAACTCCTTCGGTCGGGGTTACAAATGAAGTCCTACAAGTTCCAACCGGAACTCCACGCATACCAGTGTTTAGATGAGAATTTTTTAGATTAAAAATGACCTCATCACCCGACATCAATGCTCACCTATACTACAAGCGGCAATCATCTGTCGTATAAAGTAGGCTATAATTTTGGATGAGTGATGCCTTTAGGTGTTGTGAATAACACCTAATGTTGAGAACTAAATTTGTTATTTTACCAGACACGAAAACCCTTGCTTGAGATAATGTCTTTTTGAACATGAAATTTAATTTCTCCATGCTCGATCAACAACGCGTCCTCCGCATCAATGCCGGGACATGATGATTTGGTTTCAATCCAGGATTTTTCACTTCTAAGATTTTCTGCCCACCAAGGGAATGCTGCGCATTGCTGGGGGCGAACATTGTATATTTCGCATTGTTTTTTTGAGTTTAAGAAAATGCAAATTCCATCATCTTTGTTGCTCTTTAGAATATATTTCCCGTTTAGGTGGCGCTTTGCATCCCTTTTTAGCCAAGTTTTAGGCTTTAATTCGAAATGATTAGCAATTCGTGAAGTATCTTCTCTTGAGAGGTAGACAATTCCACCTGGCTCATCGCAACACCTGCCACAGGAATCTTGGCATCGAAACTTAATTCCCTTACTCCACCACTCTTGGCTCAATCCAAAACCCCCGAACTAATTCTTCTTTTTCTTAGGTTTCCTGACTTTCTTTTTTGGCTTTGATGGTTCTTTAGGCACTACTTTTTCTTCCTCGACTTGAGTTTCTGTTTCAGCGGGTTCCTGTAGTTCACTATCTTCTATTTCTATTCCCAAAATTCTGTCCTCAATTTCCTTGATACTATCCGTTATTGCCATTAGTTCCTCAATCGTAGCATCCTTGGGAATCTCAGAAATCTCCCTAATTTTTTGCTCCAGGTTAGAAATGAGTTCAAAATCTTGAGATAATTGTTTTTCAGCATCAGATATTCTATCCTCGATATTCAAATCAAAATCTACCATGGTTTCTACAACTTCTTGCAAATCATTGATTTCTAACTCTTCTTTTCTTTGAATCAGGAATTTATCTCGTTCATCCAGTGATAATACATTAGGCGGAGCAGGGATCATTTCATCAAGACCAGTTTTGACATATTTTTCAGCAAGACTTCTGCCCTCTTTAATCATCGAATCAACATCGATTTCAGAAGGCTCCCAACCGTCTTCTAATTCAGGTAAGTCGCTGACTATTTCAATTCCACCAACTGCTTGCTTGTCGAATACAACATCTACAACGGCATCTATAATTTCTTTTGCTTCATCTTGCAAAGAAGTTTCTTCAGGAGTGAATTCATCTTCTTCTGTGAAGGTGTTTCCTTGCAAGACACTGTCTATATCAGATGGGGAAATTACCCCCACACCATCCTCGAGAGCAAGGGATATCAAATTAATATTTGATTTCAAATCTTTCCAATTTTCAGACAAGTTTGCTAACCGATTAATCTGAGAATCGTCTAGTAAGATTCCGTTTAATGCAATCAATCTTCTAATGATTCTTACTCTACTAGTCAAATCTGGCATTTCTAAATTAGCAATTATTGCATCTTTGGAAAGTTCCCACAATCTTGAACTCTCCCATTCACTGACTTGGAATTTGGTTGTTAGGACAATTTGGACACCCAGATTAAGTGCTAAATCAATAAATGACCCAAGTTGGTTTTGGTCTATGCTTGAATTTTCGAGTAAGTTCAAGCCATCAAAGCCGATTAGTGAGTGTTCCGACAATAAATCAATATCTATTTTAGCATACAATTCGCTACTCTGTAGTTCGATCTCTGAGAATATTCTTACGTGTCCATCGAATCTAGAATTGAATCCATTTGCAATTGCTTGTACGAGGTGAGATTTACCAGAACCTGAAGCACCAATTATTACCAAAGGATTGATCTTCCCTGGATTACTAACTATTGCGTTTGCTATGTTGGTTGCCATCTTATTTTCCTTGCATTCAATCCATGCTCGAAAATTCAAGTCTTGAGTTACTCCCTTGTGAGTAAATGAGGGTAGGGACGAATTTAGTTTTATACCGCTAGGTCCTGGACGAAAAGAATTCTGGTTTAAGTCTCCAAAAACCGAGGCATGTTCTCGATTTACAACCGCCTGCCATACGTCCCTACCATCATCCTCCTTACCGAAAATGCCAGCCTCATCATCTGTATTAGTGGAAATCCTGGAAAGCGGAGAGAATGCATTCTCCCTCATGGCAGCAACTCGTTGTGAGAATTTTCCGCCAAATTCCTCTGAATCATTTTTGAGTTTCAATATTGGTCTTCTTTCTTTGCTTTCTTTGCCGAGGATATGATCGGCAATTGAGTCGATCTCTGAATTAGGTTTCCGTGACCCAGAAATCAGAGATTTTCTTTCAAAACTCTCAATTGTTCTGTTACCAATTAATTGATTTAATTTTGATTTTGCTACTATTCCTTTTTGGGGTTGCTCAATATTCTCCCCGAGGATGCTTTTCGCATCAGAAATTGCCAACTTGAGTTTCTCAGAGTTGGACCTACTCATTTTCATTACCCCGCTTTCTTGATGGTTGCTCTAACGAGCTCCATCTCCTTTCTGCCCTACCCATATCGTTGAGGGTTCTGCTTTGATTCGATTCAGCCCGACTGTATTTTGAAGCAGTTTTCTTATTTGTTTCTAAGGAAATATAGTCATCTGAATCATTCGAAATATAATTCACTGCATCTAGTTCTCTATTCACTTTATATTCAGTAAAATCAACTGTCTGTTTACTTGATTTTTGCCTCATAGCCTGAGTCAAAGCATTATCTGGTTTTGTTTCAAATGATTGAGAGGATGACAAATCCAAACCATCAATCAAGTCAGATTTTGTTTCAAAATGTGTAGATTTTTGGTAATTCACCTTGTTGTCGCTTGATTCTAATTCTTCAATCTCCACATTTTTAGCAATAGCACTAACTAGGCTGCTGATTTTACTCTCATGTTGAGATTTCTTGTGGAACTTAGGTCTTGTTTTCCTCTTGATTATTTTGGCTTTCCGCATTCCTTTTTTCTTCGGTAGAGGAACGTGCTCTGTCTCAACGACATCTTCCTCTATTGGAATTTCTTTTGTTCCACTTTCTGCCATTCTTTGGGCTGCTCTCGGAGCTGGACTATCGTAATTTTCGACAGTTGCAAATTTGGGTGTCCAATTTGGAGAAGGGGCAACTTCAGGGTTGTATGTTGGCTCGTTACTTTCAGTGCTAACGCTGGATTCAACGGCCCACTGTTTCATCATGTCGGAGAGTTCTTCCCCGACCTCAATACTAACCTCAGCTGCAATTGAATCAGAACCACCCTCTATGGTTTCAATTTGAATTTCTTGATTAGCCTCTAATGCTGTTTTCAACTCCGTTTCAATCCACAATGCCTCAGCATGATCGATATCATCGAATATTGGTTGGTCTTGAATTAAATCACCTAAAGCAAGCCATGAGTGAATAATTGCCTCTTCAATAAGGTCTAGTTCGGTTATCAAAGATGCCCTAAATGATATGTCGAAAGCCAATAAGTTACATCCAATTACAAGTAAATGGTCGTCATTGCGCACTTTATCACAAAGTGTTCTAATAAGGTCAAGTACTCTATTTTCTCCGTGTAAAGAGGCTAGATATTCGATTCCTTCTACAATTATTACAGCCCTCTCGTTCTCCCAAAGGAACTCATCAATTCCTCTACTGAGGTTTTCTAAGGTTGCTACGATGTTGCTGTCGCCTGGTGACTCAGTAAGCCATAAACAATTAGCCGATGGTATACTAAATTCCGCAGCTAAATTAGCGATTTTCTTTCTGCTCAATGATAAAATTGATTTTCCGTTTCCGGCCATCAAAGAAGCAAATTTGAAGATTAATTCAGGACTTTCTTCATCGATTAACAAAGCCTTCGAAGAATCAAGCGTTTGCTTAACATTTGATTTAGCTAGCATGGACCTTGTAAAATTTTGAATTTCTTCTGGCGCTGAAATAATGTTCTCGAATTCAGGAAGTCTCTCAACTTGAGACCAAGAAGAGCCCATAGGTTCAGCATTCAACCACCACGATTCCTCGCTAGATGCGATTCCTTCTTCCAGATTTAACCCAGCCTGTTTATACAATCTCCTAATTTCAGATACTTCCGATTCTCCGAGTTCCACAGCTGATAAGTTACAATCGAGTATAACAGAATCTGCTTCTATCTCTAGTAAAGCGTCAATACCCTGAATGAATCCAACTCCATCATGAATAGACAGTACAGGCTCCCCTTCACTGAAAACGATGTGCCCAATCCTTTGAATTCCAGTGGATGTATCTCTCTGCGTCTTTATGTAGCCGCTCGTTTCAAGGGTCGCAAAATCAGAAGCCATCATAGATAAAACATCAGAGCCACCTCTTCTGTTCTCTATCGTTACGCCGGATGGCAAATCCACTTCCAACCCCTCCTAGTTTTGTTAACGGTGACGATGAGTTATTGAATGTCGTGGCTAAATTCAGCAATGCATACATGTTTCAAGCATGAATTACTGGCATGGACATGGCAGAAAAGAGCCGTATCCCTTCCCCATTGGTTGGCTCTGAGGAATTGCGTCTGTTTCGCGCAGGGATTAACAAATTTGATGCTCAGAAATTCTGGCATGCCCATGAAGATTGGGAAGACCTTTGGAATTTGTTAAAGAAGCGTAATGCAGATAGTGGGGAGGTACTTCTAATTCAAGGGTTAATACAAACTGCTGCGCTATTGGTTAACCACAGAAAGAAAAAGTCTAGAGGAGTGACCAACCAATGGCTCAAACTAGTTCCAAAACTGAGTCCATACGATAATGCATGGGGGATAGATATTAACTTGCATTTGAAGAATATAGAACAATACTCAAGTGATGCCGATGTTTGGGATTTGATAGATTTGCCTGTTAAACTACCATTTTTGAAAAATGAAGAGGAGTAAAAATGCCAGATGATGAATACCCCGATGGCTCTGTATTATACTCTCCCCATCAAGGGATCATCCGTCTTCCTTTCGAATCGATAATTCTAACCTTATCACTAATAATTTTCAACTTCTCACTTTTATTATCTGTATTCTTATTCAGCCTCGCAATGTGTTTTCTGTATCCAAGTTATTTATCCTTCAAAGAAAAACAATTTTTGAACTCAACCATTTGCTTAGGAGAAGGTCATCCATTTCGTGAGGATGAAAGTGATGGTAAAGCCGATGTTTATGTTAAAGATTTAAGCGGACTTTGGAAAAAACTCGGTGACAAAAGATTTCGAATCCACAAAGATGAGATGATAGATGTTGTCAATATGCTTGAGGATGGAGGCAATTACGATATCGAGATGGGGTTGATTGAGAGTAAATCAATTCAAGACGTTCACAAGAAGTGTTTGTCTTTCATCAATGCCTCATTAGCCTATAGAGATGCTTATCTAGGTAAAAATGATACGATTGAGGATGCTAGAAAAAGGGAAGATGACGATAACTTGTCACTCGATAGGGAATGGCCAGAAGAAGAGGAATTACTAGAATCTGGAATTAGGTCGTTCAAATCAAAAGATGAATAATACATGTTCATTTGCAATTTTCAGGCATACTATGCTAAAAACCTAATTTGACGACCAATATCGTGGATAGTGATTCGAGTTGGAGGAATAGGTTAGAATCATTGGATGATAATTCCAAAGATCTACTCCTAGGTGCCTTTCTCTCTCGACGCTTTGCTACGTTGCCCCTGTGGCTAAGTCATCCTGCTTATGTAACTGCATTTTACGGATTATTGTTGTCTCTAGTTCTGATATTCCCGAGTCTTTATGGATACGGTGATAGTTGGTTATTTCAGTGGATTTATGAGACTATGCTGATTTTCCTTGTTTGTTTAATATTGGGCTTTTTGTCGCTAATAATAGTATCAATCTCAAAGAGGTATCCAGTAAAGCCTCCAAGGCTTATACTCTATCCAATGCCTTTCATTGGAATTGCCTTACATTCTTTGAACGTAGGGGATTTATTCGATATTTCAAATACAATTGTTTGGTTCTTCCTTCTAAGTCCTGGACCGATTTATGTTCATTTGTCATGGGCACCTAGATGGCGATTGCTAAATCAATTTGAGCGGGGAGAAAATCCAATTCTGGACAGTGATTTAGTCCAAGAAAAAACCTATGATGAGGAACCGTCAAACGAATGGGATGAGCAATTGATGGAAGTTGTGGACGAATTTAGTGAATCTGAATAAATCAAATCAATCCAAGTTTCCCTCCAACATTCTCGAATATTCTCAAAACCTCATCGAGATCATCTTTTGATAAGCCAGCAGACATTTGAGTCCTAACTCGTGCTTTGTCCCTGGCAACCATTGGGAAAACAATTGCTCCAGCCATTACGCCGTTTTCTCCAAGGGTAGTGCTGAGCTCCTTTGCTGTACTAGATTGACCGCACATTACGGGAATAATCGGTGTTGTTGAGACGCCGGTATCAAATCCAAGTGATTGCAATTCCTTCCTGAAATAATTGGTATTTTCCCATAATTTCTTGTGGTGCTCAGGCTCTTCCATCAGGACCTCAATGGCTGCTTTTTGGGCAGCGGCTACTCCAGGTGGTTGAGATCCAGATAAAAGCCAAGACCTGGAGTGATTAAGTGCGTGATTTCTGGTATCCTCGCTTCCAGCAACTATACCACCTTGAACTCCGAGAGCCTTTGAAAATGAGCCAACTTCGAAGTCAACCTTTCCTTGCAATTTGAAATGGTCTACAATACCAGCGCCCGTTTCACCCAGAACTCCCTCTCCATGGCAGTCGTCTACGTATACCATGGCTCCAAATTCTTCTGCTAACTTGTTTATCTCATCCAGTGGAGCAATATCTCCATCCATTGAAAATACTCCATCGGTGATAATCAGTTTTCTCTCAGCATCTTCATTCATCTTCAAGACTGCCTCTAATTCACCCATGTCATTGTGTGCATAAACTCCCCTTCTCGCTTTGGTTAGTCTAACTCCGTCAATGATAGATCCGTGATTTAATTCATCAGAGATAATTACGTCCTGAGCGCCTTGGACCAAAGAAGGTATCAATCCTACATTGGCTGTGTAACCAGCCGAATAAATCAATGCAGACTCCACACCTTTGAATTCAGCGACCTTCTTCTCTGCTTCTAAGTGAATATCCATAGTTCCAGCAATAGCCCTTACTGAACCAGAACCTGCTCCATATTTTAGAGTGGCATCAATGGTAGCTTGTACCACTTTTGGGTGTGTTGTAAGGTTAAGATAGTTATTTGCAGAGAGCATAATTGTTGGCTTTCCATCCATTGTGCATCTAGGTACATTCGCACTTTCCAAGGTTGGAGGTTGCCACAGAAGTGACTTTGATTCCAAATCAGCATACCTTTCCTTCATCCATGTCATGTCGCCGGGCATGTTCTCACCATGCCTGCCTCGACTCCGCCTTCTATTGAGTTTGAGGTTCAGTTTGATGAACAATGGAATGCCTTCATTTGATAAATAGTAAGTGTTGGGTGTGCCATGCGCCTAAATGGAGTAGTGTCCAGTGGATTGGGTAGAGCACATGTATTCATGGCGCAGTCTCATTATCAAGACCAATTCAGGGAAGTCCTTGGCAACACGGCATGGCCGGGTACTCTGAATCTGAATGTTTCTGGTGATAGTTTGAGTAAATCTATTGCCCTCAGAAACAAAGCAGGTCTTGATACTCTAGAATTGGATGAAGAAATAATCTCAAATTCAAAAAAGATCGATGTATCAAGATTTGAAAATATCAGAATAAGAGGATTCCTAAGGGAGGGTGTTTCATTTGGTGGAGCAACTGCTTACAAAATAAAAATTGAAACTCCTAATCAGGACATAGATGCTGCTATATTGATACCAGATCTAACTAGACACGTGGATGTTGTGGAAATCATAGCAACAAAATTCCTTCGTGAGAGTATGAACCTAAAAGATGGAGATCAGATAACAGTAGAATTATTGTGATCCGTTTTCTTCAATTTTGAAGGAAAATCATCGGATTGGCTTGATTTCAGTATTTCTTCTGCATCCTTTTTTTGGTCAATATATGGGCTAGGTAAGATTCCAAGAACAGCCCATTCATTCTGTAACATTGCCTTCATTTCTTGCCCGCATGCATATCTCCAGCGCTTCATCATTGTGCGTTCAACCATCTCAGCAGTAGGTGGTGTGCTGAATACAATATCTCTTCCTTGGAGAGGTAATGTTGGAAGAATATCCCACTCAATATTCCATAATACCAACCATTCGGGAGGTGCCACTCCAAAATCTACCTCGGTCTCAGGCTCTTGTATCGCTTTCCTAATGTCTTGAACTGTTATCTCTCCCAACAATGCTCTATGAATTGCAAATGCCGTGCGTCTTACCTGATTCCAAAGGAATGCGTAACCGGTTATTTCGAAGCCTACAATTCTGTTATCGACTATCCATGGCTTACAGTCAACAATAGTTCTCTCGGGATTCCTATGTGGCTCCATTTTCGCAAAATTTCTTGCGTCATATGTGCCAATAAAGCACTCAAGAATCTCATTAAATTCGTTAAGTTCAGGCTTTTCCCAGCCTTCTAAGCATTCTAGCCTGTATCTGTAGCAGCGATGTAAAGCTAGCCTTGCATTCCATCCTTCTTCCACTCTGTGGACATCCAGTAATGCCAATTGTTTTGGTAGCCTATCATCGATTGCCCTAACGAATTTTCTGCGTCCAACAGATAACCACAATTCCTCATCGATTTCAACAGTTCCACCGTTTATTCGAACGTGTACTCCAGCATCTGTTCGGCTTGAGAGAATGAGAAGACCATTGTCTTCAGGACTTATCCAGTTCAATGACCGCATCACTCGAATTAGTTCAGATTGTACAGTGATTACATCCGGTTGGATTTGAGAGCCATGAAAATGGTCTCCTAGATACCCTATCCGAAATGCCAGTCTGACCCTGCGGGTCATCATTATTCCTCGTTCAATAGGGAAATTGCTTCTTCAGCAGAATATCCTAATCCACCAACTGACCAGCGGATTGCAGCCTTTATCCATGGCATTACCATATCATTGGATTTTGTTGGGTCAACAACCTCTATTGCATCAACTAGGTTCCTGGCAGCCATGTATAGTCTATCATCGATAGGAATGTCTGCAAGTTCAAGTCTTCTAGCATACCTTTCGTACTCTTTGACAGCTTGTGGTAGTCTTCTACACTCGAGTGCGAAATCAGCAAAGTCAACGATGTATTCGTCGTTTTCTTCATCGAGATTCATTGCCTTTTTGTAAGCCATCATGATCTTACCGCCTGGGATAATATCATCTTGTGCTTCAACATTGAGCATATTTGCGAATTCAGCATATGTGTGGTGAACAGCCGCTACATCTCTGTGCTTCTTTGTTAATTCATCAAGCATATTTACTGCGCCTTCTAGATCTCCGCCCGCAAAAAGTTCAATCGCAGGTTGTAAAATTTCATCGGACATAATGTTCCCTCAGGCAAACCAACAGTGTTTAGTTCTTGAAACAACCGATATGCAATTCAGTTTTCGGAGGAGGCAACGATGGAATCTTTCAACTCCTCAAGCAGTGTGCTTTGGGAGTGTTGCTTGTGCTTTTCATTTAGCAGGTCCTTTGTATCTCCCCAGTTTCTAATGCAGTAAAAGCAATTCTTAGGGTCTGGCTTTACCTTTGTAACAGTTCTCTGGTAGGTGACTATTGCAAAGAACATTTTCAGTATGTTCTTCCCTGCCTTTTCGGCAGGCATATCTGTTTCTTTATCATTGACAAGATTGGCTCCAGACGCTCCAATTGCTCCACCCTTTGTTTCTTCAACCAAGCCAATACCGGAATCTGTCAGAATCGAAATTGTGGCAAAACCCATCATCGTTCCGATCGGGGTTCTATTAACTATAACCTCTGAGATTCTATCGAAAAGTAATCTTCTATGAGCCCTTGAGAGCAAGAATCCGTGATGGAAAATAATCGCATCTGTTGTTACTGCATAGTGGAATGACCTTTGGTAGAGTAAGACCATGAAAACAAATAATCCACACAATACGAGTCCATTCATTAGGAAATTTGGACTTTCAGGAAGTAATCCTGAGTCACCTATTCCTGGGTACCAATCAGCTCCTTCAAATGTGTTATCAATTAAGGTGAACATTGGAACTAGTGCAGTTATCATCAACCAAACTCCTATCCAACCATTTGATGTCGAGGCATTTATCATTCTGTTAAACCAAGCAATTATGAGCATCACAACGACAAAGGAGACCTGATTATTCATCATATTAGCAAGTAGGGAAAGAGCGAACCCCGGGTCTTGTGAAACAATGTCTTCCCAGTTGTCAAGGGAGTATAGGAAGTGGACTCCGAATACAATTACTCCGAGCAGATAATATTGGAAAAATGCCAAAAAACTAGGTTGTTTGGTTTCTAGAATTTCTTCTCCTTTTATGAGTCTGAATTTCTTATTCAATTTTTCTTTTTTCTTCTCCTCATTCTGTTGTGATTGTTCAACTGGTTGAGCGATTTCCTCTGGGCTTGTCTGTGCAACCTCCTCCTCAGTAGTTGCGATTTCTTCCTGCACTTCTTCATCAGACATAGACACGCCTCTATTGTCTCTATACGATACTACTCAAATATATTACCCCATTTAAGCATATGAAAATGGTTCAATGTAACAATCCCCATGAATGCTCAGCATTACCTCTTATCCATTCATAATCATCTACAGTTCGTACTCGATATTCATTTTGAATATTTATTTTTTTGATTTCAAGTGGATATTCATTGTAAGTCAAATGTGATCTAATTCCTCCTCTGGTTGGTTGGTCAAAGAACCAATGTGCTCGTTCAACTGCATGTGCTTCAATTAGAATTTTAGTTCTTGGATTTTTTATCTCAACATGAAAAATTGGAAGAGCCTCTTCTTTTCCGTGACGGATAATTGTCTTTGCAGACATTTCTTTTCTTACCGAGACCTGATTAAATTTCTCGCTTCTTTGCTCGACAGCATCATGAAATAGAGCGCCCATTGAAATTGAGAAGTGGACCTGGTCACCGTACTTCCAAGAAGTTGGTGTCTTTGCAAGAAGTAGTGGAGATATGTGAGGGACAAACCAGTCAAGATATGATCCGTCACTGAAGTGTAGCATCCCCCAGTACCATGGAATTGCTGGAGCTTGAACTTTCACCTTTTGGAAATAAGCAGTCCCTTTGGACTCCTTGCCATCAATCAGAGCATGCACTTTTGAACCATGTAGCCTCAATATGTCATAGCCCATGCCAGCAGCATAATCTGCAGTGGCATACCTTGCAGTGGACATTGCCCTATTCCAAGGAGTAATTTTGAATTCGAAAGATTCTGGAGTATCATCCAATTTGTTTCTGTAACTTTTTGCTTTAATCCAAAATTCGCTTAAATCCGAATTAAGGCCCATGGAATTATCCTCTGGTAGAATTGGAATAACCGCTCCTCCTCCTAGGGTTTTGCTGACCTTATCAGGCCAAATTGGATTTTGGTCGGTTATTGCAACGAGTTTGCATTTCTCGGAAATGATTTCATCGTGCATCTTTTCACCGTCAAACCACCAAGCACAAACCATTCCATCAAGGGTTAGGCTGCCATTCTCATCAGCTCCTGGACGAGCGCTTGGCCTCCACTCTTGTGAATTTACATCGACGATGTCATTATCCTTTGTTGACCATAATATCATGAATTGTTTGCCAGATGGTCTTCCTTCCTCGTCATCTAGCATGACTAGCCACCACCACCAATCCCAAGTTAATCTGAAAATTGGTGGCCTGTCATCAAGTCTCCACATAGAGGAAAAATCCCCTTCAAACCTTTCAAGGTCCTGCAGTCTTTTCATTCTATTTCCTTCCCTTTGAAAATAGATTGAGCAATTAGCCAAATTGTGGCTACCTGAATGAGTAAAACCAAAATGCTAACTCCTACATTTGCCATTGGTGCTAATCCAGGAAACGGCGGACTTGAGCCAATGTAATCTAAGACGTCTGATCCGGGTAATGATGAGGAAAAGCCCCAGATTCCGAATTCTCCAGATCCGCCACCGCCCCATGAGCCCAATGCAGTAAATGTTGGCAGTTCAGGCCAAGTAGCAATAGATGCTGAATCTATGATTGCCATGCACCATCCAATAACTGATAGTTTGAGCAATGGACTTTCTGGCAATCCCATGGAAAGGAATCCCATTCCAAGTTCCCAAGCAGCAAACGGTATTGCCAAAATAATTCCGTACTTCCACATAACTCCAAGTGCAGAGAATAAAGCCCCATAAACTAACATAGCCATCCATGTAGCAATTAGTATTGCAAGCCATACCCGTAAATCTTGGAATCTGAAAAAGCTATCACCTGGTCCAACAAAGCCAGTAATTAAGGCAGAAATTACAACTAAAATTAGCGCAATTGGCCACGCCACCCCCAAGTACCCCAACAATCGGTAAAGGTAAATTTCCCCTCTTGCAATTGGTTTAGCAATCATGAAATGCATTGTTCCAGAGGTCATTTCCTGTCTAATTAGTCCAGTTGCTAAGAACAAAGGAACGAAGATTCCTATGATAAATACAAGAGCCATTTTCCCATAACCGAGAACATAAGCTCTGTGCACTGCCTCTTTGATGTATCTCTCCTCATCAGGATCTTCATCGACGTTAATATCTGCGTTAACACTGTATCCTGGAACAAACCTGTTTGGACTCACCTCGACATCACATAACTTTGTGTTATCATTCTGATTCTTTTGAGAATTAGGAATGTTTGCGTTCAAGCAATCTCCATCATCATCGTTCCCAACATAATCCTCAGGGTTGCCTGTAATTTGGTCCCATTCAAAATCATCCTCATTTATCCACTTAGAAGGGTCATCGGGTGCTATTGGTGGGTCGAAATTACCCGGGTTATCATCACGGGAATATTCATTTGTTCCATAAAGCCTTTCTTGACCATCCGGATATCCATCTCCATCTGAGTCAAAGGAATCTCCATCATTGTCGACTGCCTCAATTTCTTGATTCATTGAGTCTATGTAAAACAGCATTAATAACATCAGGGCTACTACAGAAACTCCAAGAATCACCCATGTTGAAATCTTTTGTTTGTATTGACGAAGAGTAAATTCTGCTATTGCAGATGCTTTTCTATCAGCCTTAGACCAAGCCTTTACTTCGTTATTTGGCTTCATCTAAAATCCTCCTGTCAGGTACCCAATGACCGATTCAAGATCGTCGTCAGGGTTATCGATTGTATGAACCACGTGTTTACCGTTTACTATTACCGAGGGTAACTGGTCATGAATTAGTCCAAAGTGGTGAGTATGAATTTCAAGAGAATCTTTGTTTGGAAGAGTTACTCCATAAACTCCGTCCAGTTGTATTACATCTTTTGCTAGAGATTTTGGATTTGGGCAACCGATAGAGATTTTATGGGGGACTGAGTCTAACTTTTCTCTAATTGCGTGCATGTTTCCTATTGCCAGAATCTGACCTTTGTGAAGAAGCACGATTTGTTCAGTAATTCTTTCAATTTCATGCAAAATGTGAGAAGACACCAAAACAGTTCTCCCCATTCTCCCCAACTCTCTGATGACATTCATTATCGTAGTTCTCGCTAATGGGTCGCATCCTTGAAGTGGCTCATCTAGAATAATCAATTGAGGGTCATTAACCAGAGCGTGAGCAATTTTCACTCTTTGGCGCATTCCTTTGGAGAATTTACCTATTTCTTTGTGTGCCACATCAGCTAAATTGACGAACTCGAGTACCCTATTTGCTTCAATTTCAGCTTCAGCTCTAGTCATTCCATGAATTCTTGCAAATGTCACAAGGAAGTCAAAAGCAGTCATCCAATCATGCATTTTCTCATGCTCTGGAACAAATCCTACTTTTGAATAAGGACTAGGATTTTTCCAAGGATTTGTCCCAAATAGCCTCACATCTCCAGATGTGGGTTTTATCTTGCCGATTAAGATGTTGAATAGCGTAGATTTACCTGCGCCATTAAGCCCCAATACTCCGGTTACTCCGCCAGAAATAGCCAAGTTTATCCCTGATAGGGCATATATTCTGCCATAGTTTTTGTTCACATTGTTGAAAACAACGGCAGGTACATTTTGTTCAGGTTGCCACGATTGTTGCTGCGCTTGACCAACTTGATTAAAGTCAGGAATCATTCTCTCGTCACCTCCATCGAGGAGACTCTTGTAGCTAGAATGTACAATGCTAAGGCATTGATCACAACTAAGGATGCTAAACTCCAAGTCCAAGATATGTCAAAGGTAGGCTCAGTTCCTACTAATGCTTGACCTACATTAGCCAAACTATCGTAAGGAGACAATAGGAAAAGTGTTTCTCTTTGGAACATCGTGTCTACAATTCTAGCGATTATTGCTGTTCCGAGAATTATAGAGAGCAAGCCGATTCCTGGGAAAAAAGCACCCTTGGATACGCTTGAAAGTGCTAATCCGATACTTGTGTAAGTAATCACTAACAAGAATGCTGCTACTAAAGTTCCAATAAAGATTGGCAAGGTATCTGCAATCCATCCCCAGCCTCTACCAAGGGCAATTATCTCGGTTGTATAATATGCAAATAAAGTAAAAATGCAAAGGATTGCAAGAATTGATGCAACACTCAGATACTTCATCATGGTATAATCTAGTCTAGAAATTGGTCGTGAAAAGTACAGAGCACTTGTTCCATGGGTCCTGTCTTCAGAGATAATTGTCCCAACAAGTAGAGAAGCAGCCACAGGGTAATAGAGGATATTTCTTGGGAAGAATGCTAATACATGTGAATAGAGGTTATCTCTGTTAACGGTGAAAAGTGCTGCTAGTTCACCCTCGCCAGTAAGGCTGACAAGTAGGAGAGGGAAAATAGGTGCAATGCATCCAATGAGTGTCACAAAGAGGTATATTTTGACTAGAAGTGGCCAAGGTCTGTGTCCTTTTTTGAACAGACCAAGCATATGATGTCTGTATATTGCCCAATTCCTCATCCAGCGAGGATTAAGTGTTCCACTCCATCCAGTATATTCTTGTTTGAAGATTTCACCAGTGCTCTGCCCTCCAGAGACTATTGCTACTCCCATGTCTTCAGGGTTAGATCCCCAAGCAGATTCGATTCTACTTTTACCTGTTACAGGTGTACTTGCCTCTAATTCTGGTGATTGTGCTGCACTTGCCATCGCTGGAACCTGCTGTTGTGGTGCCTGGTTTTGTACGGGATTAGGGTGAGTATTGATTTGAGGAATCTGTTGTGGAATTGGTTGATTTGGCTGTAGGCTAGGCGCTGTTGCGTTGTTGATTTGGGGTGTAAAACCTTCTCCACCTAGATTCAATTAATCACCCCGCTGTAGTCTTTGGGTATGTCTGCCTGCCTTGCTTGAACAGGCGACGCAAGTAATTGTTCACTCGACTTCACCTCGTATCCTAATCTCTCCATGATGACTATGAATAAGTCCTCTAGGGAAGCCTCATATTCATGCATTCTTCGAACTTGAGCACCAACTGCAGAAGCACTTTGTAGGATTTCATGGGTGATATTGTCCATCTCTGCGGAGATTCTCATAATCCTTCCTTCTCTTCTAACGGAGAGGCCTTTTGCAGAGAGATGTTGTTCTAATTGATTTGCGTTTTTCCAAACATGAATCTCTATTTCTTTGTCGATTGCTTTTAGGTCCTCAATCTTACCTTGAGCAGCTAATTTTCCTTTGTGCAGAAGGATAATCCTATCACATACCCGCTCAACATCTTCCATTAAGTGACTAGCCATTAGTACGGATCTTTGCCCTTGATTAACAGTTACTTCGAGAGTATTGAGCATGAATTCCCTTGCTCTTGCATCTAAGCCATTTGATGGTTCGTCTGCAATGATTAACTCCGGGTCATGAATTATTGCACATGCGAGTTTTGTTGCCTGTTTCATTCCCGTTGAGAATGAGCCTATTTCTCGATATCTTTGCTCTCCTAAACCAACATATTCCAGTGATTTGTGGGCTCTAGTCATAGCTATCGTGGGATGCATTCCAAGAATCTCGCCTGAATATCTAACTTGATTGATTGCATCCATTTTTGGATTCAAAGCATCATATTCTGGCATGTAACCTATTTTGGTTCTAATTTCTTCTCCTTCTGTTCTGATATCGTGTCCAAGGACGATTCCATCTCCTGATGTGGCTTGAATCAACCCCAGAATAGTTTTGAGAAATGTGGATTTTCCTGCTCCATTAGGTCCCAGTAGTCCTGTTGCGCCTTTGGGGACTTCCAAATTTAACGAATCTAAAGCAATGTGATTTCCATATGATTTTGTCAGATTATTGGTTTTAATCACCATCTCTGACATAGTCTTCACCGATTAACCATCAACAGGTAGCACTTCAATTCATTGCCGGATTGTATATTATTCGCTTATTCATTCACTACAGGTTCCAGAAGCACAGCAGTCACTATTTTTTTGACTCCCCTTCAATTTCCTTCATTACTTCTTCCATATCTAAGTCAACAACCTTGCCAACTAAATCTCTCAGACCAGCTTCGGGAATTGCACCAGGATTCATGAAAACTCCAACTCCTGCCTTGAAAACTACAGTGGTAGGGATTGAACGAATACCAAATGCTGCAGCAAAGTTTTGCTCTTTTTCAGTGTCCACTTTAGCAAACACAATATCTGGAAATTCTCCACTTATTTTCTCAAAAACCGGGGCAAATGCTTTGCAAGGAGCGCACCAATCTGCCCAAAAATCAATGAATACGATTTCATTATCATCTATGGTTTTCTGGAATATGCCTTCAGTCAGTTCTATGGTTGCCATGTGTAAACCAATCTGCCATTCGTTATGGACTTGGTTATGGATTGGTTGACTAAAACATCTTGAGAATATCCTTGAATATCGACTTGGAATCACCCTCAGACCTTTCTATCAGTCTTTTTACAATTAACTCAGGAGTGGATCTGGCAAGATAATTTCTCTTGGGTGTTCTGTCTACTATCAACTCCATATTTTCATCCAGACCCTTGGCTTCAATGCCATCAATTCTGACATCCTTATTCGGCATTTCAGCAAGAATTGCTGGTGCTAAATGAGTGACTAATACCATAGTCGTGTCCTTATTTGAAGATGCTGCGGATAACATACCTGCGATTATCTTTGCACCTGCTCCTGGCTCTGTAATTGCCTCAAGTTCATCAGCCAAGATGAATTTTGAGTCATTGCAAGATGCAACTTCTGCCAATTCATAGAGGGTTTGCTCCAAAGCACCGGCACTTTGAGTTCCTCCGGCTTTTGCCAAAATGTGCATTGAATTTACAACTCCTACTTTCGCTTCTTTGGCAGGAACGCTCAAACCCATATGTGTAAGAATGACGATTTGCCCGAGCAACTCCAATAACGTGGTTTTACCACCACTATTTGCTCCGCTTAACAGAGCTAAATTTTGTTGATTTCCTTTTTCTGCGCATTTTCCTAAGCCGTAAGATATTGCCTCCGGCTCAAATCCAAGCAATAAATGCCTTCCGTCTTGTATGTCAACTCCGCTATCACCTAATACAGGAAGGGTGCAATTATTTTCAATCGACCATTTGCCTATTCCAATCCATTTGTCCATTTCAAACAATTTTGATATCAATTTAGTCACTTTATTTTGAAGAGGATGCAATTCTTTTGCTAATCTCATCATCTTTTGTTGAGAATTCTGCGATATGATGCTACTCAATTCTTCATCTAATGAATCTAAAATTTTCCTGTCAACCTTGCAAGGCCAATCATTGGTGAATATTGTTCTTGGAACTGCGACACCAGAGGGAAGTAAGAAATCTGCAAATGAATTATTTGCACTTAGGATAGCATCGGTTATTATTTCAGAGGTAGCTTCACCTAATTTCTTTTGCAGTGCGTTTGAATTAGATAGAGCCATTAACATGTCAGCACCTGATAAGTTAAGTTTAACGTCCTGCATCTCAATTTCAACCCTTGAGTGTACTTTTTCTGCAAGGGTGTTAGCCTCTTTCCAGATATTGTCTTTAATCTCTGATATAGTTTCAATATCGGCTTCGGATTGGAGGTCTAAGAGGCAGGTGGAAAGCACCTTCAAATCTTCAAGAGAATCAACCAATTCGTCTGTGAAATCGTGAAGCACTGGTAACTCGCTCATCAACAAACTCGTAATCACCTCTAGAGGGCTCATATTTGTCTTGAACCAATCTAATACAAGTTCTGGAAGAATTTTAGCAATAGAGTCCCCCTCACTTGAACAAAGCCATCCGTCTGGAGTGCTACTTGGGCTCCCCTCTCCGATCCAAGTAACTGTTTTGAACACGGTATAATCCTTCCATGTTTCCTCTGATGAAGGTGTTAATATCCTGCAATATTTTTCTAAATGAGGCATTTTGTTTTTTGAAACAATGACTCTCTCATAACGAGTGTTTGGTTTTCTTGGAAGGTGTAACTTGTGCCATGATTTTTCAAATTGATTCACCAGTTGCGGATGTTTGTCGATGAAATCTATTGCTTGGCTCAGTTTATCTCGATTTTTATTGATCGATTTTGGATTTGGAGTCATTAGCTGTAATCTGTCTCTTCCAGATTTTGTTAAGCAGTACTGGGAAATAGATTCTACTAAGGATTGGAAGATTTTTTCAGCCTCTGTTGTTGAGAGAAACTTCCCTTCTTCTCCGATAGCAGATTTTGAAAGATTTACTGCTCTTTTCAAAGTAATTCCATCAACTTGTGATATTGCGGAGATATTTCCTTCGATGAGAGCCTCAAACGCAGCCTGTTCATTACCAAAATATTCAATCAACTTATTTGCAACACTTTCTCCAACACCCGAAAGACCGGTTAGCATAACGTGGTTTAATCTATGTCAAGTGTTCTTAATCTTAATGTAAAAATTGGCTATTCAAGTAATATTTTTGATTCTAAGGCCAAATAACAGCATCTTGTTCAGGTGTCCATTGTTTGTATTTTTTCATTACTATCTTGAACTCCTCACTACTTAGGCAACAATCTAGCCATTTCAACAGTTTTTCCAGTGGCAGATTATCAAACCAATCTCTATCATGATTTGCAAATTGCCTGATAAACGGGAAAATCGCACAATCAAGTATTCCCATTTCCTTGCCGCTCAAGAATTCGTTATCAGTAAGCAAATCATCAATCATCTGCAAAAATGGAATATTTGCATCTCTATGTTTGATAGCATCAACATCATCATATCGATTAGGATACTTGTATCTGTCAAGGTTGTGTTTGAACTCACCATCAAGTTTGGATATCATTTCATCAAAATTTGGCATGCTTTCCTTTTTCCAACATATGGAGTCGATTTTTTCGGCAGCATAGTCCATGATATCCAAACTTTCTTCTAACAAAGTACCGTCTTGTAATAACATAACAGGAACAGTTCCTTTCGGGGATATTTCCATCATATGTTCTGGTCTATCCCTCAAAACTACTTCTCTTAATTCAGACTTTATTTCCGCTCTTTGCAAAGCAAGCCTAGCCCTCATTGCATATGGGCAACGACGAAAGGAGTATAGAATTGGCAACTCCAAAATCTCACCTCAATAAGGTAACTCCATTTCCACAGCGAATAATGGATCAGGGTCAGTGGAGTCGTGATATGCAACAACCGCTCCTCCGTCTCTCAATATTCCCAAACTTGCAAAATCGAATCTGATATCATTTCCAGCCCCAGAGGTAGAGTCAAGGTCACCAAGACCTAGGTAGGTTAGGGTATCGGGGGACTGATCCTCTGAGTAATCTCTGACGTGATAGATGATGTCCACATCAGGACCATCTGCTGATTGGTACCTCACGTTTAGGACAAACAAATCCAGTTCACCGTTTGCCTGGAATTCCCATTCCTCAATACTTGATGCAACTCCGGTATGGTTGTAATCCTGTGTTTCCCAATTCCAGCCTCCATCTGTGGACATGTAATGAGTAAAAGTCGTCCCTGAAAGACTTACACAGTGCAGAGTTGCTGTCGAATCAAATGCACAATATTCACTTGGGAATTGCCTATCGACCTCGTTCCAAGAGAGGGTAGTATCTAGGAAGGCAGCATTTCCATTATCAAAGTAGTCAGGGAACATCAATCCTCCACTAGGAACTGAGAATGCTCGCATCTCCTTGTGTGGCTTATTGACATCCCAATAAGGACTCATGTCTTCATTTGTGAAATTCAAATCTACTTCCATCAGAGGCTCTGAACCACCTCGGTTAGGGAATTGAATTGGATAGTAATTCAAGCCGTCAACACTGATCTGACCACCAGCATTTTGAGTTTGATGCCAGAAGTTAGAGATGACAAGACTTGCCCATTCTCCCTGACCCAAGGATGAATCAATTGGTCCTACAACTTCGACTTGCCATGATCTATCGTAAAACGGTTCAGTCAATCGATTGTAGCACCATTTCCATTCCATCTCTGATTCGTCGTATAGGATAGCATAGAACTTGTCAAGTTTTAGATCTCCTCCAACATAAGGGAACCAAGACATGGATATCCAATCCCCATTTGTTGCTTGAACTATTGAGCCTTCACCCAATCCTTCTTGCCCTGGGTTAGTCGGAATAAATGTCCTACAAGTTTGGTCTGGAATAACGCCGGGAATGAAAGTGTCCCATTCTTGTCCTCTATCGTTGCTCCACACGGGATATTCCCCACCTATGTTCATAATTGTCCCATGAATGCTAGTTGCCAGATAGTGCTCACAACAATTTCCACCGTTTGATGCATCAAAAATAGCCCAGCTTGTATTTGTGGATTGATTTGTTCTCAGGTCGATGGTTTGAAAGATACCCGGTGTGGTTGGAATCCGCTCATCGATTAATTTGTAATCCTCCCATATCGGACGGATATTGTCTTCGTCGATTACGCCTTCTCCATTACCAACGCAACCTGCTAAAAGCATGGATGTAGCCATTAGGAGCGCAAGGGTAACTCTGCCCATGTTCACGCCAAAGCATGCTTGTCTTTCAACTCGTCGCAATATGTCTTCAATTCTCTGATTGCAAATGAAGTTCTAGAACCGAACCAAGTCAAGTGTTCTCCATTAATCATTTCATACCAAATTTTTATTCCAGTAGTTGAAAAGATTTCAGCAATAAGAGCCTGTCCCTCTTTCTCTGCGAATTCATGTGGTTCGCTCGACAACAACAAACCATCTACTTCATGCTCCAAAACATGCGAGTTTTTTACCACAGGATATCCATTGCCATTAGGCTCAATATCTGGGACTTTGAATCCAACTAACTCTAAGAGCGCTCCTGCATATCTTCTTGGGGAGACAGCCATCAAAGGTTTATGCCAAATCATAGGCAGAACATTCAATTTTGCACTTGTATTCTTGCAATCATTAATCGCCATTTCACACTCTAAAGCAAGAGATTCTCCATTTTGTTTCCTGCCCGTGGCAACTCCTAACTTGCGTAAAAACTCAGGTACTTCAGTCGGTGAATGGACAGTTGAAACGAAGGTTTTGTACCCCCTTTCTTTTAATTCATCATAAAACTCCTTAGGATTTTCTTCCTTGTCTAAGATAATTAAGTCAGGACTAAGCCGCCCGATTTTGTTTATGTTAGGTGTTTTCGTTCCTCCAACAACTTCGATGCTTTCGACACCCTTCGCAGGATGTATGCACCATGGCGTTCTTCCCACTATTTGCTTGGAATCCAAACCCAACGCAAATAATGTTTCAGTAATACTTGGAACTAAACTCACAATTCTCATGCAATCAAGCTCTCTTGACATGGAAATTTACTTTGATGCCGTCGACATCAAAGGAATCGAAATCAAGTGAAAAGTTCTCTTCAGAATCAAATAATGCTTGGCTCGCCCTAGTTTCTGTTGCAATCCACTCCATATCCGATTTGAATAATTCAGGGGCATCTTTTGTTTGTACCGTCAACTCAATCGTATCCTCAATTTCAAGATTCAATTCCTTTCGCTTTGCTTGGACTCTTCGTGTAATATCTCTTGCTAATCCCTTGGAAAGCAATTCTGGTGTGTCCTGCATGTCCAATACTAGGCTGACTTGCACCTTCTCATCTCCTTGTCCTAGATTGATAGTTTCAGCACTGTATCCTTCCTTCTGTTCTCTTATGATTTCAACATCATCTACAGTAATTTCGACATCCATCAACATGAATCCGCCTGACTTAATTTGATCATACATCTCTTCTGGATTTTCTGCAGATTTAATCATTCCAGCGATTTGGTTGACATTTTGTCTTGCTTTGGGTGCAAGGCTTCTGAAGTTAGGATTCAATTTTATTTGTTGGAATTTTTCAAGGTCCAATTCAGTATTTATTGATTCGACGTTTAATTCCTCTTGTAGTAGGTCAGTGAAGATGCTAACATCCGGGCCTGCAACTATCCATCCTTGCAAACAAGGCAGTCTTTGCCTCCTTCCCTCTGCAATTCTGATTCTCCTCCCCGCTTCTGCTAATTCTCTTACAAGTTCCATTAAATTCTCTAATTCATGGTCTTGAGCAGGAAGTAGTTCAGTAGCCCTTTCGGCTTCCTCATCCCATGAATCTGAGGTCGCACCTTCAGTCAAACCAGGGACTCCGAGAGGCCAATCTGCTAGATGAACAGGACTTCCAGTCAAATTCCTATGAATTGTATCCACCATGAACGGTGAGACTGGTGCAATTAATTTACACAATGTTGTCAATAATTCGTGAAGAGTAAATTGACAGGATAATTTGTCATTTGATTCTGCTTCATCCCATAGTCTTCTTCTGCTTCTTCTAACATACCAATTCGAAATATCGTTTACGATAAATGACTCTAAGTCTCTACATGCTTTGTGGTAATTCCAATTGACGAAATCTGAGTGATATTCTTTTGCAACAGTAGATAATTTCGAAAGAATCCATCTGTCAAGATCTTTTCTTTCAGCAACTGGGATTTGATCGATTGCATCTGGATCAAAACCATCCAATGCAGCATAATCAGCATGGAATTTGTAAACATTCCATAAGGTTAGGAACATCTTTCCATATGTTTCTCTTACTCCATTAGGGTCGAACTTCAACGGCATCCATGGTGCACCTGCACTCACCATGTACCATCTTGTTGCATCCGCTCCTTCCTTGTTAAAATGGTCCCAAGGGTTTACGATGTTACCCCTTGATTTTGACATTTTCTTTCCTTCTGCATCTAAAATAAGCCCTAAGGATAAGCATCTCTTGTAGGCAGGCGAGTCAAAAACAGTGGTGGAAACTGCCAGCAAAGTGTAGAACCAACCTCTTGTTTGATCTACTCCTTCGCAGATATAATCAACAGGGAATGCAGGAGTGAATTTGTCATTTTCTTCGAATGGATAGTGAAATTGAGCAAATGGTGCACAACCTGAATCAAACCAGCAATCCATAACAAATGGCTCTCTTTTCATTGGTTTTCCATTATCGCTAAGGAGTGTAAATTCATCAACTACTGGTCTGTGCAAATCGACATCATCAGGGCAATCAGGATTATTGATTCCGGCAGCGTTAGCCTTGGCAACTTCATCTTTGAGCTCTTGGATGGAACCGATGCACTTCATGTTTCCATCTTCGTCTCTCCAAACAGGTAATGGTGTTCCCCAATACCTTTCTCTGGAGATTGCCCAATCCTTTACATTTCTAAGCCACTCACCAAATCTTCCTTCTCCAACCCAATCTGGCGCCCATTCAACTTGGTCGTTAAATTCAAGCAATTTTTCCTTTACTGCTGTCATCTTGACAAACCAAGAATCCATTGCATAGTACAACAGGGGATGGTCTGTTCTCCAGCAATGAGGATAGTCGTGCAGGTATGATTTTTCACGATATAGCAATCCAGATTGAGGACCTTTTCCATTACTTCCACCGGGTTGGCTGAGGAGTTGAATTACCGTTTGGTCTACATCTTTGACGTATTTTCCATCCAGTTCTGGGTGAGTTCCATCGACAAAATTACCGTCCATTCCAACGGTATGATGGGCAGGCAAGCCCGCTTCCATTCCCAAATTGTAGTCATCTTCACCATACATAACGGCAGTGTGAACGACTCCAGTACCGTCTGTGGTAGTTACCCAGTCAGCGGAGAGAACTGTCCATGCAGTTTCTGAATCTCCGCGTGGAACTGCATCTGGGAATAGTGGCTCATATGCCATTCCTACTAATTCACTGCCCTTGATTTCTTCAATAATGTCCACATGATGTCTGAGAACTTCCTTTTGCAAGTCTTTTGCCAGAATTACAACTTCTCCAACCTGTGCTCCTCCAGATCCATCCCAGCTTTCAGCCTCCTTTGCTATTCTTGCCTTGATGTAAGTGACATCGGGTCCAACTGCTAGTCCTACGTTGCCAGGAAGAGTCCACGGCGTAGTTGTCCAGGCCAGTATTGAGGCATCCTCGTCAACTAGTTTGAACTTGACATATACGGATGGCTCTTCAACCTCTTTGTATCCAAGAGCAACTTCGTGGCTTGAGTATGATGTTCCAGTTTGTGGGCAGTATGGAAGGACTTTGTATCCGCGATAAAGTAATCCGCTATCGAACATTTGCTTTAGCGCCCACCAACATGATTCGACATAATCGTTGTGTAGTGTGACATATGGATTATCCAAGTCAACCCAATATGCCATCCTCTCAGTCATCTCTCTCCATGCTTCTTCGTATGTCCACACGCTTTCTCTGCACGCATCGTTGAATGCTTGCATTCCGAAAGCCTCAATTTGTTCGTTGCTCATTAGGTCTAATCTCTTTTGAACTTCAATCTCAACAGGCAAACCATGTGTATCCCATCCACCTTTTCTTTCCACTCTGAATCCTTGCATGGTTTTCCATCTACAAACTAGGTCTTTGTATGTCCTTGCTACAACGTGATGAATCCCCGGTTTACCATTAGCGGTTGGAGGTCCTTCTAGGAAAATAAACGGCGCCCCGCTCTCTCTGTTAGTAATTGATGATACAAAAGCACCTTCTTCTTTCCAAATGCTCAGGAGATTATTTTCAAGCTCTACGCTATCTAATTCACCAGCGGGTGATGGCTTTGGCATGGACTCGCCAAAATCAGTTATTTATTGAAACTCACGGATGTAGTGGCACCTTTGGGAACGTAAAAATTAGCAAATTTCAGACAAAGAAAATTTGGGTGGAGATTTAAGTCCTTGAAAGTACAGGGAAGGTTACATGCGAGGAGTATGGAAGGGGTATCTTGCCATCCTTCTAGTCGGCATATTTGTTATGACTCCAATGTCAATTATCGTTCAAAATAACGAATCAACAATAGTTCTTAGGGAACAATCTGAAGCCAGAATGGCTGTTGCAGGCGATTCCTCAATCATTGATTTAACTTCTAATCCAAGCGTTGGCTTAGGCTTTACAATCGATGTACCAAAAGACGAACCGATTACACAAATAGAAATGGAAATCAAACCAAGCCCACTCGAAACTAGGGATGGATTAGCCTGGGAAGGAGCTTCTGCATGGAATCATCCTGACTCTACTTCTAGCGGTGTTGGGGTTGACGCTGATGGTATGCTTACTGCACAAGGTGGTGGAACCGAATGGAATTTTAATTCAGGCAATGATGGTTGGACATTCAGTAATTCCTATTCTGGAAGAGTAACTACACCTGCATGTGGATACAATGGTTCAACTGCCGGCTCGATTAGGACTTATGCTGGTTCAACATATGCAACATCTCCAATCGTTGATCTCTCTGGAGCCACAAATATGCCACTGCATGCTTGGATTCGTCAAGGTTCATCTGGGTGTGGAGAAGAGCCCGATTCAAACGAAAATTTAGCGGTTCAGTACAGAAATAACGCCGGAGGCTGGACAACTCTGCAAACTTGGCAAGGCTCGACTAGCGGAGGAGGAGTTACACAATATGCAGTGAACCTACCTTCTGCTGCTTTCCATTCTAGTTTCCAAGTCAGATTCCATCAAAATTCTGGATCTGGCACATGTTGCGATTATTGGTTCTTCGATGATGTAAAATTAGCCGCTCCTTTGCAAGCTTCATGGCTCAGCCCTTCATTTGGTTGGGCTGGTAACTCCACGATAGGAATCGAGCCTGGAGCATGGGCTGATATGCAAATCGATGCAAAAATTCCAGCAGGTGCAGACATTAGGTGGACTGTAATTGATGATTTTACCAATGAAAGTATTAGTTACTTAGCAAATAAGAGTGGAAATCAAATTCCACTTAGCACAATCGACTGGTCTGTGCACCAATCTTTGAGAATAAGTTTAGAATTAATTGCAGGGTCAAACAATCAAATGCCTATAATCCGAGGCATCTATGCAGATGGTTCGTTCATCGACTCCTTAGATGAAGATCCTATGTCTAATGGCTGGACTGGCAATGCAAGTTGGGGTCCAAGATTGATGAGTACTTTCACCTCTCACTCGCTGAAGGGAAACATCTCTCAAGTTGCAATTTCTCCATGGTATGAAACTTCTATGCCGCTAAATTCGTTGACTATGGAGATAGAGGGGGACCACGCAAATGTGTATTATCGAACTGATGAGAATTCACCTTGGATTAATTCAAGTGTGACACTTCAGAATGGTTTCAGCCAAGTTTTAGTAACCTCAAATGCTTCTTCGATTATGAGATATCAGGTGAAATTCGAATCAGAATATGTCGGCAGCAATTTCAGCAACGGAACAACAGCCCCACTATTCGAAATTGCTAGTATGAAGATTACAGAGTCAAGTGGAAGATTCCCAGTCGGTCCCTATATCGACCTAAACGATGATGGCAACTACGATTGGGGAGGTTCGAATGAAAAAGTTGGTTCCTGGGGTTGGCAAAATTACTTCTCAAATGGTAAAACTTCAACAAATGCTTCTGCGGGTTTTAGCGGTCTAGCAACCACAAGTGTTTGGATTCCAAGATCTAACATTCACAGTTTTGGTTTCTCAGTTTATTCTGAGGTTTCGAGCATATCTGGAGTAAATATCTTGATTGGAGGAGGAATTTTCTCCAATTACAGCTACACCAATGCCTCGATTGTGGATATTAATTTCAATACGACCGAGTTATCTCAATTAACCAATATCATCTCTTCACTACCAGCAATTTCGGTTAATGGTGAGGCATTTGTTGAGCTGGATTTGGAAATTTTAGGAACTGGCAGTTTCTATCTTAGCAATCTGTACGCTCCCTACGATACCTCATCGATTATTTCTGAAAACTCCAATGGCGCATTCGTTATGAGTTTGAATTCCGTCAGAGATACCGCAGGTGTTTACAACAATAATCATCTCATAAACCTGACAATGGGAGCGGTTTCTCAAGGCTCGGTAATAGTTGAAATTAATACACTTCAATCAGTGTCTTCCATTCAGACAGGCTGGGCACAAATGGCAGATGCTCCTGCTGTTCTAGCCCCATCTCAACAATGGCAGAATATGACTACTAGATTCTCTAGTCTCCCAGGATTAAATTCGAATATGGTGAGATTGGATTTCATTGGTACTGTTAACCAAGCAACATGGTTCCTGCCAATCGCTGGTGGAAGCCCTGTTGGGCAAGGTGCGAGTGATTTAGTTGAGATTCATCCTTCGGGTGTTCAAGTCGTTGAGAACGGAAATTTTGATGATACAAGCGTGAATTTTAGACTGAAACAAGGCTGGGATGATGATCAGTTTATTCGTGTTGAGATGAGAACTATCCTTTCAAATGGAGTGCACTCTTTACCTGGAGTATACACTTGGGAACAAGCACCTCAAGGATACGAAAATGATCTAGAAATCAAATCATGGGCAATAAGCGATGTCCGAGGAAATCTACCTAGCGATACTTATTTCCTCAAAGCGGGTGAATTGATTAATTTCTCAATTGATGTTGGTTTCGAAGGAATAGATGATGAGCAAGCATTCGCTCCAGGCGAAGGTCTTGTTGAGTTAATTCGTGGAGATACTGTAATCGCAAATACAACAACACTGGATGGAGATATTTGGAATGTTACCGATACTGTGCCGTTTAGTTTACTAGAAACCACTTGGACTGTTCAAGTAACCTCTTTGGATGGTGGGCAGAAAGGAGAAAATTGGATGGTGAATCGAACCTTCCAACCAGATCCAACCAATCCTGAAGTTCTAAGCGTTGATATCCAAAAATACGACCACAGAATTACTTCACAAACTCAGACCATAGAAATTCAAGTCTTAGATTACGTCAAACTTCCATCAGATGTGCAAATGATGGTATGGAGAGAATGGGCTGATGATAGGGATTTCAATGGCTGGCCAAGTGAGGATGAATACAATCCGATGTCTGTTTATCTTCCATCTGATCTGGATGCATCGATTGGTACCTACACCTTTGTAATAGACGATACGATTGGAATCCAAGGAGAAAAAGTAGCAGGTTACATGGTTGGAGTTGACGATTCAGGTAGAGAGTTGAAGTTGGGTGGTTCTGGAAAAGATGGTGAGCATCTTTTCATGTATCAATTAGGTCCAGATGGTGCACCAATTACAACTCCTGATGGTTTTAATTGGGTTGACGGAAGAAAATCATGGCTCCATCCAGAACAAGTCTACTCAGTAGATGTTACAATAGGGGATGCAAATGGTGTTTCTGATTTGGATACTGTTGAGGTTAATTTTGCTGGAAATCAGCTTGCAAACCCTATGAAAGTGACTTGGACTTATGAGGATGATATGTGTAATTCTCATTCTGATTATCTCATTGTTCTCGACTGTGAAATCATCGGTCAAAACGGTGAAGAGGCACACCCATTCGAAAGAACTGCTGTTCTAAATATCGAGTTTAAACTTGATTGGACCACTCCGGATTTGGGAGAAAATAGAAGGGAACCGTCTGTAGTTTTAATCGACAGGGCAGGCAAGGAATCTATCCAAACCTATCCTGAATCTCGATGGAGGTTTTCACCAGCACTTTCCATACCTGAAGAAACAGTATTCCTACATTTGAGCCAGGGCGTTATGCTCGCAGATGGTGCAAGGATTTTACCAAATAGTTTCCTTGAGATTTCTGGAGACGTAGTCTTCCATGAGTCCGGAGAAATTCCTCAATTTGATTGCAGAATTGACTTATTGATGGGTGGTAGGATAACATCAACTATTGCAGTGGATGGAGAATGGAACACTGAGCTATATGCTCCTCCTACTAGCGGTTCGACTCCGTTAACTTGGTCTGTTTCTTGTCTTGGAACTAATGGAATCGATGCGACCGATAAATCCACTTCAGTGCGCTGGATGATCGTGGATGGATTCGGACCAATCCCATCTGAAATTGAAGCGCCTATTCAAAACACAATAATCTCCAATGAATTAATCGATGTCACGATTTTGCTTAGTGAAGAAGGCGGCGTTGATAGAGAAAGTCTTGAGTTGGTTTGGAGAGTTGAGGACGCTATCACTGGAGAGGCGCTGAGAAATGGTAGGGAGCCAATGTCCTTGCAAGGTCAAGAATTAACCGGTCTTAGGTTAATGGCTGTTTCATCAATTGACCTAAGTGTAGTTGATGATAGTATGCTGTCGGAGAGACTGACCCTTGTTATGGAAGTAGAAGGTAGGGATTTGGCAGGAAATACAGTCCGCTCATTCTCAGAAACTTCTCTAAACAATCGCTGGTCAATGGAATGGTACAAGCCCGAATTCAGTTTTGATGCTGGCGCTGTTACTTACTCGAAACTTGATTTAGAACTTGGAGATAAAACATTCATCAATGTTGAAGTCAACAATGTTGGGGATCTTGATGGGACAGAGAAAATCGACATATACATCGTTGATGAAAATGGAAACTCGGATTTGCTGAGGACTGCTGAAGTAGAAGTCCCCACTCAAGGAGTTGCATCTATTTCGGTGGATTGGGAGCCAACAACAACCGGAATACAATGGGTGGAAGCAAGATCTAGCGAAGGCGAAGTTTCGATTGGTCCATCGGTTGATGTTAGACCACAACCCGAACTTTCACTTAATGAACAGGTATTTGGTCAGGTTAATCCTGCTTTAGGCTCGTTATTATTCATCTTGATAATTGCAGTCATATCTGCCTTCATGTTGCTTATGTTTAGAGCAACAAAGTTTGCAGGTAGTGAGGAAGAAATAGATTGGGAAGATTACGCTGATGAAGTAGATGAAGAATTTGAGCATGAAATCTCAGTTGCAGAAGACGATGCGTTTGCCGAAGACTTGCCTCAAGAGACATCACAGGAAGTAAATCAGGCTGTAAGTGAAATTGATAATACAGAAGCACCGCAATCAGATTCCGGTTGGTTCCAAGGAAGTGATGGCAGATGGTGGTGGCAGGATAAACAAAACAATGAGTGGTGGTACCAGGATGAAAATGGTAACCAAGTCAAATTGTGATTCATATGGCTCTTGCATTATCCTCTTGAGGAAGTAACGTTTGGAGTTGATGATAGCGAATGTCAAAGTTGATTGCTCTACTTCAAATCAACCCTAAGGTTGGTGATTTGGAAAACAATAGCAATAGACTTCTCGAGATGATTGAGTTGGCAAAATCTCACGGTGCAGATATTTCTGTGTCAAGCGAATTAGCATTGAGTGGATATCCGCCAAGAGATCTGCTAAACAATCAAGATTTCATTCAAAGATGTCATGATATTGCTGAAAAAATGTCTCCTAGTATTCCATCCTTGGTCGGATTGCCTGTTAAGTCCGGAGAAAATAGACAATTACCAAGCAATGCAGTAATGAGGCTTGAAAAGCAAATCAATAGCCTTGTTAAGGATGGGATGAGCAATGTAGTTGCTAAGAAAATCTTGCTTCCAACATACGATGTATTTGATGAGGCTCGTTATTTCGAGCCCGGAACAAAATCGGGACTTACAAGAAACATTGCTGGATTGGACCTTGGTGTTACGATTTGTGAAGATGCATGGCAGAACGCAAGTCAAACTCCCTCTGATTATGATAGCAATCCGATCGAAATGCTTGCTGAGCTCGAATATCAAGGTGTACCATTGGATGCAACAGTAAACCTTAGTGCATCTCCTTTCCATTATGAGAAATTAGAAGTTAGACTGAATGTTGCTAAAGATGCGGCTAAGACTCTACAACATCCCTTCCTGCTTGCAAATCAAGTCGGTGGCAATGATGACCTGTTATTCGATGGATCTAGTATGGTTGCATGGCCAAACGGAAAAGCAGTTATTGCTCCTGCTTGGAGAGAAGGAATCTTATTGGTCGATCTGACCAATCCAGAAGCCTGTGAATGGATTGATTTACCTGAGGGATATCCAATGAGATCAACACCTGAGTTGAGAATTTTAGAAAATAGTGAATCGAATATATTCAAGAGCTCCAGAATTCAAGAAATCTGTGATGCAACTATAGTTGGCTTAGGAGATTATTGCAGAAAATCTAATCTCAATTCGATCGTATTGGGGATGTCTGGGGGAATAGACTCTGCTGTTGCTGCTTGCGTTGCTTGCGAGGCAATCGGTCCTGAGAATGTGCTAGGAATCTCTATGCCCAGTAAATTTTCATCACAACATTCTATTTCTGATGCAGAATATACTTGCAAATCACTAGGTATGGATTATCTTGAACATACCATAGCTCAAATGCACGAATCCACTATTTCATCCATTGGAGAAATGCTTTCAAAAGGTAATCCAGTCGCCTCTGAAAATATACAAGCTAGACTCAGAGCAATAATAGTAATGGGATTTGCAAATGCCCAGTCTAGGATGGCAATTGCAACTGGAAATAAATCAGAATTAAGCCAAGGTTTCTGTACATTATACGGAGATATGGCTGGCGGTTATGCCCCATTAGGCGATGTCTGGAAAATGGACGTTTATGCAATGGCTGAGCTTTTTAATTCCACTGCTACATCTGATGGCATGGCCGCTCCAATTTCTGAATCGACTTTGACTAAGCCACCAAGTGCTGAATTAGCAGAAGACCAAATCGATGAGGATGTTTTACCACCTTATGATGTCCTCGATGGAATACTGAAACTTTACATAGAGCAAAACCAATCTATTGAAGAGATAGTAACGGCTGGATTTGATAGTAAAATCGTGAACGAAGTTATTTCCAGATTGGGGAATAATGAACACAAAAGGTGGCAGATGCCCCCTGCTCCTCGGATAAGCAATAGGGCATTTGGACAAGGTTGGAGAATGCCATTGGCTAGCAGGAAAAATTAATTCAAGGCCAAATTATCCATCCGCCAGTTATCATTTGATGACTCCAAGTATACATTTCGTGCCCGTTTATGCCGTTCTCGGCAATGAAGTAGAGGCTCCCCCCTCCTGAGAGCAAGCCACCGTATAGTCCAGCGTTTGAATCGTTGCCTTGACCGACCCATGGGTTAATTGTAAGGGTCGCAAAATTAGATTCCTCGTGTAAGAACCATAAGCAATAGCCTTGTTGCTCTCCGTTAATTTCCCCCTTTGCTAGGAAAAACACGTACTCTCCAGATGTTATAGCTGCTCTTGGTGATGAGGATAAGTTGCCGACTACCATGTCAGTAGCGACACTTGTCCCAGAAATTGTACCATCTGATTTACACAATTCAACGCCGTTACCAGGGCTGATGCAATCAAACCAAAGAACAGTGCTTGATTTCTCAACGACCCCATCATTACCTGGGTAGGTTATGCTATTGCTCAACAATCTTGTTTGTCCAGTGAGTAAATCATACGACCATACCTTTGATTCATTTCCGAAGGTAACTACGTCAAAGATCAGTTTTGAATTGAGATGATTCAGACCCATCCCAAGGCCAACGTCGGTGACTGGTACGGTTGTGCCTTCCATTACTAGATTTGTTAGAGTTGTGATAAATCCCTGATTTGATAGAAGGTGAATTTGTCTTCCTCCATTTGCTTGACCTGCGATTACAGCTAAACCTTGTTGAGTACTCTCAAAATGTGTAGAAAATGAATCACCGCCAGGATTGATATCGAATGTGAATAAATCACCACTATTGGTTAGTAACCTCGGTTCAAATCCAATTGATACATCGTCGGCATTGAACCACAATCCAAACTCATCAGAGTGGAGGCTTACTGCTCCAAATGAATTCCAAGTAGATGTTTGGTTAGTTAAAATCGATGATTGGCTTGAATTGAATAAATCCACTTCGAAGACCGACTGGGTATTATTGATTTCGCCGTTAGAATACATTAGTTGATTGCCGTTAACCGTAGTAAAGACAAGTCCTTGGTTCCAAATTGCTACAGAAGTTGTTGATGATATTGCATCTCCAGCATTGGAGTTCTTCACCATGTATGTTCCTTCAGCCGTTCCATCTGTCACCCATAATTCTCTACCATGTTGACCGTTATCAGCATCAAAAAATACCAATTCTCCGTTCGTGGTATTTACGTTAGTAAAACCAATTTCCTTTCCGGGCATAGAGTCCCCTGTTGGGTTGATATCGAGCAATAAGGAATCGCCATCTAAAGTGCCATCGCTTATCCACAATTCACATCCGTTGAATAAATCATAATTTGAATAAATTATTCTGTCTATGCTTGTAATATATCCCATCGAAGAACAAACATTTGAGAATGAACTAGTAACATTAGGTATTGTGTCTGTGATTCTTGCACCTTCATTGAGTGAATTGCATACTTTCAGTGATTCAGTAATTTCTTCCTCCTCTAGAATTTGATTGTCTGCTGTTGAACTACCAAACCCATTATCAATCCCGAAATGGATTATGAAACCAATTTCACAAACCGATGGGGAAGGAAATTCGCGAGAAACCAAAGCAGAGTGTCCACTGGAGCCGTTTACTCCATTTTGCCCAGGATTCCCATTAGAACCTAGTAATCCATTGCAAATTGATTCAGAATTAGTAATTTCATCATCACTTAAATTCCCATTTGAATCATTATCATAACCGATATTGATGCGATGTCCTCCAGTTAGGCAGGTTGAATTTCCATACTCATACTGCTCAGTTTCAATCAAGGTGCTTAGAGCATCTTGCCCCGAGTCTCCTGGTTGTCCTTGCGGTCCGCTTAGGCCCATTTTACCATGGCATATTGTAGATTGAGAGGTGATTTCATCATTTGACAAATTAGCGTCAAAGTTTAGATCTGTACCTACATTGATGTCTATTCCACCATCGATGCAGGTTTCGTCAGAATCCCTTTCACTCGTGTAAATTAACAATTCTCCGCTCTCCTGTACTTGATTTTCCTCATCAGTACTCGATTGGATTAGTACAGAGTAGCCAGCAATTAAAATTGCAAAAATTATGGCTACTGTTTGAATTATGTTGATAACTACAACTCTTTTTTCTCTGCTTCTTGTTGTTCTAGTTCCTTCATATCTTCCAGCTCTGATTCTTGATGTTCTCGAATTTTGCTCAGCATTATGCCTCCTGATTTGTTGATAATGCTGTCCCTGTTGTTGACCTAAATATTCGGCTCCTGATTCGATGTCTTGATTTTCTGACATGGACGACGCTTAATTCTTCAATGTTATCAAAACCTTCGGTCAATCAAAAAATTTCAGATTTGTCAATTTTTAGTATCAAAATCATAGGGTGTACTTGAAAGACTGGCGTTGTTTGTAGTGATTCATGCAGATTCCCGACAGGCTCAAAGCACAACTTGCAGGGGAAGAAGGGGAAACGAGAAGAAAGGCAGCAAGTTTGGTGGTGGACTTAGCTTTCACTGCAGGCGCTGAGGAATTTGTAGAGGTTGCTCATTCTCACGTGTCCGGTGTATCAGTGATTACTGGCGGGCATGGGCTTCGAAGATTTTTGAGTGATCTTTCAAAAGATACATCAGGAAAAGTTTCGATTCCTACAACTTTGAATTCCGCTGGTTGTGATAAAACGAAGATGGAAGAGATGGATATTGAATGGCCAGATTTCCTTGAACAGCAATTCGAAATTATCCAAGCATACGATAAATTAGGAATCGAAACGAGTTTGTCATGTACCCCATACGATGCAGGAAGAGATTTGCCAAAGGGTATTGCTTGTTGGGCAGAATCAAACGCGGTTTGTTATGCTAATTCATGGACTGACTTAGTAACAAATCGAGAATCTGGCCTCAGTGCTTTAGCAACTGCACTAACTGGATTTGCTCCAAAGTGGGGATTACATTTGGAGGATAATCGTCAACCGAATATCTTAGTTAACGTTAATTGTGATTTGGAATATCTCAGCGATTGGTCAATTTTAGGTGACTGGATTGGAGCACAGGTAAAAGCGGATTGGAATACGCCATGGGGTCCTATGCCTTACATCACAGGTCTTCCTTCTAAGGCATCGATGGCAAGGAAAAAAGCACTTACAGCAGCGGCTGCAAACCATGGTTGCCCTATGTTATGGGTTGAAGGAATTAGTGATGAGGCTCCGGTAGTCGAAGTCGATGGCAAATTAGTCCCTGCCTCAGGAGAATGGCAAGGAGTTCTAGAATTCAGTAAATCGAACTTGGATTCTGAATACTCATCTTTGGCTCCTACAGGTCAGGTTGACCTTGTTGTAATTGGCTGTCCTCAGGCTAGTTTGGAAGAAATAAGGACGACTGCATCAGCGTGCAGAAGTTTTGCAGAAATGGGTCAAAAGATTCCTAATAATCGCCTCTGGGTGTTCACCAGCAATGAAAATTATGACCTTGCTCAAGCAGACGGCTCTGTGGCAATATTGGAGGAGTCCGGTGCCGTTGTATTGAGAGATACATGTCCAGAAGTTACTCCATATAATCGCTCAAAATATAATCACTTGTTAACAAATTCAATGAAGGCTGAGCACTACCTAACCAGCGGACTGAACCGGATACCATGCAGTGTTATGCCGATAATTAAGTGTGTAGAACACGCATTTAATCCAGAATTATCTGCAGGAGAAAGACCAGTTCTGCATGCTAAAATCAAGGAATCCATGAAGTCCAGCAAGACAAAGATGTCAGGACACTTCCACATTAGTGGTCAAGGCTTGGAATCACAAGGAGATTTTTCAGTTGAGGGATACGCTATGGTCTCTGATGTTCCTATCACTTACTTAGGATACGTAAACAGGGATAGCGGGATAATTGAAGAAGCAGGTCATCCGTTGGATGGCAGAGCAATCGAAGACACGATTTTGGTTTATCCAAAAGGCTCAGGTTCGACTGTTGCTCCCTATGTACTAATGGGTCTGATCTACACAGGTAAAGGACCTAAAGCCATTCTAAATCGAGATATATGTCCCTTAACATTGCCAGCAGCCTCATTGTTGGATCTACCTTACGGGCACAGTTTCAGTGATGACCCATGTATGGAAATCAATGATGGAGACAGGGTTCTCTTCACCAAAGTTGGTGATGAAGTTTCGATTGAGTTAATCGAAAGAGCATGATCGGTGAAAACATGGATTCATCTAGAGTATTGGTGACTGGTGGGGCAGGATTTATTGGGTCTTCATTAGTTGAGCAATTACTAAAAAATGGAAGCAAGGTTGTGATTATTGATAATCTTTCTAGAGGTAAATTAGATAATTTATCTGAAGTATCGAATTATTCTGTTGAAGGTGGCAATCTTCGCATCTTAGTTGGAGATTGTTGTGATCCTGAATTACTCGAGCAAGCCTACTCTGAGTTTGGGGGTTTTGATTCAATACATCACCTAGCAGCGATAAATGGGACAAAATGGTTCGATGAAATACCTACCGAGATAATTGAATTGAGCATAGATTCAACTAGGATATTAATTGATTATGCAAGACTATGCGATTCTAAATTTGTATTCTATTCCTCTCCTGAAGCATATGGAGAAAATCCAAACCAGCCGCTTGGAGTCCAATCAAACAGTGTTTTCTCAAATCCTCAAACGCACCAAAGACACTCTTATGGTGCTTCGAAATATTTGTGTGAAGTTTTGGTTCAGTCCGCTTGTAAGAGCGGATTGAGGGCAGCTATTGTTCGCCCTTTCAACGTATATGGTGAGCGTCTGCCCGGTGGACAGTATGGACAGGTTGTGTCCATTTTTTTACACTTGATAAAAAACAAAGAAGATTTGATCGTCCATGGAAATGGAGGGCAGTCTCGTTCGTTCACTTACATTGATGACATCGTTTCTGGTTTGATCTCCATCGAGAAGGCTGAACCTGCGAATGGATTTGCTAAAGCTTACAATCTGGGTAGTGCAAGCGAGATAACAATTCTTGAGTTAGCCAAATTATGCATTGACGTTACTGACAGTGGCAAATCAATTGAGATAATACATGGTGATGGATATAACGGAGATTCTGCATCAAGATTAGCAGAATTTGGAGAATATGAAAGAGAAATTGATTGGATTGCCCCCACATCTTTACGTGATGGGCTCTCTAAAGTCTGGAGTTCTATCTCAGGAAATTAATTGTAGTGTTTGGTCGCAATAAATGACCAAGAATCATGGATGGGCACTAATCTGTCCATTCCATGCTGACATAGCACTTCAACAGGTTCAGTAGCAGCCAAATCTGCGTGTTTCCAAATTGCTTTGATTTCCAATAAGCAAAGCTTAGCTACAGCGTCAGGCATTTCGTATTCTGTTTTGAAAGTCGTTTCAATGGCATAAAGAGAATTACTCATCAAGAGTTCATTCAATGGTGATGCTTGAAGATTCAATTCATCGAGCTCACTAATGCCAACTTCAAGTTGCTGACCACTATCATCAGCAAGTCTTGCCATATCCATAGTTGGTGGTAAAAAGTGGATGAATGCATTTCCATCTTTTCTTAGATTTTCATAAGTATCTCTTTTCCTTCCATCTCTGGTCTGACTTAAAGAAATCAGCACATATGGTGGTGAATTTGATGGGGACATGATTGATGAAATTGGTGCTAGATTTATGCTTCCATTGCTGTTTCGTGTTGACACAATCCCAATTGGTCTCGGGCTGATCATGCTTGTTAGAATCTTGGCCCTGTCTGGATGATTCATATTCTGAATGTCTAATCTCTCTGGATTGGAGGACAAAATCTTATCATTTCTTGAGGGATTTAATTCGCTTTCATCCGTAAGCCAATGGTCAAGTTTCCCCTCTTTCAATTCGATTAAGGCATATTCTGTGTGCTGTTTGTAGTGTAACCAAGGCAAGATAGAGTCCTGTTCTCCTCTGCTCTCTTTTCTCAGAATACTTTGCTCAGAATAATTCACACAATTCTCTAAGAATTTAATGATCGAATCCTTGTCAAGCATTGGATTTCCCTCCCCGCTTTTCTTCATATTCTTTTCTAGTCATGAGGAATCGTGCTGGATTTCCTGCCCATACTTCATCATCTGGTAAATTCTTTGTGAGGACCGAGCCTGAGCCCAAAATAGCATTTTCACCAATGGTTAAGCCTGGATTAACAGTTGCGCCTCCACCTAATACCGAGCCTTTTCTGAGCACAACCTTTGCCCAAAGTGATTTGCTTCCTGAAGGAGGATATTTGTCGTTTAGTATAGTGCAGTTAGGTCCGAGGAATACATCATCATTAATTTCAGTTAAATCAGCAACATAGGCTCCACCTTGTATTCTAACATTATCCCCAATGATGCAATCTCTGCCAATATGTGCCATTGAACCAATGTTGCAGTTTGTACCAATAATGGTATTTTTGCCAACATGGCAAGGCCACCAAGCGGATGAAGAATTACCTAAGTCAATTCTCTCTCCACTCAATGTATTTTTCACTCACTCACCTTCGATTTCTAATTCACGCATCAGCATAGATACGTGGTTTTTCGCTCTTACGTTGTATCTGCACCAACTTATTTTTCCATCAGGAGTCATTACAAAAGTCGATCTAACGCAGCCAAGATATTCCTTTCCGTAGTTCTTTTTTATTCTCCAGGTTCCAAACTGATTGTGAAGTGACAAATCTTCGTCTAGGAGCAGGGGGAAATTTAGTTCTTGTTTAGCAGTAAACTTGTCGTGAGATTTGGCTGAATCTTTGCTTACTCCCAAAACAACAACATCGTTTGATTGGAGTCTTGCCATGTTGTCTCTAAAGTCGCAGGCTTGTGTTGTGCAGCCTGGTGTTGAATCCTTTGGATAGAAGTAAAGAATGACTGTTTTTCCTGCTGCGTTTAGTTCCTTAAGTGAATATTCAGTGCCGCCTGAATCATATGCTGTGAAGTTTGGTGAAACATTGCCTTCTTCTAGATTTACTGGGTCTTCCATATTACGACCAAGGAAATGATGCATTTAGTTGTGTGTACTTTTATTGTTCACGAAAATATCGCCGAAAAAACACTATTTTTGTAAATTAGTCGAAGAGAATTCTCCTTATGAGTGCTATTATGCAATATGAATGAGTGCCAAGTCATTATTCATGGATTCTGCTAAAGTTGCCGAATCATTCATGAACTAGCAGGAATTGTATATACTCATGGTGGCTTCGAGGATGAGTAGAAGAAGCCGCCGGTTTTTCAAGCAAATTCAAAAAGCCGATGCAAAATACAGGCTCCAAGAAATTGCTTCTCAAATACAAGCAGACCTAGACAAGAGAGCAATTTCATATGATGAGGCTTTGAACCTTGGCAACATTATCCAGCACCGTGCTGATCAGTTGCCTGGTGACACAATTGTATACGCAATTTCAGATAGAGACGCTTACCGCAAAACTCTCGAGTTATACTTGAGAGACGCACTCCTGACAAGAACCGAGCAATTATTGCTTTGGGAAGAGAGAAGAAGATTAGGGATTTCTGATGACGAACACCAAAGATTGCTCGATTTACTGGTTTTACAAATGAACAAGCAAGGTAAATCAGTCTCAATTCAAAAATACGAAAAGGCAGGTGCGAAAAATGTCTAGGTCGGGAGTAACATCCAGTCTTATTTTGGTAGGGTTATTCGTACTGTCAAGCATGACCCCTGCCTTAATTTCAACTACTACTGAGGCAGCTTCAGCAAGAAGTAACCCGGACTTTTCAGTTACATCCTTGATGCTGGATGGAGCTGGCTCCGTAGCAAATGGCTCGAATTACATAGTCGAGGCAGACACGCACGTAGTTCTGGTTAGAATTAGCAACCTTGGTTCCGCAGCAGGAATCGCAAATCTCGATTTGGTTCACAAGGGTTCACCCATTGCTGCAGAAACAGTGGTCAATAGTATCAATCTAGGTAGCATTGCTTCCGGAGCGACAACGAATGCAATCCAGATTTCTTGGGATGCAACCTTGGGCGATGGCCAAACTCTATTTGCAAGAGTAAACAGTGTTAGCGATTCTAATCCATCCAACAACGAAAGAAGACTAGATTTGGATGTCAAAAACTACCACAAAGGAAATGATCTCAATAATAACTTCCCGACTCCATCTCCGGGTCAGTCGATTGCAAGGCTCGGTCACGGAACTCAATATGTGAATGTCTCTGTTGTTAACGACGGAGTTTTGCCTCTGTCTGCTGTTCTTGCAGTCACTCTTACAGAGCAATCTAACCCAGCTAACACGATGACTATTTACTCCAATACACAAATTCTTCAAGCCGGTTCAATGCTTAATCCGGCGGCTGCACAGGAACTTAGCGCGAGTTTTTCTTCTACTGGGATGAATGGACAATGGTCGATAGAAACAGAGGTTATTTACAACGGTACTATTTACACATTAACCGAGTTGTTAAACAGCACAACAATCGAATTTTCTGATTATATCTCCATCCTTTCACCGCCTTCAGACAGAACTGCTCAACCTGGCACAACTACAACCCTGACGTTTGTTTTGAGAAATATTGGGGTAATGTCGGATTCATTCTCAATCTCAATTTCTTCCTCCCTTGGTTGGGCTGATACTAACTGCTGCGGTTCATCCACTCAGTTGATTGCGCCAAATGGGATTACAACAATACAGGTTCCTGTCACAGTACCCATCAACGCTGACAGAACATGGGTGGATACAGTAACGCTAACTCTTGTTTCAGGTGGAGATTCGTTCACTTTGACAGGCACTGCCCGGGTCATGGCCGGAGAATTCTACCAGGCTCAAGTGGATATGCCATCAGGGGTCACATTGGTGACTCCTGGTCAGGAAGTTGAAATCCTTGTTAATATAACAAACCAAGGAAATGTTGCATCTGCTTTTGCTCTAACCAGCGGTTTGTCAATCCCAGCTTCAAACTGGAATTACGAACTATCGACACAAACTACAGCGGTAATTAATGAAAGTGAAACCATAGATGTTTACCTCACCGTTACCGTTCCTCCAATCCAAATGCCTCTTGATCCTACTGAGCACAATAGGGCAGGAGATGTTCTCCAAATTTGGGTTCAGGCTCAATCACTCGACGGTGGAGTTCCAAATTCAGATTCTCATCAACTAGAAGTACGCCCTGTGATTGTAGTAGATCCAGGTCTTGAAACCGAGGTAATCGACTTAACAGTTGAACAGGTTGTACAGGCAGGTCAAGGAGTTGGATTGGACGAAATATTAGATTTAAATGTAGAAATCCGTCACAACCTTGTAACTAACTTGAGCGAAACTATTGATGCCAATCTAACGGTAGGAGCTCTTCAATTCACGGCTCTTAATGCTGGAGGATTCAGTGAGGCTGACAGATGGGATGCTAGTGTTTCTCCAGGAATAATTCAAGATTTGACCTTGGGTGACATTGAGTTTGCCGCACTTGGAATACAGGGTCCTGCGGATGGTTATCCATTAGCAGGGGCACTCGAGATTCCAATTACAGCAACTCCGTTTTTAGGGCTCGCTCACAATAATAGCGGCGTGATTTCTTCTCCAGTCACCAGAACTCTTGTCATCAATATCCCAACCGTACTTGGTGCAGAAATTGACGAAGATGGTCCAATCAATGCAACAGTAGGAATTACCAATACTTACCCTATCCCGTTTGAAAACACTGGAAACGACATGACATCCTATTTCCTAAGCGTTGTTGATGATTTGCCGGATGCTTGGACTGTATCTCTAAACACAACTACTGCAACAAGTTCGGTCATAGACCAACTTCCTAGCCCAGTAGCATCCCATCCTCTAGTTACGGAAGATCACAAAACATCATTCACACTCAGTGTTATCACCGACCCGCTAACTCCTGCCGGAACGACTGTCCCCGTAACAATCCGAATTCAGCAACAAAATACTGGGGTCTTAATCGATTCACACATAATTCCAATCAGAGTTGGAGAGCAAGTAAATGCTACCCTTGATCCAACTAACCAAACAGTTGACGTTGCCGTAACAGATAACCCCTTGACTCGTGTAAGAATCTACAACACAGGAAATACGCCTACAACATATTCGGTGTGGCTTGATGATCCAACCGACGATCAAGTTGAATTTGTGATGGAAACACCAGAAGAAATTCTTGTGGGAGCAGGTTTCTCTGAATCCATCAAGGTAAGAATTAATCCTGACTCAGAGGCTAGGTCTGATCAATTGCACATGGCTACTGTTTGGGTCTCTACGGGCACTGGATTAAATTTGAGCGCTAACATCATTGCCAACATAACAGAATCTCAATCCGTAGCAGTTGAAATTCCGGATAATGTAGATTCTGACGAGACAAAATCAGGAGTTCAAGTAAGCGTTATACCGGGAACTCCCGTTATCATTCCTTACACCGTAACAAATAACGGAAATCTGAGAGAGGAGGTGCTGGTAAATGTATCAGTTGAAGGAAACTGGGAGGTTACACCTGGTTCTAGTTCTTACACTTTGGAGATTGACGAAATAGATGGAAATTCTATTACCGTTGAAGTCCCTTCGTTGGGTGGATTAGAAAATCTGGCAAATGGTGAGATAAGGAATGTTACCTTCCTTGTAACAGACGCAGTTACCGGTGCAGCCTTGAGTTCAACCAATGTTCAAATTGTTATTGCGCCGTTGTTCGATGTCGAAATACTGGAATGGGAAAATGAGTATTTCTTCAACAGAGGATTGACAAGAACACTTAACGGAGTCATAAAGAATGTTGGAAACAGCGATGTCCAAGTATATGCAAACTCCTCAGTCCAAAGGGCTGGCTTAAACCTTCCAAGCAATGATTGGTTTGTATCGGATGGGGAAAGCCAAATTCTTGATTTGAAGATGGGACAATCCAAATCATTCTCAATCGATGTAGAATTTGTAGAATTCGAGCCTGATTTGACTCTAATTGGCGACCTAATCGTGACAATAGAACCTGTTGATGATGAAGTAACTGGTACTGCTATGCTCGAATCAACTCTTCGTCTTTCTAGACTCTTCCAAGATGTTCCAGTAGGAATTGTTCCTCCTGAATCTGGAGGAGATGTGCGGGAAGAAATTGTTTGGTCTCACATTCCTTTGGGAGCAGGAACGATTGCTAACTACGAAATCGAGTTATGTGCGGCTCAAAGAGGAATTGACCCACTAGACTTTAATCTGGCACCAGAAGAGGTAGAGTGGAGTTTTACTTTAGTTGCTGCTGACCAGAGTTATGAACTAGACTTAAATTCATCCTGTATAGGTGGCACTCAAGGAAATGAGTCTAGAATTCCGTTGCCCGCAAGAAGTCCATGGGTGACGACTGATCCAATTGACCTGATAATCAGCACTCCTTCGACTCCAAACATAATCGCTGGGGATGGTTATGACCTGACTTTCAGGCTTTATCATGAAGATGAACATTTGAATTATACGCTTTACAACGAGTCCACTTTTACCTATGATCTTGCTGTTTTTGCAAATCCACAGGTTGTTTCCGTTGATTATCAAAGCTTTGAGGAAGGTTCGGCTGAGAGAGTTTCTGTTACCGTAAGGAATGCGGGTACTTCGTTGTTGATCGGAGCAACTGCATCGATTTATTGTGAAAATGCCGATGTGACTGTATTGAGCGATATGAATAACACCGGGGCTCCAATATTCCCGTTCCTAGGACCTAGAGAGCAAACGGTCTTCGAGTTTGAAATTGACCCTCATGAACTAGATTGGTGGGTTTCATCCGAAGAATTCAGTTGTACTGTTACTGCAGATGCACAGTTCAAAGATGGTGATCTTCCAGAAGATAATACATACATGATAGATGACAGAGTTCATTCAGCGTCATTCGATATTTTTACAGTATTTGGTGCGTTTGTTGGATTGTTTATACTCTCAATCATCCTGTTCTCTCTGAAGAACCAAAACGAGAAATTTAGGGTGATTGGAACATATAGCGGTCTTGCTTGTATTGGTTTTGCATTCCACTTAGTAGACATGTTCTGGTATGGTCCAGCAATCCTCTTGTTCGCCCTACTTTGGACATGGAGAATGACATGGAGAGTTAGTGAAGAGTTTAGTGCTATACATGCTGACTATCAGAAGAAGAGACAAGGTTATGCTACCCTATATTCAGATCACAACAAAATTTTGAAGAACTCCCAATCTGAATTAACTACCATAATGTCTTTACCAATATTTGGATTCTTGGTAATCGTCTTGGGTATACCGACTCAGATTGCATCTGACCCTACCAATGTAGTGAGTCTATTTGCTTATGTTTGCTTAGTTGCACTAGGTGTATTCTTCATCGTGAGATATGCCAACAAAGAGTACGGTAACCTGTTCTTTAGAATGTCTCAGGTTGAACTCAAGGCTCAGCGCATTGAACTTGACTTGACAGACCCTGCTGCCCTTCTAGCAGATATTGCTGATGAGGGTATTGATTTGTCTTCAATCTTAGGAGAAGCAAGCGAAGCAGTCCAAGATGAATCGAATAATGAATCGCTGGAGGTAGTCGAAAATGTCTGAAGAAGAATTCAGCACGGAGACTGGTATGGGTGATGCGCCTGGTCAGGGCGAAGGTTCTGTAACCTTGTCGAGGCGTGAAAGAAGGCAACTCCAAAGAGAGGAGAGAAGGGCTCAGAGAGAAATTGAGCAAACAGCAGCTGTCGAAGAAACCGAAGTTGATGTAGACGATTTTGGCGAGGAAGACTTCGTTGTTGAAGATGAGCAGGCTGATTCTTCGCTCGAAGACTTGAGAGAAGCTCAACTCAGCAGCCAGGCAAGAAGAGCCTCTGCCGAGAGACTGCTAGCTGCTAATTCAGGTCTAGAAAGGGCAGTAGTCGATGTCGTTGAGATGGAATCTAATTCACTTATTGCGGCAGAGCAAGAACTAATGGAGGCTAAACATCTTCTAAGTTCACATAAATTACGAAAGGCAAGAAGAAGCGTAGAAAGAGCCGAGAAAAATCTATCCGATTTGGAGGAAGAGGTTCTCAAATTGAGAAGAACGATGGCAACTCTTCACCGCTTAGTTATGGAGAAAGACATTGCTGAATACGAAATAGAAAATATTCTAACTAGATTGAGAAATGCTACAAGTTCTGCAGAGCACGGAAACGTATCTAGTGCAGCTAACGAGATCGAAATTCTCGTCGAGGAAATGATAGATGGAAATGTATCAACTCTCAACCCATTCTTGTTTAGACATTTCTGGATGGGAGTTACCACAAGGTGGCCTGCTGGAGGAGACATCGGTGTTTTAGTTGTTAGAATCATCAATGACGGACCGATTACACTCCCAGTGATGAGAATGGAGCCACCAGTTCCGGAAGGATGGATTTGTACACCCAAATTTATCGATGTGCCTGCAATCAGACCCGGTGGTAATATGCCGGTAAAGTTTGAAATATCTGCTCAACGAAGATACGGAGCAGATGAAGTCCCGCTCTCAAGAAAGTTAGGACTTTCAACAGCATATGAAGTAAGGTCAGGTGAGGTAATGTGTACAGTCAGAGCAGAGAGTTCTTTTGAGCCTTTACATGATGTAATTATCGCCCCTTGGATTCCGCCTGGCTTTAAGGCACCTAAGGCTCCTTTCTTTTCAAAAATTGAACCCGGTTCAGAACCGATTATCATTCGCATGCCACTAAGCATAGATCTAGGTCCCGGAGGTGCAAGGTGACCACATCATATTCCACCCGTTCAGCGGGAGGACGAGTAAAAAAACAATGGAGGAAAAAAAATGAAGAACGAAAGAAAAGAAGAAAGCGATAACCTCGCTGCAATCGGAATAGGTGCAATGATTGTTTTCATTGCGCTAATTCTTGTAGCAGCGGTTGCTGCTGCAGTTATTATTCAAACTGCAGAAAAATTGCAACAGAACGCACAAGCATCTGGTGATGACACACAAGAGCAAATGTCAACAAAAGTGACTTTGATCAACGTTGTCATCGAGACCATGGACGCAGGTACACCAAGTTACGAATTATTCGTAACATTCGAACTTGCACCTGGTTCTGAACCAACGCAAGGTGATGACATCGGCTACTCGGTTATTTGCGAATCAGGTGGTAACACTCAATTCGCACAAGGTGACCTAACAGGAGCTACTGTCCACACTGGAGATGGTGCGGGTGCAGTAGCTATCACATTGAACCCAGGAACAACATACGTGTTTGTTATGGAAATAGATGAGTGTGCGCCAACTGCAAACACTGACAACATCTTGTTGTTCACTGTTACAAGTGGTGGAAGCACATACGAAGAATTGCAATACGGGTCTTCCCCGTCAGTAGGAGACGTCGTTGTTTGAGGTGATTAAAATGAAGAACACAAATCAAGAATATAACATTAAGGAAGACAAGATAGCAGCAATCGGTATTGGCGCAATGATCGTTTTCATCGCTCTGATCCTTGTTGCAGCAGTAGCAGCAGCGGTTATTATCCAAACTGCAGAAAAGCTACAACAGAACGCACAATCTACTGGTGATGACACTACAGATGAAATGTCTGGTAAGGTCCAAATCCTCAACGTTTTCGTTGATGACCCTGCTGACTCATATGTAGTATACTTCCGTCTAGCAGCTGGATCTGATGATACTGCTGATGTAGACATTCTATGGCAGATTTTCTGTGAAGATCCTGATGGTGGCGGCGGTGGTACCGCAGTAACTGACAGACTTGCAGGAAACTTCCGTCCAGGAGGAGCGGATTCAATCATCCCTCTATCATCTGAAGCAGGAACTGCAACAGACACAGCAGAAGCTGGTGTTTCATACAGAATCTCACTAGATGCAAATGACGGTGTCGACCAAGATTGTAGCCCATCTCACCTGTTCAACGAGAACATCAAGGCATCCTTGTACATTCACGTTGTTGGTGGTGGATCAACCTACGATATCCTGAAAGTTAACGACGATTCCCGTGGAGCAGTAGTTGTCTGATTGCATACCCATTGCCAGCATTGGCGCATGGGTACACAGGAGGAATACAATGGCTTCGCGCTTTTTAGATAAAGCGGGGAAGGGATTTGACGAGGATGCGGAAACAACCGTAGCGCATTTGGAAATACTTGCAAATGTGGACATCGAAAAGGTCCCATTCCCTGAACAGGGAGAACTTAGCGAAGAAGATGCATGGACAATTTCGCCAAGCCCTACAAGGGCAAGGATGAATAGTATTGGTAGCGTTCCTAGCGTTACAACTACAATTGCCCCTGCACAAGTTCAAGTCCAAGCTCCTGCAGTTGATACAAGCGGTTTGGAGAGAATGATTTCTTCACGCTTGGATATGGTTGAGGATGTACTTAGGATGGTTGAATCCAAAGTAGAGCACGGCATTCCAATGTCTGGTGACTCCAACTTTGGAGAAATCATGGGTGAAAATGCAGAACTCCCCGAGGGCGCTATGCCCGATGACGTACTGGTTACTGCCGATGGGCAGATGATCGAAGTTTCACAGGGAGTTGATAGGCTGATGGTCGAAGATGAAGTTCCTCTTTTGGAACTTTACGAAGCTCAAGCCTTAGCAGCTAACCCATTCTTAATTGCACCTGATTCTGGCTTAGGTGACCAAACTAATGTTGGTGCTCCAACAATAGCGGCATTACTATTGGATAATATATCTGGTAGAGCAGCTGTAGGGTTTACTCAGAAAGCAATCGATGTAGGAATGCTGACCCAAGATGAGGGCTCTCAGGTCCTTGCAATCGTGCAATTAGCAGCACCAGGTGACGCAACATCTGCTTTAGACGATCACCTTAAGGATAGAGATTTGCTTAGATTTTCAGCCCTTGTTAGTCAGTGGCGAAAGTCTTCAAAACCTAGAGGTGAATGATTTGGGAGCCTCGGTTGGAATCGGTGGTCTAGTTATGGGTACTTCATTACTCGTGGTTTGCGCTGTTGCGCTAACTACGATTAGTTCCCAACTGGATACTTCAATAGAAGTCATCGAATCAACCGAGCAAAAGTCTCCTGAATTTGATTTAGTCACAATCGACTATTCATCTCGAGCAATTCTCTCAGTCGTAATAACAGACGCTGGAACCGGATACAATAACGGCACTATCAGTGCTACAACTGGTAGCTTTTCTGCTACATTTACAGTTAACAGCACTGGGTCAATAATAGACATAGATATCGTGGATAGGGGAAATTACTCGTCCTCTCCAACTCTTGTTGTGGATACTCCTAATCCCGGTGTGAACGCTAGTTTCACAATATCTACTGGAAATTACATTGAATTCGAGTTATTGAATTCAGGCTCTGAGGTAATGGAATTAAACAATACTTGGATTTTACTAAACGGCTCTGAACCATATAATCTTGGTTCCCTTTACACGCCCAGCATATCATCATGGAATTGGTATCAAGGTGAGACTATTCAGGTACAAATGACTCCAGTATCTTCTGCGTGGTACGATCGAATCTCGTTCAGTGCAATGGGATATAATTTAGCGGCTAATATTTGAGGTGAAATTATGGCAGACGGTGGTTCATCAACTTTCATTATGTTGGTTACAGCATTGCTGGTAAGTGGTACGGTGAGTACTTTTTTGATTAGTGAATGGAATCAGTTTGCTAGAGATGCGACAGAATCCCGGAAGGCAATGGTCGCAAACTCGGAGACTGGTTGTGAATTAATCGGAGATTTTTCAAGAGTACCATATGAAACCGCGAGCCAAGAAATTACCATTTTCATCCAAAATACGGACAAACGAGTTCTTGATTCATCAGGACTAGTGATTATTGTTGATGGCGAACAGCGTTCAGCAAATCTGACTTCAACAATAAGTCCTGCAGGAGATTGGCAGAAAGGATCAATTGCAGAGGTAGTTATCGAAGGTCCATCTTCTTGGTCTTATTCAGACGGAGATGATGTTTCTTTGTCAATTGTATGTTCCTCGGAATTCAGCAATGGTGTCAGAGGAACTGATACAATCAATCAGGAGGTTAGATTAGATGCTTTCTAGCGATGAATTACCTGTACCAATCGAGGATGGTTTCCCGTACGAAGTGGAAACGGATTCCTTAGCAGATTCTATGGGTGCTAGACTACCTAATCGTTCGCTAATGCTGCTACAAGGGTCTGTTGGTGGAGGTAAGTCAATTATATCTCAGAGGCTTGTTCACGGCTTACTTCACAATGGTGCTAAAATTCTAGTTGTTACGACAGAATTGACCACCAGAGGATACATCGAACAAATGGAGAGCGTGGGATATGGGATAACATCATATCTTGCCTCTGGACAATTAACGATATTCTCACGCTTCGGAACTGTTGCTGAGTCAAAATCTGATGTTACGTTAACGGATGTTCTTGATTCTCCAGCAATTAAGTATGCAGATATAGTTGTATTTGATTCAGCATCATCGCTAATGCCTGATTTAGAAACCAATGAAGAGAGATTCAAGATAATGAAAAGGCTTAGAGAAGAAGTATCTACAGGCAGATCATTTTTGTTGTGTATTGACCCAGATGCAATGGATACAAAATTACTACACGCATTGAGAGAATCATCTGAAGTTGTTCTTGATTTAATGACTAATCTAATCGGTGGGACATTGAATCGAACAATCTTAGTTACAAGATTTTTGAGAGCAGCGGGTCCTGTCCAGTCAACAATTGGTTGGAGAGTTGAGCCTGGAATGGGGTTCATTGTAGATATTACAGCCGTAAGCTGAGGTGCATGTTATGGTTGATGATGGTGGTTTTGCAAAAGGAGACTTGGCGGGAGTCATGTCAAAGCATCCACACGTAGAGAAGTGGGTTCAAGACTTTGAAGCTAGATATGGCTCAAGACCAGAGTATTATGGACCACTAGATAGGGATGCAAAAAAGCAGAGACCATTCAACTTAATTTACATCACAAAAGAGCCCATTTTTGTACATATTTACGAGCCACCAAAAGATGAAGAAGGAGGCGGGCAAGTTCTGTGGTTTGGTCTAGAGCCACAATTGACCGAGGAAGAGGAAAATATTCGCAGAGATTTAGTTGAAGTATTACTACAAGAAGCACCAAGTGCTCCATCTTTCACAACTGACGATGAATTCGAGAATATACTCAGTCAGATGATCGATAGGCATACCGTACTAGACACCGAAGTAGTTGGACCTCGGAGACAGGGAAGATTATGGTCAGTGGTAGGTATGGAAGACAGACGTCTGACTGTTACCCAGAAACAAAAAGATAGACTAAATTACATAATCATAAGAGATTTAATTCGTAACGGACCTCTTGAACCATTGTTGAGCGATGAAATGCTCGAAGATATTCACTCTGTGGGATTAAAACATATTCACATGGATCACAAGGTATTCGGAATGGTTACCTCAAACATTAGATTTAGAGAGCGGGATTTGCTTGCAAAATTCCTTAGAGCAATGTCTGAAAGAATTGGTCGACCAGTTTCTGATAACAAGCCAATTATTGACGGAGCTCTACTAGATGGTTCACGTATTAACATCGTTTTCTCCGATGACGTGTCCATGCTCGGTCCATCATTTACAATCAGAAAATTCGCTGAGGAGACGATTTCAATCACTCAATTAATTCAATGGGGTACCATCTCTTCTCAACTCGCAGCATACATTTGGATATGTCTCGAATACGGTATGTCTGTACTCGTATCAGGGGAGACTGCGTCAGGTAAAACCACAACTCTAAATGCGATTCTTCCGTTTATTGATCACAATGTGAAAATATACTCTGCCGAAGATACTCCTGAGGTAAAAGTTAGGCACAAGATTTGGCAGAGACTTGTAACTAGGGATTCCAAGAACGAGGATTCCAGAGTTGAAATGTTCGATTTGCTAAAGGCAGCGCTAAGAAGCCGTCCGAGATACATTATCATCGGTGAGATTAGAGGTGTTGAGGGTGCTACAGCCTTCCAGGCTATGCAAACTGGACACCCCGTTATCGCTACTTTCCACGCATCTTCTATCGTAAAGATGATTCAGAGATTTACTGGTGACCCTATCAATGTTCCAATTCGTTTCTTTGATAACTTGAACTTCGCCATTTTCCAAGAAGTTGTAGAAGCTCCGGGTGGAGGAATTGCACGTAGAGTTACTGGAATTGATGAGGTAATCGGATACAACAAACATTCCGATGGTGTCCTCACTAGAGGTATGTTCGAATGGGACCCAGTCAAGGACAAGCACTACTTCCGTGGAATGTTCCAATCCCATTTGCTGGAAAATAAAATTGCGGCTATGGCTGGATTTTCAAACAAGAGAGACATCTATGATGACATGATGAAAAGGGCTGAGGCAATCCAAAGGATGGTCGATCGAGGTTTGACTCATTACGATGATGTGTTTGATTTATTGGGAATTTACTACAACAGTGGTTTTGAGATGTTTAGTAGTGCTATCGATTCATGGGTCGGGATAAATCAAGACTGAGGTGAATTGATTGGAGCGAATGGCAGATTGGCAAATCGCCCTAAGGCGAATCGAGATGCCTTTTCCTCGGTACATTTCGTTTTATGTTTTACCAGCTGCGATGGCTGGTCTAATTACTTCTTTAATCCTGATTTTTTCATCAGGTGGTTTTTCAGAAGGTGCTCTATTTTCTGGAGTAGCAGGAATATTACTACTCATTATGCTCCCTATTCTTTTAGGTGGTTCTGCTCTAGGTTATCCTCTTCTTGAGGTCCAACGGAGTGCGGTAAAAATCGAGAAAGAAATGCACATGTTCATCACCAGAATGGGTATATTATCACTGGGAGAGGTTGGAGCACAATCAATGTTCGATATCCTCAAACAGATGAGTGATTATGGTGAATTAGCAAATGAGGTTAAGAGAATTGAAATCCTCGTAGATAGATGGAATACCTCGCTTCCTGAAGCATCAAGAATAGTTGCTCAGCAATCTCCCTCCCCGTTGTGGGCAGATTTCTTGGACAGAATGGCTTTTTCCATTGAAGCAGGTCAACCAATCGATGAATTCATGAGAGCTGAGCAAGAAACGATCGCAGAACAATATGATACATTATACGATACGAGGTTGGAAAGCGTAGACAACATGAAGGAAATTTATGTGTCATTGGTCAGTGCAGGATTATTCGGTTTAGTTATTGCTGGAATTCACCTTGTTTTATTCGAAATTGGAAGTCTAGACGATCCACCTATCGAAGTTGCCAGTAGACTTAGATTCCTTTTACTCGCTGGATTACTATTTACCACAGTGCAAGTAATTGCTGTTTTTGCCTTTAGGGCCACAATTCCAGATGATCAGACATTTGCAAGGGATGATTTTGATACACCTTACAGGACTTTACAATCCAAGATGCTTATTTTCTCAGCCATTGCTACAGTATTCATGGTTGTCTTAACGACGCTGTTTGTAGTGATTGCGTGGGAGGCAATTGCTCCAGCCTGGGATAAGTGGGGATTACTTTTGATTGCAATTCCTCTTTCTCCAATGTTAATCCCTGCAGGATTTGTTTCAAGGGAGGAAAGTAAGGTTCTTCGCCGAGATGAAACGTATCCTGACTTTATCAGGGCATTGGGCGGTACAGCACAAGCAAGGTCGGCAGAACCCGTGGCAACCATCAAAGCCCTAAGGGGAATTGATTTTGGTGTTTTAGACCCGAGTATTGACCGCCTTGAGAAGAGGCTTGCTACTAGAATTGATTCCGATAGGGCATGGGATTACTTCAACGCGGACACGAATTCAGCAGTTATTTCCAGGTACACTAGAATCTATATCGAAGGTTCACAATCATCTGGTCAGCCAGCTTCAACTGCAGAAATGGTTTCAAGGTCCGTTGGTAGTCTACTTTCATTGAGAAATAGACGGTCACTTTCTGCTAAAACCATGTGGGGAGTTGCATTAGGTTTGCTAATTGCCAGCGTAACCTCGTTGAATGTAACCATCTCAATCGTATTACAACTGGGAGAGGCAATAGCAGGTGTAGCAACCGGACTTACCGAGTCAACTGATACCTCTGAATTAACTTCATTCGGTGCAGGAGTTGCTCTTCCAGTCATGGAAAACCCAGAGGTTGTGCCACAAAATATACGGCTCTTCAAAATTGTATCCTCAATTTTGATCATGATTCAGATAGCAGCAGTTTCACTCATCGCTACAAGACTTCGTGGTGGTGGATTAACCAGTGCTATGGGTCAAATGATTCAGTTACTTTGGGTTGCAGGAATTGCTTCTTTCATTACTGCGGTTATTCTTGAAAGAACAAGCGGAATCTTTGGAATTTAGCGTTTCTTCTTCCTGTTCTTTCTCGCTTCTTGCTCGATTCTTTTCTTTGTAGCAGCCCATGAACAAATTGGACATGTGGTCAAATCGTGCCAACGGGCAGGACAGTATTCTCTTCCAAAGAATATTATTTGCAAATGCAACTTATTCCATGTGTTCTTGGGGAAAATTGCTTTGAGGTCTTTTTCTGTTTTCTCAACTGTAGTCCCATTGCTAAGTCCCCATCTTGCTGCAAGTCTGTGAATATGAGTGTCAATAGGAAATGCTGGTACACCAAAGGCTTGTGAAATGACTACCCCTGCTGTTTTGTGTCCAACTCCAGGTAGAGACTCCAAACCATCCATTGTCTCAGGAATTTCTCCATGATATGATTCTACCAATATTTCACTTAATCTCTTGATGTTTTTTGCTTTAGTCGGTGCTAATCCAACCTCTCTTATCATTTCTCTAATCTCATCGACTGACAACTTCGACATTTCTGTAGCATCAGGACCCTTAGTGAATAATTGAGGAGTGACTTGGTTTACCTTCAGGTCGGTTGTTTGTGCACTCATCAATACTGCAATCAAAAGTTGGAATGGCGTTTCATGGTCTAGTGGGGTTGGAGTTTCAGGGTATAATTCTTCGAGCATTTGAAGTATTTTCTCAGCCTTATCTGCTCGCTTCATTTGAAATCCTCACGATTGCATAGCATATTCTTCCCCTGTTTTCCACCCAAAGAATATTCCCAGTAAAACGCTAGAGATTGGAATCAAATTGCAAGCAAAAATTGTTGCTAGACTTAAATTATCATCGGGTCTGCCAACTAAAATCCACACTAACAAACCCAAAAATAATCCAGGAATCAACATTACAAATCCAAAACTCAAAGCCCTTGTCATTCTCATTTAATCACCTTCATTTTGCAAGTATTTCGAAAATTTCATTGTGGTCAAGTGAATTCAAAACATCTGATGATTCAAGCCAACCTTTTCTAGCATTCATCACTCCAAACCTTATGTCATTGAGACCAGAAATTGAATGTGCATCAGGGTTGATGATCACTGGAACTCCCAAATCTTTCGCTCTCTTGCAGAATTTCCAATCTAGGTCTAGTCTGTAAGGGCTTGCGTTCAACTCTACTGCTTTCAATTTTCCATTGGCATTATAATCAGCCATATGCTCTAAAACAGCCTGAAGGTCAATTTCGTAACCATCCCTTCCTTGGAGAATTCTTCCGGTGGGGTGTCCAAGAATTGTTGTTGAAGGGTGATCAATTACTTTGCACATCTCCTCTGTATTCTCAAATTCACTCCTTGCTCTCCATTTTGTCATCGCATGAACGCTAGCCACAACATAATCCAACTGCTCAAGTACTTCATCTGGATGGTCTAATTTGCCTCCAGCAAGGATGTCAGATTCAACACCGTGAATTAGTCTGAAGTCCACACCTTGTTCTTCCCACTCTGAATTGTATCGCTTGATTTTTGCACCCTGCTCAAGTAAATCATCAGCAGAAGCACCATTTGCAATCTTCAGTGTAGGTGAGTGGTCGGCAATTCCAAGCCATTCCCACCCCATGCCACGAGCAGCATGAGCCATTTCTTCCAGACTTGCTTCACCATCGGAAAGGGTTGTATGATTGTGCAGGCTTCCTTTGATTTGGTTTAGAGTTATTAGATTGGGCAGTAAACCAGATTGAGCAGCAGAAATTTCTCCCAAATCCTCTCTGAGTTCCGGTTCAACATATTCCATTCCTAGATGTTTGTAGATATCCGATTCTTCAACTGCGGGCAGAGAAAACTTAGCAGCTGCTTCTCCCTTCAAGTCACCGATTTTATCTTGTGGTGATAGTCCCCATTCGCTCAATGTAAGACCTTTTTCGATTGCTTTTTGCCTCATTACTATGTTGTGCTCTTTTGAGCCAGTAAAGTATGCGAGTGTGAATGGTTCGACATGAGGCTCGACAATTCTAATTTGAGCATCGATAGTTCCTCCACTTTCCAATTGCTCATACTCTGCTCCACCGATAGCATCAAGCACATTTTTATCGATGTGTCCAACTGTGAATTCTTCCATAAATAGCGAAGTATCTAGAATTAAACTGATCTTGGAATCACCTGCTCCTTTCACGTCTGCTATTCCTGGTAAGGAAAGGACTTCCTTACTAATTTGAGCGTGGTGTTCGGATTCAGCGGATACTACTATGTCCAGGTCTCCAATTGTTGACTTTCTTCTTCTTGCTGAGCCCGCGAGGGTTGCACTTTTGACATTTTTAATTTCAGAAATTCGACTTTCAAAAGCAAGGCCATACATCAATCCGATATCGAGTCTTCTTCTCGATCTGAATCTTGCGAGTAATTCAATTCCGTCCAATATTTTTTGTTGTGATTTAGCTCCAAATCCACTTAGTGGCGCAATTTTCCCATCCTCTGCGACTTCCTTTAGTTCAGCGATACTCTCCACGCCAAACTCTTGATTTAAGCGCTGAATTTTCTTTGGTCCCATTCCAGGTATGCCTAGCATTTCGATTAGTCCCGGGGCTGTATCTTCGTGTAGTCGAACCCAATCTTCCGGCCATAGTCCTGTGGACATTGCTTCTGATATAGCGCTTGCAAGACCTTTACCAATTCCTTTGATGTTAATCAGTTCTTTAGTTTGCACAAGTTCCCAAAGATCTTGATTCATCGTACCAAGTGTTCTACTTCCGTTTTGATATGAACGAATTCTGAATACATTTGCTCCATCTAATTCTAGGAGAACTCCAACTTGGTGCAATACTTTTGAAACTTGATTTCTTGAGAAATATGGCGCAGCATCCCCCCTTGGCTTGGGTAGTGTGAAAGTTGACTGCGCCATGGTATCAGCACTGGTTTTCAGTAGTTAAGGCTTGATTAAGGAAAAGTAAGCAAAGGTTTCCTTTGTTAAGGTGGACCTTTTGGTGAATACATGGCAGTTGCCGAGTTCATGGTAGGGTTAACCGAAATCCTGTGTGGTCTTAGTGCGATTTTGTTTACTTTCATTGCTACATTTTCACGATCTGAGAGACTTGAATTGACAATGCAAAATGTTCTATTTTTCCTGCTTATTGCGAGCGCAGCAAGCCTCTGGGGTGTTTCTCTAACAGGTGGTACAATATGGGGTGACGACTATATCGCTAGGCCACTTTCCCTGATTTGTATCGTTCTGGCTATATCTGCTAGATTAAACATCAAAGGCAAAAATGTCTCTTTTGGCGCTAACCCGCATTCCATTGGCAGGACTGAAGAAGAATAACTAAAACCGTATTATATCACAATTTGGACAAGGAAGTAGTTAACATGGGTAGAGTAGTTGCAAGTGCCCCAGGTAAATGCATTCTATTCGGTGAACATGCTGTCGTTTATGGACAACCTGCTGTGGCTGTAGCAATCGAGCAACGGATGATTGTGGAGATTTCAACAGAGGATGAAATTTCTGAGTGGAAATTAGATGGAAAAGAGTTTGATGGCTCAAAACATCCTCATGTGCAAGCACTGAGGGACCGAATGTGGCCTAAATCTGTGGGTGCTACTCCTCTCTCTGTAAAAATACATGGAGACATACCTGCTGCAAGTGGTTTAGGTTCATCTGCAGCCCTTTCCGTTGCTGCCTGTGCAGCACTAAGGGCTGCGAGAGGAAGATGGATTAGGAAAAATGGTGATTTTTCTGTTCCAGAAGACTGGGCAGAAGGTTATCATTCCTCAATTGAAGATACTAATTCGTACGCTGATTCTGAAAATATCAGAGATAGCGCAAGAAGGAGCGGACAAAATGGTGTGGGTCACCTCCACATATTCGGGCAGGATTCTATTGACGTAGAGGAGTGCTCTATTGTAGGTCATTCGATAGAAGCAGTAGCCCAAGGTGGAAGAGCTAGTCCTATGGATGCTACCACATGTGCTTATGGTGGTATAATTTTGCTCTCCGATAAATTGGAACCTGGGGTTGATTGGACAGGCACTAGGAATCTTTCTACGCCAAACGGTGATGTCTCTTGGGAAATACATTCAGTTAGTGCTAAAAGTCCGGATGACCTATTTTTGGTCATAGGTCATACCGGTGATTATTCATCTACCGCTCAGCAAGTAAAATATGTAGCAGAACTTTTGGAAAAAGATCCCTTGCGAATGAAAGAAATTGAAGCGATTGGGCACGTTGCTAGAAGGGGTGTCGATGCTTTACTCAAAGGAGATTACACTGCTGTAGGTCATGCTATGAAAGAAAATCAAGTTCTTTTGTCGTTGTTGGGAGTTTCTTCAGAAAAATTGGACAGATTGGTTGAAGCTGCTAATCCCTCCTCTCTTGGTGCGAAACTAACCGGAGCAGGTGGAGGCGGTTGCATGATAGCATTGACTCGGAACCCAAAAGAAACCTCAGAAGCAATTGAACTTGCAGGGGGAAGAACTTGGATTTCAAAATTTAACAATAAAGGATTGACTTTGGATGCAATATCGGATTTACCAATATGGTTTCCTCCCGGAAATTAGAGGAAAATGTGTGATAATATTCCGGTTGCTCTTTTATATACTCGACTTTTTTGGAAGGCATGATGACCACCGATGAAGAGAGGCTAACAGTCGTAAACGTTGTAGCAAGCACAAGAGTTGCAGAAGAACTTGACCTTCCAGATATTGCGATTCAGTTGAATTGTGAATATGAGCCAGAGCAATTCCCTGGTGTTGTTTACAGAGTCACAGAGCCAAAATTGGCTATTCTAATGTTTAGAAGCGGTCGTGCGGTTTGTACTGGCGGAAAAGATGAGGATAACATCCACACTGGTATCGACAGAATGATCCAGGACCTGAGAGGGGCTGGAATCACAACATGGGATTTGAAGGATGTTGAAATCGAAGTCCAAAACATGGTTGCAACATATGCTTTGCACTACCCGGAAGATTATGACGGAAATGACAAATTCACAAACGAGCCTCTTGCAGGTCAACCAAGAAAGCTGAACCTGAACCACTTGACATTCCACCTTCCATTTGACAAGGTTGAATATGAGCCAGAGCAATTCCCTGGATTGATCTACAGGCTTGATTACCCAAAGGTTGTCTGTTTGATTTTCGGTTCCGGTAAGATGGTTATTACCGGAGCAAGGCACAAGGATGAAATTCTCGAGGCTGTCGAAATCATCAAGGACGAATTAGCAGATCTTCTGTGAAAAAGATGAAAATTTTCCTTGCAAGAGTGTTAACAACACTCCACCTTGGACTGTTCATTTTCGGTTTACTAGGTTGGTTATTGCCATTTCCGTTTGTTACTACACATACAGTTTTCATGGTAGGACTTAGAGTTCACTGGGAAGTCTACAATGGATGTATCTTAACAGATTGGGAAAAATCACTGCTAGGCAAAGAATCAAATCCAGATCGCCATTTTACCAGAGATTTATTGGTAAGGATTGGTTTCAAAAATGTCAGTGTTGAGTTAGCCTCAAAGTTGCTTAGAATTTTTACTAATTCACTGATATTGCTCTCCGTAATTGTATCTATTTCAGGATTTTTAGCATCTTCTTGACTATTATAATCAAGTATTGGAACATTCTCGGGTGAACATGGACAGTAAGTTGACATGTGTTTTTCTGGTTTTGGTAATGGCTCTTGCGCCAGTTATCGGATTGGTCGAAAATACAAACCAGCTAGATGATATATCGATTAACAGGTCAGGTTCTGCAGATGGCTCCGTGGATATTTCATCCTGGAGAATCGGAGACACATGGGTCTATGATACACAATTTGACGTAGCACAATTAATCGCACAAGCGGAAGTTTCTGCCTCCCTAAATACATTAACTGGGGATACTGATGTCGAAGTTGTCGACATTTATTTCATCGATATAAACGGGACGACAACTCTTGTCTATGAGGTTGAATATGATGGAGACTTTTCTTCAGGAAACAGTGGGGCAACCCTTGAAGGAGTTAGTGGTAGACTGGATATTTCTTACGATGGGACGGATGTAATTAGAGTAAGGGATAATGCGGTTGTATCCTCTGAATTCTCCCTTGGTGTTGATTTTTATCCGTTCAACATTGGGTTCTTGAGGCAAGATATTGCAGATTTAACTTTCAACACAACATATGATTCTCCAAAAGAGCATAGAGATTTTCCCATGAGATATGGTGATCAGTGGTACAAGAACTACGAAGCTGCAACAACTGTTAGCGGAAGTTCAGATTATTTCGACCCATCCCTTTTCGACACAACAGAGCAAGAAAATACATCGTGGCAGATAACCAAAGAAGGTGTGCCAACAGAAAACGGAGCCTCGCCTTCTTACTCAGGTTGCGATGATTCTTACAAGCTAATGCAATACAACACTACTGGAGTAAATACAGGATTTGAATGGTATTGCCCCGCAGTGAGAAATTACGCTTGGTTGAAGGTTATCAACTCTGCAGGGTTTGAAATTGATTGGCTTCTCAAGAGATACAGTCCAAGTGATTCTTTCGGCGTAGACGCAGCCTCAGATCCAGGGCAAAGAAATGTAGTAATTGATATTGATTTGCAATACCTTGCAGTTCTTCCCAACTCAGAAGAATATGTGAATGCAACGTACGAGACTGCTCAAGGGCAAGCACAAACCAACAAAAATTTGCAACTTAGATATGAATCAGCGCAAACCATCCTCAGTCCTACAACAAACTCATTTGGAGAAACATCGACTCTGTTGAATGTTTCAGATGAAGTGGACAATTCACCTTCAAGTGATGACCACACCAGCAATGGAGTGATAGTTTGGGACCCACAGCAGGAGATTATCGGTGTTGCAACAATTTGGATGGACCTTTCATTGGTCGCAGTCGATTTAGTTGCACAAACCGAATCTGTAATTGTGGAAAGAACAAGAGATAACCAAACGATTACTCTGACACAATCTATTGGATTCAACGCTCTTCCTGGGGATGTTTTGTCTTTCTCTCTGCCCGCACAAAATAGAGGATTGCTTGCCTCTGTAGCAACAGAAATTGAAGTCTTAACACCCGATGGCGTCACTACACGCCAACTAATATCTTCGATTGGACCATATTCTGAGCAGAGAGCATTAGTTGAATGGACGGTTCCTGAAGGATCTGAAATTGGAACCCAAACAGTTCAATTTAGCGTCGACCCAGATGGCTATGAAAGCAGAGATGCCAACCTATCAAACAATGTTGGACAGTTTGACATATTCATTGGTAGGGCTCCAACTGGAGTTTTTACTGCCCCTTCCGGATTCTACACCTTTGACAATGTGACTTTAGATGCAAGCTCCTCCTTTGATGAGGATGGTGGGGATGTTTCCTGTCTATTCGAGATTGAATCAAGGCCTGGTTTAATCGACAGATTTGACGAAGAGGATTGCTTGGCAAGTTGGAATTGGAGTAATGGTGGAGAATGGACTATTACCATCACAGTGACTGATGATGAACTTGACACATACGTAATAATGGAAATGATAACTATTCTAAACAGAGCACCTTATGCAAACTTAACCCATCCAGAATCTGTTTTAGTTGAATCACCGATTACAATTGATGCCAGTGATTCTGGTGACGTAGACACAGTTTCCCCATTGGGACAAGATGTGATCATATCATGGCCGGGATTAACGTGTCAAGAAGGAACTACTCAAGATACATGCACATTCACTCCAACTGAAGAGGGTGAAACGGTTGTAACAGCGAAGGTTACTGATGACGATGGTGAATCGATTTACGTCAATTCGACTTTCATGGTTCTCAACAAGGATCCTACAGTCTCAGCAGTCTCGGTTGTTGTAAACGGTATTCCAATCGATGTAACTTCTCAGGTTGTCAACGTCGAAGAAGATCAGGAGGTTACCCTGGTTGCTCAGGCTATTGATTCCCTCAATGATTTGGATGATATAGTGGTTGAATGGACTCCTTCTGACCGTGATACAAACTGGACAGTCTCTACAATAGGAGCTGATTCATCTGTAGATGTTTCTTGGTCGGAACCAGGTCAACACATAATGTCGGTACGAGCATATGACGACGATGGCTCATCATCAGAATCAACAACCGCTGTAGTCAATGTTCTGAATGTTGACCCTGAAATTTCCGGATTAATGGGCGATAGAGCAATTTTCGAAGATGAGATGGTAAATCTATCTGTTAGCGTAAGTGATACACCTTCAGATGTTGAAGAATTGGTCATCTGCTGGGACTTAAACACAGCATTGGACTCAGATGCTAATGGCTTTTCAGATGATGATTGTGACAGGACTGGATTATTTACAGAAGTTGTTTGGACGACCTCTGGAATAAGAAATGTAAGAGCTTGGGTTACCGATGACAACGGAGCATTTGCTGAAATGTTCACTAATCTGAGTGTTGTAAATGCAAGACCAACAGCAGATATATCAAACATTACAGATATCACAGTAATCTATGAAGGTGATTCAATCAACTTGACCGCTGTTGGTTCCTCAGATACGCCTGGTGATAGAGCGAGTCTGATATTTTCATGGGATGCATCTTCAATTCCAGGAGGTCCTGATGCTACAAATGAGGTATTCGAAATTACGAACCTTCCTTTGGGTACGGTTTATGTCAACCTAACAGTAATTGATGATGATGGCGAGACCAACACAGATAGCTTCACTTTTGAAGTGATAGAAAGACCTAGCACAGGTCTAATTTCAACTTTAGAGGACAACCTTGGGTCTAAGGGTGCTGCATACGCAGTTCTCGTATTCGTTCCATTGATTTTCGTATTGGGAACAGTTCTTCTTCTATCAAGGAGAAAATCAGAAGATGATTTGCCAGTATTGGAATCATTCCTTCCACCCGGAGGAATGCCAACTGGAGCCCCTCCTGCGCCTCTAAAGGAGACGCCAGCTATTCCTGTGCCAGATTATTCTGCACAGCCTGAAGGCTATGTCCAAGATCAATCAGTTTCGGCATTTGCGCAAACTAATTATCAAACCCAGAGTCAGACCGATTTCTACCAACAAGCGCCTGCACTGCAGCCAGAGCCGGTTGCACCAGCAGGACCACCACTTCCTTCAACTGGTCTGCCTGATGGATGGACGATGGAGCAATGGAATCATTATGGTCAGCAGTGGTTAGATGCAAATCCACAACTGGCAGTACAACCTGCTAATCAACCAGCAGATCCGTTTGCTGCTCTACAGCCAAATCCTGTTCAGGATGTTGCAGTTAATACGCAACCTGTCGAAACTAATCCTGCTCAGCCTGCAGTTGAAGCAAATCCTTTCGGAGTATCACAAGCCGCAAATGAATTCGCAAGCCCTCAATCTTCAAACGAATTCGCTATACCTAACCAAAACCAGCAACCAGTAAACCAGGACAATAATTTTTCAGATTTACTGGACGGGTTAGACATTTGAGGTGATTAGTCTGGGAGGACTTTGGGAATTTTTTGGGCTACCTGACCCGGACCCGAAAAGAGAACCAGTTGCAACCACTAGTAATGACTCACAATCTAGCGATGTCTTGAGCAATGGTTCAGGGGATTCTGATGCTCCAATTGATACAGTTGAGGGTTCCAGCAAGAAGAATATTCCAGAGAACTGGATAGGTCCAAGATTGCCAAATGGTGAAGCATTTCATGATCTCGAATCTCTAAATTTTAGGAAAAACCAAATTCCAACGAGGGCATTAAGAATGGTTACACCAAATGAAAAACACAGAATCGATTTAGAGGGTATTGCTCAAAGGTCCATACAAGGCGATAT
>MDTD01097558.1_pt1 | contig 113075 bp, 94 predicted proteins | sample 811221 | NCBI WGS metagenome assembly MDTD01 (sample SAMN05326646, study PRJNA326480) | marine metagenome | isolation source: seawater | place: Pacific Ocean: South West | collected 2011 | reverse complement strand
TATAGTGGGGCCGGACCGCACTCGCTGCGATCTCCACCACCGGCGCCTTGTAGGGCCAGGGCTGGGCGATGAGCTCCACCGGATCGAGGCCGGCCAGGATGAACAGGTCCGCGTCACCGAGCCACGGCGCCTCGGCCGACCCGCCGGTGAACATGCCGCCTGAGCGCGCATCATCGTCCGCCACCACACCTTTGGCCTTGTAGGTTGTGAGAACAGGGCAGTCGAGTTTGGCCGCCAGAGCCGTGACGGCGACAGCGACCGCCGGATCGCGCGCTTCCAGGCCGACAACGATCGCCGGCTTCCGACAGCCGTCGAGGTGACTGCGAATCTGCGCCATCAGGTCCGGCGGTGGTTCGCCGATGGTACGTTCGGCAGGGCGGCTCACCTGTTCGGTCGCCGGCCGCGCCGCCTCGCGCGCGCTCAGGTCGATATGGACGGGCCCACGGGGATGGGCGAGCGCCATGTCGAGCAGCGCCGCGAGTGCGGAGGCGGGCGTTTCGCCGTCAAGACGACGACTTCCCTTGCCGATCGGCGCCAGGAATCCAGCATGGTCGATCTTCTGATGGGTGACGAAGGCATGGGTCGTCGGATCGTAGCTGTCGCTGATAAGGAGGATCGGCGAGCGGTCGAGATGGGCGAAGGCGTAGCCGTTGACGGCGCTCGCGGCGCCGGGGCCGAGGCCGGTCAGCACCACCCCGGGCGTGCCGGTCAGGTCGGCAGTGACGCTGGCCATGATCGTCGCCGAGGTCTCGCCGTGACACAGAACGAAATCGATCCCCGCGTCCGCAGCCGCGGCAATGACTTCGAGGCTGCTGCCGCCGCCCGGTATCCCGAACATGCGCTCGACCCCATAGGCCTTGAGCGTTTCCGCCACGGCGTGGGCCACGGTGCGCGTGCTGCTCATTCGTCTCCACCCTCGTAGGAAATTCTGTAGATCGCATCCGCAGCGTCGTCCGACACCAGGATGGCGCCGTCCGGCATCACCAGGATGTCGGCAGGCCGGCCCCAGGCGTTCTGACCCTGCAACCAGCCTTCGGCGAAGACATCATAGCTCGACGGAGCGCCGTCGCCCGAGAGCGTCACGAGGCTCACCCTGTAGCCGATCTTGCGGCTGCGATTCCAGGAACCATGCTCGGCAATCAGGATGGCGCCGCGATAGCGCTCAGGAAACATCGTGCCCGTGTAGAACGCCATGCCGATGGCAGCGACGTGGGGGCCGAGACGCTGGGCCGGCGGAACCGCGGCCGCGCAGCTTCCCTCGTCGCCGAAGGCGGGGTCGGGAATGTCGCCGGCGTGGCAGAACGGAAACCCGAAATGATCGCCGTCGCTATCGACGCGGTTGAGTTCGTCCGGCGGCAGGTCGTCGCCGAGATTGTCACGGCCATTGTCGGTGAACCACAGCTTGCCGGTCGCAGGGTCCCAGTCGAACCCCACCGAATTCCGCACGCCGCGGGCAACGACCTCCGGCCCGCCGCCGGTGAGGTCGAGTCTGAGGATGGTACCGAAAGGATCGGTCACCGAACACACGTTGCAGGGCGCGCCCACCGGAATGTAGAGCTTCCCGTCCGGCCCGAAACCGAGATACTTCCAGCCGTGATGGCGATTGTCCGGCAGCCCGCCGACGACGACCCGCGTCGGCAGAGGCGTACCCAGCCGCAGCTCCGCCTGGGGATACTGCGTGATCTGGTCGACCTCGCCGACATAGAGATTGCCTTCATGGAAAGCGACCCCGCTCGGCAGGTTGAGTCCGCTGGCGATGACCTGGATATCCTCAGCCACATGATCGCCGTCCGCATCGACCACCGCATAGACCCGTCCGGCCGACCGCGAGCCGACGAAGACGGTGCCGTGATCGCCGAGGGCCATCTGCCGCGCGTTCGTCACGCCCTCCGCGTACATCGCGATCCGAAAACCGGGCGGCAGCACGATGTCGTCCAGCGGCAAGGCGCCGACGGGTCCCGAGTGGAGGAACGCCCACGCCATCGCGCAGACCGCGGCGGCACCTGGAAGGCCCCCACGCCATCGGATGGGCATTACGTTCTCTCCCGGTCGGAAATCGAGCCTGACGATGAAGAATGCCGCAAGCCCGCCGTCAGCCGCAATGGCAGCAGGCGCCGTGCTGCATCAGCGCGCCTCGCATGCCTCGCCTTGCGTCGTCGCCGCATGATATGGTCACGTTCTTTCCTTGTTCCGGTTACCACGACTGCAACCCCGTGTACCCGATAGCTTCGAGCACGAATCCGACCGGGTGCGTTGAGCCATGAGACGCTGGCGGCTCATCGCTCTGGGTGTGGCCGGTGTCCTGATCGTGGCGGCGCTGGTCCTTCTCAGCCTGGGTCGAGAGAAGGAGGTAGTGACGGCTGCGGCGGAGGCCGCGGGCGCATCGACCCCTGTGTTGTCGCACGAAGACATTTCTACTGGCCCGGTCGAGGTTTCGGCCGCAAGCGACGGATCCGGCATCACCCTCGGGCTATGGGTCAAGCCCGAAGACTGCGACACCGACGCGCCGCTGGTCCGCTTGGCCGTCCCCAACGGCGGGTCATGGCAGTGGCGGCTGGCCGACCATCGCTTGCAGTATCAGCCCCGGAACACCGGTGACGGCGCGACGCTCGAAACGGTCTGCGAACCGCAGTGGCGCCATCTCGCGGTCGTACATGAAGACGGCCGAGCCACGCTCTACGTGGACGGCACGCGACTCGACGCCGGGACAATGCCGGGACCGCCTGCAGACGGATCGTCCCTGGTCGTTTCGGCGGAGGGAACGCCGGCCGGAGAGATATTGGGGCTCGCGGTCTTCCCGCGCGCCCTGGGAGCGAAAGAGGTGGCCGCCCTGGCAGCCGAAACGCCGCGACCCGGCGTTCTGCTGCCGGCCGTTCTGGTGGTCCTTGCGCTGCTGTTCCTGGTGCTGAGCCATCGTCGGGCATTGTCGGCCGCGCTGTGGCTGGCCGGAGGGTTGGTCGTCGCCCTGATCCTGGGCGAGACGGCGACTCGGTTGGCCGCCGGACTGAACCTCCTCGATCCGCATTTCATCGCCCTGATGGAACAGGCCCAGACGGGCAATCCCTGGCGGCGCGACGGATTCGTTCTCACCGACTCGAAGACGGTCGCGCCGCCCGACGACGTCTATGCGGCGGGCGACCGCTACTACCGGAACCGGCCGTCGGTCGATTCGTTATGGCACGAGTACATCCCTTATACCCACGACCAGTACGGGTTCCGGGCGATCCGCCCGGTGTCGCGCTGGGCCGAGAAGCCGTCGGCGGATGGGCCGATCCGGGTGGTCGTCATGGGCGATTCGATGACCTACGGCGTCGGCGTGGAGAACGACCAGACCTATCCCGCCGTCGCCCAGCGCTGGCTCGACCGCTGGGCGCCGGGCCGTTTCGTCGTCATCAACGCCGGCGTGCCGGGCTTTTCGATCCAGCATCTCGAACCCTACTACCGTAACCAGATCCGCGCCTTCGCCCCGGAATGGATCGTCCACGGCGTCTTCATGCCGGATTTCGCGCGACGGCAGATCTTCCAGAAGCCGGGCGACACCACCTTCTACCTGCCCGATGATCCCGATGCGGCATGGCGCCGCTGGCTGCGACCATCCTATTTCGCATCCTTCGTCGCCTACGGCCTCGCAATCATCGACGCATCCAACATGGATGACCGGGAGGCCGAACGGATCGAGCGGATGCGCTCGACCGATGCCTTAAAGCGTCTGATGAACGAGGTTCAGACCGACGGGCCGCGGCTGACGGCTTTTCTGCTGCCCCATCAGCTTTTCCCCCGTACGGCAAGCGCCGACGAGCTGTTCACGGACGATGCCTGGCTCGACCGGGATTTCGCCGCGGTCGCCAATCTTTATCATCGCCATGATGCCGACGTGGTCTCGGGGTATGACGCGCTGATCGACCACTCGACGGGCCAATGCTTCGAGTACGGACGCGTCAATCGTCCCGGTCATTATTCGCCGCTCTGCAATCTGCTGCTCGGGCGTGCGCTCGCCACCTACCTCTACAAATCCAACTTCGACGCTGCGCCGCCTTCGGCGCCGATCGACGAAGCGTCACCGACCACCCCGATGCCGGCGTCTTCGATCCCTAGGATCGCGGATGTCGATCCGATCGAGATCGTCGTCGGCGATCAACATATTCCGTTGGTTCCGGTTCCGGCAGGAAGCGCGGAGATCGGCGAACCGGTCGCCGAGGCGATGACGTCTGCCGACGAGGCATTGCGCGACGCGACGATCGCCAAGCCGTTCTTCATCATGCGTCATGAGGTCACGAACGGCCTGTGGGACATCTACGCCCGGGCCACCGGCCAATCGGACGTACTGGAGAACCATCTTCAAGGCGGCGTGGACCTGGCCGCGCTCGGTTTTCCTCGGCCCTATGTCAGCCGTGCCGACAGCGAAGCGTTCGCCGCCTGGCTGTCGCAACAGACCGGGGCCCGGTTCCGTGTTCCGACCGAGGACGAATGGGAATGGGCGGCGAAGCTCGGCTTCGGCGGCGGTGCGCCACTTCGCAACGTCGCCGTTTACGACATCGCCGGCTCACCCGCCGCAACCTGCAGCCGGAGTCCGGATCGTCTGGGTTTGTGCGACATGCTGGGCAACATGGCCGAAATCGTCATTCCGCCGGGACGAGGCGAAGCGGTGTTCAAGGGCGGCTCCTACACCGGCGGACCCTTGGAGCTGCGCCCGGCGGCGCGCCAGATGGCGCCACCCGACAGGCGGTTTTCCCATGTCGGGCTGCGGCTGGTCGTCGACATGCAGACCCCGGCCGGAGCGAACCGCTAGGCCGCATCGCCACCATGGGCGAGTTCGCGCGTTCAGTGTAGGCTAGATATAGCCGGTGCGGCACGATCATCCGTGTCGCCAGGCCGATGGGGGATAAGGTGAGCATGGTCCGGAAGCACTCGATCGATGGCGAATAGTCGGCTCGCGCGCAAGCTTCCGTTCCTGTCCTTTCTCGCCGCCCTGACCGCCGCCGGGGTCGTCGGCGCCGTCGCCCATGTCGAGCTGGAAGCGCTGGCGGCGCGTCCCGAGGGCGTCGCGCCGGAAACCTTGGAGCGGTTCCGCGAAACGCTGTGGATGGCGGCGGGCGGGGTGGGGCTCGCCGTCGGCATACTGGTCTTCGCCGTCAGCCGCCGCATGTTGACTCCACTTACCGAAATGACCCGCGCCATGCAGCGCCTCGCCGGGGGCGACCGCGAGGTGGATATCCCCGGCCGCGAGCGGGCCGACGAGATCGGCGACCTCGCCGTCGCCATGCAGGTGTTCAAGGATAACGCCGAAGCCAACGAGGCCCTGGCGGAAGCACGGAGCCGCGATCTCGAAGACGTCGGCAAGCGCGCCACCCATATGGCGGGACTTGCGCGGGTGTTCGACGAGAAGGTCGCCGGCGTGCTGGCGGCGGTGATCGGCTCCGCCGACCGGCTGGAAGCGACGGCGCAGTCGATGTCGACGATCGCCGAGGAGACCTCGCGGCAGGCCGGCGCCGTCGCTTCGGCCTCGGACGATACCTCGCAGAACGTCGACACCGTCGCGGCCGCCGCCGAAGAACTTTCGGCGTCGATCCGCGAGATCAGCCGGCAGGTGAGTGATTCGGCGCGGATGTCGGCCGAGGCGGTGGCGGAGGCGAAACGGGCCGACTCCGACGTCCGCGGCTTGGCCGACTCCGCCGATCAGGTGACCGACGTCGTCAAGCTGATCAACGAGATCGCCGAGCGCACCAACCTGCTGGCGCTGAACGCCACCATCGAGGCGGCGCGGGCCGGGGAGGCGGGCAAGGGCTTCGCGGTGGTCGCGAACGAGGTGAAGTCGCTCTCGAAACAGACCGCCGAGGCGACCGAGGAAATCACCGGCCGCATCGCCGGCATCCAGGACGCCGGCAGCGGCGCCGTCCGCGCCCTCGCCGGCATCATGTCGTCGATCGAAACGATGAGCGAGATCGCCGCCGCCATCGCCGCCGCGGTCGAGCAGCAGAGCGCCGCCACGCAGGAGATCGCCCGCAACGTCAATCAGGCGGCGTTCGGCACCCAGGAGGTCTCGCGCAATATCTCCGGCGTCAACCGCGCCGCCGACGAAACCGGTACCGCCGCCGGCCAGGTCCTCGCCGCCGCCCGCGAACTCGCCGGACAGGCCTCCGACCTCCGCACCGAGGTCGAGCAGTTCCTGAGCGAGATCAGGAACTCCTGACGGGTTAGCCGCGGCGCGGGGCGCCAGCCTCACATATTCGGGTAGTTCGGTCCGCCGCCGCCTTCCGGGGTGACCCAGTTGATGTTCTGGGTCGGGTCCTTGATGTCGCAGGTTTTGCAGTGGACGCAGTTCTGGGCGTTGATCTGCAGCCGCGGATTGCTGCCGTCGTCGTCGCGGACGATCTCGTAGACGCCGGCCGGGCAGAAGCGCTGCTCGGGCGCGTCGTAGAGGGCGAGATTGTGTTCGACCGGCACCGACGGGTCCTTGAGCTTCAGGTGGACCGGTTGGTTTTCCTCATGATTGGTGTTCGAGACGAACACCGAGGACAGGCGGTCGAAGCTCACCTGCCCGTCGGGCTTCGGGTAGTCGATCCGCTTCGATTCGGACGCCTTGCGGAGCGTCGTGTTGTCGGCGTGATTATGGAGGGTCCGGCCGCCCTGGCCACGGGTCACGTAGGTTTCCCACGCCGCGTTGGCGAGGCCCGACCAAAGGCCTTTCTGGAAGCCGGGGCGGATGTTGCGGACGGCCTTGAGCTCGTCCCACACCCACGAGCTTTCCATCTTCTCGCGATAGGCGGTCACTTCGTCCGGCGGGGTCTCATCCCCCAGCGCCTCGTAGACCGCCTCGGCGGCGAGCATCCCCGACTTCATCGCCGTGTGCGAGCCCTTGATCTTGGGCACGTTCATGAAGCCGGCCGTGCAGCCGATCAGCGCGCCGCCCGGGAAGGTGAGCTTGGGGATCGACTGGAAGCCACCCTCGTTCAGCGCCCGCGCGCCATAGGCAATGCGGCGCCCGCCCTCGAAGACCGGGCGGATCTTCGGATGGGTTTTGAAGCGCTGGAACTCCTGGAACGGGTCGAGGAACGGATTCTTGTAGTCCAGGCCGACGACGAAGCCGACCGCCACCTGGTTGTTCTCCAAGTGATAGAGGAAGGACCCGCCATAGGTTTCGCTGTCGAGGGGCCAGCCGATGGTATGGGTGATATCCCCGGCATGATGCTTCGCCGGGTCGATTTCCCACAGCTCCTTCAAGCCGATGCCGAAGGTCTGGGGATCGACGTCCTTGCGCAATTCGAAGCGCTCGAACAGCGTCTTGGTCAGCGACCCGCGGCAGCCTTCGGCGAACAGCGTTTGCTTGCCGAGAAGCTCCATGCCCGGCTGATACTGGTCGGTGGGCTCGCCATCGCGCCCCACGCCCATGTCGCCGGTGGCGACGCCGCGCACCCGGCCGGCACCGTCATAGAGAACTTCCGCAGCCGGGAAGCCGGGGTAGATCTCGACGCCCATCGCCTCCGCCTGCTCGGCAAGCCAGCGGCAGAGGTTGCCGAGCGAGATGATGTAGTTGCCCTCGTTCCGCATATGCGGCGGCGTGACCGGGAAGCGGTAGGCGCTGGACTCGGTGAGGAACAGGAGGGTGTCGCGCTCGGCCGGCGTGTTGAGCGGCGCGCCGCGCTCCTGCCAGTCGGGGAACAGCTCGTTCAGGCTCCGGGGTTCCAGCACTGCACCGGAAAGGATATGGGCACCGACTTCGGAGCCTTTTTCCAGGATGCAGACATTGATCTCGCGACCATGCTCCGCCTCGAGCTGCTTGAGGCGTATCGACGCCGCGAGGCCGGCCGGACCGGCACCGACGATGACGACGTCGTATTCCATGGATTCGCGTTCCATCGTTTCCCCTCGTTCTCCGTCTTCGTTCGTCGCCCTTGCCATACCACACCGGAAGGCGGGCGCCGAACCTCGTTTGGTGCGGGTGGACCTGCCCCCTCGCGCTGTCGGGGCCGATGGCACCGCACCTGTGCCATGCTATATAAGGTCGGTCGTCGGCCCGGACCCGAAACGGAAATTGACGCCTATGCTCGCCAAGAGAAACCCGCTGAACCTGTGGCTGCACCGCCTGTGCGCGATCCTGATCGTCGCGGTAGCGGTTGCCGGCTGCGCGTCGGACGACGAGACCGATACCTATGTCGAGCGGCCGGTCGCCGACCTCTACAATCAAGCCATGGATGACCTGGCATCGGGCAACTACTCGCTTGCCGCAGAGGGCTTCGACGAAGTCGAGCGCCAGCATCCCTATTCGGTCTGGGCGACCAAGGCGCAGCTGATGTCGGCCTATTCCTACTATCTTGCCGACAAGTACGACGAATCCGTCGTTGCCGCCGAGCGCTTCATCCAGCTTCATCCCGGCCATGACGACGTCGCCTATGCCTATTACCTGCTTGGCCTCGACTACTACGAGCGCATTTCCGACGTCGGTCGCGACCAGGGAATGACCGAGAATGCGCTCTCTTCGTTCCAGGAGCTGATCCGCCGCTTTCCGCAGTCGAAATACGCCCGCGACGCACGGCTGAAGATCGATCTGGCGCGCGACCATCTCGCCGGCAAGGAGATGGAGGTCGGCCGGACCTACCAGCAGCTCGGCTTCTATCTGGCGGCGATCAACCGCTTTCGGACCGTCGTCGAGAAGTTCCAGACCACCTCGCACGTTCCGGAAGCCTTGCATCGCCTGACGGAAAGCTATCTGGCCCTGGGTGTGCAGCCCGAGGCCCAGGCAGCGGCGGCCGTGCTCGGCCACAATTTCCCCGGCAGTTCCTGGTACGAGGATTCGTACTCGCTGCTGAAAGAGCGGAATCTGCGCCCGGCCACGGAGGGAGGGTCGTGGCTCGCCGACTTGATTCCCGACTGGTTCAAGGGCGACGAGGATCTCCGGGAGATCCGGACCGGGGACGAGACGGCGGCGCTTCCGCCGGAAGACATGGCGGCCGAGGGGACGGGCGAGTCCGTCACACAGTGAGGACGAGGCCGCGGGCGCATGTTGGTCGCTCTCTCCATACGCGACGTGGTCCTGATCGAGCGGCTCGATCTCCAGTTCGGTAGCGGCCTTTGCGCATTGACCGGCGAAACCGGCGCCGGCAAGTCGATCCTTCTCGATTCCTTGGGACTGGCGCTCGGCCGCCGCGCCGAGGCCGCCCTGGTCCGTCAGGGCGCCGAACGTGCGTCAGTGACCGCCGCGTTCGAGCCACCTGCGGGTCACGCCGCCTGGGGGCTTCTCACCGAGCAGGGGCTCGACGGCGAGGAAACCATCTTTCTCCGCCGCGTTCTCGGAACCGACGGGCGCAGCCGCGCCTTCGTCAACGACCAGCAGGTGAGCATCGGGTTCCTGCGCACCCTCGGCGACACGCTGGTGGAAATCCACGGCCAGAACGACCGGCTGGGTCTCCTTGATCCCGGCACCCACCGGGCAGCGCTGGACGCCTTCGGCGGCCACGGGCCGCTGCTCGTCGCGACCCGTGCCAGCCATGCGGCCTGGCGTGAAGCGACCGAAGCGCTGGAGGCACGAAAGGAAGCCGCCGCTGCCGCCCGGCGCGACGAGGACTATCTGCGCCATGTCCTCAACGAGCTCGACGCGCTTGAGCCGGAGCCGGGCGAGGAGTCCCGCCTTGCTGCCGAGCGCACCTATCTGATGCATGGCGAGCGGCTGAGCGACGCATTGTCGGCCGCGGAACGCGAACTGGTCGGGCAGGGAAGCGTCGAGGCGCGCCTGCGGTCGGCACAGCGGGAGATCGAGCGCGTCGACGAACAGGCCGGCCACCGCCTGCGCCCGGTCGCGGAGGCTTTGGAACGGGCGGCGATCGAAACCACCGAGGCGATGGATCTGCTTGCCGCAGCGATGCGCGACATCGAGCGCGAGCCCAACAAGCTGGAAACCGTCGAGCAACGTCTGTTCGCGCTGCGCGGCGCGGCGCGGAAGCATTCGGTGCCCGTCGACGAGCTTGCCGCGCTGCGCGCGTCCTTCGCCGAACGGCTGGCATCGATCGACGACGAAGGCGGCGCCCTGGTCGCACTGGAACGGGCGGCCGAAGCGGCGAAGACCCGCTACAACGCCGATGCGGAGACGTTGTCGGCGGCACGGCGCAAGGCCGCGACAGCGCTGGCCGATGCGGTCACCGCCGAGCTTGCGCCGCTCAAGATGGGCGACGCCGCTTTCCGGGCGGAACTCACGCTGCTCGAAGAGTCGGGCTGGTCCGCAGAGGGCCGCGAGCGGGTGACCTTCACGGTCGCCACCAATCCGGGCTCCGCGCCGGGGCCATTGCATCGGATCGCTTCGGGGGGCGAACTGTCGCGCTTCATGCTGGCTCTGGAAGTGGTCCTGGCGCGCACCGTGGCCGCCCCCAGCCTGATCTTCGATGAGATCGACTCCGGCATCGGCGGCGCCGTCGCCGACGCGGTCGGCCAGCGTTTGGCCCGCCTCGCCGGCGAGGCGCAGGTTCTGGTCGTCACCCACCAGCCCCAAGTCGCGGCCCGCGCCGCCCATCACTTCCGCGTCTCCAAGATGTCGAAGGGCGGCGGCACCCGGACAACGGTCGACGTCCTTCCCGACGACGACCGCCGCGAGGAGATCGCCCGCATGCTGGCCGGCGCCGAGATTACCGACGCGGCCCGGGCCGCCGCCGACAGCCTGATGCGGGGCAGCGTACCGTGAGCAGCCCGGATGCGAAGGACGCAATGGACGACCACCTCGACGAGGTGAAGGCAGCCGAGGAGATGGATCGCCTGATCACCGATCTCCGCCATCACGCCGAGCTATACTACAACCGCGACGCGCCCGAGATCAGCGACGCCGAGTATGACCGCCGTTTCCAGCGGCTCGTCGCGCTGGAGCAGCGCTTTCCGGCGCTGGTGAGGGAGGGGAGCCCGACCCATGAGGTCGGCGCGCCCATTGCCGGCACCCCCTTCGCCAAGGTCCGCCACGCGGTCCCGATGCTGTCGCTGGACAACGCCTTCAGTGCGGACGACGTGCAGGAGTTCTTCGCCCGTATCCGGCGGTTCCTCGGACTCGACGCCGAGACGCCGATCCCGGTGGTGGCGGAGCCCAAGATCGACGGGCTGTCTGCCTCGCTCCGCTACGAGAAAGGGCGCTTCGTGCTCGGCGCAACCCGTGGCGACGGCTATGAGGGCGAGGACATCACCCGCAACCTCGCGCTGCTCGACGACATTCCGAAGACGCTGCGCGGTGACGCACCGGAGGTGCTGGAAATCCGCGGCGAGGTCTATATGAGCCGCGCCGAGTTCGCGCGGCTGAACGAGACGCGGGTCGAGGCGGGCGAGGCGGTGTTCGCCAATCCGAGGAATGCCGCCGCCGGCAGCGTCCGGCAGCTCGACCCGGAGGTCACGCGGCGACGCCCCCTCCACTTCTTCGCCTATGCTTCGGGCGAAATCCAAGGGGCCGATGGCCGGCCGTGGGATACGCAGGAAGGCTTCCTCGCCGCCCTCAAGGCATGGGGCTTCGCCGTCAACCCGCTCGCCCGCAAATGCGAGACGGTCGAGGAGGTCCTCGCCTTCTACGACGAAATGGCGGACCGGCGCGCGACCCTCGACTACGACATCGACGGTATCGTCTACAAGGTCGACAGCATCGCCTGGCAGGAACGCCTGGGCTTCGTCAGCCGCGCGCCGCGCTGGGCGATCGCCCAGAAGTTCCCGGCCGAGCAGGCGAAGACGGTGCTGGAGAAGATCGGCATCAGCGTCGGGCGAACGGGCGCGCTGACGCCCTTCGCGATCCTGACGCCGGTCACCGTCGGCGGCGTCGTCGTTTCACGTGCAACATTGCACAACGAGGACGAAATCCGCCGGAAGGACATCCGGGAAGGCGACACGGTGATCGTCCAGCGCGCCGGCGACGTCATCCCGCAGGTGGTCGGCGCCGACAAGGACAAGCGCCCGAAGGACGCCGTGGAATTCGTCTTCCCCGACCATTGCCCGGTCTGCGGTAGCCTGGCGGTGCGCGAGCCGGGCGAGGCGGTACGCCGCTGCACCGGGGGGCTGATCTGTGACGCCCAGGCTGTCGAGCGATTGCGGCATTTCGTCTCCCGCGACGCTTTCGACATCGAAGGTCTGGGCGAGAAACAGGTCGAGGCGTTCTGGCGCGACGAGCTGATCCGCGGCCCCGCCGACATCTTCACCCTGAAGGCGCGGAACGACAGAAACGAGATCGACCTCGCCGGTCGCGAGGGATGGGGCGCGACCTCGGCCGGCAAACTGTTCCAGGCGATCGACGCGCGGCGGAACATCGCGCTCGACCGCTTCATCTTCGCCCTCGGCATCCGCCGGGTGGGGCAGGCCACCGCGCGCCTGCTCGCCCACCACTACGGAACGCTGGAAGCGCTCCGGGAAGCGGTGCTCGCAGCCCGAGACCAGGAGAGCGATGCCTACCGCAATCTGGTCGATATCGACGGGGTCGGGCCCAAGGTCGCGGCGGACCTGATCGGCTTCTTTGCCGAAGCTCACAATCAGGAGGTCCTGGAAGCGCTTCAGAAGGAACTGAAGGTGCAACCGTTCGAACGGCCGGTGGGCGGCGGCGAATCGCCTGTCGCCGGCAAGACCGTCGTCTTCACCGGGACGCTGGAACGGATGACACGGAACGAGGCTAAGGCCTGGGCCGAGTCGCGCGGCGCCAAGGTAGCGGGCTCGGTGTCGGCTAAGACCGACTATGTGGTCGCCGGCTCATCCGCCGGATCGAAACTCACCAAGGCGCGCGAACTCGGCGTCGAAGTTCTTGATGAGGATGCTTGGCTAAAGCTGATCGGACGGGGTTAGGACCGATTTCACGCAACCGGATTTCGGATGCGCGCGTAACAAGCTAGTGGCACCATGACCGGCGCAGCGCGGGTGCATCCGCGAGACGCCGCTTTCGGGGAGGGAAGTGCGATGTCGATGTCCCACCAGGACAAGCCGACCGTCATAGGTCCGCGGCCGATCTCCTGGATCGCCGTAGCGGGGTTCGTCATCGGCATCGTCGGCGTGCTGCTGCTTCTGGTCGCCGCCTTGGGCGTCCGCTTCGACTGGTGGCATTTCCGCTTCTCGCTGCTCACCCTGATGAAGTACGGGGCTTTCGCCGGTGTCGGCGGGTTGATCGTGTCGCTGATCGGCCTTGGCCGGTCGCTACCGGGGGGAATCCGGCGCGGTGCGACCTGGGCGCTGGTTGGGGTGCTACTGAGCGGGTTCGCCCTCTACATGCCCGCATCGGGCTGGTGGAAGGTGAAGACGCTGCCCTTCATCCATGACATCACCACCGACACTGAGAACCCGCCCCAATTCCGCGCCGTCGTCGCCGAGCGCGAGGCTGAGGGTGCGAATCCCTATGTCTACGAAGGTCCGGACCTCGCCCGGAAGCAGAAGGAAGGCTATCCCGACCTCGGTCCGCTGATCGTGCCGACCCCGCCCGACAAGACCTTCACCGCGGCCCTGCAGCTCGCCCGCGATCTCGACTGGACCATCGCCGCCTCCGAGCCCGACCAGGGCCGGATCGAGGGCACCGACACCACCTTCTGGTTCGGCTTCAAGGACGACGTGGTGGTGCGGATCGAGCCCACGGCGGACGGCGGTAGCCGCGTCGACATGCGTAGCCTCAGCCGTGTCGGGCGCAGCGACGTCGGCCACAATGCCGAGCGTATCCAGAATTACCTCTCGGCCCTGCGCGGCCGGCTCTCGTAGGAAGCGACCTCTTACTCGGCCGTCATTGCGAGCCGGGGGCGAAGCAATCCAGGCGGCGCCGCCGGTCTGGATTGCCGCGGCGCTGCGCGCCTCGCAATGACGGAGGGGATCAGATCGGCCGGGTGACCTCGTCGAGCCACGCCGCCGTTTCAGAATCGACCAGCGGCGTCAGGGTTTCCCTGACGCGGGCGTGGTAACCGTCGAGCCAGGCCAACTCGTCCGCGTCCAGCAGATCGCGGTCGACCAATGCCCGGTCGATGGGCGCGAGCGTCAGCGTCTCGAAGCCCAATAAGGGGCGGTCGCCACCCGGCGGCTCCGGCATCTCGACCACCGTCACCAGATTCTCGATGCGGATGCCGTAGGCCCCGGTCTTGTAGTAGCCGGGCTCGTTGGAAACGATCATGCCCGGCGCCAGCGCAACCGTTCCCGCCGCTTTGGAGATACGCTGCGGGCCTTCGTGGACGCCCAGATAGCTGCCGACCCCGTGGCCGGTGCCGTGGTCGTAGTCGAGACCCGCCTGCCACAGAGCGAGCCGCGCCAGGGTGTCGAGCTGGCCGCCGTTGGTCCCGCGCGGAAAGCGGGCCGTGGCGATGGCGATATGGCCCTTGAGGACGCGGGTGAAACGATCGCGCATCTCGGCGCTCGGGGCACCAATAGCAACGGTACGGGTGACGTCGGTGGTCCCGTCCGGATATTGGGCGCCCGAATCGACCAGATAAAGCTCACCCGGCTGCAGCGGCCGGTTGGACGAATCGGTCACCCGGTAATGGACGATGGCGCCATTGGATCCGGCGCCTGAGATGGTCGGGAAGCTCAAGTCGCGGAAGAGGCCGTCTTCGCGCCGGAAGGCCTCCAACCGGTCGGCCGCGGCGATCTCGGTGACGCCGCCTTGCGGCGCGGTTGCCGACAGCCAGTGGAGGAAACGGGTCAGCGCCGCACCGTCGCGACGGTGGGCGTGACGGGTGCCCTCGATCTCGACCGCGTTCTTGACGGCCTTGGGCAAGGCGCACGGGTCAGCGGCTTCCCGGGTCTTGGCGCCGGAAGACCCCAGGACCTGGAAAACGTGGTCGGCGCTGCCGCTCGGGTCGATCTGGACGGTCTTCCCGTCCGTACCCAGCGTCCGGAGCGCGGCATCGAATTCGGCCGGCGGAACGATCGAGACCGCATTGCCGAGATGTTCGGCAAGACCCGACGTTACCTTGCGCTCGTCCATGAACAACGCGACCCGGCCGTCGCGGTCGAGGATGGCGAAGGAAAGGGGAAGCGGCGTATGCCCGACGTCGCCGCCGCGGATGTTCAGCAGCCAGGCGATCGAATCCGGCATCGTCAGCACGACCGCGTCGGCACCGTCTTTCGCGAGTCTCTCCGCGATCTCCATACGCTTGTCGGCGGCACTGCGACCGGCATAGGCCTCGGGATGCGGCACCACCGGGGCAGCGGGCGGGGCGGGGCGATCGCTCCAAACCGCATCGATAGGATTGGTGTCCATGGCAACCAGCGCGCCGCTCGCCTTGCCGCAGGCGGCGCGGAAATGTTCCGCTTCGCGCTTGGTGTGGAGCCAGGGATCGTATCCGAGGCGGCTTTCAGCCGGCAAAGCCTCGGCGATCCAGGTTGCTGCAGATTTATCGGCGCTATGGACGACCTCGAACACCGAACCGTCGACCTGGTCCCGCGCCTGAAGCGTATAGCGGCCATCGACGAAAATCGCCGCCCGGTCCTTCAGAATCACCGCGGTCCCGGCCGATCCCGTGAACCCGGTGATCCAGGCCAGCCGCTCGGCGCAGGGGGGGACGTATTCGCCCTGATATTCATCCGAACGCGGAACGATGAAGCCACCGACGCCACGGGCCGCAAGCTCCGCCCGTAACGCGGCGACCCGTTCCGCCGTCGAAGACCCTTCCGTCGTCACCGCTTCGCCCATCTGCCACCAGCGCTCCCAAATGCCGTCGGAACCAAGCTAGGGAGCAGAGTCACGCCTGACAAGCACGCGCCATGCAGAGTTCCCCCTCTGCTATGCAGAAAATGCATAAGTTATTTTGATGTTTTCCACTTCACGTCGTGCCGCGACGCACCTAAGTTTTGTGCATCGCAATATGCGTCTGCCGAGGGGGCGGGCGCCGTGAAGGAAGAATACCATGAGAAACTACATCGAAACCCGTGAAACCCTTGATGTGGAAGGTGCGTTGACCCGCGGTCGGTTCCTGCAGGCGGAAGCGTTCCACAACTACGCGCGGCGCGCCGTCAAGGGCTTTCGGCGCCTGTTCGTCTAAGCGGGCTGCTGCGTCGCAGCACCAGCGTATGCCAGCCCTGCCGGGCGATTCGCCAGGCAAGCCGCAGACCCTGGGCGCGATAGGCCGCCAGAACCTCCCGCTCGCTTCGGGCCAGTAGTCCCGATAGGACAACGACCCCGTCAGCTGTCAGAGATGACACGAGACCGGGAGCAAGGCCACAGAGCGGCTTCGCCAGGATGTTGGCGACGATCAGGTCATAGGGCCCGCGGCCCCTTAAGCCGCGATGATCGAAAGACCCGGCGACCAACGTGCGGATCAGCGGCGAGAGGCCGTTGATCCGTGCGTTGTCGCGCGTCGTGCGCACGGCGATCGGGTCGTTGTCGGCTGCGGTCACCGGCCGGTGTTCCTTCGCGGCCAGAGCGAGGGCCAGAACACCGGAACCGCACCCCATGTCGAGGGCATTGGTGAAACGGCGCTGGCGGGTGATCCGGTCGATCGCGTAAAGGCACCCCCAAGTCGTCGGGTGATGACCGGTCCCGAAGGCAAGACCGGCGTCGACGAGAAGGTCGATGGTTTCCGGCGTCCGTGGCGGCGGGAGGTGACTGCCTCGAACGTAGAAACCTGCGACGGAGATCACCGGCAGGCTGAGCAACCCTTCCCGCACCCAGTCCCGCGTCTCCAGGCGTCCGATCCGCACTTCCGGCGCGGCCACACCTGCGGCAGCGGCGGCGATCGCCACGGCGACAGCGGCGGCGGCCCGCCCCGGCGGCTCGATGCAGACGGCCTGCAGCCGCCACAGCGACTCCGTCAGCTCATGGCTGGAGAGGGAAACGCAGAAAGGTTCGAGCGCAGCTTCGAACAGCGCCAGTGTATCGGGCGCCGCATCGAGTTCGATCTGCCAGAGAGCGTCGCTCACGCCGGCTGCACGAAACTGTCCATGACCTTCTTGTTCCCCGCCTTCTCGAAAGCGATGTCGAGCTTGTTGCCGTCGACCGCGCGTATGCGGCCATAACCGAACTTCTGGTGGAAGACGCGTCCGCCCACGGCGAACGTCCCTTCCTCATGCTCGGCATAGGTCACCGACACCGGCTCCATGTCGAGGGTGGTCTGCTGGCGGCGGGCGTCGACGTAGCGGCCGTAGTTGCTGGCCCGGCGACCGAAGCTCGGCCGGCTGGCGTCGAAGTCGAAATTCATCGGCTGGTCGCGCATGCCGCTACCCATCAGATCGCTGCGGCGCTCGACATGCTCGCCCGGCAGCTCGTCGAGGAAGCGCGACGGCGCCTGCGAGTTCCACTGATTGTAGACCTGCCGGCTAGCGGCATGCAGGACGAAGGCCTTGCGGCGCGCGCGGGTGATGCCGACATAGGCGAGCCGCCGTTCCTCCTCCAGACCCTTCTGCCCCGATTCGTCCAGCGCGCGCTGATGGGGGAAGAGCTGTTCCTCCCAGCCCGGCAGGAAGACGGTGTCGAACTCCAGCCCCTTGGCGCCGTGCAGGGTCATGATGTTGACCATGTCGCCGTCGGCCGCGTCGTTGTTGTCCATCACCAGGCCGACATGGTCGAGGAAGCCTTCGAGCGATTCGAACTCCTCGAGCGCGTTGACGAGTTCCTTCAAGTTCTCGAGCCGGCCCGGCGCCTCGACCGACTTGTCGGCCTGCCACATCGCCGTATAGCCCGATTCGTCGAGCACGGTGCGGGCGAGCTCGGCCGGCGTCACAGTCGCCGCCATCGTCCGCCAGCGGGCGAAATGGGTGATCAGGGTTTCGAGGCCGGTGCGGGCCCGGCCCCGCAACTCGTCGGTGGTCAGCAGTTCCTCGGCGGTGGCGGTCATGGAAAGACCCGCCGCCCGGGCGGCGCGGTTCAGGATCTGGAGGCTGCTGTCGCCGATGCCGCGTTTGGGTCGGTTGACGATGCGCTCGAAGGCGAGGTCGTCGTCGGGCTGGGCGATCACCCGCAGATAGGCGATGGCATCCCGGATCTCGAGCCGCTCATAGAACCGGAGGCCGCCGATCACCCGGTAGGGCAGACCGATGGTGATGAAGCGTTCTTCGAAGGCGCGGGTCTGGAAGCTCGCCCGTACCAGCACGGCCATCTGACTCAAGGGGTGCTCGCGGCGCTGCAACGCCTCGATCTCGTCGGCGACGATGCGCGCTTCCTCCTCGCCGTCCCACACGCCACGGACGACGACCTTCTCCCCGCCGTCGTCCTCGGTCCAGAGCGTCTTGCCGAGCCGTCCGCGGTTATGGGCAATGAGGCCCGATGCCGCGCCGAGAATATGGCCGGTCGAGCGGTAGTTGCGCTCCAGCCGCACCACGCGGGCGCCGGGGAAGTCTTCCTCGAAGCGCAGGATGTTGCCCACCTCCGCCCCGCGCCAGGCATAGATCGACTGGTCGTCGTCGCCGACGCAGCAGATGTTCCGATGCTGGCGGGCGAGCAGGCGGAGCCAGAGATACTGGGCGACGTTGGTGTCCTGATACTCGTCGACGAGGATGTAACGGAAGCGGCGCTGATAGTCGGCCAACACGTCGGCGTGGTTCGTGAACAGCGTCAGGCAATGGAGCAGCAGGTCGCCGAAATCGGCGGCGTTCAGGGTTTCCAGCCGCTGCTGATACTCCCGATAGAGAGCCACCGCGCGGCCATGGGCGAAATCCGCCCCCTCGGCTTCGGCGACTTTGTCCGGCGTCAGGGCTCGGTCCTTCCAGCGCTGGATGATCCCGATCAGCACCCGCGCGGGCCACTTCTTTTCGTCGACCTGATGCGCCGCCATCACCTGCTTCAGCAGACGAATCTGGTCGTCGGTATCGATGATGGTGAAATTGGATTTCAGGCCGGCGAGTTCCGCATGGCGCCGGAGGATGCGGGTGGCAATGGCGTGGAAGGTGCCGAGCCACATGCCTTCGACCGAGCGGCCGAGCAACCGGCCGATGCGTTCGCGCATCTCCCGGGCGGCCTTGTTGGTGAAGGTCACGGCGAGGATTTCGCCCGGATAGGCAAGGCCGGAATCGAGAATATGGGCGAGCCGGGTCGTCAGGACACGGGTCTTACCGGTGCCTGCGCCCGCCAGCACCAGCACCGGGCCGTCGGTGGCCTCCACCGCTTGCCGTTGTGCCGGATTGAGACCGTCCAAATAAGCGGGCGGCGCAGCGAGCGAAGGCGGCTCGTCGCTACCAAGATCGAAAGGATCGTCCATGGGTCCAGAAGTTACCACAAGATATAGTATCCCAACACCGACGAAGGGCGGCGCAGCGAGCCCGGCCGGTCAGGGCCGATCCTGCGCGCCCGGCCCCAGCGGCTGCCCATAGGAAAACTCGACGGCGTTGCCGTCCGGGTCGGAGACCCCGCAATAATAGCCGGTCGGATAGGGTTCGTCTCGCGGCGGCCAGATCAGTCTGCCTTCCTCGGCGGCTCTGGCTGCCACATCGTCGACTGCGGTCCTGGTATCGAGCGCGAACCCGAGATGGCCGTAGTCGCGCGCCCCGCGCTCATGGCCGGGCCCACCGGCCAGCAGCACGAGAATCAGGTCGCTCTGTCGTCCCGGCTCCGCGAGCCACACTACACCGTCCCGCACATGAACCCGCTCGAGCCCGCAATAGTCGCTGTAGAACGCCACGCAGGCATCGAGGTCCCGGACATGGAGCGCGATATGGGTCAGGCACGGTCCCATGGACCAAAGATGCGCGCCCCGATGACAGATGCAATGCCGGGTAGGTAGAAACCACCTTGGGCCGCGGATCGCAGAGCCCTGGTAGACTTCAGTGGCAGTGAAATTACCTGCTTGGATACTTTCCCTTTTTCCGCCCTGGATATTATCATCCGGTCGGTGCAGCCCGCCTGGGAGACGCGCTGAGCCTTGCGCTTCGCCAGCGCCCGGAAGAAGGGACTATGGAGGTACGCAATTACGACGCCGGCGAGGTGATCTTCGACGAAGGAGCGCCGAGCGACTACGCCTATATCGTCCTTTCCGGACAGGTAGAGATCCTGAAACGGACGGAGAAGGGGAAGACACGCCTTGGCCAGGTCGGCCGCGGCGAGATTTTCGGAGAAATGGGACTGGTCGGGGAGAAACCGCGTTCGGCGATGGCCGTCGCGCGCCACCCGGTCACCGCGCGCGTCGTCGACCGGCAGAGTTTCCTCGACATGCTGATGCGGGACCCGGAAACGGTTCTGCCCATCATTCGCGTCCTGTTCGAACGCCTGCGGCTGATGAATACCCGTTATGCGGAGACACTGGACAGCGAGCCGGAGAACTCACCGTTCGCGGCGGAAGCGGTCGTGCGCCTGGTGCCATTGACGCCGGAAGCGACCTCGGTGCTGAGCCTGTCGGGAATTCAGCTCGAGCATTTTCCGTTTCGCGTCGGACGCGACCCTCAGGAATCGGAGTCGAGCCCGCTCGACTACAACGACGTCGCTTTCCCGGACACCGAACCGTTCCGCCTGTCGCTCAACCATTTCATGATCGAGCGGAACGACCGCGGCATCACGGTGCGCGACCGCGGCAGCCGCTTCGGGACGGTCGTCAACGGAACCCGCATCGGCGGGCTCGCACGCGCGAATTCGATGGTCCTCCGTCAACGGGTCAACGAGATTTTTGCCGGTCCCGACGACACCCCGTTCCGTTTCCAGCTTCTCATCGACGACCCGTCGGCCGCCGATACGCGGCCTTGAACCCCATCGGCCGGGCCCCACTATAAGGGGCTGTACAGCCACCCCCGACGAGGCTTCATGTCATCACCGAATTCGATGCCGTCCTGGCATGGGACGACGATCCTGTCGGTCCGCAAGGGCAACCAAGTCGTGGTCGCCGGCGACGGCCAGGTGAGCTTCGGCAACACCATCATGAAATCCAACGCCCGCAAGGTGCGGCGTCTCGGCAACGGCAAGATCGTCGCCGGTTTCGCCGGCGCGACCGCGGATGCCTTCACCCTGTTCGAGCGGCTGGAAACGAAACTCGAACGCCATCCCAACCAGCTTCTCCGCGCCTGCGTCGAGCTGGCCAAGGACTGGCGGACCGATCGTTATCTCCGTCGTCTGGAAGCCATGATGGCGGTCGTCGATTCGGAGGTTTCGCTGGTCCTGTCAGGGAACGGCGACGTGCTGGAACCCGAGGACGGGCTGATCGGCATCGGTTCGGGCGGGCCCTATGCCTTGGCCGCGGCACGGGCGCTGCTTGACGTCGACGGCATGGATGCCGAAGCGATCGCTGCGAAAGCCATGCGCATCGCCGGCGACATCTGCGTCTTCTCCAACCACAACACGACTGTAGAGACGCTGTCCTCATGACCGAATTCAGCCCGCGCGAGATCGTTTCGGAACTCGACCGCTTCATCATCGGCCAACACAACGCCAAGCGGGCGGTGGCGATCGCGCTTCGCAACCGCTGGCGCCGGCAGCAGCTGCCCGAGGACCTGCGCGAGGAGGTCCTGCCCAAGAACATCCTGATGATCGGCCCGACCGGCGTCGGCAAGACCGAAATCGCCCGCCGCTTGGCGAAACTGGCCAGGGCGCCGTTCATCAAGGTCGAAGCGACCAAGTTCACCGAGGTCGGTTATGTCGGCCGCGACGTCGAGTCGATCATCCGCGACCTGGTCGAAGTGTCGCTGACGATGACGCGCGAACGCATGCGGAAGGAAGTCACCGCCAAGGCCGAAGCCGCCGCCGAGGAACGCGTGCTCGACGCCCTGGTCGGCGAGAAGGCGGGCCCCGAGACACGTCAGAAGTTCCGCAAGATGCTGCGCGAAGGCGAACTCGCCAACAAGGAGATCGAGCTCGAAGTCGCCGACACAGGCGGCGGACAGCTTCCGACCTTCGATATTCCCGGCATGCCCGGTGCCCAGATGGGCATGATCAATATCAACGAGATGCTGGGAAAGGCCTTCGGTGGCCGGACCAAAGCCCGTCGTCTCACCGTGAGCGAAAGCTACGAGATCCTGATGGCCGAGGAGAGCGACAAGCTGCTCGATCAGGAAAAGGTCTCTCGCGAAGCGATTTCAACGGTCGAGAACAACGGGATCGTCTTCATCGACGAAATCGACAAGATCACCGCCCGCGCCGAGCGCCAAGGCGGCGACGTCAGCCGCGAGGGCGTCCAGCGCGACCTGCTGCCGCTGATCGAGGGAACGGTCGTCGCCACCAAGCACGGCACGGTGAAGACCGACCATGTGCTGTTCGTGGCCTCGGGCGCCTTCCACCTCGCGGCGCCCTCCGACCTCCTGCCGGAGCTGCAGGGCCGTCTGCCGATCCGCGTCGAGCTGGATGCGCTCACCGAAGCGGATCTGAAACGCATCCTGACCGAGCCGGAAAACAGCCTGATCCGGCAGTACACGGCGTTGATGGGGACCGAGAACGTGACCCTGGAGTTTACCGAGGACGGTATCGACGCCCTCGCCAAGCTCGCGGCCGACGTGAACGACGGTGTCGAGAACATCGGCGCCCGGCGCTTGCACACGGTGATGGAAAAGCTCCTGGAAGACACGAGTTACGAGGCGTCGGACCGCTCCGGTTCGACGGTCATCATCGACGCGGCGTTCGTGAACGACCATGTCGGCGACCTCGTCCGCAACGCGGATCTGTCGAAGTTCATTCTATAGGCGTTTGTACGGGAAACATTCGGGCACAAGTCGCCGATTCCCAACCCGTCACCCCCGCGAAGGCGGGGGTCCATGCTAGCGGCACCGCTCCGTAGATTCCCGCCTTCGCGGGAATGACAATCTGGCTGAATGGCGCGGTTGCCGTCTAATTCCGCCGCCGGCGTAGCAGCACGTAGAGCGCGCCTTCGCCGCCGTCACGGGGCTGGGCCGGTTGGAAAGCCAGTACGGAGGCGCGGACCGGCGCTTCGTTGAGCCAGCGGGGCACGGAGCGGCGAAGGACGCCGCCTTCACCCGACGGTCCCAATCCACCCTTGCCGGTGATCACCAGCACACAACGATGGCCGCGGCTGTAGCTCGCGTTGATAAAAGCGTTGAGCGCGGCATGAGCGCGGTCCTGGGTCATGCCGTGGAGATCGATGCGATCGTCGACCTCGTACCGTCCGCGCCGCAGCCGCTGGGCGCTGCGTTTGTCGAGCCCCGGCGCGTTTCCCTTGGCCAGCGGTGGCAAGGTGACCGGCTTTGGCGGTGGTTTCGTTGGAGTTGAGACCGGGGGAACGATCGCGGTTTCGGTGCGCGGCGGCTCCGGTTTGGCGATTTCAGGCGCGGACACGTCCGTTTCCCGGCCGGGCAGCGGCTTGTCGAAACGGGTGGCGAGGCGCCAGAGCTCCAGTTCGCCCTGAGTCAGCTTGCGCCGGTTCTTCCTCCCTTCGCCACGGTCAGCCATCACCGACGATGATGATGTGAAGCCGCCGAGGCCCGTGCGCCCCCAGCTCGAGCTGCTGGGCGATGTCGGCGGTGCGCGACGGCCCCGTGACCATGTGGACCGCCCGAGGCATGCCGGCTCCATGTTCGGCACGGAAGCGTGCCCACGCCTGTTCCATCGCGCCGACGAGGCGCGACTTGAACAGAACGACGATATTGGCCTCGGGCAGGAAGCTCGCCGTCGCCGCATGATCCGGGCCGGTAGCCACCATGATCGTTCCGGTCTCGGCGATCCCGGCGAAGGCCTTGGTCACCGTGACTTCGTCCTTGCCGCCCGGCGCGCCGAAACAGACGTCGAGGGTCGATGCGTCGCCCCAAGGAAGGCCCTCGAACACCGGATCGGGAGAAACGACGACCCCGTTGGGTTCGTTGCGCCGACCGAGAAACCGTTCGATAGCTGCCGGAATCTCGCTGACGTCCGCAACCTCGTCGACGGTGCCCGCGATGCTTTCGACCTTGGCACGGAACAGGTCCGGCCAGGCGGCCGTATCTTCGACCCGCCGCGGGATGATATGCGGCTTTCCACCTACCAACCGTTCATCCAGGGGCTTGGCCTCGGCCGCCGAAAGGGAACCCCGGCCGAGCGAGCGCCGGATCGAGGCCAGGATCGCGTCGCGCGCTTCGCTCACCGGCCGCGTTCCCCAGCGGACCAACGCGCCATGAACGTCTTCCCTTCGGGTGCTGGAAAATCGCGGCCGCCGGTCCAGCCGCCGGCAAGGGGCAGCGAGCGAAACCGTCCTTTCCGCCGACCCAGCCGCCCGAGCAGGTTCATCGCCAGTCCCGTCCCCAGGCGATAGAACGCCGGACGCCGTGCTGCCCATCCCCAGAGCTTGAGGCCATAGCGGACGGCGGGCGGTGACATCTTTCCCTCGAACTCGCGCCGCCGCCATTCGCGCATCATCCGCGGCAGCGGGATGCGCATCGGGCAGACTTCCTCGCATCGGCCGCAAAACGGCGTCGCGTTGGGCAGATGCCCGGCTTCCTTGACGCCGATCAACGCCGGGGTCAGCACCGCGCCGATAGGTCCGGGATAGACCCAGCCATAGGTATGGCCGCCGACCGCCGCATAGACCGGACAATGGTTCATGCAGGCGCCGCAGCGGATGCAGCGAAGCACGTCGCGGAACGCGCCTTCCAGCATCTTGCTGCGGCCGTTGTCGAGCAGAATGACGTGGAACTCGTCCGGACCGTCGATCTCGTCGGACCGGCGCGGACCGGTAGCGAAGGTCGTATAGGCCGACATCTCCTGCCCCGTCGCCGACCGGCCGAGGACGCGGAGGATCACCGAGACGTCCTCGCGGTTGGGAACGATCTTCTCGATCGAGGTAACGACGATGTGGATACGCGGCAGCGATTGCGTCAGGTCGCCATTGCCTTCGTTGGTGACGACGACGATCGACCCTGTCTCGGCGAGCAGGAAGTTGGCACCGGTGATACCGACGTCGGCATCGAAGAATCTCTGGCGCAGGACCTGGCGTGCCTCATCGACCAGGGCGCGCGAGTTGTCCCGGCGCTGGGTCTTGCCGAACTTCGTGTGTTTTTCGAGGAACAGGTCGGCGATCTGGTCCTGGGTCTTGTGAACGGCGGGGGCGAGGATGTGGCTCGGCGGCTCTTCAGCCAACTGGACGATATATTCGCCGAGATCCGTCTCGACCGGCTCGATACCGTTGGCGGTGAGGAAATCGTTGAGACCGATTTCCTCGGCCACCATCGATTTTCCCTTGGTGACCGTGCGGGCATTCGCCTTACGGCAGATGTCCAACACCGCCTGGCGAGCGTCTTCGCCGGTCTGGCACCAATGAAGATTGCCGCCCTGCTCGGTCAGCTTGGCCTCGAACCGTTCAAGGTAATAGTCGAGGTTCAGGAAGACGTGATCCTTGATCTCCCGTGCGCGGTCGCGGAGAGCATCGAACTCCGGCAGGCCGTCGACGGCGACCCGGCGCTTGGTCTGGAAGCCGGTCTTGAGCTTCGCCATCGCCTGCTGGAGATCGGGATCGGCAAGAGCGGCGTGGGCGCTTTCCTTGAAAGCGTGGCTCATCGGCTCATACATGGTCAGCGCGCTCCGTCTCCGATCGGCGGCTGGTCGGTCATGCCGGCCAGGACCTCGGCGACATGACGGACCTCGACCGCCGCGTTCCGACGCTTGAGGCGGCCGGCCATGTTGAGAAGACAGCCCATGTCGCCGGCGAGCAGCATGCCGGCGCCCGTCGCTTCGATATCGGAGGCCTTCTCGTCGGCGATCTTGGTCGACACCTCGGGGTACTTGACGCAGAACGTCCCGCCGAATCCACAGCAGACCTCGGCCCCCGGCAGTTCCTCGAGGGAAAGACCCTCGACCGTCGCGAGGAGTTTTCGCGGCTGCGCCTTCACCGACAGTTCACGAAGGCCCGAGCAGGAGTCGTGGTATGTCACCGTTCCGTCGAAACGAGTCCCGACTTCCGTCAGACCCCGGACGTCCGTGAGAAAGGACACGAGCTCCCACGTCCGGCCTGCGAGTTCGGCCGCCGCGGCGTGGTCGGGCGTTCCTTCCTCGAACAGCTCGACGAAATGTCGCTTGATCATGCCGGCGCATGACCCCGACGGCGCGACAACGTAGTCATAGCCTTTGAAGGCGGCGATGACTTGGCGCGCGATCGACCGTGAGGTGCCGAAATCGCCCGAGTTGAAGGCCGGCTGCCCGCAACACGTCTGGGCTTCGGGTACCTCGACGCTGCATCCCGTCTTTTCGAGCAGGCGAATTGCGGCGAAACCCACCGTGGGTCGGAAAAGGTCTACGAGGCAGGTCACGAAAAGGGCGACCCGACAGGCAGGTTCTGGCATCAGGCTGTCATCCGTGAGCGGCGAATTGCGGCGCTAACATGCGGGGACAGAGCTTCTCGCGCAACAACTGACATCGCACCCGCCTTGAATTCGCGGCGGCGTCTATCGCATCGCCGCCTTCTCGTCAGATGCCGTTATCGGCAGCAGGATCCAGTAGCGCCCCGGGGACTTCATCCGCCCAGCGATCTCTTCGGCTTCCGTTCCGTATCCCCAGAACACGTCGCCTCGAACCGGGCCGCGGATCGCACCACCGGTGTCCTGGGCGATCATGAGACGGTTCCACGGTTCGCCCTTCTCTCCGTCGGCCAGCGCCGGCTTCGTCGTTTCAAGCCATATCGGCACGCCCAGAGGAACGAACTTTCGGTCGACGGCAAGCGAGCGGCCGGGCGTCAGAGGAACACCCTGGGCGCCAATGGGGCCTTCCCCCTCAATCGTCTGAAAGAACACATAGGACCGGTTGAGATTCATCACATCGGTGGCCTCCGAGGGATGGGCTTCGAGCCAGTCCCGAATTGTCTGAAGGCTCACCGTTTCCGGCGTCAGGGCCTCTCGGGCGATCAGTTCGCGTCCGATCGCGAAATACGGATGTCCGTTCTGGCCGGCATAGCCGACCTGCATCACATCGCCGTCTTCGAACTCCACCCGACCGGACCCTTGGATCTGCAGAAAGAACGCGGCGATCGGATCTTTCACCCAGACCAGCGCTAGGTCCTCGTCGTCCAAAGCGCCATCCGCAATCTCGGCCCGCGTCGGGAACGGCAGCAGGCGACCGGAAACGACATGCCCGGAGATCCGCCGGCCGGCGAGATCGTCCGCGAACTTTCCAAGGTCCACTTCGATGAGGCTTGGCGGTCGTTTCAGAAGCGCCACAGGATAGTCGGGATGGGGTTCGCGCGATCCCTTCAGCAAGGGCTCGTAATAGCCGGTGAAGAGGCCGCGACGGTTTCCACGATCGCTGGCGACGAACGGCCTGAACCAACGCTCGAAGAAGGCGTGGCTCGCGGCGTCATCACCAAGTTCGACATCCTTGGCGGCCAGACAGATCTTGTCCCAGTCGCCGTCGGAGCCCGCCAGCATCAAAAGTTTGGCCGGTGTCCGGCCACTGATCTTCTGACAAGAGCGCAACAGCGCCGAGAGTGCTTCCCCGACGGGATCCTCGGCCCACCCGTCGAGATCGGCAAAGGAACTTGGAGAAAGAGAAAGAGCCGGTTCGACCGGCCGACTGCGAAGATGCAGCCAGTAGGCGACCACGATCAGCGCCACAACGAATCCAGCGGCTGCCACCAGAAACAACAGCCGCTGCGATATCGTCACTGTCCGGTCCTCACCGGTCGTTTCAGGCGGGGCTGCGCGTCTTCACAAGCGCCCAATTCGGATCACGCGAGCGCGTGTTCCGCGAGAACGTCCAAATATCGGTGACTTCCTCGCTGTCGTTCGGATCGCCGGCGATGACGCGGCCCTCGGTGTCCAGGGTTACGTTGATCTGTTGGCTCTCGATCTTCACCGTGACCACTGCATCCCGGTCCGCCATTTCGGCCTCGAGGATCGAGATACCGTCGATCGAGGTAATCGTCGTCTTCTGGGTCTCTCCCGCACCGGCGCGCCGATCGATCTCTTCGACGAAGCTGGCAAACAGATCATCGGCGAGGAGACTGCGGAGTTGCGCCTTATCGCCAGCCGCGAATGCGCTGACGATGTATTCGAAGGCCGTCTTGGCGCCCGCGAGGAATTCATCCTCATCGAAATTCGGGTCCGCGATCTTGATCTGTGCCAGACCAGCCGCTGCCGGGTGGCGCGACTCGGACGTGGCCCGTCGCCGTTCCGGCAGGTGAACGACGGTGTCCTTGACCTCTTCGGCCTCGCGCTTCACCGTCTCATGCTGCCGTTCGTGGCCGGTGCGTTTACCCAAGACGCGGTGCAGACGCACCACGAGAAACGCCGCGATCATCGCGAACAGGATAATGTCTAAGAACTGAAAGCCGCCGCCCATACCTGGCTTTTCGATAGTGATGAGGCGCAGCCCTGTTTCGCTGCGCAATTCGACCAATCTAGATCGCCGTAGGCGGTCGGTCCACCCGACCGCTCAAAACGACATATAACGATGACCGACCGATAGCGCATCCCCCGAGCCGTAATGATTTTTGCCGTACCCTTCTTTCTATGGATGCTCGCCGAGATCGCGGGCTTCGCTCTTGTCGGCCAATACGTCGGCGCCGGCACCACCGTTCTCCTGGTGATCGTCACCGGCATTGCCGGCTGGACGCTGCTTCGCTACCAGGGCGGTACGGTCATGACCCGCATCCAGGTCGCGATCGCGCGCGAAGAACCGCCGGTCGCCGAGATGCTGGACGGCGTCGCGATCGCCATTGCCGGAATCTGCCTGATGATCCCCGGCTTCATCTCCGACATTCTCGGCATCCTGCTGTTTGTCCCGCCGCTTCGCCGTTTTCTCCTGATGTCGACCCTGAAGAAGCTGCGAAGCCAAAGCGGCGTGACGACCTGGGCCCGGACGAAATCCGGCGACACGATTATCGAAGGCGAGTACGAGGACGTGACACCGCACGACGACCCCACCCTTCCGCGCCAGGATTAACGGCCTGAGAAAGGGCCTTGCTCTCCATCGCGTTGATTTGGATGGCCAGTTGTCTTGATGGCCGTTCCATGCTAGCCCAACCGCGCAACAGTCGAGAAAGTGGAGACTATGGCCGATAGCAGTGCCGGCGCCGGCGCCGATACCACGGGTGGTGCCCAGCAGCAGACGGCGGTGCCGAACATCGCCATTCGCGCGCAGTATGTGAAAGACCTTTCATTCGAGAATCCGTCGGCACCGCAGATCCTGTCCGGATCGGCCGAGCGTCCCAAGATCGACATCAATGTCGGTATCCGCACCGCGCGGTTGTCGGAAACCGATTTCGAGGTCGAACTGCAGATCAACGCGAAGGCGGATATCAGCGATAAGCCGGCCTTTATCGTCGAGCTGAAATATGCCGGCGTGTTCGCCTTGACCAACTTCCCGCAGGAACAGCTTCAGCCGATCGTCATGATCGAATGTCCGCGTCTGCTGTTTCCGTTCGCGCGGCAGATCATCGCATCCTCGACTCGGGACGGCGGTTTTCCGCCCTTGATGCTGGAGCCCATCGACTTCGTCGCACTGTACCGGCGTCAGCAGCAGGAAGCCGCTACCCGCCAGGCGCAGGCGTCCGACCAGCCGGCCGGTTCAGCTTAACCAGATCGGTTCTTTGAGCTTATCGAGAAACGCGCGGTGCGCCGTGCGTTCCACCTCTGAGATTCCGTGGGGTCTCGGCTCCCTGTAGGGACGTTCGACCGCAGCCGCTGTAACAGTTCCTTCTTCGCCTGCCGACACGGCGAGGCTCAGACCCGGCTGTCGGCCGCCGATCAGTTCCAGATACACTTCGGCGAGCAGCTCGGCGTCGAGCAGCGCACCGTGCAAGGTTCTCGCCGAATTGTCGATCGCGAAGCGGCGGCAGAGAGCGTCGAGGCTTGCCGGTGCGCCTGGAAATTTGCGCCGGGCGATTCCCACCGTGTCGATCGCCCGGCTCGAGTCCAGCAGAGGGCGACCGCTGCGTTTCAGCTCCGCATTGAGAAAACGCATGTCGAATTCGGCATTGTGGATAACCAGCGGAGAATCGCTCAGGAACGTCATCAGCTCGTCCACGAGCTCCGCGAAGAGCGGTTTGGTGGCGAGGAAATCCTCGCTCAGACCGTGCACCGCGAAGGCTTCGGCCGGCATGTCCCGTTCCGGATTGATATAGCAGTGATAGGTCCGGCCGGACGGAACGTGGTTCATCAGTTCGAGACAACCGATTTCGACCACCCTGTGGCCGTTGTTCGGGTCGAGACCCGTCGTTTCGGTGTCGAGCACGATTTCCCGCACGGTGCGCCTTATCCTCTGCCGTGTTTCCGTGCCGCGGCAACGATCGCGGCGATGCATCGCCGAGTGTAACCTTTCCCGAGTCCTGTCGGAACGACATGGTCCGCCCGGCGGCGCTTTTCGGCATCGGGCATTTGCTTGGCGAGCACAGCATTCAGGCGTTCGGGCGTCATGCCACTGCGTTTCAGCGCCCGCATCTTCTGGAGGAAAGCGGGCGCGCTGACCACGACCGTGAGATCGCAGCGCCTTTGCCCGCCTGTTTCGAAGAGCAGAGGAATGTCGAGCACCACGACCGATGCGCGGCGCCGATGGGCGCCCGCCATGAATTGCTTCTCGCGCCGACGGACGAGCGGATGGAGGATAACCTCCAGCGCTTTCAGGGCTTCCGCATCACCGAACACGCGCTTGCCGAGTGCTGCCCGATCGACGGTGCCAGCGCGGGTCACGCCCGGAAATCGCTGCTCCACGGCATCAACGGCCTCTCCGTTCTGATCCATCAGGGAGTGGACGGCCGCGTCCGCATCAAAGACCGGAACACCCAGATCTCGAAACATTTGAGCCGCCGTCGATTTTCCCATCGCGATCGAGCCGGTAAGCCCGATGACGACAAGGCGGCGGGATCGTTTCAAGAGAGATCCTCGAGCACGAAGCGACGCAGTTCCGGCGTGACCTGGGGCTCGACACCGAACCAGGACGCAAATCCCGGCCGTGCCTGATGAAGCAACATTCCGAGCCCATCGACCGTCGCCAGCTCCGATGCCTTGGCCTTGGCGAGAAGCGGCGTTTCCAAGGGGACATAGACGATGTCGGTGACGACCGCGGTCGAAGGCAAAGGTCCGAGCTCGAGGCCGAGAGGTTCGTGGCCTTCCATGCCGAGAGCAGTCGTGTTGACCAGAAGCGCTGCGTCAGGCAGGGCCGCTTGACGATTGTCCCAGGCAAACGTGGATACCCTGCAAGCACCGCCCAGTGAAGACGCCAGGGCATCAGCGCGAGATTTTGTCCGATTGACGAGACGGATCTCTGTAACGCCGGCGTCGATCAGAGCGACGCATACGCCCCGTGCCGCACCGCCGGCACCCAGCACCACCGCCGGTCCAGCGGCGGGTTCCCACTGCGGTGCCTCTTGCCGCAGGTTTTCGATGAAACCGAAAACGTCGGTATTGGTTCCGAACAAGGTTCCGTCTTCGCGAACAATCACCGTGTTCACTGCGCCGACACGGCGCGCGAGAGGATCGACCGCATCGACGGCGGCCATCGTCGTTTCCTTATGGGGAATGGTGACGTTCACGCCGCGGAAACCGAGAATCGGCAAAGCACGCAATGCCTGAATCAATCGATCCGGATTTACGGCCAGCGGCAGATAAGCGCCGTCGATGCCGTAATGTTCCAGCCAGAAATTGTGCAAGCGCGGCGAACGCGAATGGGCGATCGGCCAGCCGATGACGCCAGCGATCCGTGCCTTTCCCGAAATAATCATGTGGGGCTGAGACCTCGTCTGCGCAGGAACCCGAGCAACGGTAACAGGGGAAGACCGAGTACCGAAAAATAGTCTCCCTCGACCCTATCGAAGAGCGACACACCATATCCTTCAAGCTGATAGCTGCCGACCGAGCCCAGAATTTCGGTGCCGCAACGCGACAGATAACGAGCAAGAAACGGGTCGGAAAATGGCCGCATCGTCATAACGACGACCTCGGCATGTCGCCACAGCACGGTCTCGTCGCGAACGACACTGACGGCGGAGATCAGCCGGTGAGTTCGACCTCGGAGCGCCAGAAGCTGTTTCCTGGCGGCATCGATCGTTTCCGGCTTGTCGAACCGAATTCCTTCGAGATCGAGGACCTGATCGGCAGCAACGACATCGATCGCCGGACGCCGCGAAGCGACATCCAACCCTTTCGCATCGGCCAACGCCGAGGCGACGGCGTCGCTGTTCATATCCGCTGGAAATCCGCGCTTGAGGACAGATTCATCAATTCGCGCCGGATCGATCTCGAAATCGATTCCAGCGGCCGCGAGCAGCTTCGCACGGATAGGTGAGCCCGACCCGAGAACGACCGACATCGGCTGCCTGGCTATTCGGGTGCCGAACGACGACGATAGAGTTCGAGCACTGCCGCCGCCGTTTCTTCGATCGACCGCCGGGTGACATCGATCACGGACCAACCGTTCGCAGCGAAGATCCGACGCGCTTCGGTGATCTCCTCCTGCACGGCCTCGGGATCGACATAGTCGGTCTGGCCGGTCTCATGAAGCATACGAAGACGATTCTGGCGGATCTGAACGAGGCGTTCGACATTGGTCGTCAAGCCGACGACCAAAGGGCGCTTCAAACTGAACAAGCTCGCGGGAAGGGGCACCTTGGGGACCACCGGTACGTTCGCGGTCTTCACGCCACGGTTGGCGAGATAGATGCTTGTTGGTGTCTTCGACGTTCGCGACACACCGACGAGAACGATATCGGCGCCTTCAAGATCATCTACCGCCTGGCCGTCGTCATGGGACAGCACGAACTGCATTGCCTCGATCCGCGAGAAATACTCGTCGTCGAGCGCATGCTGCTTTCCAGGCTGTGCATGGCTTTCCGTTCCCAGGTAGCCGGAAAGCGCGCCGACAACATGATCGAGGATCGGGATGCAAGGGACTTGGATCGCCCGGCAGCGTTCCTGCAGCAACGACCGCAGTTCGTCGTCGACGAGGGTGAACATCACCACGCCCGGATGCGCCTCGACTCCTGTCAGCACCTTGTCGATCTGCCTGCGGCTTCGGACCAGCGACCACACATGTTCGACCGCTTCGACCGCCTCGAAATGCGCGATGGCGGCACGGGCAACGATACTGACCGTTTCACCGGTCGAATCTGAAATCAGGTGAACGTGGAACTGACGCAACGCCGAATGCTCCCTGAACGCTGGGGATAGTTATCGCAATTTTCCCCGGGTCATGATCGGCAATCGGATCGGTCCCCGTCTACCCCTGAGAGCCCCGGGAGTCGTCCCCAGGGCTCTTCATTCCGTCAAGGACGTGCGAACACCGGGGACAACGGTCTGAACCCCGACTTATCCCCATCATTCGATTACGGCCGAGAGCAGCGTTCTTCCTGCCGGTTGCACGTGCTTTCCCAACCGGTATACACAGCAGCTTCGGCTGTCCGCCCGCTCCCGCCAGCTATATCCCTGCTGTGGGTATCTTCTTCATCCCCGATTCCTGTTCCCCCAACAACAAACCTCTACCTTATAGGGAATCACTTTTGGTTTTTGGGGGGAGGGGTGAACTGCGTGGATAACTCACCCACTGGAGCTGCTCGATGACGAAACCGCTACTGACCGTCCTGGAAGGAGCGGAAGTGAAATGCCCGCCTGTCTGGCTGATGCGGCAGGCCGGACGCTATCTTCCGGAATACAGGGAAGTACGATCACGCGCGGGGGGGTTTCTGGACCTCTGTTACAGTCCGGCACTGGCCGCTGAGGTAACGTTACAGCCGATCACCCGTTTCGGGTTCGATGCGGCGATCATCTTCTCGGACATTCTGGTGGTGCCGCATGCGCTGGGGCAGGGTGTCCGATTTGAGGAGGGACATGGTCCGGTCCTCGACGCGATACGTGATCGACAAGGCCTATCGGGATTGTCGCGCGAAGGGGTGACTGAACGGCTGGCGCCGGTCTATGAGGCAATCAGCACCGTGGCGTCGCGGTTGCCGTCGGCGACGGCTTTGATCGGTTTCTGTGGCGCACCGTGGACGCTCGCGTCCTACATGATCGAGGGAGGGTCGAGCCGCGATTTTCTCGAGGTCAAGCGATGGGCGTATGGCGATCCCGATGCCTTCGCACAGTTGATCGATCTATTGACGGACGCCTGTGCCGAGCATCTGGGTCGGCAGATCGACGCGGGTGCCGAGGTGGTCCAGATTTTCGATAGTTGGGCGGGGGTGCTCAGCAGTCGGGAGTTCGAACGCTGGTGTGTTGCGCCGATGCAGGCGATCGTTGCCAGGCTCGGCGATAGTCATCCCGGCGTGCCGGTCATCGGCTTTCCGCGCGGGGCCGGTCTTGGCTACGAAGCGTATGGCCTGAGAACGGGCGTAACGGCAGTGGGTCTGGATACGACCGTTCCTCTGCCATGGGCTGTCGAAGCTGTCGACGCGATCGTTCAGGGTAACCTTGATCCGGCTTTGCTCGTAGTTGGCGGCGCTCCCCTACGGGCGGAAATATCGCGTATACGGCAGGTCGTGGGCGACAAGCCGTTCATCTTCAACCTCGGGCATGGTGTCGTGCCGCAGACGCCGCCCGAAAACGTAGCGCTGCTAGTGGAATGGCTGAGGCAGTAAAGACCGGAAGGACTGCGGTCGTTCTGTTCAACCTGGGCGGTCCGGATTCTCCGCAGGCCGTACGACCGTTCCTTTTCAATCTGTTCAATGATCGGGCGATCATCGATCTCCCCAATCCGTTGCGCTTTTTTCTCGCCAAGCTGATATCCGGACGTCGGGAGAAAACGGCACAGGCGATTTACGATCATCTCGGTGGTCGGTCGCCGCTTCTCGATCTAACGAAGGAACAGGCGGCTGCGCTCGAGGGCGCTCTAGCCGATCTCGGCGAAGTGAAGGTTTTCGTGGCGATGCGCTATTGGCATCCGTTCTCCGTCGAGACGGCAGCCGACGTGAAACGTTTCTCACCGGACAGAGTGGTATTGCTGCCGCTTTATCCGCAGTTTTCGGGAACGACGACGGGATCGTCGTTCAAGGACTGGGACCAGGCCGCACGAAAGGTCGGTCTCACGGTTTCCGGGCCGAGGCTCTGTTGTTATCCGCAGCTTTCCGAACTTTGTCAGGCACATGCCGCATTGATTGCCGAGCATCTGGAGGAAGCGCGGCAGTACGGAAAATTCCGTGTGCTGTTTTCGGCCCATGGGTTACCGAAGAAGATTATCGCTAAGGGCGATCCCTATCAGTGGCAGGTCGAACGGTGTGTGGAGGGAGTCGTTTCGGCGCTGGGTGACCGGAGCCTGGACTGGTCGATCTGCTATCAGAGTCGGGTCGGTCCGTTGGAATGGATCGGACCTTCGACTGACGAAGAAATACGCCGTGCAGGCGCTGAAGGCGTGGCGCTGGTCGTCGTTCCCATCGCTTTCGTCTCCGAACATTCCGAAACCCTGGTGGAGATCGGAATCGAATATCGGCATCTCGCAGAATCGGTCGGTGTTCCGGGCTTTGTTCGGGTACCGGCCCTGAACGCAGCGGATGTCTTCATTCGAGGATTGGCCGGTATGGTCAGGGAATCGGCCGATCAGAGCGGTGTTTGCCCCGCCGGAAGGAAGGGGACCAGAATCTGCCCGAAGGAATTTGGGCGTTGTCCCGCCGACCTGCCGGCGGAAACGGCGGTATGATCGCGGACGGTTACCTGTGGTGGAAGGCGCTTCACGTCATCAGCATCATTGCTTGGATGGCGGCGCTTCTCTATCTGCCGCGCCTTTACGTCTACCATGTCGACGCCGAGCCGGGTTCGACGTTGTCCGAGACGTTGAAAGTGATGGAACGGCGCCTGCTGCGGGCGATCATGACGCCGGCGATGGTCGCGAGCTATGTCTTTGGCGGTTTGCTGCTTGCCAGCGGCGCTGTCGATCTGTCGGGCGGATGGCTTCATGCCAAGTTGGCGTTGGTGGTTCTTCTGACCGTGATGCATGGCGCGATGGCGCGATGGCGGCGCGCGTTTGCCGAGGATCGCAACCAGCGCTCGACGCGTTTTTTTCGCATGATGAACGAGGTTCCGACCTTGTTGATGATCGGGATCGTGATTCTAGTGATCGTGAAGCCATTCTAGTGACGACGGGGAGGGTAGGCGCTGTCGTCATTGGATGGCTGATTGACTCCCATGCCCGTGTGGGCTAGTAATCTAATCGGCGCAGGGGCAGGATTGCCCCTATATCCGAATTAATTCCTTCCTCTCACCTCAATACTGTGTCCATGGGCGCCCCGCCCGCTGGAGGACTCGGCATAAGCCGGGAATCTCTACTGACACGACCAGCCCGTGTATCGGTGGACTGAGACTATGAATCTGCAAGAACTCAAGCAGAAATCTCCCAGCGACCTTCTGACCTATGCGGAGGAATGCGGCGTCGAGAACGCCAGCACGCTCCGCAAGCAGGATCTGATGTTCGCTATTCTGAAGCAGCTCGCCGACAGCGATGTGGCGATCTTCGGCGATGGCGTCCTCGAAATCCTGCAGGACGGTTTCGGCTTCCTCCGTGCCCCCGAAGCGAATTACTTGCCGGGCCCGGACGATATCTATGTTTCGCCGAGCCAGATCCGACGTTTCGGACTCAGGACCGGCGATACGGTCGAGGGGCAGATTCGGCAGCCCAAGGAAGGCGAGCGCTATTTCGCGCTGTTGAAGATCAACACGATCAACTTCCAGCCGCCGGAGAACGTCCGTCACAAGGTCCATTTCGACAACCTGACACCGCTCTATCCCCAGAACCGGATCAACCTCGAGATCGAGGGTCAGCCGGGGAAGGATATGAGCTGCCGGGTCATCGACCTCGTGTCACCGCTGGGCAAGGGTCAGCGTGGTCTGATCGTGGCGCCGCCGCGGACCGGTAAGACGATGCTGCTGCAGAGCATCGCCCATTCGATCGCTACCAATCATCCCGAGATCTTCCTGATCGTGCTGCTGATCGACGAGCGGCCGGAGGAAGTCACCGACATGCAGCGTTCGGTCAAGGGCGAGGTGGTGAGCTCGACTTTCGACGAGCCTGCGGTCCGTCACGTACAGGTCGCGGAGATGGTGATCGAGAAGGCCAAACGCCTGGTGGAGCACGGCCGCGACGTCGTCATCCTGCTCGATTCGATCACTCGCTTGGCCCGTGCCTACAACACCGTGGTGCCGTCGTCCGGCAAGGTCCTGACCGGCGGTGTCGATGCCAACGCGTTGCAGCGTCCGAAGCGGTTCTTCGGTGCCGCCCGGAATATCGAGGAGGGCGGTTCGCTCACCATCATCGCCACCGCGCTGATCGATACCGGTTCGCGGATGGACGAGGTGATCTTCGAGGAGTTCAAGGGCACCGGTAACTCGGAAATCGTCCTCGACCGCAAGCTCGCCGACAAGCGCACCTTCCCGGCGATGGATGTCGGCAAGTCCGGTACCCGCAAGGAAGAGCTGCTGGTCGACAAAGCCGCCTTGTCGAAGATGTGGGTGCTGCGCCGTATCCTCACGCCGATGGGCGTCGTCGATGCGATGGAGTTCCTCATCGACAAGCTGCGCGGTACCAAGACCAACGACGAATTCTTCCGGTCGATGAATACCTGACGCCGGTCTATCGGCATTCAGGCGAAAAGAAAGGCTGCCGGATCACTCCGGCAGCCTTTTTTCTTGAGGTAAGTCGGTTTTCTCAGACTTCGAAGATCGTCGACCCGGTGGTCTTCCGGCCTTCGAGATCGCGGTGCGCCTGGGCGGCTTCCTTCAGCGGATAGCGGTTGTTGATTTCGATCTTCACGCCGCTTTTCACCGCGTCGAACAGGGCATTGGCGCTGTCGACCAGGTCCTTCCGCGCTGCGGTGTAGACCATCAGCGACGGACGGGTCATGAACAGCGAGCCCTTCTGGGCGAGGATGCCGATGTCGAATGGCGGGATCTTGCCCGAGGATTGGCCGAAGCTCACGAACATGCCGAGCGGCTTCAGGCAGTCCAGCGATTGCGGGAAGGTGTCGTTGCCGACCGAGTCGTAGACGACCGGAACGCCAGCGCCGCCGGTGATCTCCTTCACCCGGGCGACGAGGTCTTCGCGGGTGTAGACGATCGGATGATCGCAGCCATGGGCCTTGGCGAGCTCCGCCTTCTCGTCGCTGCCGACAGTGCCGATCACCGTGGCGCCGAGCTTCTTCGCCCACTGGCAGGCGATCAGGCCGACGCCGCCGGCCGCGGCGTGGAACAGGATCGTGTCGCCGGCCTTCACCTTGTACGTGCGACGGAGCAGGTATTCCGCGGTCATGCCCTTGAGCATCATGCCGGCAGCCTGCTCGTCGCTGATTCCGTTGGGAACCACGACGACTCGATCGGCCGGCATCAGCCTGGCTTCCGAGTAGGCGCCGGCCGGGGGTGATGCATAGGCGACGCGGTCACCGACCCTGATATCGGTTACGCCGCTTCCAACCGCTTCGACGACGCCGGCGCCTTCCAAACCCGGAATAAAGGGAAAGGAAGGGATCGGATAAAGGCCGGTGCGGAAATAGGTGTCGATGTAATTCAGGCCGACAGCTTTATGCCGGATGAGAATTTGGCCCTCACCTGGATCACCGACGTCGACTTCCTTCCAATTAAGGACTTCCGGTCCGCCCGTTTCGTCCATGGTTATCGCATGAGCCTTCATGATCTTTCCTCCAAGAGTAACGAGGCTTCGCCGATTACTTAAGATGGTTGGCGAAGAAATCCGTAGTCCGGGTGTTGGCGAGGGCGGCGTTCTCGACGTCGTAATGGGCGCCACCGACCCGCGCGAAGGCGTGATCCATTCCAGGATAGGAGTGGAGGGTCACCATCGGGTAGCCGGAGAGCTTTGCCTTGATCTTCTCCTGTGCGTCCGGCGGGACGAACTTGTCCTTTTCGGCGATGTGGAGCATCAGCGGTTTCTTGATCTGGTCGGCTTCGTCGAGTGCGGCTTCGATACCGACACCGTAATAGCCGACCGAGCAATCGATCGACGTCCGGGTCGCCATGGAATAGGCGAGCTTGCCACCCAGGCAGTAGCCCACCGCTCCCACCTTGCCAGTGCAGTCGTCCATGGCACGGAGTGTCGCGAGCGTCGCATCGAGATCCTGGACGCCTTTGTCCTGGTCAAAGCCCTTGAACAGGTCGAAGGCCTTCTTCCATTCGGCGTCTGTCTGGTCGGTGATATCGACGCGTGGTTCCTGGCGCCAGAACAGGTCCGGACAGGCAACCACATAGCCCAGCCGGGAAAGGTCGATGGCGATGTCGCGCATCACCTTGTTGACCCCGAAAATCTCCTGAATCAGGACGATCCCCGGTCCGATACCGGCCTGGGGCTTGGCGAGAAAAGCGGCGAAGGTTCCGCCGTCGGCTGCGCTGATGTTGATCCAGCTTTCGGACATGATGCTGACCTCCCGCAAGGAATTCCGCGGGCACTCTAACCCCGTGTCCTCAGCCTGTCACCGATCCGGCGCGCAAAGGTTTTTGGCCGTTGCGCAACGAATCCGCCTTCAAGCGGTAGGACCGTTTCGTAGCAGGTCTCGCAGCGCCGGAGCGTCGGTAACGGGGAGGGAGCAGGTCATGCCGGTGCAGACATAGGCGGTGGGTCGACCCTCGACGGGGCCTTTGCCGGCTGCTGGGTGAGAATCCGGAAGGCCGTCGCCGGAATTGAGTACTTGAAGCGACAGCCGGGCGATGCCGGCACGACGAGCGGCCTCGACCATGCGTTCCGTCTCCGGTTGGTCCGCTGCGCCGAAAACGACGATCTGCTGGCCGGAGAGGAAAAAGCCCCAGTTGTTGAGGAGAGTCATCGGCCCGAGAGCATTGCGCTCGATGTCAGCCGTGAAGGCAGCAACGAGGGATTCGGCATTTCCGCGATACGATTCCTCTCCGGTCAGGTGATAGAGCCGGATCAGGACTTCGAGCAGCATGCCGTTGCCGGCGGGAATGGCGCTGTCGTTGGCGCTCCGCGGACGGGTGATGAGGGCCTCTCCGTCATCAGGGGTCATGTAGTAGCCTCCCGATTCCGGGTCGGCGAAGCGGGCTTGGACGGTTTCGAGCCAGGACTGAGCGGCCTTCAGCTTGGATGAGTCGCCGGTCGCCTGATGCAGGTAAAGGGCCGCGCGTGCCATCGCGGCGTAGTCGTCCAGCATGCCCGCATGCTGGGACCGGCCATGGCGGTGCGCGTGGAGCAGGCGGTCGCCGTCCGTCATTTCGCGGACGATGAAATCGAACGCCTTTTCAGCAGCGGCGATCCAGTCCGGCCTGCCGAAAGCCGCGCCGGCATTGGCGAGGGCGGCGATCATCAGGCCGTTCCAGTCGGCGAGAACCTTGTCATCCCATCCGGGCCAGACCCGTCGGTTTCGGATGTCGAGAAGGATCGCGCGGGCGGCCGCGAGATCGTCTTCCTGGCCGGGATCGACGGGCTTGCCGCCGGAGCGGTTGAGGATGGTCTTACCCTCCCAGTTGCCGCCCGGCGTGACGTCGTAGACGGCCTTGAACAAGGATGCGCGATCGCCGAGCGCGGCATCGATTTCGGCCTCGGTCCAAACGTAGAACTTGCCTTCCTCGCCTTCGCTGTCGGCGTCGAGCGTGCTGGCGAAGGCGCCGCCATCTACCACCATCTCGCGGAGGACCCAGTCGATGGTTTCCTCGACACGCTTCGCGAAGAGGGGAAGCCCAGTGTCGATCCAGACTGCTGTCAGCAGATCGACGAGCTGGGCATTGTCGTAGAGCATCTTTTCGAAATGCGGGACCAGCCATTCGGCGTCGGTCGAATAGCGGGCGAAGCCGCCGCCGAGATGGTCGTAGATACCACCCTGAGCCATGCCTTCGCAGGTGACGAGAACGGCGTCGCGAAACCGGTCGTTGCCGGTGCGCCGGTAGGCCCGCCAGAGAAAGTCGAAGGCAGGAACGTGTGGGAATTTGGGCGGTTGTTTGAATCCACCGAGGGCGGGATCGATCAGCGGGACCATCTGTTCGGCGAAATGATCGAGCGTTTCGAGACCGGGCAGATCGCCGGTCGCAGGTGCCGGACGCCGGCGCAGCGCGGCGGTCAGCGCGGTGACGTTCTGTGCGACCTTGTCGGCCTGGTTGCGGTAGGCATCGTGAATGCCCTGCAGGACCTGCGGAAATCCCGGCCGGCCATAGCGCGGCGTCGGCGGAAAATAGGTTCCGCCCCAGAACGGCGCGCCATCGGGGGTAAGGAACATCGTCAGCGGCCACCCGCCATGCTCGCCCAGCATCGCCAGCGCGGACTGATAGATGGCGTCGAGATCCGGGCGCTCCTCGCGGTCGACCTTGATGTTGACGAAAAGGTCGTTCATCACGGCGGCGATCTCGGGATCCTCGAAGCTTTCATGGGCCATGACATGGCACCAATGGCAAGCGGCATAGCCGATCGACAGGAGGATCGGCTTGTTCTCGGCCCTGGCCCGGGCGAGGGTGGCGTCGCTCCAGGGCTGCCAATCGACCGGGTTGTCTTTGTGCTGCAGGAGGTAAGGACTGGTTTCGCGGGCGAGTGCGTTCTCGGTCATGGCGGCCCAATCGGTTGGATGAGGTCGGCGCGACGAGGGTTGCGCAACGTTGCGACGCACCAAACCTTAACATAGTCTCTGCCCGGCGCTTGGCGACGCCCTTCGCGCCCGAGCAGAGAATTCCGCGTCATCAGAGTGAGAGAGCGTAGAGTGACACGGCGTCCCGACGACCCGGACCTGTACTACGAGGCCCACGTCTTCTGCTGCACCAATGTGCGGCCGGAAGGGCATCCGCGCGGCTGCTGCGCGGAGAAGGATGCGGTCAAGCTTCGGAATTATATGAAGGCGCGGGCGAAAGAGCTCGGGCTGAAGAAGGTCAGGATCAACACAGCCGGCTGTCTAGACCGGTGCGAGCTCGGACCGGCGATGGTGATCTATCCCGAGGGGGTCTGGTACCGCTGCACGACCTTCGAGGAAATCGACGAAGTGCTGAAGACGCATATCGTCGATGGCGGCCGGGTCGAGCGGCTGATGTTGGAGCCCGACCAGGACGCTCTCTCGGGCTGATCGCGCCCGGCGGCGATGGATACGATTTTCGCGCCGGCGACGGCGAAAGGGGCAGCCGGGGTCGCGGTATTGCGGGTGTCGGGGCCGGAGGCCGCCAACGCCTGCACGCAGATCGCGGGGGGATTGCCGGAACCCAGAAAGGCGGTGCTCAGGCGGCTTCGCGACGCCGCCGGCGCAACGATCGATCATGGCCTCATCCTTTGGTTTCCGCAGCCGGAGAGCTTCACCGGCGAGGATGTGGTGGAATTCCATGTCCATGGCGGCCGGGCCGTTATCGGTGGGCTGTGCGAGGTGCTGGGCGGCATCGCCGGTCTCCGTCCGGCGGAGGCGGGGGAGTTCACGCGCCGCGGATTCATCAATGGCCGCTTCGATCTGACGGCGGCGGAAGGCATCGCCGACCTCGTGGCGGCGGAGACGGCGGCCCAGAGACGCCAGGCGCTTCGGCAGATGGAGGGGGGACTCGCCGCGCTTTACGATCGCTGGCGCGGGGCTTTGATCGGGATGTTGGCCCATGCGGAAGCGGTGATCGATTTCGTCGATGAGGACCTGCCTGAAGACGTTCAGGCCCGGATGCAGGAGCGTGTCTCGGAGATTGCCGCTGAAATCGGTTGCCATCTCGGTGATTTCAGACGGGGTGAGCGGCTCCGCGATGGCGTTCTTATTGCCCTGGTCGGGGCGCCGAATGCGGGGAAATCCAGCTTGATGAATCGGCTTGCACAACGAGACGTGGCAATTGTCGCGGAGACCGCCGGAACCACGCGGGATGTCATCGAGGCGCGGCTCGATATCGGCGGCTATGCCGTGACCGTTGCCGACACGGCAGGGCTCCGCGGTGCGGCGGAGGGTGTGGAGGCCGAGGGTATCCGGCGCGCCCATCGCATGGCGGAAAACGCGGACATCGTTCTGCATGTGACGGATGCCACGGACATGAATAGTGAGCCGGCAGGGGCGATCGGCGCCGATGAGCGAGTGATTCTGGTGAGGAACAAGACGGATCTGATCGCAGGTCCGACCGATCGCGGTGGAGATGGCGTCGCGATTTCCTGCCTGACCGGGGATGGGATCGAAGATCTTCTTGGCCAGCTTGTCGGTCGGCTGGAGGGAATGTATGGGGGCGGGACGGATGTTCTTCCGACGCGGGAGCGGCACCGGGCCGGGTTGACGCGGGCCCATGAGGCGTTGAAACGGTTCCGGACAGCGGGCGCACCGGAACTCGAAGCCGAAGAGCTCCGCAGGGCGGTGCGGGAGATCGGACGGATCACTGGCCGGGTGGATGTCGAAGACATTCTCGATCGGATATTCTCGGATTTCTGTATCGGGAAATGAGCGTGTTTCACGTGAAACATCAGACGGCGCCGGAAAAGCGAGGCCGGAGAGTTGGTTGACGCGGATGTCATTGTAATCGGTGGAGGTCACGCCGGCTGCGAAGCCGCCTCGGCGTCGGCGCGGCTCGGTGCGCGGACGCTGCTGTTGACCCACCGGCTCGACACCATCGGCGAGATGTCCTGCAATCCCGCCATCGGCGGAGTCGCCAAGGGCACGCTCGTCCGGGAGATTGACGCGCTCAACGGCGTGATGGGTCGCGCGGCTGATGCAGCCGGCATCCAGTTCCGGGTCCTGAACCAGAGCAAGGGACCGGCGGTGCGGGGACCGCGGGCGCAGGCTGACCGGTCCCGTTATCGCGGGGCGGTTCAGGCGTTGCTGGAAGCGGAGGGCAACCTCACGATCACGCCCGCCGCGGCGGCGGATGTGATCCTCGATACCAACGGCGCGGTCAGCGGCGTGATCTGTGAGGACGGACGTCGATTTGGGGCCGGTGCAGTCGTGGTGACCACAGGAACCTTCCTTCGCGGTCTGATCCATATCGGCGAGGAGAGCTATCCGGCCGGCCGGGTCGGGGAGGGACCGTCGGTGGGGCTCGGCCTGACGCTAGAGAGGCTCGGATTCGCGCTCGGTCGGCTGAAGACCGGAACCCCCCCACGGCTTGACGGCCGGACCATCGATTGGGCGGCGTTGGAGGTTCAGGAAGGGGATGATCCTCCTCAGCCCTTTTCCTATCTGACGGACAGAATCACGACGCCGCAGATCGCCTGTCACGTGACGGGAACGACGGCGGCGACCCATGCCCTGATCAACGCCAACCTGGATCGCTCACCGATGTATTCGGGCCGGATTGAAAGCACCGGTCCACGCTACTGTCCTTCGATCGAGGACAAGGTGGTGCGGTTCGCGGATCGGCAACGGCACCAGATCTTCCTTGAACCGGAAGGACTGGATGACGACACCGTCTATCCCAACGGCATTTCGACCTCATTGCCTCGCGAGGTACAGAGCGCGATTCTCGAAACCATTCCGGGTCTGGAACACGCGGTCATGCGGCGGCCGGGCTATGCGATCGAATACGACTTCGTCGATCCGCGGGAGCTGAAGGCTTCGCTTGAGACGCGGCGGGTGCCGGGCCTTTTTCTCGCCGGGCAAATCAACGGAACCACCGGCTACGAAGAAGCCGCGGCGCAGGGACTGATTGCCGGGTTCAACGCGGCCTTGCGGGCGGGTGGGGGAGAGCCGTTCGTGCTCGATCGCGGCGATGCCTATATCGGCGTGATGATCGACGATCTGGTGACGTTGGGCACCGCAGAACCCTATCGGATGTTCACCTCCCGCGCGGAATACCGGCTGATGCTGCGCGCGGACAATGCCGACCTCCGGCTGACGGAGCGGGGTATCGGCCTCGGCGCCGTATCGTCCAGGCGCGCGGAGCGGTTCCGGGCGAAGAGGACGGCGCTCGACGAGGCGCGGGTCCGAGCGGCCACCTGCCGGATATCGCCGTCGGCCGCCAAGCGACAGGGGATCGCCATTCGCCAGGACGGGGTGATCCGGTCGGCGCTCGAACTGCTGGGCTATCCCGAGGTAAGTTGGGCGACGCTGACGGAGATCTGGCCGGAACTCGACGGCACCGATTCCGCGGTCGTCGAGCAGCTCGAGATCGAAGCCCAGTACGCCGGTTATCTCGAGCGTCAGACGGAAGACATACGCGCCTATCGGACCGAGTCGGATCTGACGTTGCCTGAAGACCTCGATTTCGGTCAGGTCGGCGGGCTTTCGGCCGAGGTTCGCGAAAAGTTGTCACGGGCTCGCCCGGAAACGCTGGCCGCTGCCGGGCGCATCCCGGGTGTCACGCCGGCGGCTTTGACGGCATTGCTGGGCTATGTGCGTCGACGAGACTTGAAGAAAAGCGCGTGAAGCCGCTGACGCCTGAGGATTTCGCGGTCGCCACGGGTGTTTCACGTGAAACTTTAAGTCGGCTCGAAGCCTATGCGGCGTTGCTCGAACGTTGGCAGAGCCGGATCAATCTCGTCAGCGGAACGACCCTCTCCGATCTCTGGCGCCGGCATATTCTCGATTCGGCCCAGCTCTATCCCCTGGTCCCTGATCCAGGCGGGCAGCTCGTCGATCTCGGCAGCGGCGCGGGGTTGCCGGGGCTCGTCCTCGCGGCGATGGGCATCCCGCATGTGTGTCTGGTCGAGAGCGACAAGCGGAAGGCGACATTTCTGCGGGAAGCATCCCGCGCCATGGGGCTGACGACCGACGTCATCGCGGACCGTGCCGAAGCGATGTCGCCCGTCAGGGCGAACACCATTACGGCCCGCGCCTTCGCGCCGTTGCCGCGGCTGCTTGCTCTCGCCGAACCGCTGATCGGTCCGGAGACGGTTCTGGTTCTACCGAAGGGCCGTAGTGCCGATGAAGAATTGACCGACGCATTGCGAGCCTGGACAATGGCCGCCGAGCGATTCCCCAGCCTCACGGATTCTTCGGGCGTGATACTTCGGTTGAAAGGCGTCTCCCGTGGCACGTCCTCCTGACTCGAACGCCGGGGCAGGCAACATGCAGTCGAATGCGGAGCTTCCGGGACGGATCATCGCGATCGCCAATCAGAAGGGTGGGGTCGGGAAAACGACAACCGCCATCAACCTTGCGACCGCGCTCGCTGCCGTCAAAAAGAAGGTGCTGCTGATCGACCTTGATCCGCAAGGGAACGCGACCACCGGACTCGGGGTGGCCCGCAGCGCCCGGCGGGTCACCAGCTACAATCTCATCCGGGAAGAAGCGACGGTCGAGCAGGTCGCTGTCGCGACGGAAGTTCCCGGCCTCTTCCTGATTCCGGCTGTCGTCGATCTTACCGGTGCCGAACTGGAGCTCGTTCAGGAGATCGACCGCAGCCATCGCCTGCGCAATGCGATCCACGCGAGCGCGGTTCCCTACGACTATGTGCTGATCGATTGTCCGCCTTCCTTGGGTCTGCTGACATTGAACGCGCTGGTCGCGGCGCAGAGTGTTCTGGTCCCGCTGCAATGCGAGTTCTTCGCGTTGGAAGGGCTCAGCCAACTCATGCGGACCGTCGAGCGGGTGAAGAAAAGCCTTAATCCCACCCTGCGCATGGAGGGCATACTTCTGACTATGTTCGACCGCCGGAACAATCTCTCGAACCAGGTCGAGGAAGATGTCCGTCAGCATCTCGGCACCATGGTCTACGACACGGTCATACCAAGGAACGTCCGCGTATCCGAGGCGCCCTCCCATGGTAAGCCGGTTCTACTTTATGATCTGAAGAGTTCCGGCGCGCAGGCCTATGTCACCTTGGTGAGGGAAATCCTTCGTCGCGAACGAGGCTTGGCTGCATGAGTACGGCGCCACGACGACGCGGGCTCGCGAAGGGCCTTTCCGCTCTGCTCGACGACGATTCCGCCACAGGAAACTCCGCGGATTCCCAAGCTTCGCCGAGTCCGTCCCGGACGTTGCCGGTCGACCGTCTGCACCCCAGCCCGTTCCAGCCGCGCCGACGGTTCGAACCGGAGCTGCTCGAAACCCTGGCCCAATCGATCCGCGAAAAGGGCCTCGTCCAGCCGATTCTGGTGCGGGAGGACCCCGATCAGCCAGGGCACTACGAGATCGTTGCCGGCGAGCGCCGTTGGCGCGCCTGCCAGATGGCGCAGCTCCACGAAGTACCGGTGGTCATACGGGCGCTCGACGATCGCGATGCCCTGGAAATCGCGATCATCGAGAACCTGCAGCGGGAAAATCTCACCCCGATCGAGGAAGCTGAGGCATACCGGCGGCTTACCGACGAATTCGGCGGCACCCAGGAAGAGGTGGCGCAAGCCGTCGGAAAGAGCCGGTCGCATGTCGCCAACAGCTTGCGCTTGTTGAGCTTGCCCGAATCGGTGCGGGATCTGCTCGACAGCGGGGCGTTAAGCGCCGGGCATGCACGGGCCCTGATCGGGACCACGTCGCCGGAGGCCCTGGCGCGGGATATCGTAAAACGCGGCCTCAACGTCAGGCAGGCGGAAAAGCTCAGCCGCGACGCGGATCGGCAGAGGCCGGTCAAGCGCCGAAGTCCGGAGCGCGATGCCGATATCGTGGCACTGGAGAACGATCTCGGGCGTGTTCTGGGACTTTCGGTCGCGATTTCCCATCAGGGCGAGCGCGGCGAGCTCAAGATTGCCTATCGCAGTCTGGAACAGCTCGATGAGGTAATCCGCCGCCTGCGCGGGGCGCCATTCTGATCAGACGCGGCTGCGCCGGCCGGCCTCCGTGATTTGCAGAAGTACCCGGCCGCAGATGGTGCGGTCCGGCATGCCGGTCGACTTGCAGTCCAGCTCGGCATCGAGCAGGAGGTGGAGGGCGGTGGCGAGACGGCCAGGCGGCCACCCTTCGACCTGTCGACGCATCATGTCCTTGCGGCTGAAATGAGGCTGCGGACGCAGGCGTGCCAAGGCCTGGTCGGTGCTCGCGCCCCCTTGGATGGCGCCAGCCGCCTGATGAAGGCGAACGAAATGTTGCTGGACGGCACGGAGAATGCTGACGGCCGCCGTTCCTTCCCGCTCGAGGCGGTCGAGCGTCCGTGCCATGGCGGCGTGGTTGCCGCTACCGACGGCGAAGGCGAGATCATCCAGCGAAAGGCTGGTGCTGTCGCCGACGCAAGCGACGGCTTCGGCTCGCCGAACCACTCGCTCTTCGCCCATATAGGCGGCGAGTTTCTCGATTTCCCGGCGGGTGACCATCCGATCATTACCGAGATGAGTCGAAAGATACTCCAGCGCGTCGCGTTCGGCCTCGAGACCGAATGCGGCCAGCGATTCCCGGACGACATCGCCGATCTCGCGCGGGCTGTCGCTGTAGCAGGGAAGAGCGGCGGCGGTTTCCGCGCCTTCGAAGAGCGACCGGAGCTTCGCGCCCTTACGTAACTCGCCGGCCTCGGCGATCGTCAGGGCGTTTGCGACGGGTGACTGCAGTGCGCTCGTGAAGACATTCGTCAGGTCGTTGGTGGCCGATCGGACGCGAATGACCCGGCGGCCCCCGATCATCGACAGCGCCGCCATCTCGTCGGAGAGACGTGCGGTATCCGACAGAAGATCCGAAACGGTCAGCTCGACGACCCGAAACGGATCGCTGAGGTCATCGACGACCATACGGGCGAGTTTGTCGGCACGTTCCCGTACCAAGCCGCGGTCCGGCCCATAAAGAAGAACGGCGATGATCCCGGTGTCCGGCTTGCGAACGAAAGCTTCGACCTTGCCGGCGGGGAGGGCGACCATCGTTGGTTATTGTCCGGCTTCAGCCTGCCGGTTGAGGAGGAGCGCCACATGCGTGGCGATCTCGTCGCTCAGCATGTCGACAGCGCGCCGTTCGGCATCGCGCCGGGCAATCTCGGTCGCGAAATCCGAGTCGATAACGTTGTAGCTGCTGCGGCTGACGAGCCGATTCTTATAGACGTTCTGACCTGAGGCGATCGAAACCAGCCCGTAGGTGGCGACGACCGTCACATCGAAGCGTCTGGCGCGAGAATCCCGGCCGATCGCGACTTCGTTCTCGCTCGACTCGAGATCGACAACGAGCCGGTAGTTCGGAGTCCGCGAATAGTCGAAACGCTCGGCCAGGTTACGATAGAGATGCTGTCCCAGCCGGCTCTGTTCCGTCTGCAGCTCGATCGCGGCCATGCGCTGGCCAGTGGTCGCGGCACCATGGGTCCCGTAAAGCGGCTTGAACCCACAAGACGCAAGCGGAAAACCTATTATTATCAATATGATAGAGAATAGGCGCATCAGAATGCTCCGTGCCCGGATCCGCGGCACTCTCGGCGTTCCGGCTGTCCTCCCGCCGATCACACCACGATGTTGACGATACGGTTGGGCACCACGATGACCTTCCGAATCGCCTTGTCTCCTATGGCCGCCTGAACCTTTGGCTCGGCAAGCGCCGTTTTCTCCAGGACGTCCTTGGCCGTGTCGGGGGCAACGGAAAGGGCGGAGCGCAGCTTGCCGTTGACCTGAATCGCGATTGTGATGGTTTCGCTTTCAAGAAGCGCCGGATCGGATTCGGGCCACGCCGTGTCGGCGAGCAATGTCCGATGCCCTAGCAGCGACCATAGCTCTTCCGTCAGATGCGGCATGATCGGATTGAGGATCCGTACCAGGAACTCCAGTGACTCGCGGAGGACGGCGCCCGATGAATCCCCACCCCCGGCGAATTCGCCGATGGCGTTGCCAAGTTCGCGGACATGGGCGACCGCGCGATTGAACCGGAACGTCTCCAGCGCGTCGGTCACCTGGGCGACCGCGCGGTGGGCGGCGCGCCGCAGGGTAAGTTCGGCGTCGGCGAGATCGGCCGGGATCGCGGTGCTCGGCGCCGGCAAAGGTACGCTCGGCTCGGTCACCATGCGCCACAAGCGTTGCTGAAACCGCCAGGCGCCGTCGACGCCGCCGGTCGTCCATTCGAGGTCGCGTTCGGGCGGACTGTCGGACAGCATGAACAGCCGGGCGGTATCGGCTCCGTATGCCTCGATAATCGCGGCCGGATCGACGACATTGCGCCGCGACTTGCTCATCTTCTCCGAGCGGCCGACGGCGACCAGCGCGCCGTCGCTCCGGCGTCTCAACGCCCCTTCGGCGTCGCGCTCCACGTCCTCGGGATAAACCCATTCGCGCCCCACGCGATAGGTCTCGTGGCAGACCATCCCTTGTGTCAGAAGGCCGGTAAACGGTTCCTTGAAGCCGATATAGTCGGTCTCCACCAATGCCCGGCAGAAGAAGCGGGAATAGAGCAGATGCAGGATGGCGTGCTCGATACCGCCGACATACTGATCGACCGGCAGCCAGTAATCGACGGCCGCCCGATCGAGCGCCGTCTCGGCTTTCGGGCAGGCGAACCGGGCGAAATACCACGAGGATTCGACGAAGGTATCGAAGGTATCGGTCTCGCGTTCCGCCGCCCCGCCGCATGTCGGGCAGGACACATGCTTCCACGTCGGATGCCGGTCGAGCGGATTGCCGGGCTCGTCGAACGACACGTCGGCCGGCAGGGTGACCGGGAGCTGGTCTTCCGGCACCGGAACGATTCCGCAGTTCCGACAGTGAATCACCGGGATCGGACAACCCCAATAGCGCTGGCGCGAGACGCCCCAGTCGCGGAGGCGATAGTTGATCGTCCGCTGCCCGGCGCCGGCCTCTTCCATCCGGTCGATGACCGCGGCCTTGGCGTCAGCGACGTTGAGGCCATCGAGGAAGCCGGAATTGATCAGCACGCCGTCGCTGGTGAAGGCTTCGTCGCCAATGGCGAAGCCGGACGGGTCGGCGTCCCGCGGTGCCACCACCGGCCGCACCGGCAGGTCGTACTTGCGCGCAAAGTCGAGGTCGCGCTGGTCATGGGCCGGGCAGCCGAAAATGGCGCCGGTGCCGGCGTCCATGATGACGAAATTCGCGACATAGACCGGCAGCAGGCGGTCGGGAAGGAAGGGATGGCGAGCCCTGAGGCCGGTGTCGATACCCTTCTTCTCCACCCGCTCCAGGGCTTCCTCGCTGGTTCCCATGCGGTTGCATTCGGCGATGAATTCGGCGAGTTCGGGGTTCGAGTACGCCATCGCCAGGCTCAGCGGATGGTTGGCGGCGACCGCAACGAAGCTGGCCCCGAACAGCGTGTCGGGGCGGGTGGTGAACACCTCGATCCCGTCGCCGCGGCCGTCCACGTCAAAGGTGAACCGCAGGCCTTCAGACCGGCCGATCCAGTTGTGCTGCATCAGCCGGACACGGTCCGGCCAGCGGTCGAGTTCCTCCAATGTCCGCAGCAGATCCTCGGCATAGGCCGTTATGCGAAAGAACCACTGCGACAGCTGCCGCCGTTCGACCAGAGCGCCGGAGCGCCAGCCGCGGCCGTCGATCACCTGTTCGTTGGCGAGCACCGTGTTTTCGATCGGGTCCCAGTTGACCCAGGACTCCCGGCGGTAGGCGAGGTCGTTCGCCAGGAAGTCGAGGAACATTTTCTGTTCGTGGACATAGTAGGACGGGTCGCAGGTCGCGACCTCGCGCGTCCAGTCGTAGGAGAGTCCCATCGACTTGAGCTGGCCGCGCATGGTGTCGATGTTGGCGTAGGTCCACTTGGCGGGATGGACCTTGTTCTCTATCGCCGCATTCTCGGCGGGCAAGCCGAAGGCATCCCAGCCCATCGGATGCAGGACATTGAAACCGCGGGCGCGCTTGTACCGGGCGAGCGTGTCGCCCAGCGCATAGACCCGGACATGGCCCATGTGGATGCGCCCCGACGGGTAGGGAAACATCTCCAGCACGTAGTATTTCGGCCGATCGCTCTGTTCGGAGACGCGGAACGTGCCGCGGCTCTCCCATTCGGCCTGCCATTTGGTTTCGGTCGCTTGGGCGTTGTAACGGGACATGCGGTTCCGTGATTCGAAAAAGGCCGGAGCGCGAACAACGCGGATGCCGGCGTGTCACTCGTCCGGGTAAGGCGCAGCTAAGTCGACCCGCGAGACCGGGCGGCCGGAGAGCGCGTGACGGGGAAGCGCCGGATCAGCCGCTGGCTGCGGTCTCGATGCGGAGCTGCCGGGCACGGGTCAGGATGGCGTTCTCCATGTCGGTGGCGGTCTGCGGGCTCACGGGCGCATCGACCCATGACCCGTCGCGCTGCCGGATCTGACGGAACACCGACACGCGGATGCCGTCGGCGCGGAGCGACCGATCGAGGATATAGGCCGTAACCTTGAACCGTTCCGCCGGTGACTCCGGCGGCGCATACCAGTCGGTGATGACGACTCCACCGAACGGATCGGCAGATTCCAGCGGAAGGAACGACACCGTATCGAGCGTCGCTCGCCAGAGATAGCTGTTGACGCCGATCCCGCCGCCGCCGCCACCCGAACCGTCGCTCTTGGAATCACGCCCGCCGAACAGGACGAAATTGTCCTCGCCGCTGATCAGCCCACCCCCGGTCTGGCGGTTCATCTGCCCGGTAATGGTCTCGGGTCCCAACTCATCCGAGGGATAGCTGGCTTCACGCTTGATGCCGGACCCGCATGCCGCGAGGCCGATACCCAGACACAACACCATCAACATGCGCATGCTTGTCATGGCGCCACTTTACGCCGCGGCCCTGCGAAATCAACACGCTTGCATGAGGCCTTCAAACGAAAAGAGCGGCGTCCGTTCGGACGCCGCCCCTTCCGTTCGTATGCGGTGAGCGATCAGAAGCTCACATACACACCGGTGTAGCCGGTCCAACCCTCGGCGCTCTGGCCGGCGTTGGGGCCGTTGAAGTCGGCATGCATGACGTCGGCATACCACTTCAGGCCGGTGGCGATGGTGTAGCCAGCAGTGAAGCCGTAGCCCTGGAAGTCGGCCGACTGGGTGGCACCGCCGAGGACGCCGTCCATGTCGTTCGCTTCCATCTCGGTGTCGTAGTACACGACGCCGACGATCGCCGGACCGAAGGTGTAGTTCAACGTACCGCCGAAGCCGGTCGTGTCGCTGTTGCTGCCAACGAGCGAGCCGGTGTCGTTATCGTCGAAATACGCCATGGTGAGGGCGAAGCCACCGTAGGTCAGCTGACCGCCGAGCTCCCAGGTGTTCTGGCCTTCACGCTGCGGATTGGCGCCGATCGCGGTGCCCGGGATGTTGGCGCAGTTCACGGCGCCGCCGCAAGCAAACGCGGTGTCGGGATCGCTGAACAAGCCCGCCCACGTCACACGGACGCCGACCGGACCAAGATCGCCTTCCCACTTCACGCCGACGCCGATGGCATCCTTGAAGCCGCCGTTGTTGGTGAGCGCCGGGCCGGTGCCGCCGATACCGGCGATACCGCCGCGGTTCGACAGGCTGTTGCCCTGATTATCGGTGGTCGGCGAGTAGGAGATACCCGCCTGGAAGCCGGCGAACACCGGGGTGTAGTAGGTGATCTTGGTACCGAACTCGAACCAACCGGCCCAGTTGACGAACCGGTAACCCTGGCTGCCGAGACCGGGCACGACGAAGTATTCGCCGAACGCGTGGTCGAACGTACCGTTACCCGCGACTTCCTTGATAATCGGGGTGGACGACAGCGTCGAGGTGGCGCCGATCCAGTCGCCCATTTCGAGCGAGCCCCAGCCGCCCGAGAAGTAGATGTACTTGCGACCGGGATAGGTGTTCGTACGGGTCGGCGTGTCGGCCGCCAGCGAAATACGGGCGCCATAGGTCAGACCGTTATCGGCGGTCATCTCGCCCTGGAACCAGATCTCCGCGAAACGGCCCGAAACGAAGCGGCCGTCACGGCGACCAGCCGGGAACACACCGGCATTCCGCAGATCATCGTTGTCGGCGATACCCGCTTCGAACTGCATCACGATCGATGCGGTCAGAATCGGCTCACCACCGTCGTCGAACGACTGAATCGGCATCGCGTTTGCACCGCCGGCAAGCATCGATGCCCCCACCAATGCCGACGTTCCCAACAGAACCTTTTTCATTTTGCCACGACCTCCACTAGTCCTCTGGCCTGTCTTCACGCAACCCGAGGGAACCGTCTAAGACCGGGCATCCCCCTCGATGCAACGTGACGCCATTAATCTTGCTCGAGCGGCTGAAATCAACAGTTCGTGACGGATGCGTTACCATTTCGGCCACGATGTTGCGCAAAAGCCACAGACACCCACATCGCCGCTCGCACAGTCAGGGAACTGCTTCGTGCCTTCAGATCAAGCGGCGGACGTTCTCACCGAGTCCCGTCATGCCCGAACAGCGACACGGCCTCGTTCGAGTCGATGCGCGCCTCGAACTCCAACGTTGAATGTGTAATTCCGAAATTCTCGGCAAGTGTCTGCTTGATCTTCCGCTTGATCGTGGCGAGGCTCGTCAAGTCGTTCTCACGAAGGACGATATGAGCATCGAGTGCGGCCTCGTGCTCCTGCATCTGCCAGAGATGGATATGATGAATGTCCTCGACTCCTTCGATACTGCGTACGGCTTCCACGACCGCTTCGCCATCGATGTCCGGCGGACAGCCAAGCATCAGGGCCCGGATCGGGCCCCCTATCTCCCGAAAGGACAGGTAAAGTATGTATAGCGCGATACTGATGGTTACGAGCGGATCGACCACGCGCCAGTCATAGAGAAGAATGAGAGCGCCGCCCGCGACAACGGCGACAGAAGCCAGCGCATCGGACAGATTGTGCAGAAAGAGCGCCCGAATATTTACGCTGCCCTTCTGCATCGAATAGGTCAGGAGCGCCGTCAGTGCATCGATTACAAGCGCGATGCCGCCTAGAACGACGACCGTCCATCCCCCGACCGCCGGTGGATCGATGAGCCGCATGACGCCCTCATAGATGAGATAGAGGCCCACGATGATCAGGGACGTGTAGTTGATCAGTGCGGCGACGATTTCGACCCGTCCGTACCCGAAGGTCATTCGCTGGTCGGCGGGCCGGCGGGCAATCCTCCGTGCGGCAAATGCGACCATGAGCGAGGCCATGTCGGAAAAGTTGTGCACGGCGTCGGCGACCAGCGCCAGGCTTCCAGACAGAATGCCGCCTATCACCTGTCCGACCGTCAGGAGCGCGTTGGCCCAAATGGCCACCGCGACACGCCGGTCGCCACTCCTATGGTCCAAATGGCCGTGTTCATGAGAATGACTCATGCTCGACTCTCTGCCCTCTCCAGTCGAATCGGGACTGACGCCGGATACCTGCCGCCTCCTCGAAGCGATGGATGCAACCAGGGTTCCCGACCTTCACCAACTGATCCTCCGGCACCGTGGCGATCGCAGCGGCAAAGATTGCCGCGACCCGGACGGGCCGCGGAAGTGATGGAAACGATCAGAGGATGCACCTCATGATGGGTGGACATGTTCCGTCTCCACCATGGAATGGTGTCCTTGGGGTTTCGGGGCGAACCAGCGGTGAACCGCAGGCAGCACCAGGAGCGTCAGCAAGGTCGACGAGACGAGGCCGCCCATGACGACAGTCGCCAACGGGCGCTGGACCTCCGCCCCGACGCCGGTCGCGAACAGCAGCGGAGCAAGGCCCAGCGCCGTGGTCAGGGCCGTCATCAACACCGGCCTTGCACGAAGGCCGGCCGCTTCGACCGCAAGCTCGTCCCGGTTGCGACCCTCCCTGGCGAAATCGTCCATGAAACTGACCAGCACCATACCGTTGCCGAGCGCGATTCCGAACAAGGCAATGAACCCGACGGTGGCGGGCACGGAAATGGGCAACCCGCTGATCCAGAGAGCCAGCGCCCCGCCGGTCAGCGCCAGTGGAATGTTGAGCAGGATCAGGATCGCGGACTTCATGCGTCCGAACGTGAACAGCAGGACCGTGAAAACAATGGCGAGCGTAATCGGGATGACCACGGCAAAACGCTCGTTGGCCTCCTGCTGCAGCTCGAACTGGCCACCCCATTCGACGCGGTAACCGGCTGGCAAGTCGAGGGCTTCGGCGACTGCGGCCTGGGCATCGGCCACATAGCTGCCGATGTCGCGGCCCCGCACGTTGAGTTGAACGGTGATAAACCGCTCGCCGTTCTCGCGCGTGATCTGGCGTGGTCCGACGATCTCGCGAATGTCGGCGACACTTTCCAGAGGGACCCGGGCACCGCTGGAAGACTCCAGAATTATCCGGCCGATAGCCGCGGGAGTGTCGCGGTCCCGTTCGGCATAACGGACAATGACCGGGAACTGACGCACCCCTTCGAATACGGCCCCCGCTTCAGCGCCGCCGACGCCGGAGCGTAATGCGTCCAGCGCATCCTCCACACTCAGCCCGTAACGCCCGGCCGCCGACCGGTCGAGCTGGACGACGAGTTGGGGTGCGCCGGTAATCTGGTCGGCCTGAACGTCCGTCGCCCCGGGCACGTCCTGAAGAATCGCCTGCAGCTCCCGGGAGCCTTGGAGCAAAACCTCCATGTCCTGACCGAAGATCTTCACCGCCAGCTGCGCCTTCGTCCCGGTCAGCAACTCGTCCACCGACATGGCGATCGGTTGACCGACATTGACCAGAATGCCGGGAAAACTTCCTAGGTTCTCGGAGAGCGATGCGCGGAGTTCATCCGGACCGAGCCCCTCCCGCCATTCGCTTCTCGGCTTCAGTGCGACGAAGGCCTCGATGCTGTTGACCGGGTCGGCATGTGCACCAACCTCTCCGCGGCCGATGCGGCTGACGATCGAGGCGATTTCCGGAAAGGCCTCGAGCAATCGCGTCTCGATGCGAGTCGAGGTCTCTTTCGCCTCCGTGAGGGAGATCGAAGGCGCCATTGTCACGCGGAGCAGCACATCGCCTTCCTCGAGCGCCGGCGTGAACTCCGAACCAAGCCGTGTCGCCGCAAAGCCGCCAACAGTCATCAGCACACCGGCAAGCCCGATGGCGACGAGGCGCCGTCTGACGAAGAAGGCGGCGAGGGGCTTGATGAAGTTCCTGCGGCCACCACCGCCTTCCTTCCTGTCGCCCCTCGGCGGACGCATCAGACCGAGCGCCATGGCCGGTGCGATGAGTGCGGCATATAACAGCGATCCCGTCATGGCGAGGGCCGCAGAAGCCGCTAGCGGCCGGAAGGTCTTACCTTCGGTTCCCTGCAACGAGAACAGCGGCAGGAAAACGATGATAACGACGGCGACAGCGGCAATCAACGGCGCGATCACCTCGGCGCTCGAGCGAGCGACCGTGGTGCGGCTGTCCTCGCCATTCCGCCGTTCGCGGAAGCCGCGATCGACGTTCTCGGCGATGACGATGGCTCCGTCGACCATCATGCCCATCGCAATGGCCACTCCTCCGAGTGTCATCAGATTGGCCCCGATACCCAGGGCATTCATGGCGACAAAGGCAAAGCCCACCGAAAAGGGAATGGCCATGACCACGACCAGACTCGGCCGCCATCCGCCCAGGAACAAAAAGACAACGGCCGCGACAAGCAAGGCGCCCTGCCAAAGGGCGGTCGTAACGGTGGCGGCCGCCTTCTCGACCAGCGTTCCCTGGTCGTAATATGGAACCGCCTTCACTCCTTCCGGGAGGGAACGATTGATCTCGTCGAAGCGGGCCTGAGCGTTCTCGATAACTTCCGAGGTGTTGCTCCCGTAGAGTTTCAGCACCAAACCGGCGACCGTCTCCCCTTCGCCATTGGCCGTGGCAAGCCCCTGCCGGACGCCGCCGCCGATGGCAACCTCGCCGAGGTCGCGAATACGAACGGTCCGCCCGTCAATCGTCTTCACCGGCGTTTCGCGCAGGTCCTCCAAAGTCCGGGCGAGACCAACGCCGCGCACGGTGTACTGTTCCGCACCAATCTCGATGAACTGGGCACCGGCTGTCTTGTTCGCGCTCTCCAGCGCTTGGATGACGTCGCTGACACTCAGCTTGTAGGATGTCAGCTGATCGGGATCGAGGCGAACCTGGTATTGCTTCTCGAAACCGCCAAGGGACAGAACCTCGGTCACACCTTCGACGGACTGGAGCGGATATTTGATCATCCAGTCCGCAATTTCACGCAACTCGACCAGCGTGCGCGTATTCGTCTCATCGACCAGCCGGTAATACATGATGATGCCGAGACCGGTCGATATCGGCCCCATCTTGGGTGTGCCGAAGCCTTCGGGAATGGCTTCGGCAGCTTCACCGAGGCGTTCGCCGACGACCTGTCTGGCAAAGTAGACGTCCGTGCCGTCCTCGAAATAGATGTTGATCACCGACAGGCCGAAATTCGAGATGGAGCGAATCTCCTCGACCTTCGGAAGACCCGACATGGCCGTCTCGATCGGATAGGTCACATAGCGTTCCACCTCTTCCGGCGACAGGCCTTCGGTTTCGGTGAAGACCTGGACGAGCGAGGGGGATGGATCAGGAAAGGCATCGACCGGCAGGCTGCGGAAGGCGAACAGGCCGCCGATCGAAAGTGCGAGTGCGACAATGGCGGCAAGCAGCCGCCCGCCCGCGAGGCGGTGCATAAGACTGAACATGGTGCTTACCTCTCAGTGGTCGTGGCCGTCGCCGAAGGCGTCTTTCTCGAGTTCGGCCTTCAACGTGAACGCGCCTTCGGAGACGAACCGTTCACCTGCCGACAGGCCGGAGATGATCTCGGTGTACCCGCCCTCACTGGCGCCTGTGCGGACCTCCCGCGGTTCGAATCCATCCCCTGTCGGCACGAACACCGACAGATTGTCCTCGACGCTCACGACTGCATCGGCCGGCACCTTCAGAGCCGAACGCGCACCACCGGTGTCGATCAGGGCGGTGACGAACTGGCCGGGCTTCAGCTCGTGTTCCGGGTTGTCGACGATCACGCGCGCCGTCGCTGTCCGGGAGGTTTCGTTGATGACCGGCAGAACGGTCGCAATCGTTCCCTCGGCCATGACGCTGCCGTCGTCCCCCTGCAGGGTCACGGCCAAACCTTCTTCGACCTTGCCGAGATCTTCCTTGTAGACTGCGACATCCGCCCAGACGACGCTGTCGTCCACGATGATGAACAACGGCTCGCCGTCGGTAGAGACCGTTTCTCCGAGAGATATCGTTCGGCGTATCACCCTCCCGGCTATCGGTGCGGTGACATAGGCTTGCGCCAGCGCATCGTTCTCCGCCTCGTCGAGACCGTCGAGCGCTCGCTGGTCGATGCCCGCGGCATAGAGCCTGCTTGCCGCCGCTTTCCGAGCCGTGGCCGCCGCGAAATGGTCGGCCCGCGCCGTCTGAACGTCTGCTTCGGAAGTAATCTTCTGCTCCCACAGGCGTTCCTCGCGCTCGAGAGTCGTCCTCGCCAGGCGTTCAGCGCTCAGCGCACTCAGATACTCGGCCTTCAGGCCAGCAAGCTCGCGGCTGTCGAGACGGGCGAGCCGCGCACCGGCTTCCACCGTGTCGCCTTCTCCCGCATAAAGGCGGGACACCACACCTTCCACTTTCGAGGAAATCCGTGCGACGCGATCCGCGTCGAAGCGGATTTCGGCCGGCAGTTCCAGCTGCGCGGTCATGGCGCCGCTCTCGGCCTCCGCCATTCGTATACCCAAGGACTCTGCTTCCTCGAAATTCAGTTCGACATGGTCGCTACCCTCTTCGTGGCCCTCATCTTCGTCGTCGTCGCCATGGGTCTCGCCTTCGGGGCGAGCGGCACCGGTGTCGCCGACCTCCTCATGCTCGTCATGATCTTCATGGGGGTCTTCGTTTTCCGCCGCGGCCTGCGCTGCGGAGTTCGTGCCGGTTGCGTCCTCGCTACAGGCATTCAGATAGAAGAGCGCTGGAAACAACAGCGTCAGTAACGCGAGATTCTTCTTCATTGAGCTTGGTCCTCGAATGGCGCTGCGCCGACAAGGGCGCGCAACCGCAAGGTTTCTGTCCGAAGTGCGAGGCGGGCGTCGATCAGCGAGGCCCGGGTATCGATCAAGCGGCGCCGGGAATCGAGCGTGGTCGTCAGGTCGAATTTCCCGACCCGGTAGCCCTGAATCGCAGCGGAATATGCCTCTTCGGCGAGCGGCAGCGCTTCGGTTTCCAGCGTTTGCAGGCGCTCCTTCGCTGCCCGGGCACGCGCGGCAAGGCTGGTTTGCTCGGCTCTGAGGCGTGCCTCGACAGCACGGGCATCGATTGCCGCGCCCTCGGCCCGAAGACGGGCTGCCCGCGTCGCATCCTGGTTGCGGTCGAACAGCGGCAGCGGCACGCTGACGCCTGCCATGATGGCGCTATCACCCGAGTCTTCGAACCGCCGGAAGCCCGCCCAGAGCGTCACGTCCGGATAGGCGCCGGCCCGCGCGCGATCGGCTGCCGCTGCCAAGGCATCAACCTCCGCCTCCGCGGCCTGCAGCCGGGGATGGGCGTTCCATACCTCTCCCGCAGCGGTGTCGGCTCCCTCGAACCCCGCGCCCGTCCCGTCCGGCACGATGAAATCCACGCCGGGACTGCCCCAGATCGAGGCAAGTGCGGCCGCACGCGCTTCCACCTCGCCGCGGGCGAAATCGGATGCCGCGCGCAGTGCCGCGGCTTCCGCCCTGGCCCGGGCCAGTTCCGGCGGCGCCGCCGCGCCGGCCTCCACGCGGCGTTGCACTATGCTGGCGAGTTCCTCCGCCAACGCGGCGGACGCGGCGGCGACTTCGGCCATGTCGATCGTAGCTTGCAGATCGAAGAAAAGATCGCCCGCCAGCACCTGCGCTTCCAGTCGCCGCACCTGGCACTGAGCACTGGCCAGGGCGGCTTGCGCTCTCGCCGCGCGTTCCGAAAGCCGGCGCTTGTCCCCAAGCCGGAAGGTCTGTTCGAGCCTGACCGTCGTCTCGTAGGCGTCGAAGCCTTCAAGCGCGCCCGTCCCTCCGAAGTTTTCTGCCTCGATCGATATGGCCGGATTGAGCCAGCGGCCCGCCTGATCGGCATCGGCCAAAGCAGCTCTTGCCTCGAGCGCGGCCGTCAACACTTCCGGTGCCGCCTCGCCGGCCCGGGCAATCGCAGCCGCTAAAGTCAGAGGTGCAGTTTGGTCGAATTCGGTCTCCTCGACGGAGATCGCGTTGCAACCATCAGCCCATGCCACTCCAGCCAGGAGTGGCATGGCAAACGCGGCAAGAGCGCCGCAGAACAGCAGTTTCATTTGGGTGTGTAGGCCCTCTTCTAGACTCGCGAACTGTGCGGCACGCGCCGCACCCGCTACACAGGATTTGCGAATCTAAGTGCGAGGAGGACGATACGGGACCTCGGAGTCGAGACCCCCATGAACAGTCTGCTCGGGTATCGGACGCTGCTGCATCGCTAAGGCGAGCGTCTGGGTAGGTTCGGCCCGGTGGGCCATGTGACAGCAGCCGCAATGATGTGCGCGATGATCAACGCTTTCCTTTGACGGCCCATTCGCGGGAGCTTCATCGGAAGGCTCCGCATGGACACACAGAGGGCCATCGGTATCGCTGATTTGCGCCGAATCGGCCGCCACATCCATCGGCGATACCATAAGGACGAGCGCCATCAGCGCGACGACCGCTGCGCGCAGACTAAGTATGACCGACCCCGAATACATGCTTTTCAACCTAGCCTACTATCTACGCCGTCGGCGAATTGAATCAAGCCCGGGCTCCCGAGGCGGTTCGACCGTGAGGGTCCCCCGGCACACTGGAGGGCTGGCACTTCCGCGAAGTGCTCCCCCCTATCAGGCGCCCAGAGCCTCGATCAGGGGCCTGAGATAGGCGCTGTAGCGGTTATGCCGGCCCACCGAACGGTCGTAGATCGGCCTCCGCACCTGGTCGTAGCTCGCCGTCAGCACAACTCGCCCGCTCCGATGGTAGTCGAGGACGCGCGGGTCCCAGTCGAGGCCAAGGAACGCGATCATCTCTCGGCTGACGTCTTCCTGTTCCGCGACCAGCTGTTCGTAGCCGACATCCAGGATCGCCAAGTCCAAAGTCGTGTGCCAATGCGCCATCAGGTCGCAATAGTCGCGATAGTAGTGTCCGAGGTTGCCCAGATCGTAAGCATACGGGTGGCTGCCCGAGAACCGCTGGAAGTAGCAGGAGAGGCAGGTGTCCAGCGGATCACGGCGGCAGTGGATCACTTGCGCCCCCGGGAACAGCATGGCGATCAGCCCCAGATTGCGGAAGTTTCCCGGCAGCTTGTCGACTATGCGGCTCTTGTCCGGGGCCCGCGCCTGCAGCGAGGCGAGATGTCCGGACGCCAGCGCATCCACCGTCGTCCGGTCCAGGTCGGTGACACAATCCGGGTAGGTGGCCCCGGTACCGGCCAGGGCCGGCAGACCGTCGATGATCCGGTTGATGTCCTCGAGTTCCCCCGCTCCATGGACCTCGGGATGGGCGGCGAGGATTTGCTCGACGAGAGACGTCCCGGACCGCGGCATGCCGACGATGAAGACGGGCAGGGTGGAACGCGCGCCGGCGATGACGTGGGCGCCGCCGAAGACGGTCTTCAGCCGCTGGGTCTCGTCCCGATGACGCTCCACGTCGAACGACTGCGGGTGCAGTCGGTTGGCCTCCTCGATCCGTTGGAAGGCCTCGTCGAAACGGTCCTCCTCGTCGAGAAGTCGTCCAAGCTCGAACAGGACCACAGATCTTTCCTCGGCGGCCATGGGCCGGGTCTCGATCGCCGCCTCGATGCTGGTGATCGCATCGGCCCGGCGGTCGAGTTGCCGACTCGCGGCGGCGAAGGCGGCGATGGCGCTCGATGTCGCCTTGCCGGAGGCGACCAGCGGCGCCAGACGCTCCGCCGCTTCCCGGGGCCGTCCCAGCAGGTCGAGGACCGCCGCCTCTTCGGCAACGGCTTCCGAGCGCTCCGGCCAGTAGGCGAGGCATTGGCGACAAGCGCTCAGGGCCTCGTCGAGACGGCCGCGGTCGCGGAGAAACGACGCCAGGTTGACCAGCGCCTCGGCATTCCGCGGGTCGTGGCGCAAGGCCGACCGGAAACTCGTCTCGGCCTCCACGGGGCGGTCCAGATCATCGAGTACCAGGCCGAGGTTGACGTGAATCGATGCGTTGGCCGGAGAGAGCTGCAAGGCCCGCCGATAGGCGGCCATCGCTTCGTCTGGCCGTCCCTGTTCGTGCAGGACGTTGCCCAGATTGTAGTGCGCGGGCGCGTAGTCGGGGCGCAGACGAACCGCGCGCTGGAGCAGGCCCGCCGACTCTTCGGCTCGGCCCTGCATCTGCAGTACGAGGCCGAGGTTGGACATGGCCGAGACCATGCGGGGGTCCTTCTCGAGCGCGCGGCGATAGCTCGCCGCGGCGTCGTCGATCGCACCCAGCGCCCGCTGGACCTCGCCGAGATTGTTTAGGACGGCGGCGCCGGCGCCCTGGGCCTTCGCGGCGCGGGCGAGCGGCGCCAGCGCTTCATCATGCCGGCCCTGCTGATGCAGAAGGACCCCGAGAAGGTGCAGGGCGTCCGGATCGCGCGGTGACTTCCGCAATACTTCCCGATAGGCCGCCTCCGCGCCCACGACGTCGTGGGCGCGATGGAGGGCGAACGCAGCTTCGAGCTTTTTCCTGTTGCCGGCCATCCTGCCCGATCCCGTTCCGCCGCCGGAACGCGGCGGTATCCGCCGGGCTATACCACCCCCGGCGGCCGGTCGGAAAGCGGGCCCGCCTCGGCAACGGCCCCGATCGCCGCCACCCCGCAGACGCCGCTGCGCTGCAACCGAGCCGCTGTCCGGCAATCGATCCCGCCCAGGGCGTAGACGGCGCAAGGCGATTTCCGCACCAGCCGTGCGAGTCGCACGGGGCCGAGCGCCGATGCTCCGGGATGGCTCCCGGTGGCGAAAACGGGCGACAGGAAGGCGGCGTCCACCCCCAGTCTCCCCGCCCCCATCAAGGCGGCGAGACCATGAGCGGCGGCGGTGGTCACCCATCCGCGCCTGCGCCCGATCATCGACCGCCGCCGGACCTGCCATTCGGGAAAATGCACGCCGTCCGCCCCGACCGCATGCGCCAGGCGGCAGTCACCCGCCACCAGGAACAGCAGTCCTCGCCTGCGGCATACCGCCGCGAGATCCGCGGCGAGCGACGCCCGGTCGGAAATCTCGTAGTCTCGAAGGACGATGCCGGACCCGCGCGGCAGACGGGCCGCCACCGCCAGCGGATCGGCGACGCGCCGGCGGTCGGTCATGAAGAACAATGCGGGAAGGGCCGGCCCGTGCGGCGACCGGCGCTTCAGCGATTGCGCCTGCATTGCTAGAGTCCGCATCGACCCACCCTACGATCAGAGATCAGGCGAGACCATGAATCCGTCACCGGCCGTTGTCGACGTCGCACGCAACCTGACGGAGGTGCGGTCCCGCATCGCGGACGCCGCCGCCGCCGCCGGCAGGAGCGCCGAATCGGTCACGCTCGTCGCGGTCTCGAAGACCCATGGCGCCGAGCGCATCCTGCCGGCGATCGACGCCGGCCAGCGCGTCTTCGGCGAGAACCGGGTGCAGGAGTCGACGGCCAAGTGGCCGGCCATCGAGGCCGATCGTCCCGACATCCGCCTTCACCTGATCGGGCCGTTGCAGACCAACAAGGTGAAGGAAGCCATCGCCCTGTTCGACGTCATCCAGACCGTCGACCGCGACAAGCTGGCGCGGGCGCTGGCTGCGGAGATGGATCGGAGCGGCCGCCGCCTCCCCTGCTTCATCCAGGTGAACACCGGCGAGGAGCCGCAGAAGGGCGGCGTGCTTCCGGCCGACGCGGACGCCTTCATCCGGCGGGCGGTCGACGCTTACGGCCTCCCCGTCGAGGGGCTGATGTGCATTCCGCCGGTGGACGAGGAGCCGTCGCTCCATTTCGCCCTGCTGGCGGAGATGGCGAGGCGGAACGGGCTGGCCGCGCTCAGCATGGGCATGAGTCACGATTTCGAGGTCGCGGTGGCCTTCGGGGCCACCCATGTCAGGGTCGGAACGGCGATCTTCGGCGACCGGCCGACGCCCTGAGGTCCGCGGTCAGCGGGTCGCCGGCCCCGGAACGACCAGCTGGTCCCTTTTCTCGGCCTGATACTTCTCCAGATTGGCCGTCATCAGCGACAGGAAATCCTCGTTGGATACCGCGCCGGGGAAGCCGATCGCGGGGGCAGGCGGTGGCGCGGCTGCCGGCACGACGATCGGCTCGACCGGCGCCTCGCCCGGATTCGCCATGGCGAGACGAGGTTGCGGCTGCGGCCGTGGCGACACCGGCACCGCAGCCGCCTCGGCCGGGTTGCCGCCGACCCGGGTGAGCGCGCCGATCAACGACTGCCACTGCGCCTCCGACAACGACTGCTCGGGGCCGTCGTCCGAAGGGACGGCGGGTTCCGCCGCGGCGGGCGCGACCGGATCCAGCGGTTCGCTGTGGACGGTCGCCGGTGCGGTCCGCCGCGCGGCATCGGGGTCGGTTTCCGGGGTCGCGGCGGCGACCATGACCTCGGGCTCCTCGGCCGGGGCGTCCTCGCCCCCGAGCCACGCCATCACGTGGCTGCCGACGTCGCGTCCCGTCTCGCTCTCGATCGCGGCATCGACCAGTGATGCCGCCAGGCCGATCACCCCGCCGAAGATGCCGCCACCGATCATCCGCGGGCCGGCGGCGATCTGGTCGCCCGTCGCCTCGCGGTATACGGTCCCGACGATCGGCAGATGCTGAAGCGGATTGACGATGTCGAGGAAGTCGTCGAAGCCGAAACCGTCCTCGCCCCACAGGCTTTCATCCTTCGCCGCGACCTCCGGGCCGCGGTCGGCCTCGGCGCGCGCTCCGGCCGGCGCATGGGCGCGCCCAGGTGCGAAGACCTGGCGCCCGCCGAGAGACTGTGATGGGTCGGTGTAAGACATGCCCGCACTCCTGCGCTCAGACGAAACGCAAGTCTCGGGCCAGGATGGAGCTTCGGCGATTCAAGGGGTTACGCCCGTGTCGGGCGCAGCCGGCAGGCAAGGCCGTACGGACAGCGCCGGCCCCCGGCAAATTCTGCCGCAGCCTTAAAGCAGATGGCCGGCGCGGCGGGCCTTGGTGGCGAGATAGGCCTGGTTGTGCCCGTTGGCCGGGAAGGCGTGGGCGACACGCTCGACCACCGCGATGCCGAACCTGGCCAGAGCGGCGATCTTCTCGGGGTTGTTGGTGAGCAGCCGGACGCTCTCGAAGCCCAGGCTGCGCAGCATCTCCGCGGCCACGCGGTAATGGCGCTCGTCGGCGTCGAAGCCGAGCTGCCGGTTGGCGTCGATCGTGTCGTAGCCCTGGTCCTGGAGATCGTAGGCGCGGAGCTTGTTCACCAGCCCGATGCCCCGCCCCTCCTGCGCCAGGTAGAGAAGGATGCCGCCGCCGTTCTCGCCCAGCATCCGCACCGCGCCGCGAAGCTGGTCGCCGCAGTCGCAGCGGAGGCTTCCCAGGAGATCGCCGGTGAAGCACTGGGAGTGGATGCGCGTCAGGACCGGCTGGTCGGCCCGCGGCGCGCCGACGATGACCGCGATATGCTCGACCCCGCCATCGGCGGGACGGAAGGCGACGATGCGGGCGTTCTCGGCGTGATCCAGCGGGACCTGCGCCGAGCTCACCTGCTGCAGGGAAGCGGCCGCGGCGTGGAGATGCGCATCGATATCGGCGACCGACACCACGAGCAGGTTCTGGGCGACCGCCCAGGCGGCGATGTCGGCGTCGGGAATCGTCAGCGGGCCGGTGATCGCCGCCGGCAGCAGGTTGGCGATCTTCGCCAGGGTCACCGCAGCGGCATCGCGCCGGTGCGCCATCGCCGGCTCCAGCGCCTCCGTGCTCACCGCCCGGCCAACCGCCCGCGCCGTGGGATCGGCGAGATCGCGCAGCAGGGCCGGATCGGCGCCGTCGCGGATCGACAGGGCGATCACCGGTCCCTCGCCCGGCTTCAGGTCGAGCGCCGCCGCGCGGTGGCGGCTCAGCACCAGCCTGGGGTGACTCCCGGTCTCGGCACGCAGGCGATCGAGGCTCGCGGCGTTCACATATTCGGGAGACAGGACCAGCGCCGCGCCGCCCTCCTCGTCGCGCACCAGCACCATGCCGCCGCGGCGCAGATCGCCAGAGGCGCGGTCGACCGCGATGATGGCGGCCGGTGCCGGCCGGCCGAGTTGGGTCTGCCGCGGCTCGGACATTGTCCCTGAGGCTCCTCGAAGGCTCGCAAATCGCCCGGCGATTCCGTCGGAGCGAGTTTTCCGTTGTGTCGAAGCTGATATAGTTTACGCGTCGAGGCCGAGACAAGCATGCTTCGGCGCATCGGTGGCAAGATCATCCGTCAAGGTGGGGCGAGGCGTGACGACGGCCAAGCGTATTCTGCTGATCGAGGACGACGAGGCGCTCCGCGAGCTGCTCGCCGATCAGTTGCGGCTGCACGAGGAATTCGAGACGGTCGTCGTCGACAACGCGGCTGGTGCGCTCGAGCAGACGCGGGCCCAGCGCTTCGACCTGATCCTCCTCGACATCGGCCTTCCGGACATGGACGGACGCGAGGTCTGCCGCCTGATGCGCCGCGGGGGCCTGCGCACGCCGGTGATCATGCTGACCGGCGCCGATACCGAAGCCGACACCATCCTCGGCCTCGATTCGGGGGCCAACGACTACATCACCAAGCCGTTCCGGCTGGGCGTCCTGCTGGCGAGGGTGCGGGCACAGCTTCGCCAGCACGAGCTCACCGAAGATGCCGTGTTTCCGGTCGGCCCCTACAGCTTCCAGCCCGGCGGCAAAGTACTGATCGATAGCCGGAAGAACCGCAAGGTGCGGCTGACCGAAAAGGAGACGGCGATCCTCAAATACCTCTACCGGGCCGGCGACAAGGTGGTCGGCCGCGACGTGCTGCTGGACGAGGTCTGGGGCTACAACGCGGCGGTGGCGACCCATACGCTGGAAACGCATATCTATCGTCTGCGCCAGAAGATCGAGGATGATCCATCGGACGCGCGCATCCTGGTGACGGAAGCCGGCGGCTATCGACTAGCGCGCTGACGCGCGGTCCTTCTTCCCATTTGTTACCGAAGCGGCCGGAGATAGCGGCCGATCCACAAGGCGCCCATGGCGGCAACAATGCTGAACGCCATGAAGGGTTGAGCTGAAAGGCTCCATCTCGTCCACAGCGCCAGGGCTTGTGCGAGCAGTACCGGCCCGACCAGCACGCCCACATTGCGTCCGGTCATCAGCACGCCGAACGCCTGTGATGCGCCCGCCCCGCTGCTCAGGGCGACGGGAAGGGAGAACAGGCAGGTGGCCGTGATCCCGGCGGCTGCGCCCCAGATCGCCAGCAGGATGAAACCGGCCGGGCCGGTGACGAAGGGCCCTATTCCCCAAACAAGCCCCTGTGCCACCAGCGACCCCGCGAGCAGCCAGGGCAGGCTCCGGCCGCGGGCGACCAGCGCCCCGGCCAACAGGTTGAAGGGGATCAGTACCAGGGGTGAAATTGTCTGGCTGAGCGCCGCTTCGGCGAGCGACAGGCCGCGCTCCTCGACAAGGAACGTCGGCAGCCAGGTCGTGAAGGCCAGATACTGGACCGTCCACAGCATGAAGGTCAGGGACGACAGGATGACGGGCAGCGACAGGCTCGGCTTCCCCGTGCCGGTCCGCGGCGGCGCGGCGACCGTAGGCGCCGCCGGAGCCCGCGACAGGCGCTTGAGCGCCCACGCACCGATCGTGACCGTCAGGGCGACGGCCAGCCACCAGAGCGGTGTCCATTGGGCGTCCTCGAGCACCGGCACCGCCATCAGATTGGCCATGGCCTGCCCGATCGGCATCCAGGTCGCCCACAAGGCGATGGCCAGCGGCTTGTCCTTCGGCGCGGCGGCCTGTGCCGCCAGGGCGGGACCGGCTACCGAAATGACAGCGAGACCGGCGCCTTCGAGGACGCGTCCTCCGAGCATGGCCGTTCCGATTTCGGGAACGGCGAGACATACGGCGTTGCCAAGCAGAAACAACGGAAACGCGCTGCCGACGACCCACCGCCCGCGGGCAGAGTCGAGGACACGGCCGACGCCGATCGACAGCAACAGGCCGGCGACCGCATAGGCGGACATCAGCCCGCCAGCCAATAGCCGATCGTATCCGTAGTTTTCCGACAGAAGCGGCAGGACAGGCGGCAGCTTGAACTGCTGATACGCTGCCAAAACGCCGATGCTGAGGGCGAAAAAGACGCCGGGCCAATCGGTCCGTTGCGGCGTCTCGCCGATGGCGGTGTTCAAATCTCGAGTGAGGCCAAGACGGGGACGTGATCCGACGGCGGTTCCCATCCCCTCGCCGATCTCAGCACCGATGCGCTCCGTAACTGGTCGCGCAGTGACGGCGACACCCAGATATGGTCGAGGCGTCGGCCACGATCAGACGCCGACCAGTCGCGAGCGCGGTAGCTCCACCACGTGTATAGGCGCTCTTCCGGCGGAATGAACGCCCTGACCGCGTCCTCCCACGACCCCGCGGCGACCACGCGCTCGAACGCCGCGACCTCGACCGGCGTGTGGCTGACGACGTTCAGGAGTTGCTTGTGCGACCAGACGTCCGTCTCCAGCGGCGCCACGTTCAGATCGCCGACGACGATCGACCGGTTGTCCGAGCCCAGCTCCTCCGACCACGCCGCCATCTCGGACAGAAAATCGAGCTTGTGGGCGAATTTCGGATTCTCGTCGGGGTCCGGGATGTCACCACCGGCGGGTACGTAGAAATTATGGATCGCCGTACCGTCTGGAAGCAGGGCGCCGATATGACGGCAATCATTCCTCGTGCACCACTGCCGGCTTTCGATCGGTGCCAGCGGCAAACGCGACAGGATCGCGACGCCGTTATAGCCCTTCTGGGACTCGAGCCGCAGATAGGGATAGCCCAGCGCTTTGACCGCTTCGATCGGAAACAGCTCCGGCGCGACCTTGACCTCCTGAAGGCAGATGACGTCCGGGGCATGAGCCTCGGCTAGGGCTGCCACACCGGGCAGGCGCAGGCGAACGGAATTGACGTTCCAGGTCGCGATCGTAATCGGCATCGGCAAACCTTCAGCCACTCAGGCGGTCATTGTCTTGGGACTGGGGCGGGGCGGTCGTCCCCGGGCCATCGCCCGGTCGCGGCAGGCTTCCCCGAACAGGCGGAACAGCGCGGTGGACAGGGGGCGCTCATGGAAGCGCCATTCGGGATGCCACTGGACGCCCAGCGCGAACCGCTCCGCGCCGGCCACCCGCACCGCTTCGACCAAACCGTCAGGGGCCGTCGCCTCGACGATCAGACCTGGTGCGACTTGGTCGATTCCCTGGCCATGGAGCGAATTGACGATGGCGTGGTTCGATCCGGCGAGCGCGGCGAGGAGGCCGCCTTCGACGAAATCGACCCGCTGAGACGGAGCAAACTGCTCGTCGAGCGGCCGGCTGCGGTCGGGGCGATGATCGACCAACCCAGGCACGGTGTGGACTTCCTGATGAAGTGTCCCGCCGAAGGCGACGTTGAATTCCTGGATTCCACGGCAGATGGCGAAGACGGGGCAGCCCTGGGCGACCGCCATTCGGATCAGCGGCAAGGTGACGGCATCGCGGGCCGGATCGTGCAGCGTCCCGGGCGCGCTGTTCGGGCCGCCATAGCGATGCGGCTCCACGTTGGACCGGCTGCCGGTGACCACCAGGCCGTCGAGGCGCGCCACCAGCGGTTCGACGTCGAATCCCTCCGGTCGCGACGGAATCAGCATCGGCAGTGCCGACGCGCCCTCGGCGACGGCGGTCACGTAGGGTTCCGCGGCGACGAAGTTGTGAAGCTGCTCGACCACCTTGTTGCACGTGGTGACTCCCACCAACGGCGTCGGCGGTACGACAGCGTCGAATCGTGTTTCGTTCAAAGACATGGTCCCCGCCCGAACTTACCGGCCCCGTCGAGTGACGGCCCGGTTCGGGCGGGCAGACTAGAGCAAGCGCCCTTCAGGTGGAATCATCTGATCGACGGCAAGCGCCCGCTTCGATCCATAGAGCCTTGGGGGACGGTCAGGGAACCGGGCGGATGCCCGCTACTGGTATGTGCCGACGCGGAAGTCCTTCTTCCGATCGTGGTCGGTGAAATAGAAGAAATCGTTGTCGAGATCCGGCCCGTACTGGATGTCGCGGAGGACAACCCGCGTCGCCTGACCCTGGGCGTCCATCACCGTCCATTCGCGGAGCACCATGGGATTTTCCTCGAAGCGCATCGTCAGCGATCCCGAGCCCGGCTCCGTCCGGTCGACCACGGTCACGGCAATCATGCCGTTGTCGCGCTCGATATTGGTAACGCCGATATCGCCGCCGAATCGGATCTTTTCGGCGGTGAGGAATCGGGGCGCCCCGCTGTTCAGGGGCAGGTGGCTTACCTGGTCGACCGCCGCGTCGTAGAAGATCAGCCAGGTTCCATCGCCCACCAGCAGGATGTCGTTGGGCGGCGCGTATTCGAAGCGGAAGCGTCCGGGCCGTTTCAGCCACAGCATGCCGTCCGCCGTGCTGCCGTCCTGGGCATATTGGGTGAACCGGGCCTGCAGCGTCTTGAAGCCATCGAAATATTGTTCGATTGACCGCAGCAGCGCGCCGTCGCCGCCGATTTCCTGAGCGGGCGCGGCGGCCGGACCGCCGATCGTCAGCCCGAACAGAACCAGAAGCGGTGCCAACCGCCTGAAGAACGTCTGTTTCATGCGGAAGATGTTGGGTCGCCCATGGCCGCCCTCAATAGCGGCGACCACGGCGCGGCTCATTCGAAGGCGTCGACGTCGCGGGCCAGGACCTCGCGCTTGCCGACATGGTTGGCGGCGCTCACCACGCCCTCGGCCTCCATCTGTTCGATGATGCGGGCGGCGCGGTTGTAGCCGATCTGCAGATGGCGCTGGACGAAGCTGGTCGACGCCTTGCGCTCGCGACAGACCAGGGCGACCGCCTGGTCGTACAAGGCGTCGCCGCTGTCGCCGCGGCCGGAATCGAAGTCGGCACCGCCGTCCTCCTCCTCGGTAATCGCCTCGATATAGGCCGGTGTCCCCTGGCTGCGGACGAAATTGGCGACCTCCTCGACCTCCGCATCGCTGACGAAGGGCCCGTGCACGCGATTGAGCTGACCGCCCGTCGCCCGGTAGAGCATGTCGCCGAGACCCAGGAGCTGTTCCGCCCCCTGTTCGCCGAGGATGGTGCGGGAGTCGATTTTGGACGTGACCTGGAAGCTGATCCGCGTCGGCAGGTTCGCCTTGATGGTGCCGGTAATGACGTCGACCGAGGGCCGCTGCGTCGCCAGGATCAAGTGGATGCCGGCGGCGCGCGCCTTCTGGGCGAGGCTCTGGACGCAGATTTCGATGTCCTTGCCGGCGACCAGCATCAGGTCCGCCATCTCGTCGACGATGACGACGATGAACGGCAGCGGCTCCATCTCCAGCTCCTGCTCGGTATAGAGCGGCTTGCCGGTCTCGGGGTCGTAGCCGGTCTGGACGGTTCTCGACAGGGTCTCACCGGCGGCGCGCGCGTCGGCGATACGCTTGTTGTAGCCGGCGATGTTGCGGACGCTGAGCTGCGACATCAGCCGGTAGCGGTCGTTCATCTCCTTGACCGCCCATTTCAGCGCCACGACCGCCTTGTGGGGGTCGGTGACCACGGGATGGAGGAGATGTGGGATGCCGTCATAGATCGACAGCTCCAGCATCTTCGGGTCGATCATCAGGAATTTGCAGAGATCGGGCGGCAGCCGGTAGAGCAGCGACAGGATCATCGCGTTGATCGCCACCGACTTGCCCGAGCCGGTGGTGCCGGCGACCAGCAGATGCGGCATGCGCGCGAGATCGACGACGATCGGGATGCCGCTGATGTCCTTGCCGAGGACCAGGGCGAGTTGGCTCGCCGTCCGCTCATAGGCTTCCGAGCCCAGAAGCTCGCGCAGAAGCACCGTCTCGCGGTTGACGTTAGGGAGCTCGATGCCGATCGCATTCTCGCCGGGAATGACGGCGACGCGGGCGGAGACGGCGCTCATCGACCGGGCGATGTCGTCGGCGAGGGCGACGACGCGGGCCGAGCGGGTACCCGGCGCGGGTTCGAGATCGTAGCGCGTCACCACAGGGCCGCGCTGGACACGCAGGATGCTGCCCTTGACGCCGAAATCTTCCAGCACCGATTCGAGCAGACGGGCGTTCTGGTCCAGCGCCGCTTCGTCGACCGCCTGCTGCTCGTTGCGTGCCGGCGCGGTCAGCAGGCCGAGCGACGGCAGCCGGTAGCTGCCGTCGGGGTCGAGATCGAGGGCGCCTTGGCGCTCCTCCACCTCCCGCCGACCGCTCGGCGCGGTGGAAGCCGGCAGCACCGGAGTTTGCTTTCGCGGTGCCGGTGCTTCGTCCTTCTCCTTGACCGGCTCCTTGGCCGCAGGGCGGGCTTTCTTGGGCTTGGTGATCTGCGGTTCGGTGCGCTGAGCCCGGCCTTTCTGCTGGGGAACATCGGGTTCAGGCTTCGTCCGTTCGAATTGCGCCAGACCTGCCAGCCGCCTGCCCTGCGAGGCCACCCAGCCGGCCGACCGTGCGGCCCGGCCCGCGAGCGCCGCCCATTGCCGCGGCGTAACGCCGAGCGTGACGAGATAGAGCGCGACGGCGATGAGCCCGACTGCCGTTATCGTGCCCCAGGGCGGGGCGCCGACCGCCATGGCTCCGCTGATCGCTCGCCCGAGGAGGAAGTCGCCGACGAAACCGCCGAGGCCGCTCGCCACCGGCCACGCTGCCGGGATCGGAAACGCGCTCGATCCCGCCGCCACCGCCATGACGGTGGGTGGAAGCAGGGCGATGCGGACGATCGGCCAGGCGAGGCCCTCATGCTGAAGAAGGCGGACGCCCCAGAACAGCAGCAGGGGCACGAGGAACAGTGAGCCGATGCCGATCGACTGGAGCGCGACGTCGGCGAGATAGGCGCCGACGACGCCCAGCGCGTTCGAGGGCGCGGCGTCGGTCGCGCGGTTGAAGGACGGGTCGGCCGAATCGAATGTCGCCACGGCGACCAGAAGAGCCACGGCCAGAGCCAGGACGGCCAGCCCCGCCGCTTCCACGGCGCGGCGGCGAAGGAACTCGGCAACCGCCTGCGGCAGCAGGGGCGCACGACGGGATGCTGCGGATCGTGTCGCCATGCGGGCACTCACAGCGTGGCGGCGAGGCGCATCAAGGCCTCCTCTGTGGTTTCGACGTCATGGACGAGGGCTATGCGGATGTAGCGGTCGCCGGGGCTGGAGCCGTCTTCGCGCGGACGGCTGAGATAGGCGCCGGGCAGGACTTTGACGCCCGCCCGATGCCATAGCTCGCGGGCGCAGCGCTCGCCGTCGCCGACGTCCAGCCAGAGATAGAACCCGGCCGGCGGGCGATAGAAGTGGAGCCGGCCGGAAAGGATCCGCTCGGCAATGTCGAATTTGCGGCGATAGAGGGCGCGGTTCGCCTTGACATGGGCCTCATCCGCCCACAGCGCCGTTGCCGCGGCGAGGATCGGCAGAGGGGAGGCGCCGCCCGTATAGGTGCGAAGCTTGGCATAGCCCGCGACCACGTCCGGATCGCCGGCGACGAATCCCGAACGCAGGCCCGGAACGCTCGAGCGCTTGGACAGCGAATGAAACGCGAGGACGTGGCTCGCCGTCCCGTCGAGGGCGGCAGCCGCTTCCAGCGCGCCGGGAGGCGGTATGCGGTCGTAAAGCTCGCAGTAGCATTCGTCGGCGGCGAGCAGGAAATCATGGCGTCGCGCCAGGCCGATGACGTTCTGCCAGTAGGCGAGGTCCGCGACCGACCCTTGCGGATTCGACGGGCTGCACAGATAGCAGAGCGCCGTCCGAGCCAGAACGGACTCGGAGACCTCTCCGAAGTTGGGCAGGAATCCGTTGTCGGCGTCGGCCGGCAGGAAGACCGGCTCCGCCCCGGCCATGGCCGCGGCACCGGCATAGATCTGATAGAACGGGTCGGGAATCAGGACCACCGGCCGTTCCCCGGATTGGACCTGGGGGATGGCGTAGAGGGCGATGTTGAACAGCGCCTCGCGGGTTCCCGAAACCGGCAGCACGTGCTTTTCGGTGATCATACCGTCCGGGAGCGCGTAGCGATTCTTGAGCCATGACGCCACGGTCTCGCGGAACTCCGGCGTGCCCGGTGTCGGCGGATAGCGGCCCCAGTCGGCCGTATGCGCGGCCAACGTATCCGCGAGCAGCGCCGGCGGTGGATGCTGCGGCTCACCGATCGACAGCGCGATGGGCGTCATGCCCGTCGGTGGGTCGATCGTCTCCAGCAGTCGCGCGAGCTTCTGGAACGGGTAGTCGCGCAGATCGTCGAGCCGGCTGTTGTGCATCTCTCAGGGCGCTTGCGGGTGAATTGATCGAATCTTTGCAGAAATCGAAGCAAGAGCAAAGAGTGCAACGAAAATTTGCGGCCGTCCACCGGGGCAGACGGCCGCGACTCGCCCTATCGGGGCATGGTTCCGGACGGTTTCAGCGCGCCGAAAGATCGGCCTCCGGATAGGCGCTGATGTTGTGGATCGACAAATCGGGTCCGGCGAACTCCTCCGATTCGCTGAGACGGATTCCAACCACCGCCTTCAGCGCGCCGTAAACGACGAAACCCGCGACTACGGCGACGACGACACCCAATACGGTGCCGACGACTTGCGCCATCAGGCTGACTCCGCCCAGGCCGCCCAGTGCTTCGGCGCCGAAGATGCCGCAGGCGATACCGCCCCAGACGCCCGCCAGACCGTGCAGCGGCCAGACGCCCAGTACGTCGTCGATGCGGAGCCGGCTCTGGGTGACGTTGAAGGCCCATACGAACAGGGCACCCGCCACCGCGCCGGTGACCAGAGCGCCGATCGGATGCATGAGGTTCGATCCCGCACAGACCGCGACCAGCCCGGCCAACGCTCCGTTGTGGACGAAACCCGGGTCGTTGCGGCCGACGACCAGTGCCGCGAGGACGCCGCCGCCCATCGCCATCAGCGAGTTGATCGCCACCAGACCGGTCACGCCTTCGACGCTTTGCGCGCTCATCACATTGAAGCCGAACCAGCCGACGGCCAGCACCCAGGATCCCAACGCCAGGAACGGGACGTTGGATGGCGGAATGCCGACCATCTGCCCGCTCGCCGTGTAGCGCCCTTGACGGGCCCCCAGAAGCAGGACCGCCGCCAGGGCAATCCACCCGCCCATGGCGTGCACGACCACCGATCCGGCGAAGTCGTTGAACGGCGCGCCGAAGCTCGCCTCGATCCAGGCCTGGACGCCGAAATTGCCGTTCCAGACGATGCCTTCGTAGAACGGATAGACCAGCCCGACGACGATGGCCGAAGCGGCGAGTTGCGGCCAGAACTTGGCTCGTTCGGCGATACCGCCCGAGATGATCGCCGGAATCGCCGCGGCGAAGGTCAGCAGGAAGAAGAATTTGACCAGATCGTAGCCGCTGGCGGCGAAGAGGTAGCCAGGTTGTTCGGCGCTTCCCACCAGGACGTCCGCGCCGGTCAGGAAATCGACCCCGTAGGCGATCCCGTAGCCGATGAAGAAATAGGCGACCGTCGAGATCGAGAAGTCGGTGAGGATCTTCACCAGGGCGTTGACTTGGCTTTTTCGCCGCACCGTGCCGACTTCGAGAAAGGCGAATCCGGAATGCATGGCGAGCACCATGACGGCGCCCATGAGGACAAAGAAGACGTCCCCACCGGACCTGAACGCATCATCCATCGTTTGTGACCTCCCTTTGAGACGCGAAAGCCGCGCGGCCGCCTCCGCCTGTCCGGCGATGGCTTCCGTCGCGGTGACCGGTCGTTCGGCGTTCCCCACCGGACCGGTCCGATTCCGGAGCCGCAGCGCCTCCACACCGCGAACCCCGAAACGGAAAGACCCCGGGCGGCTTGCGCCGCCCGGGGGTAATCAGTCGTCCCGGCTGTCGATCAGAGCCGCTGCGAGGCGCCCGACCCGAACTCGGGATAGGCTTCCAGCCCCAGCTCCGCGCGATCCGCACCGATATCCTCGGCCTCCGGATCGAGCCTGACACCCATCGTGAACTTCAGGATCAGCCACACGATCGCGCTGGCGACGGTGACCCAGATGCCGATCGACACGATGCCGATGATCTGAGTGCCGAAGCTTGCGTCGCTGTTGCTGAACGGAACCGCGAAGGTGCCCCAGATACCGCAGACGAGATGGACCGGGATGGCGCCGACGACGTCGTCGATGCGCAGCTTGTCCAGGATCGGCACGGTGACGACCACCAGGACGCCGCCGACGGCGCCGATGATGATCGCGCCGCCCATGCTGGGTGCCAGCGGTTCGGCGGTGATGCTGACCAGACCGGCCAAGGCGCCGTTCAGGGCCATGGTCAGATCGACCTTCTTGAACACGATCTGAGCCGCCAGCATTGCCGCTGCCAGACCGCCGCAGGCGGCGAGGTTGGTGTTGGCATAGATGTGCGAGATCGCGATCACGTCGGCCGCCGTGCCCATGGCGAGCTGCGAACCGCCGTTGAAGCCGAACCAGCCCAGCCACAGGATGAACGTGCCCAGCGAGGCCAGCGGCAGCGACGAGCCCGGCATCGGGTGCGAACGCCCGTCAGCGCCGAACCGGCCCTTGCGTGCGCCGATGACGATGGCGCCGACCAGGGCTGCCCAGCCACCCGTGGAGTGCACGATGGTCGAGCCGGCGAAATCGCTGAAGCCCATCTCGGACAGCCAGCCGCCGCCCCAGGTCCATGAGCCCTCGATCGGGTAGATGATCGCGGTCAGGACGAGAACGAAGATCAGGAACGTCCACAGCTTCGACCGTTCGGCGACGGTGCCGGAGACGATCGAAGCGGTCGTCGCGACGAACACCATCTGGAAGAACCAGTCGGACAGCGAGGAATAGCCGCCGCTGTAGTCACCGCCCAAGGCGGCCGTGTCGTCCGGCGAGAACCAGCTGAAGGTTCCCATGTATCCGCCGTCGACACCTGCGTACATCAGGTTGTAGCCGACGATGTAGTACATGATGCCGGCAAAGGCGTAGAGCGCGATGTTCTTCGTACAGATCGTGGCGACGCTCCGCGACCGGACCAGCCCGGACTCGAGCATGCAGAAGCCTGCCGCCATGAACATGACGAGGAAGCCGTGCATGAGGAATGAAAGAGAGTTCAAAATGAATGCGGTTTCCGGGGCGGTCGTCCCCCCGGTGGCCGCGGCCATCTCCGTGGCGGCCTCGGCCGCTTCCTGAGCCATGGCTGGCTCTAACGAGGCTAGGCAACCTGCAATTGCCGCCGTCGCGAAAAGCAGGACGTTTTTCGGCATCAATATCTCCCACGCAGTGTTTGCCGCTTAGGCCACGTGGAACGCGGTCGATAGAGCGGCGCAATCCTCGTTGGGATAATCAAGTTCCGTGCCGGACTCGGAATGCGAGCTTGAATGCGGTGCAGCACGCGCTAAAAAGCGGCTGTCAGACGCTCGGAACGAGCCGCCTAACCAGACGGCATTTGCTCAAGGTTTGAGCAAAAGGCAGTCCTTGCCTAATTTCCAGGCAAGTGCCTTTGTGGGGAATTGGTGCCTGTTTTGCCCCGGTCGGGCGGCCGGAAAGCGCGTTTAGCCGGCTTCGAGGCCGGTTCAGGCCATCAGATCGCGCAATACAGGCTCGGCAGCGGCGCCGATACGTAAAAGCGCGTTGTCGGTTCCCGGCCGTCCCATCAGCATCAGACCGACCGGCAGGCCGCTCACTTGCCCGCAAGGGATGGTCAATGCGCAGAGCGTAAGCACGTTTCCAAGCCGGGTATTATTGAGTGCCGCCATATTGGCCTTGCCATAGGCTTCGGCATCGGTCGCGACATCCGCAATGGCCGGCGGCAGGATGGGAACCGTGGGCGCGAGGACTGCCGAATAGGCGGTCATGCGGTGGTGCAGCGCAGCACCGATACGCGCGGCTTCTTCCCTGGCAATGGCGATATCGGTCGCCGTCATCGCCTTGCCCTGCATCATGCGATCGCGCACCACCGGGTCGACGCGGGCAAGCTTGGCTTCGTCGTCAAGGCAGTGCCGCCACGAATGATATCCTTCTGCGACCACGAGGCCGCCGTGCCGGTTGAGGACATCGTCGATTTCGTCGAATTCGGGAACCGGGGCCCGTTCGACCTTGGCACCGGCGGCTTCCAGGGCTGCGATCGCCGCTTCGACGGTCTGGGCGACTGACGGATCGCACTTGTCCCAGACGATCGAATCCGCGACCAGGAAAGTCTGATCCGCGATATCGGCTCCGGAAAGGTCCGCCGGCTGCGCGGCCGCCATCGCGGCGAAGATCGCATTGGCGTCGGCGACGTCCCGGGTCAGCGGCCCCACGGTGTCGAGAGACGGCGACAGCGCCATGACCCCGTCCAGCGGGAGAGCGCCGAACGTAGTCTTCAAGCCGACCAGCCCGTTCCAAGACGCCGGAATCCTTACCGAGCCTCCGGTATCCGAACCGATGGCCGCCACGGCCAGACCGCGCGCAACCGAGGTGGCGGCACCCGACGACGAGCCCCCCGGACAGCGCGGCGTGACGTCGTCGCAGGCATTGGGCGGCGTTCCGGTGCCGTTGTTGATGCCCAGCCCGCCCAGCGCGAACTCGACGAGGTTGGTTTTTCCGAGACAGACCATGCCGGCCCGTGTTGCCCGTTCGAGAACCAGCGCGTCTCGTTCCGGGATACGGCCCGCGAGCTGCGGCGACCCCATCGCGGTCTCGATGCCCGCCGTGTCGTAGAGGTCCTTCCACGAAATGGGAACGCCATCGAGCGGTCCCAGTCGAAGACCGGCCGCCGCTCGGTCACGGGCGGCTTTCGCCTCCGCCAACGCGCGGTCGCGTGTCGTCCGGAGATAGACCAGATGATTCGGGTCGTCTTGGGCGATCCGATCGAGGAAAAACTCAGTCAGCTCAACGGGATCGATCGACCCCGCGGCGATGCCCCGGCCGAGTTCGAGAGCGGTGCTGTCTTGCCATGCGCGCGTCATGCGCGAAGTCTAGCCATGGCCATCGCTGTCGACAACGAAACAGAGTATGCGCGGCGGACTGGACATACGGCCTTGGGCGAGGAATTGTCTGGCTGTGCGGAAGCGATCGGAATTCGATTTGGTGGTGGACGTCGCCATCGTCGGCGGCGGGATGGCCGGAATGACGCTGGCCTGTGCGCTGGCGCAGGCCGGGGTGTCCGTCGTCGTCGTCGATCGCGAAGCGCCGGAGCGGGCGCTGTCGGCCGGTTTCGACGGCCGGGTCTCGGCCATCGCCCTGGGAAGCGCTCAGATGCTCCGGGGGCTGGGGCTGTGGCCCCATCTCGACGCGGCGGCGCAACCGATCCTCGATATCCGGATCACGGATGGCGCTTCGCCTTTTATCCTCCACTACGACCATACCGAGGTCGGCGTCGGCCCTCTGGGCTACATCATGGAAAACCGGGCGATTCGGGCCGCCCTTTTCGCCGCAACCGAGAATCTGCCGGGACTCACCGTTCTGGCGCCCTGCTCGGTCGCGGCTGTCGACACGGAGCCCGGTGGAAGCAGCGCCCGCGTCGTCCTGGCCGACGGCCGCACGGTCGGCGCTCGCCTCGCCGTGGCCGCGGACGGCCGGACGTCTCCGGTCCGGACCGCTGCGGGAATCGAGAGCATCGCCTGGGCCTATCCGCAGGTCGGGATCGTCTGCACGGTTCACCATTCGCTTCCTCATAACGGGGTGGCCCACGAACGTTTCCTTCCGGCGGGTCCCTTCGCCATGCTGCCGATGACCGGGAATCGGTGTTCGCTGGTATGGACCGAGCGGCGGACCCTGGCCGAGGGGCTGATGGCCCTCGACGACGCGGCCTTCCTGGATGAGCTTTCCTGGCGCTTCGGCGATCATCTGGGAGCGATCGAGGTGATCGGCCCGCGCTGGTGCTATCCGCTGTCGGTGACCTTGGCGAAATCCTACGTCGCCCCAAGGCTGGCCCTGGTGGGCGATGCCGCCCACACCATTCATCCGATCGCCGGGCAGGGTTTCAATCTGGGCCTCCGCGACATCGCCGCATTGGCCGAGGCGGTGGTCGACGCGCGTCGGCTCGGTCTGGACATCGGTACCGACAGCGTGCTCCGGCGATACGAGCGTTGGCGGCGTTTCGATTCCATCGTCATGCTGGGTGTGACGGATGGGCTCAACCGGCTATTCTCGAACGATATTCCGCCCATCAAGCTGGCGCGGGATCTGGGCCTTGCGATGGTCGACCGGGTCCCGGTGATGAAGCGCGCCTTCATGCGTCACGCGATGGGCTTGGCCGGAGAACCGCCCCGCCTCATTCGCGGAGAGGCTCTGTAGAGCATGATCGCTTCGCACCGCGCGGTGTGAGGCGCCCTCTGCAACTCTGACTCGGATCCGGACTCACGGTTCAGGCTGATTCGGCCTGCGACGATCCTGATCCGGTCCTATCTCTCGCAGCTCGTTCCGGTGAACCTTCGCACTGCGGATGCGTTCTCTCAGCACTGGCATCAACGATCCGCGAGAAAGCCGCGCGAGAAGGAAATGGGGGTTTCGAAGGCAGAAACGGCGATTTGGGCCGGCCGGTCCATCGCGCGTGGGTGAGAGGCGTCGATGGCACCTGAGGCGGCCGACTCGCTCGGGCGCGATGCTTCCACGCCGCTCGCCTTTCCGCGGCGCGGTTGGTGGCAGGTGCTCCGCCGCGTCTACCGCGAGAACAGCGCCGACAATCTGTCGGTCGTGGCGGCTGGTGTCGCCTTCTATTTCTTCCTCGCCGTTTTTCCCGGCATTGCCGCGTTCGTCACCGTTTACGGATTGGTTGCCGACCCTGCCGGAGTCGAAGCGCAGATCGCGCCCATGCGTTCCGTCGTGCCTGCCGAGGCCTACGGAATCCTCGCTGACCAGCTCAAAGAAGCGGCACAGGCGACCGGCAGCGATCTCACCATTGGGCTGCTGGTCAGCCTCGGCCTCGCATTGTGGAGCGCCACCAAGGGCAGCCGTGCCCTGCTCACGGCCCTCGACATCGCCTATGAGGAACGGGATCGGCGCGGTTTCCTCAAGCAGAACCTGATGGCCATCGCCTTCACGCTCGCGGCCATCCTGGTCGGCCTCGTGGCGCTCGCGTTGATCGCCGTGCTGCCGGCCGTGGCGGCGTTGCTCGGACGCGCCTTCCCCGTCGATGGTGTCGTTCTATGGCTTCGCTGGCCCCTGGTGGCGGCGGTGATGATCCTGGCGTTCGGCGCCCTCTACCGCTACGGGCCCAGCCGCCGCGCGCCGCGGCTCCAGTGGGTGACGCCGGGGGCGATCCTGGCCGTGGCGCTATGGCTGGCCGGCTCTTGGCTGTTCTCGTTCTACGTCAGTCATTTCGGCAGCTACAACGAGACCTTCGGTTCGCTCGGGGCCGTCGTCGTGCTGCTGTTCTGGTTCTACCTGTCGGCCTACGTCGTCTGTCTGGGCGCCGAGTTCAATTCTGAGCTCGAACATCAGACGTCCCGCGATTCGACCGTCGGGCCGGACCGCCCGATCGGCGGCCGCGGGGCCTACGTGGCTGACCACACTGCGGGCGTGCACTGATCGAAGAAGGAAAGGATCAACCGATGTACAACATCTTCTATCTCATCGGCGTCGTCGTCGTGATCATCGCCGTTCTGTCGCTGCTGGGCCTCGCCTGAAGCGGCAGCCTTTCAGGGGTCGCGCGACAGACCCCGGCTTTCGAGGGCGACGAGATAGTCCGCCCACAGCCGGTCCCGGTTCCGGCCCATCCAGTGGAGATAGGCCCAGGAATAGATGCCGGTGTCGTGGGTGTCGTCGAAGCGCAGGCGCACGGCGTAGTTTCCGACCGGCTCGATCTCGATGACATTGACGTGCCGACGTCCGGTGACCAGCCGCTTCTCGCTGGGGGAATGGCCCTGGACCTCCGCGGACGGACTCTCCACCCGTAGCAGCTCCGCCGGCAGGCTGAACGACTGACCGTCGTCGAAATCGATCTCCAGGACTTTCTCCGCCGTCTTCAAACGGATTTCGGTCGGCCAGGCGTTCGGCGCCTCCGCTTCGCTCATGGCACCGTCTCGTCGATCTGGCGCGCCTCGTCGACCAGCATGATAGGAATGCCGTCGCGGATCGGATAGGCGAGCTTGGCCTGCTCGCTGATCAGCTCCTGGCGCTCGGCGTCGTAGCGCAGCGGCGCCTTGGTCAGCGGACAGACGAGGATTTCCAGAAGCTTCGGGTCGACCGTGGGCCGAGCCGCCTGCGGATTGTCGGCCATCGATTTCCCTCCAGGAAGCGGGTCAGTTGACGGGCGAATCCTGTCCGCCGGAACCGCCGATTATCGCCATCTCGAGCAGCGATATCATCAGATCGGCGCGGCTCCGCAAGTCCGGGGATTCGAGCAGCGCCTGTTTTTCCCGCGGCTCGAACGGGCAGATCATCGCCAGCGACGTCACCAATTGGTCGCAGGGCGCCTCCTGCACCGCGTTCCAATCGGCGGAAATGCCGTTGGCCTCGAAATAATCGTGCAACACCGGCAGCAGCCGCTCGCGGTCGACGACACCCGCATCGTCTTCCTTGAGATCGTCCGCGAAACGGTCGTAGCTGGCGCGGACTCGCCGGTAGCCCTTTTGCAGCGCCAGCTCCTCTACGATCTCAAACCGGCAAACGCCGGTAAGCGTGATAAGGAAACGGCCGTCCTCGGTTTCGGAAAAGGTGGTGATCCGGCCGGCGCAGCCGATGCCGTAGACCGGAATCTGCCGATCACCGGCCTGCTTCTCGCCGCTCGGCTGCACCATGCCGATAAAGCGGTGGCTGCCGAGCGCGTCCGACGTCATGGCCAGATAGCGGGGCTCGAAAATGTTCAGGGGCAGCCGACCGCGCGGCAGCAACAAGACCCCGGTCAAAGGAAAGATCGGTATGACGTCGGGCAGGTCCCGGATCGAGTGAAACGCCATTACGTCGTCAGGAGAACAAAACCGATGATAGCCGCCGCCGTCCCTTGACCGTCGCCGGGGCCGTGGGCCCCATGACCTCGAACAGTTTGACCAGCTGTTTGCGGGCCGCCTGTTCGTTCCAGTCGCGGTCGCGCCGAATCGCCTCCAGAAGCTGGTCGACGGCTTCCTCCGCCCGGTGATGCGCGAACAGGGCGACCGCTAGGTCGATCCGCGCCTGATGGTTGTCCGGGTTGGCTTCGACGCTTCTGGCCAGCGCTTCCGGGTCGCCCGCATTGGCGCTTTCCTCGGCGAGCGCCAGGGCGCTCCGGGCGGCGGCGATTTCGGCATGCTCCACAGGCGCCTTCGGCGCCGCATCCAGGGTGGCGCGGGCGCCGTCCAGGTTCCCTTCCGCGATATAACAGCGCGCGACGCCGGCGAGTGCCGCCGCGTTGTCGGGGTCCTGGCCCAGGAGATGGCGATAGATCGATCCCGCCGTTGCGGTGTCGCCCGCATCGAGTGCCGCCTTGGCGTCGTCGAGACCCGGCTCGTCCTCGGCACCGCCTGCGCCCGGTCCGGCGAGACGGCCTACGAATTCCTTGATCTGGCTTTCGGGCAGGGCGCCGACGAAACCGTCCACGGGACGGCCCTGGCTGAACGCCATCACCGCCGGAATAGAACGGATCTGAAGCTGGGAAGCGAGATGTTGATTCTCGTCGACATTGATCTTAATCAGCGTAACGGCGCCGCGTGCAGCGTTCACCGCCTTTTCGAGAATCGGCCCGAGCTGCTTGCACGGGCCGCACCAGGGGGCCCAGAAATCGACGATGACCGGCGCCGTCTGCGATGCCTGAATGACATCGTCGACGAAATGTTCGGTATCGCTGTCCTTGACGTACTGCGCCGGGGCGGCCTCTGCCTGACCCATGCCGATCAATGGTTCCATACGGCTCTTTCGATCCTTCTCCGGCCGACTTGAATGTTCGAGATCCCGACGGCCCGGTCTAGCCCTGCGGCGCCGCCTCCCCTCCGTCGAAACTAACGATATAAGGCTCGTGGCCGCAGGCGGCAATGAAGCGAAGCAGGTCGGTCGAGCGGATCGTCGTCGTCGCCTCGTTGGTGAGCGGGTGATAGTTCAGCAGCGGTTCCTCCATCATCTCCGCATCCAGCACGACTTTGACCTGGTTCTCCTTGTCGTTGATCAGGGCGAAGGGCGTGACCGAGCCCGGCGTCACGCCCAGCACTTGCAGCAGAAGCTCCGGCTTGCCGAACGACAGTTTCGCCGCGCCGATCAGCGCCGGCAGGCGCTTCAGATCGACGTCCCGTTCCTCCTCGGCGACGACCAGCCAGAGCTGGCCCTTCTTGTCCTTCAGGAACAGACTCTTGCAATGGGTGCCGGGGATCGTGCCGCGAAGACGGCGGCTTTCCTCGACGGTGAACAGCGGATCGTGCCGCACGGTCTCGGTGGTGATGCCGAGCCGGGCAAGATGCGCGAGCAGGTCTTCGGGGGTGAAAAAAGCGGTCATGGCGGGCCGGAGTTTAGCCGCTTCATCATGCCCTTGCACCCCGCGCCGAAATCCATATTATCTCGGTCTCCGTCGCCGGCCGCCCTGGCCGGTTACCCAGGATGCGGGCGTAGCTCAGGGGTAGAGCACAACCTTGCCAAGGTTGGGGTCGTGAGTTCAAATCTCATCGCCCGCTCCAAATTTCTCTCAGGTCTCTTCATCGTTGGAGTGTCGCCGCTGCTCGCGCTGCGGCGCGATCGAACTTGAGCGGACGGCATCGCCCGATCGATGAGGAGAGGCCGCTGGCGAAACGTCTCTGCCGGGTGGCAGCGACGGTCTTGCTGACGATGACGCTCGGGGGAACGGCGATGGGCGATGACCTGACGCCGCGGGCCGCGATCGAAAGGCTTTTTTCCGCCGAACCCGCAGAGGACTGGTTCACCCCGGCCTTCGCGGCACAGGTACCGCCTGAACGGGTGCGGCAGATCGTTGCCGACCTGACCGGTCGCTACGGACGGCTTGAGGATGTTCGAGAGAGCGGGGAGGGGTTCGCCGTTTCCCTGGAGCGCGCCGACATCCCGACGCAGATCGTTCTCGATGGTGACGGCCGCATCGCCGGGCTGCTGTTCCGGACACCTGTGGTCACTTCAGGAAGTCTCGACCAGCATGTCGCGACGATCGCAGCCTTGCCGGGACGAACGGCGGTGCTGGTGGTGAGCGACGGGGCGGAGCGGGCGGCACATGACGCGGCGACGCCGCTGGCGGTGGGATCGGCCGCGAAGCTCGCCATCGTCAAGGCCGTGAAGGATGCGGTCACGGGCGGGCGGCTCGGTTGGGAGCAGGTGGTGATGCTCGATTCCGCTTGGCGGTCGCTTCCAACCGGGATTCTTCAGGACTGGCCGCCTCGGACGCCGGTGACGATCGCGACCCTCGTCAATCTCGCGGTGTCGATCAGCGACAATACGGCCGCGGATGCCCTACTCCATACCGTCGGGCGGGAAGCGGTGGAGGCGATCTCGCCGCGCAACCGGCCCTTCCTCGCGACACGCGAGCTGTTTCAGCTGAAGATGCGGACGAACGCCGATCTCAGGGCCGCTTGGGCGGTATCGTCAGCCGTCGAGCGGCGATCGATTCTCGATCGTCTATCTGAGAAGCCGGAACCGCGCGCTGCGGCGCTGGAACGGTCGGCGACGTCGGACGTGGAGTGGCATCTTTCGGCCGTCGAGCTTTGCGACCTGCTTGCCGCGGTGGCCGATCTCGAAGCCTTCCGGATCAACCCGGGACTGGCCGACCCGGCGGCTTGGGCGCGGGTCGCCTATAAAGGCGGATCGGAGGCCGGGGTTCTCAACCTCTCGACCCTGCTCGTCGCGGCCGACGGGACCCGGCATTGCGTGATCGCGACGTGGAACGACGCCAAGACGCTCGACGAGCAACGACTGATGGTGCCCTACCGGGCGATCCTCGAAGCCCTCGCGCGCCAGCAGGGCTGAGTGCGGGGTTAAGGCCGGTTTACTCGCCGGCGCCCAACTCCGCGCCCGGCAACTTGGCGCGGTCCTCGACAGGGCGGCTCGGGTCCTTCGCCCATTCCGCCATCGAGCCGTCATAAAGACGGACATTGCCGTTGCCGAGCAGCTCATGGGCCGCGAACCAGCCGAGGGCGCCCATCGTCCCCGTGTTGTCGAAGGTGATCATCGGGCTGCCGGTCGAAATGCCGGCCACCGCGAAGATGGCTTTCAGGTCTTCCGGCGTGTGCAGCATGCCCGCCCGGTCAACCAGCCAGTTCCGAGGCAGGTTTCCCGCGCCGGGGATGGTGCCGCGGCGCGCCACCGACGCGACCTGATTGATGCCGAGATAGAGGTCGGTCGCGCGATTGTCGACGAGCAGGATACCGGCCCCGGCTGCTCCTTCGACATCGGCGGCGGTCGCCACCATTTCGGGGCGCGGATGGGCCTTGAATGTGGCCGCAGGCCGCGGATCGCCCGGTTTGCCCTTCTGTAGCTTCCCCGCCGGGAAGCCGGCGAAACCGCCATTCAGCAGCGAGACCGCGTCATGTCCCATCGCTTTGAAGGTCCAGTAGACGCGTGCCGCCGAAGACAGGTCGACCGAGGTCTCACCGGCACTGACGACCACCACCTGGGTCTTGTTGTCGATTCCGAGCCCGCCGATCAGCTTTTCCAGGTCCACCGCGGTGGGCAGCATGCCCGGAACGCCATTGGCAGTGACCCGCCAGCCTTCGCGGAATGGTGCATGGACCGAGCAAGGGATGCGGCTCACTCGAAATGCCGGCTTGCTGGCCCGGATATCGACGACCGCCACGCCGGTTTTGCAGCTGTTAGCCTCGATCCATGCGCTGTCGACCAGAGCTGGCGCCGGTGCGCCGAACGCAGGACTGCACAAGGCCACGAACGCCGCTACGGCAAACGACTTCCTGAACATCCCCCATCCGCTCCCGCGTTCGATACCGAGGCCCCCATCGCCCCACCGGTAGTACCCTATCAGAATAATCGCCGAAAGGAGTGCCCGCAACGCGGCCGCGAACCGCACCGGAAGGCCCGGTCGGGCGGATGAGAAACGGGGCACTGTATTGGTACCGACATGGTGCTGCGATAGATTGACCACCTTCCCTGGGGTGGGGCGCCCGAAGCGGCAGAAAGGGATCGACAGGCCATGCAGTCCGGCACGCAGGCGAAAGCCGTCTTGCTCGAAAAGGTGATCGAAACGCTGCAGACCCGTGTCAGCGGAGACAGGGGCCAGCAGATCGAGCGCTTCGTCCGTCAATATTACCACGGCTCCAGCGCGGAGGACTTGGCGGAGAGCGATCCGACCGACCTGTTCGGGGCGGCGATGGGCAGCTGGAACTTCATTCAGATCCGCCATGCCGGAACCGACAAGGTCCGGGTCTTCAATCCCCGTGTCGAGATGGACGGGTGGAGCTCGCCGCACACGGTGGTCGAGGTCTCGACGGAGGACCGGCCGTTTCTCGTCGCGTCGGTGACTGCCGCTCTGGCCCGGCGGGACCGCATCGTCTGGCGTGTCTTTCACCCCATCGTTCGCGTCCGCCGCGATGCCGAGAGCCGTCTGGAGACGCTGTTCCCCACCGGCGGGGCCGACTTCGATTCGGTGGCCGAGTCGGTGATGCATTTCGAGATCGACCACGAAGCCGACGAAGCCGAGCACGATGTGATCGCGGCGCAGGTGAAACAGGTCCTGGCCGACGTGCGCCTCGCGGTCGAGGACTGGACGGCGATGCGCCGGAAGCTCAACGACTACACCGAGGAGTTGATCCGGACCACGCCCGAGGGAAGCCGCGACGACCTTGACGAAGCCGTCGCCTTCCTGCGTTGGCTCGCCGACAATCATTACACTTTCCTGGGCTATCGCGAGGCGGTCCTGGTCGACACGCCGGGCGGCCAGAAGCTCGAAACCGTGGCCGAGTCCGGCCTCGGTGTGCTTCGCGACCCCGACCGTCACGTGCTGGTCGAGAACGCCGAAGAGGCGACCGAACTCCCCCAGAAACTGATCGACCAGCTTCACCAGCCGGGCGTGCTGTTCATCACCAAGGCCGACAAGCGGTCGACCGTGCATCGGCCGGTCCATATGGACCTCATTCGCGTCAAACGATTCGACGAGACAGGCAGGGTCATCGGCGGCTGGGGGTTCGCCGGCCTGTTCACCTCGGGCGCCTACACGCGCAACGTTCGCGATATCCCGATTCTCCGGCGCAAGACCCAAAGGGTGTTCGAGCGCTCGGGCTTCGCTCCCGACAGCCATACCGGCCGCGCCTTCACCAACGTGCTGGAGACCTATCCGCGCGACGAGCTGTTCCAGATCGACGAGGACGCGCTGCTCGAGAATGCCCTCGCCATGATGCATCTCGAGTCGCGACCGCGCATCCGGCTCCTGGCCCGTCGCGACATTTACGAGCGCTTCATGTCCTGCCTCGTGTTCCTGCCGCGCGATCGCTACGACTCCGATCTCAAGATCAAAGCCATCGAGGTTCTGGAGCAGGCGTTCGACGGACAGGTCAGCCTGACTTACACGAGCATCGGCGACAGTCCGCTGGCAAAACTCCAGGCCATCGTCAAGACGCGCCCCGGACACATACCCGCCTACGACCTAGACGAGATCGAGCGCCTGCTGATCGAAGCCGCACGGCGTTGGGCGGATGCGTTCCACGATGCCCTGATCGCCTATTTTCCCGACCATGCGGCGACCCGGTTATGGCAGGCCTACGGCGACGCCTTCCCCGGCAGCTATCGCGAACGCACGGCACCCGAAACGGCGGTCCACGACGTCGAAAAGCTGGAGATGCTGCTCGCAGACGGCGGGCCGACGCTGAACCTCTACCGCCTGCCCGAAGCCGAGAACAACCGGTTCGGCTTCAAGGTCTATTCGATGCACGACCTCGTGCTCTCGGATGTCCTGCCGGTGCTCGAAAACATGGGCTTCCGGGTGATCGACGACTATCCGCATCAGCTCCACCCGATGGGGGAGCACGAGACCCTGTGGATCAACGATTTCGTCGTTCAGGAGACAGGCAAGGAACAGGCCGATCTGCGCCAGTTCCGCGACAAGTTCCATGACGCCTTCGCTGCGGTCCTGGATGGCCGCGCGGACAATGACGGGTTCAATGCCCTGGTCGCCCTCGCCGGCTTGTCATGGCGCGAGGTCGCAATTCTGCGCACCTACGCGAAATACCTCCACCAGATCGGCATTCCGTTCAGCCAGGCCTATCTGCAACGGACGCTCCGCAGCCATGCCGGGCTCGCGAAACAGATGATCGCCCTGTTCCATGCCCGTTTCGACCCGGGGCAGGAAGGTAAGGCCGACGAAGCCGCGATCATCCAGACGATCGAAACCGATCTCGACGCGGTCGCCAACCTCGACGAGGACCGCATCCTGCGGCGGTTCCTCAATCTCGTCTGCGCGACGATCAGGACGAACGTCTACCAGACCGAAGCGCACGGAGTTCCTAAACCCACCATCGCGGTGAAGATCGATTCGCACGCGGTGACAGAGATGCCGTTGCCGCGGCCGCTCTACGAGATATTCGTCTATTCGCCGCGAATGGAGGGCATCCATCTTCGTGGCGGAAAGGTCGCCCGCGGTGGTATCCGCTGGTCGGATCGGCCGGAGGATTTCCGCACGGAGATTCTTGGTCTGCAGAAAGCGCAGATGGTGAAGAACGCGGTCATCGTTCCTGTGGGCTCGAAAGGCGGGTTCATCGCCAAGCGGTTGCCGGCGGGTGGCGACCGCGAGGCCGTGGGGCGCGAAGTCGTCGCCTGCTACTCGGCGCTGATGAACGGCATGCTGGATATCACCGACAACGTCGTCGGTACCGAGATCGTGCCGCCGCCGTCGGTCCGTCGTCATGACGGCGACGACCCCTATCTGGTGGTCGCCGCCGACAAGGGCACGGCGACGTTCTCCGACATCGCCAACGGCATCGCCCATGAACGTGGTTTCTGGCTCGACGACGCCTTCGCTTCGGGTGGTTCGGCCGGGTACGACCACAAGAAGATGGCGATTACCGCCCGTGGCGCGTGGGAAGCGGTCAAACGCCATTTCCGTGAGATGGGGACCGACATTCAGACCACGCCGTTTACCGTGATCGGTGTCGGCGACATGAGCGGCGACGTGTTCGGCAACGGCATGCTTCTGTCGCCGTGCATCCGGTTGATCGGCGCCTTCAACCATCGCCATATCTTCATCGACCCGGATCCCGATCCAGCCACCAGCTTCGCCGAACGCAAGCGGCTGTTCGACCTGCCGCGGTCGAGCTGGTCGGACTATGACGCCGCACTGATTTCGTCCGGCGGCGGTGTCTTCGACCGCAGCGCCAAGTCGATTCCGCTGTCGCCCGAGATGCGCTCCCTGTTCGAGATTTCTGCCGTGTCTGTCACGCCCAACGAACTGATCCAGTCCATGCTGAGGGCCCAGGTTGACCTGCTGTGGAACGGCGGCATCGGCACTTATGTGAAGTCCCACGGTCAGAGCAATGCCGAGGTCGGCGACAAGGCAAACGACGCAGTCCGTATCGACGGCCGGCAGCTTCGCTGCAAGGTCGTCGGCGAAGGCGGCAATCTCGGGCTCACACAGCTCGGGCGTATCGAAGCGGCGCAGTCCGGCGTGCGCCTCAACACCGATGCCATCGACAACTCGGCCGGCGTCGATTGCTCGGATCATGAGGTCAATATCAAGATCCTCTTGGGCAGCATCATTCGCGACGGGGGCATGACCCGGGTCCAGCGCGACACCTTGTTGGGTGAGATGACCGAACAGGTCGCGTCGCTCGTCCTGCGTGACAACTATCTTCAGACCTTTGCCATCTCCGCCACCGAGGCGCGCGGTGTCGGCCTGCTCGATCGCGAAGCTCGGATGATGCAGGAGCTGGAGAAGGCGGGAAAACTGAACCGGGCCGTCGAATTCCTTCCCGATGACGAAACCGTCGCCGAGCGGCGCACGGCTCGGGTCGGGCTGATGCGGCCGGAGCTCTCGGTCCTGTTGTCCTATGCGAAGATGACGCTCTACCCCGAGCTTCTGGACTCCGACCTTCCCGACGATCCCTATCTGGAAAGCGACCTCGTCGGCTATTTCCCCATCCAGCTTCGTGAACGATACCCCGACCAGATCGCGGCCCATCCCCTGAAGCGTGAGATCATCGCGACGGTCGTCACCAATAGCCTGATCAACCGGACCAGCCTGACCTTCCCGCGTCTCGCCCGCGAAGAGACCGGTCAGGATGCCCCATCGGTCGCCCGCGCATTCGTCATCGCCCGCGACGCTTTCGCGGTGCGGGAGGTCTGGGCGGAGATCGAGGCTCTCGACAACCAGGTCTCGACCGCCGTCCAGCTCGACATGGTGCAGGAGTCGCGCCGCCTCATCGAAAGCGCCAGCCTCTGGTTCCTTCGCAACCTCCAGTCGCCGGTCGATTGCGCGACCACGGTCGGCCGGTTTGCGCCGGGAATCGGGGAGCTTGCCGCCAATCTCGACGACGCCATGACCGAAGCCGGTGTCGAGCGGCGATCGGCCCGTGCCGAAGCGTTGCGCGAGGCGGGCGTCCCGGAAACCCTTGCGGTGCGCGTCGCCGGGTTCGATGCGCTGGCATCTGCCTGCGACATCGTGCAGATCGCGGCCAACCGCGACATCCCCATCGTTCCGGCGGCACTGACCTATTTCGATCTCGGTGCCCGGGTGCGGCTGGACTGGCTGCGCGCCGCCGCGTACCGCATTCCGACAGAGACGCACTGGCAACGACAGGCGGTCCGTGCGATTGTTGACGATCTGTTCGCCCAGCAGCGGGCTTTGACGACACACGTCATCGCCGAAGCGAACGGGAAGGCAGGCAACGGTGCGGTTGAAAGTTGGGCGGAACAGTCCGCCGAGATGCTGCGTCGTAACGAACATGTCCTGGCCGATCTGGATGCCGCGGGAACGCCCGATCTGGCGATGCTAGCCGTCGCCAGTCGGCAATTGCGGGGCCTGGTTCCCGACTGAACGGCAACTCGATGCGGCCAGCGGGGGTTAGACAGCCGAGAGCACGGGCATGAACACCCTTCATGAAGATCAGCTTGGCCAGCTTCTCTGTGGCTATGTTGCCGCCAGCGATGAGGCGATCTTTGTGGTTGCGGCGGAGGACGACGGCATCGAAGCGGCGCCGATCGTCTATGCCAATGACGGTTTTGCCGCGACGACGGGCTATTCGACCGACGCCGTCATGGGAAAGCCGATCGGCGATTTCTTCGTCGGGCAAGAGGACGCGGCGTCCCGCGAGCATTTCTGGCGTCTCCCGGAAGCCGAGTTCGCCATGCGCGCCGAGATCGAGTTCGCCGGCGCCGACGGAACCGTCTATGGCGCCGAAATCACCCTTCGCCCGCTCAGCCGGACCGGTTCCCAGCCGCGTTACTGGCTGGGGGTTCTGCGCCTTCTCGGTCAGACGGCGGAGATGATGGACGAGCATCGGACGATCGGGCGCAATCTGCTCGCGCGGCTGCCCAGTGCGACCTTGTTCGAGGACCGGTTGGTTTTCGCCCTCGCACAGGCGCGCCGGATGCGCCATTCCCTGGCGTTGCTGTTCATCGACGTCGACGCCGAGGCGATGCGTACCGCGGTCGGGGGCGAGGCCTACGAATATCTCCGCCAGAGCGTTGCCTTGCGCCTCGCGCTGGCTTTCCGCGAAGGCGATTCGCTGGCGCAGCTCAGCGAGTCCCGCTTTGCGATGCTGTCCGCCGTCGGCCGTGGCCTCGACGGCGCCCGTCTGGCCGAGAAGGTGCTGGAAACGCTGGAGCCGCCCTTTCGGGTAGGGGACGAGGCGCATATCGTCAGCCCGGTGGTCGGTATCGCCATCGCACCGGACGACGGCGACGGCGCCATCGACCTGCTGAAGGCGGCGGATTCGGCTGTCGCGGCGCAGAAGGCCGAGGGGCACGGCGGTTTCCGCTTTCATTCCGAAGCGCTTCAGGCCGCGGCTGGGGAGCGGCTTTCGCTCGAAGGGGCACTCCGCCGGGCCCTCGATCAGGGCCAGTTCCGAGTCCACTACCAGCCGCTGGTCGAAGCGACGTCCGGGCGCATCGTCGCGATGGAAGCGTTGTTGCGTTGGCAGCACCCGCAGGACGGACTGCTGCCGGCTGAGCGTTTCCTGAACGCGATGCAGGAGTCCGGCCTCATCCTCCCGATCGGGGAGTGGGTGATGCGTCAGGCCTGCGCCGATGCTCACCGCTGGCAGGACTCGGGCCATGGCTCGATCCAGGTCTCGGTCAATCTCTCGATGCAGGAGTTCCGTCGCCCCGATCTCGGCCCCCTCATCGGTACCGTGCTGGCCGAAACCGGGCTCGAAGCCGACCGCCTGCAACTCGAGCTGCCCGATACCGTGGCCGCGGGGGACATCGAGCGATCGCGGGAGATTCTCACGGAGCTCAACGAACTCGGGGTCAAGCTGTCGATCGACATTTCGACCGACAACTACAGTTTCGGCGTGGTACCGGCGAGCGCGCTGAAACGCCTGCCGGTGCACCGGGTAAAGATCGGACGGGCGACCGTCGGCGATATCGATTCCGACACCGGTCGGGCGGCGGTCGCCGAGGCGGCGATCGCCATGGCGCACAGCCTGAAGATCGAAGCCGTGGCCGGCGGGGTCGAAACGCAGGGCGAGGTCGGCGGGCTGAAGAAGCGCCGTATCGACGTGGTTCAAGGGTATCTGGTCAGCCGTCCGCTGCCTGCCGAAGAAATAGAGCGCCTGCTGGCGCGCGACCGGCTGCTGTGATGCCCGGCCGGAATCTTTATTTGGCCTGATACGTGACGGACGATCCCGTGGTCAGCGCGCGGCGCGACGCCGCTGCGATCCCCGGTGCTCGCCGCGCGATGTGGTCGTGGTTTCTATTCGACTGGGCCAATTCGCCCTTTCCCACGGTCATCATCACCTTCGTGTTCAGCGCCTATTTCACCAAGGCGGTGGCCCCCGATCCGATTTCCGGGACCGCCTGGTGGGGTTATGCGATCAGCCTTAGCGCCCTCGCGGTGGCGATCGCGGGGCCGGTCCTGGGGGCGATCGCCGACCACACGGGGCGGCGGAAACCGTGGCTTCTGGCATCGTCGCTTCTGGCGGTGACCGCGTGCGGCATGCTGTGGTTCGCAGCGCCCGGTACCGAGGCCGTATGGTGGATTCTGATCCTGGTGGCCGTGGCCAATTTCGGGTTCGAACTGGGGACCGTGTTCTACAACGCGATGCTGCCGGAGCTAGCGCCCGCCGCCCGCATCGGCCGCTGGTCGGGCTGGGCCTGGGGGCTGGGCTTCGCCGGCGGCCTCGTCTGCCTGGTCGTATCCCTGTTCGGCTTCATCCAGACGGACCGGCCGCTGTTCGGCATCGCCAAGGAGGATGCCGCCAACGTGCGGGCGGTGGCGGTGTTCGTGGCGGTGTGGTGGGTGGTTTTCGGCTGGCCGCTGTTCGCCTTCACGCCGGAAGCGGTCCGGCGCCTGCCCGTGTCCCATCGACCGATCGCCGGCGGTCTCAGGTCGCTGGCCGGAACGCTCCGCCATATCGGCAAGGGCGGGCCGGTGCTCCGCTTTCTCGTCGCGCGGATGATTTATACGGACGGGCTGACCACTCTGTTCGCGTTCGGCGGCATCTATGCCGCCGGTACCTTCGGCATGGAACTCAATCAGGTGATCCTGTTCGGGATCGGTCTCAACGTGACGGCGGGGCTCGGTGCCGCAGCCTTCGCGACGATCGACGACCGGATCGGCAGCCGCCGGACGATCGTCGTCTCGCTGCTGTGCCTTCTGGTCCTCGGCGCGCTGGTGCTGCTGGCCGACGACGTCATGTGGTTCTGGGTGTTCGGGCTGATGCTCGGGATATTCATCGGCCCGGTGCAGTCGGCCAGCCGCACACTGATGGCGCGCTTGGCACCGGCTGACAGCCGGACCGAGATGTTCGGCCTGTTCGCCCTGTCGGGGAAGGCGACGGCGTTCATCGGTCCGGCCCTGCTCGGCTGGGTGACGGCGCTTGCCGACAGCCAGCGGGCGGGGATGGCGACCATCCTCGCCTTCTTCGTGGTCGGCCTCGTGATCCTGTGGCCGCTGCGGGAGCCCGGCTCCGACGCGGCCATCCACCCTAATGACGGAAGTGGCGGACGCCCGTGAACACCATCGCCAGACCGCGTTCGTCCGCCGCCGCGATCACCTCTTCGTCGCGAAGCGATCCGCCCGGCTGAATCACTGCGGTGACGCCGGCTTCGGCTGCCGCGATCAGGCCATCGGCGAAGGGGAAGAAGGCGTCAGAGGCGACCACCGCCCCTTCGGTGCGCGCCCCGCTCTCACCGGCTGCCGCAGCGGCTTGGCGTGATTTCTCCACCGCGATCCGTGCCGAATCGACCCGGCTCATCTGGCCGGCGCCGATACCCACAGTGGCGCCGCCCTTCGCGTAGACGATGGCGTTCGACTTGACGTGCTTGCAGACCGAGAAGGCGAACAGAAGGTCGGCGAGTTCCGCCTCTGTCGGCGTGCGCTTGGTCACCACCTTCAGGTCGTCCAGCCCGACGCTGACATTGTCGCGGGTCTGGACCAGCAGGCCGCCGGCCACCGTTTTCACCAGCAGACCTTCGCCCCGCTTGTCCGGGACCGAGCCGGTTTCCAGCACACGCAGATTTTTCTTGGTCGACAGAGCCTTGCGGGCGTCCTCGGTGATTTCCGGGGCGATCACCACTTCGGCGAACAGCTTGGCGACCGCTGCCGCCGTGTCACCGTCGAGCGGCCGGTTGACGGCGATGATGCCGCCATAGGCACTGACCGGATCGCAGGCCAGCGCTCGGTCATAGGCTTCGCTGAGCGACGGCGCGGACGCGACGCCGCACGGATTGGCGTGCTTGATGATCGCGACGGCCGGACCGTCGAATTCGGCAGCCAGTTCGAAGGCGGCGTCGGTATCGTTGATGTTGTTGTAGCTCAGCGCCTTGCCCTGAAGCTGGCGTGCCTGCGTCACGCCGGGGCGATCGTCGGCGGTGCGATAGAATGCGGCCTGCTGGTGCGGGTTCTCGCCGTAGCGGAGAAGCTCCGCCCGCCGTCCGCCGATCACCAGCCGCTCCGGCAGGGTTTCGTGGTCCTCGGCCGCGAACCAGTGGGCGATGGCCGCGTCATAGGCAGCGGTGCGGGCATAGGCGCGGGCGGCGAGGCGGCGGCGAAGGGCGCCGCCGACGGAGCCGTCGTTGGCCGTCATCTCGGCGGTCACCTCGTCGTAGTCGGCGGGGTCGACGACGACCGTGACCGCCGCATGATTCTTGGCTGCCGAGCGGATCAGCGCCGGGCCGCCGATGTCGATGTTCTCGATGCAGGTGTCGAAGTCGGCGCCCGACGCGACGGTCGCTTCGAACGGATAGAGATTGATGACGACGAGGTCGATGGCGCCGATGCCATGGGTTTCCATCGATTTCCGATCGCCCGCATCGTCGCGCCGCGCCAGGATGCCGCCGTGAATCATCGGGTGCAGGGTCTTCACGCGGCCACCCATCATTTCCGGGAAATCCGTGTACTCGGAGACGTCGGTCACCGGGATGCCGGCCTCGCGGATGGTTCGTGCCGAGCCGCCGGTCGACAGCAGATGGACCCCCCGATCCGCCAGGAAACGGGCGAATTCGACGAGGCCGGTCTTGTCGGAAACCGACAGCAGGGCGCGAGTGATGGAGATGGGTGCGGGCTCGGTCATGGCGAAAGGGTCTTTGCTTCCTATTGGGCGGCGGCAATGGCCGCGGTACTGCGGAATTCGGGGACGAGGCCGGCGATCAGGCGCCGCGCCTCGTCGAGATGGCGGGCCGCGCAGGCGGTCGCCAAGGCGTCGAGACGCCGGGAAAGGAGGTCGAGCTCGGCCGGTCGTGGTTTGGCGAGCCGGATGCCGGCATGGCGTGTGGCGACCATCGGTTCCGACTCGTGGAACAGCTCCTCATGAAGCTTTTCGCCGGGCCGCAGACCCACGAAGTCGATCGGGATGTCGATATTGGGCCGGAGGCCGGCCAGCCGGATCATCTGTGCGGCGAGATCGGCGATACGGATCGGCTCGCCCATATCCAGCACATAGATGCCGCCGAAGGTCGTGTCGGTGTCGAGTGCCTTGGCCGAGGCTTGCAGCACCAGTTCGACCGCCTCGCGCACGGTCATGAAATAGCGGGTGGCCTCCGGGTGCGTTACCGTCAGCGGCCGCCGCGCGCGAAGCTGGCGTTCGAACAACGGCACCACCGAGCCGGTCGACCCCAGCACATTGCCGAACCGCACCGTCAGATAGCGCGTGCCGCCCGATCGCGCCGCTTCCAGGTCGAGCGCCTGACAGTACTGCTCGGCGATCCGCTTGGTGGCGCCCATCACGTTGGTCGGGTTGACGGCCTTGTCGGTCGAGATCATCACCATCGCCAGCGCGCCGTGCTCGCGGGCGGCATCGGCGACGTTGCGCGTGCCGACGGCGTTGGTGACCGCGCCTTCGATCAGGTTGGTCTCGACCATCGGCACATGTTTCAAAGCTGCGGCATGGAAAACGATCTCGGGCCGTGAGTCGCGGAAGGTCGCCGCCAAAGCGGCGCGGTCGCGGATGTCGCCCAGGATGGCGTGGCGCGGACAGTCGGGCGCGGACTCCGCCAGCTCCATGTCGATGCGGTAGAGATTGTGTTCGCCATTATCCAGCAGGGTGATCTCGGCCGGTGCATAGGCGGCGACCTGCCGGGAAAGCTCGCCGCCGATGGTGCCGCCTGCACCGGTGACCAGGACGCGGCGGCCGGTGATCAACGCGCGCATACTGTCGCGGTCGAGCACCGTCTGCGGGCGGCCGAGCAGGTCCTCCACCGCGATGGGCCGAACCTCCATGCCGTCGCCCTCGCCGGACCGGAAATCGGTGAGCCGCGGCAGCCGCGCCATGGTCAGCCCCAATTTCTCGGCCTTGGCCAGCAGGTCCCGCACCGCCGGTCCCGAGAGTTCGTCGTCGGCGAGCAGCAGGCGCTGCGGCCGCTTGCCGCGGCGGTCGAGCTTCTCCACCGCGCGCTCGACGCTGTCCAGGTCCCCCAGAACGCGGACGCCGCGGATATTGCGCCCGATATTGGCGGGGTCGTCATCGATCAGGCCGACCACCCGATAGGCCGCCTTGGCGCGATCCATTTCGCGGATGAACTGCTCCGCCGCGTCGCTCGCTCCGACCAGCAGAGCGGGTACACGGCGGTCGCTTCCCGGCGTGCGGAAGCCGCCGAAATTTCCGTCGCGGATCAGGCGATAGAGCAACCGCGGACCACCGAGCAGCGCCAGAAGAACGAACCAGTTGATGATCGGCGTCGACCGCGGCAGCAGCTCCAGCCGGGTCAGCAGGAACATCGCCGGCATGAACACCAGGATGGCCAGCGTCGCTGCCTTGGTCAAAGCGATGAGGTCGTTGACCGAGGCATAGCGCCAGACGCCGCGATAGAGCCGCATCCACGAGAATACGGCGGCGCTGATCGCGGTGAACAGCAGGGTCCCCTCGATCAGGAAGCCGCTGGTCTGGTTCCAGAAATCGTCGCCGAGCCGCAGGTAGAGGGCGAGCACGAAGGACAGCGCCGCCATGATCACGTCATGGATGGCAGCGACGATCGGGCGGTCCAATCGGAAGCGCTTAACGGGCATCATGTCCTGAACGGGCGGCTGCGCGGCGAAGGTACCACAACAGCCCCAAGACCAGAACCGCTCCGGCGAAGAGAGCGAGAAGCGTCGGAACGGGTAGCCAAGTGTCGGCTGCGGCGATAGCGACAAGGCCCAGTCCGCAGGCGAGGACCGACCGGCTCACTGCCGCGTGGCTCAAGCCTCCCTGGACCGCGCGCTGATAGAAATGCTCGCGATGCGCCCGCCATACCCGCTCGCCCCGGGCGGCCCGGCGAAGCAGGGTGAGCGAGGCATCGGCCAGGTAGTAGGCGGGCAGCAGCAACGCCACCGGCCATGCGCCGGCCGCCGCAGCCGACAGCAGCAGCCAGCCGAGCAGGAAGCCCAACGGCACGCTGCCGACGTCGCCCATGAAGATCCGCGCCGGCTGCCAGTTCCAGACGAGAAACCCGAGCGCGGCCGCCGTCGCTGCCACGGCCAGCAGCGTGTTTCCTTCCGAAACGACGCCCGCCAGGGCGAGCCCGAGACCGATGCAGACGGTCTCGACGCCTGTGATTCCGTCGATTCCATCCATGAAATTGAAGATGTTCAGGAAATACAGCAGAACGCCGGCCGCGAGCAGGCGATCCAGCGCGACCGGCAGCAGGCCCTGAAAGACCAGCCCGTCCCAGGGGGCCAGAAACACGACGGCAAGAACCACCAGCCCCTGGAACAGGAAGCGCGGCAACGGGGGCAGTCCCCGCAGGTCGTCGATCCAGGATACCGCCGCGAGGGCCGCGACCGCGGCCAAGACAAGCCAGGGCAGATCGTCCGCCAACAGGGCCACGGCGACCAGGATTGCGCCGACCACGGCGATGCCACCGCCGCGCGGCGTGGCGACGACGTGGCTGCTGCGCTCGTTGGGGCGGTCCAGGATCTCATGGCGGCGGAGCAGGTGGAGCACCGTTCCGGTCCCCGCCCAGGCGATCAGGCCGGCGGCCGCGAAAGTGACTGCCGCTGCCTCCCAGTCACCGGCGAAGCCGGGATAGGCCGCCGCCATCGGACGCCCCTAGCCGACCGGTACCGGCGCCCGTTCCGAGCGCCGGTCGATCGCCGCGCGCAGGCCGGCTGCGAAGAAGATCGTCAGGGCGATTTCGGCCGGCTGGCGGTATTTGGGCGAGGCCACGGGTCCGTTGACGGCAAGGATGAAGCCGATCCATGCGAGCAGCAGCAGGGCCGCCATCGCGCCGAATCGCCCGCTGCGCAGGGTTGTGAAGAAACCGTAGAGCTGGATCAGACGACAGGCGACGACGCCAACGCTGCCCAGCAGCAAGACCCAGCCATAGAGCGGATTATCGTTGTGGAACAGGAAGGCGATGATCTTCTCGACCTTGCTGTCGCCGTCGAAGGCGTAGAACCCGGTCCGTGGCAGAAGACGGACCGGCGGTGACAGAATGACGGCCGGTGCGAGCAGGTTAATGGCCGCGCCGTAGCTCCAGGCCTTGAGGATCGGGAGCGGTCCCAACTCCGCGAAGGCTTCCATGGCTACCGCGGTCATGGCGCTCGATTGCGCGAACGGATCCAGGCCCTGGTCACCATAGCGTTCTTCGTAACGCTTTCGCATTTGCTCGGCGCCGGCCGCGTGGGGTGTACCGTCGGCGGCCTCCATGGTCAGCGGGACCATCCACAGCAGGAAGACCGTGCCGCTTTGCGCCGTAAGCTGGTACGTGCCGAAGGTCTCCTGATTGCGGACCATCATCGGTGCGACCACCACGATCGCTCCCACCACCACGGCGAGAAGCTGGATGGCGGCGAGGACGGTCAAACGGCGGAGGACGAGTGCGGCGATCGCCAGCAGCACGGGAACCGCCGCGACCCACGGCAACAGCATCGTCCGCGTGAACAGGCCGAGACCGAGGCTCAGCGCCAGGAGGATCGTCCACCGCCAGTTCGGCGCTTCGAGCCAGCGGAGCGCGGAGAGCATCGACAGCGCGCAGAACAGGATGAAGAACGTTTCGGTCAGGACCAGCCCGTCGAGAATGAACAATGTCGGGTTGACCGCGGCGAACAGACCGGCGGGCAGGGCGAGCCGGGGATCGATCACCGCGGCGGTCCTGGCGATCAGGACGCAGGTCAGCGCCCCTACGAAGGCCTGGGTCAGCACCGGGAACAGCGGGTCCGCACCGAACAGCGCCATATGGACGGCGAGGATCAGCGGGTACACCGGCAGGAACTGGAAATGGGGGACGAGCGTCCCTTGCGCGGTGACGTCGACGAAGTCGCCATAGGCCAGAAGGTTGGCGCCGAGCGTCAGATAGTCGCGCGAATCCTCGATGGCCAGTCCGTTGGGGCCCATCGACCCGTAAAGGATGAGGTCGTAGGCCAGCCGGACGGTGAGGGCGGCCAGGAAGGTAAGAAGGAACGGCCGTTGCCGCCATCCGACGGCGATGGGGGCGGTCACGGGATCTTCAGCTTGCGGTACGCGAAGGCGACCATGCGCAGCAGGTACCATCCGTCGCGGAAGCGCGAAATCTGCGGCGCGCCGTAGCGCCGCTCCGCATAGCGGATGGGGATCTCGACGATCTTCAGGTTCGCCTTGGCAGCCCCGAACAGGAGGTCGAAATCGCCGAAGGGATCGAACGACCCGAAATAGTCGCGGCCCTCGGCGATCCGCCGGTAATGCTCCCGACTCAGCGCCTTGGTCCCGCACAGCGTGTCGGTGAACCGCTGGTTCAGCAGCCAGGAGAACACCAGCGAGAAGGTGCGGTTGGCCATCAGGTTGAGGGGGCGCATCGCCCGCTGCTCCATCGGATAGACCAGCCGCGTGCCGTTCACGAACTCGCCTTTGCCGCTCGCCAGCGCGTTGTAGAACTTGGGCAGCGCCTCGGGCGGCATGGTGAGGTCGGCGTCCAGGATCATCAGCACGTCGCCGCGGGCATTGGCGAAGCCGTGGCGGACGGCATCGCCCTTGCCCTTGCCCGGCTGGACGAAGACCTTGATGTCGCGGTCGGGATAGGCGTCGCGGACGCGTTCGATCTCCTCCAGCGTGCCGTCGGCGCTGTGGCCCTCGACGAACAGGATCTCGACGTCGTCGCAGAACTGCGGCGTGCGCTGGACGGCGGCCTCGATATTGCCGCGCTCGTTCCGGCAGGGTACCAACACGGTGGCGGAGCGGTAGGGCCGCGCTTTCTCGATGATCGATCGAGCGACGACGTAGTTGCGGAAGCACAGGCGCCGAATGCCCGGAATCGGCGCCAAGGTCCCGTTGACCAGCGGTCCCAGGCCAAGAAATCTCTTGGGCAGAAGCTGGCGCCACTCGCGCTTGATGATCTCGAAATCGGCGAGCGACAAGAGACCGGCGATGTCGCTGGTCGACAGCCAGTTCAGGGGGAGCTGCCGCTGCTTGGTACCCATCCGCTCGGCAAGCTTCAGCAGCGGTTCCCAGCCGCGCGAATAGTAGGAGATCACGAGGCGTGTCTCCGGACCGCACAGAGGCTGCAGGCCGTAAAGGGTGGCCTCGATGTCTTCCAGGCTGCCGATGGTGTCCGACAGGATGATGACGTCGAACGGCCCTTCCAGGCCGGCGATGACCGCCGGGTCCTCGACGTCCCCGACATGGAACGCGTAGCCCGGATGTTCCCGTCGGGCGATGTCGATCATCGCCTCGCTGAGATCGACCCCGACAGCGTGGGAGGGTTCCAGTTCCGCCAGCAGATCGCCGGTTCCACAGCCGAGATCGAGGACGCGGGACCCTTTGGGGACCAGGAACCGCATGTAGCGGTAATGGTCCTCGTAGTAGTAGCGGTTCCGCCCGATCCACGATTTGCGCTCGGCGGCGACGGAATCGGCCAGGCGTCGCGTCGCTTCCTTGGTCGGGGACAAAGGAAGCGGTGCGGATTGTGCGGGCGTCCGTTCGATCACCGTGGCGGCCCCAGCCTTCGACGATGCCATCGGGTCAGACCGAATAGCGGGCGTCCGGTCGGACGACGCCCGCCTTAAGCCGGTCGCGCCACCAGGCGATCGTATGGTCGAGGCCAGCGCGGAAATCGGTCTGCGGCCGCCATCCGCTGGCGGCGATGAAGCGCGTCGCGTCGGCAAGCAGCATGCGGACCTCCGAATTCTCCGGCCGGAAGCGCGCCGCTTCGGTCTCGATCGCCTTCGCGGTGCCGGCGAGCGACTGCACGGTGTCGATCATCTCGCCGATGGTCACCGCGATCCCGCTTCCGCAGTTGTAGGGCTCGCCGAAGTCGAGGCCGTCGGCGCCGCCGGCGGCGAGGAAAGCGGCGGCGGTATCGCCAACGAAGGTGAAATCGCGTTTAGGCGTGGTGTCGCCGACCCGGACGGTCTGGCAGGCGGGATCCAGAACCTGACGGATCACGCTGGCGATCACCGCCCGTTCGCTCTGGCGGGGCCCGTAGGTATTGAACGGCCGCAGCACCACGACCGGCAGATCGAAGGAGCGCGCATAGGCCATCGCCATCATGTCGCCGCCGATCTTGCTGGCGGCGTAAGGCGACTGCGCCTGCAGCGGGTGGTCCTCGGCTATCGGCACCGTCTGCGCGGTCCCGTAGACCTCGCTGGTCGAGGTGTGGACGATGCGCTCCAGACCGTGCATCCGGGCCGCCTCGAACAGGTTGAGGGTCCCGGTGACGTTGACGTCCACATAGGACTGCGCCGCCGCGTAGGAGTACGGGATGGCGATCAGTGCGGCGAGGTGAAACGCCATGTCGTGGCCGGCGGCGAGGCGCCCGACGAAGCCGGCATCCCGCATGTCGCCGCGCTCGATGCGGATCGCGGACCGGGTTTCGGCCGGCAGGCTGTCGAGCCAGCCGCTGCGGTCGAAGGCGTCGTAAAGTGCGAGCGCGGTAACCGAAGCGCCGGCGGCCGCGAGCTGCTCGACGACGTGCGAACCGATGAAGCCGTCGGCCCCTGTGACGAGGACCTTCTTGCCGTCATAGGCCATCAGGCGGTTCGACCTCCGTTCGCATGATCGGGGATGACGGCTTGGAAGCGATGGCTATTCTCGGGTCCGATGCCACGGTCCAGCGCGCGTTCGAAGCGGCACGGCCGGCCGGCGATTCCCGGCGCCACCCGCGATGATGAGGAGCGTTTCGACATTGATGCCGGTTTTTACTTTGGGTGGTCGGGCATCACAATGCTTTCGCGACCGGGTGTGATCGGCGGCGATGCGGGACGTTCTCGAAACCCTGTTCGCGATGCCGATTCCGGTCCTGCTGCTGATGCTGGCGGCACTGCTCGTCTGGCGATGGGGTCGTCTGCGGAACGCCCTGTTCGTTTTGGCGACGGCCGTGCTGACTGCGCTCAGCCTGCCCATGGTGGCGGAGGCTCTGTCCCGCCCGTTGGCGGCCGGCGCGATGCGCGGTGCCGAGCCGATGGGTCGTTACGCGGTAGTCGTTCCGACCGCAGGAATTTTCGTCGACGGGGCGGGCGTCTGGTGGCCGTCTGCGGAAACGATCCGTCGCACCGCGGTCGGGATGACGGAGCACCGGTCCTCAGGCGCGGCGCTGGTCGTCGCCGGTGGCGCGCCGCTCGGGGACCAGCCGCCGGAGGCGACCGTGGTGGCGCGGGTCATGGATCTGGATGGACCCGGAATCAGGCTGGAGACGGCGGCCCGGAATACGCGCGAGACAGCGGCGGCCTTGGCCGGGATGCTGGGCGGCAAAGAGGGGCCACAGGTGGTCCTGGTGACCTCGCCGGTTCATTTCGCGCGAATGGCGGCGAGCCTCCGGCATCACGGGATCGAAGTGCTGCGGAGCCCGCCGTCGCTGGTCGAGGATAGCCCCGCCCGGGGCTGGATGGAATTGCTGCCGAGCGCGGTCGGGCTGGCGCAGAGCCGCGCCGCCCTGCATGAATACGCGGCGATCCTCACCTATCTCATACGCGGCGATATCGCCCTCGGAGACCTTTAGTGGCGGAACCGTCATGAAGCGTTGGTACGTGGTTCACACGCTGCCGCAGTCGGAAGGGCGGGCGGTCACCAATCTGAAGCGTCAGGGCTTCGAAACCTGGCTGCCGGAGTATCGCCGCCGCCGCCGTCATGCCGGGCGCAGCGAGATCGTCGCCCGGCCGGTCTTCCCGCGTTATCTGTTCGTGCATCTGGATCTCGCGGCGGAGCAATGGCGCCGGATCCTGTCGACCTACGGGGTGCGGTCTCTGGTCGGCAACAGCGACGGGCCGACGCCGATCGATGACGCGGTCGTCAAAGGACTGAGGGGCGGATGCGATGCCGACGGCTATGTCATCCTGTCGGCCGAAAGCTTTCAAAGCGGCGATCCGGTACGGATCGTCGCCGGCCCGCTCGCCGACCTGGAAGGAATCTTCCAGGCCCGTGACGACGATGAACGGGTCGTTGTGCTGCTGGGGCTTCTCGGCCGCTCGATCAGCGTGACGGTGCCGTCCACCGATATCGAGCGGCCGTGAACCTGGTGCTCAGTCCTTGACGCCGAACGCGACGAACCAGGGGTTCTCGTGGCCCGGCTTGCCGTAGACCAGCTCGTCGCCGTCCAGAGTTTCGACGCGGCCGCCCGCTGCGGACAGGACAGCGTGGCCGGCGGCCGTGTCCCATTCCATGGTCCGGCCCATGCGCGGGTAGATGTCGGCCTCGCCCGCCGCGACGACGCAGAACTTGAGCGAGCTGCCGGCCGACCGTTCGTCCTTCACCTTCACCGTGGCGAGGTATTCATCGGTCGCCTTGTCGCGGTGCGAACGGCTGACCAGCACGACGGCGCCGTCCTCGGCCTGCCGCCGCGCGGTGATCTTCATCGCCGGCTCGGTGTCGGTGGCGAGGAACGCCCCGATTCCCGCCGCCCCCGAATAAAGCTCGCCGATCGCCGGGGCCAGAACCACGCCCATCGTCGGTTTGCCCCCTTCGATCAGGGCGATGTTGACGGTGAACTCGCCGTTCCGGCTGATGAACTCCTTGGTGCCGTCCAGCGGGTCCACCAGCCAGAAGGCGCCGCCGGCGGTCGCCGGGATATCGCCGCGGGCGACGCTCTCCTCGGCGACGACCGGGATGTCCGGCGTCAGGCTCTGCAGGGCGTCGACGATCAGGTCGTTGGCGGCCTCGTCGGCCGCCGTGACCGGGGAGTCATCGGCCTTGCGCTGAACTTCCACCTTGCCGTCGTAATGGCGGAGGATTTCGGCCCCTGCCCGCTGCGCGATTTCGCACAGCGCATGCAGGAGCTTCTGCCTGTCCTCGGCCATCAGTTGGCGAGCTTCTGGTCGACGTAGCCCAGGATCTGGGCGACGCTTTCCTCGACCGTCTGCTTGTCGGTGCTCACGGTCAGCTCCGGCGCGTCCGGTGCTTCGTACGGCGCGGAGATGCCGGTGAAGTCGCGGATGTCGCCGGTGCGGGCGCGCTTGTAGAGACCCTTGGGATCGCGCTGCTCGCAAACTGCCAGCGACGCGTCGATATGGATCTCGTGGAAGGCCCCCTCGCCGACCACCCGCATGGCCGCCTCGCGGGCACGGTCGCGGTCCGACCGGTAGGGCGAGATGAACGCGGTGACGACGATGAATCCGGCATCGGCAAACAAGGCCGCCGCCTCGCCGACACGGCGGATGTTCTCCGCGCGCTCTTCCGGCGAGAAGCCGAGATTGGCGTTCAGCCCGGCGCGGACATTGTCGCCGTCCAGCACGTAGACGTGGTAGCCGCGGCGGAACAGCTCACGCTCGACCGCCAGGGCCACGGTGGACTTGCCGGCGCCGGACAGGCCGGTGAACCACAGCACGCCGCCGCGGTGGCCGTTGCGGCTCCAGCGGACCTCGGCGTTGATGCCCTTCTCGACCTGGGTGATGTTGGTCGCCAGCGAGGTGATGAGCTGCCGCTGGTCGGGGTAGCCCTCCATGCTGATGATGCCGCCGCCGACGATCCGGTAGTTGTCGGTGATGACGAAACGGCCCATCCGCGGGTTGGTGGCGTGCTCGTCGAGGGCCAGCATCGTGCGGCCGCGCAGCACCACCTCGGCCACCGCGTTCTGCTCGACACGGTCGCCCGCGACGGAGCTCAGGTCGTGGGAGTCGATGACCTTCTCGACCGACTGCAGCCGCACGTCGGTGCTGGTGGTGTTGAGCTTGATCTTATAGGCCCGGCCCGGGACCATCGGCTGCTCGTCCAGCCAGAAGATACGGGCGCGGAACACGTTGGTCTCGACCGGCAGGCTGTCGGTGTGGCTCACCACCTCGCCGCGCTCGACGAACAGCTGGTCGTCGAGGGTGAAGCCGACCGACTGACCGGCGCGCACCTCGATCGGCTGGTCGGCCGACCAGGCTTCGATGGTCTTGACCTTGGCGGTGCGGTTCGACGGCGAGAACATCACCGTGTCGCCGACCCGGAGGATGCCGCTCTCGACGCGGCCGGCGAAGATGCGCCGGTCGTCGAAGCGGTAGACGTCCTGGATCGGCATGCGCAGCGGCAGGTCGGCCGCCGACGGCATGGGATGGAAGTCGTCCAGCGCCTCGATCACGGTCGGGCCGTCATACCAGGGCATATTGGCCGAACGCTCGGCGATGTTGTCGCCTTCGCGGGCCGACACCGGGACCATAGCCGACGGAACGACGCCCATGCCGCTGAGATAGCTGGCGCAGTCCCGCTCGACTTCGACGAAGCGCTCACGCGAATAGCCGACCCGGTCCATCTTGTTGACCACCACCGCGACCTGGGAAATGCCCAGCAGGTGGAGCAGATAGCCGTGGCGGCGCGACTGCTCGCGCATGCCTTCTTCGGCGTCGATGATCAGCAGCGCCGCTTCCGCGCTCGCCGCGCCGGTCACCATGTTCTTCAAGAACTGCTTGTGGCCGGGGGCGTCGATGATAACCGTCTCGCGCTTGGGCGTCCGGAACCAGACCTGGGTGGTGTCGATGGTGATCCCCTGGTCGCGCTCCGCCTGCAGCGCGTCGGTGAGGAACGCCCATTCGAACGGCATGCCGCGGCGGCGGCACATATCCTGGATCGCTTCGAAGCGCCCTTCCGGCAGCGAGCCGGTGTCGTAGAACAGGCGGCCGACGAGGGTCGATTTGCCATGGTCGACATGGCCGACGATGACGATGCGCAGGGCTTCACGGGGTGTGGTCATGGTTTGCCCTCCGCTCACATGTAACCGTCGGCGCGAAGGCGCTCGAACGCGTCCTCCGCTTCATGATCCATGGCCCGCCCGGCGCGCTCCGGCGCCTTGGTGGCCTCCAGCTCGGCGATGATTTCTTCGATGGTCTCCGCGTTGCTGTCGATCGGGAAGGTGATGTCCTTGTCGCCGAGCGAGCGATAGCGCTTGCCGTTCTTGGCGAAATAGAGATCGACCATCGGGATCTTCTCACGCTGCACGTAACGCCAGATGTCGATCTCGGTCCAGTGCAGGAGCGGGTGGATGCGGATATGCGTCCCCGGGGGGAATTCGGTGTTGTACTGGTCCCAGAACTCCGGCGGCTGGTTGCGGACGTCCCACTGCGCATTCTCGGCGCGCGGGCTGAACACGCGTTCCTTGGCGCGGGTCGCCTGCTCGTCGCGGCGGATGCCGGCAATGATGCCGGTGAACTTGTGCTGCTCGATGATCTTCTTCAGACCGGCCGTCTTGCGGGCGGCCGAGCGCGCTGCGGGCGGCAGGCTCTGGTCCATGGATTCGACCGGCGGGCAGTCGCCGAGAACGAGGTCGAGCCCCCATTCCTTCGCGTACCTGTCCCGGAACTCGTACATCTCCGGCATCTTCTTGCCGGTGTCGACGTGGACGACCGGGAACGGCACGTGCCCGAAGAACGCCTTCTTCGCCAGCCACAGCATGACGTTCGAATCCTTACCGATCGACCACAGCATGCCGATCTTGTCGATGCGATTGAAGGCTTCGCGGAAGATATAGACGCTCTGGCTCTCGAGGGCGTCGAGATGTGTCAGCATGATGGAATTCACCGGTTTAGAGGCGCGATGGGAGGTGCTTTCTAGGGCAACTTGGTGAACAAAGCGTTGCTGGCAGCCCCTTTCGTTGTTTAGGCGATCCTTATTGGCGGCGCAACAGGGCCCAGCGGGAATTGTGGGGATGATGTTCATTTCGTGAACATCGATCTTGACCGCGTTCATGGAATGAACATGATGGTGACCGGACGTTCCCGGACCGGCTGGCGGCTTGTCACCCGGACCGGCGGTAGCATGGCCGAAGGCCGGCACAGACGCACTCCGACGATATCTCCGTGGACCGCGAAGAAACCATCATCCGCGACCTGCTCGAACACATCGACCGTGGCGAGGAGGTCAATCAGCGCAAGTTGGCGAGCGATCTCGGCATCGCGCTCGGCATGACCAACACCTATGTGAAACGCTGTGTTCGCAAGGGGTTGATCAAGGTTTCCGAGGTGCCGGCGCGGCGCTATCGCTACTACCTGACGCCCAAGGGATTCGCCGAGAAGAGCCGCCTGACCGCTGAATATTTCAGCGAGTCCCTGCGTTTCTTCCGTCGCGCGCGACAGAGCTTCGATCGTCTGATGGACGAGCTGGAGGCGGCGGAGATTCGGCGTATCGCAATCTGTGGCGCCGAGGACCTAGCCGAGATCGCCGTGCTGTGCAGCTTGAACAGGCCGATCACCGTCGCGGGTGTGGTCCGCACCGACAAAGGGACCGGCCGTATCTGCGGTGTGGAAGCGGTCGATGGCGATGCCGTTGCCGATGTCGAGCGCTGGGTGATCGCAGTGAGTCATGGCGCGGCGGACGCATATGCGGAGGCCTGTGCGGCCGTCGGCGAGGATCGCGTAGTCGTACCCGACATCCTGCACGGCTTCATCGCCAGGGGCCGGGGCTGACCGCCATGCGGGTGCCGCTCACCGTTCCTGACCTCCGCGGCAACGAGGCCGCATATCTGGCACAGTGTGTGGCCGACAACTGGATTTCCTCGGCCGGCCCGTTCGTGAACCGGCTGGAAGAGATCATCGCGGCGGAGGCGGGTTGCCGTTACGGCGTCGCGACCGTCAACGGCACCACGGCGCTGGAGCTCGTTCTCGTTTCGGCGGGGATCGGGGCCGGCAGCAAGGTCGTGCTGCCCGACTGGACGTTTGCCGCGACGGTCAACGCCGTCATCCATGCCGGGGCGACGCCCGTCTTCGTCGACGTCACGGCGGAAAGCTGGACGCTCGATCCGACCCTGGTTGCAGAGGCCGTTCGGCGGGAAGGGGCGTCCGCCGTCGTCGCCGTTCATGCCAGCGGTCACCCGCCGGACATGGACATTCTTGCACAAATCTGCAGCGATGCCGGCGTGCCGCTCTATGAGGATGCCGCGGGTGCGATCGGGTCACGCTACCGTGGCCGCCCGGCGGGCGGGCTCGGCGACGCTGCGATCTTCAGCTTCAACGGCAACAAGCTGGTTACCGCCGGTGGCGGTGGCGCGATCGTCACCGATAACGAGACGTTGGCCCGAAAGGCGCACCACCTCAGCGCCCAGGCGCGGGCGAGTGCCGACTATCGGGTCGATGCCGCGGGCTACAACTACCGAATGACCAATTTGAATGCCGCCGTCGCGCTGGCGCAACTCGAGCGGCTGGACGAGATGCTGGCCGCGAAGCGGGCGATCGCCGCGCGCTACGACTCCGTGGTCGGGGAACGCGACGATCTTTCAGCAATGCCGCGCTGCGCCTGGGCCGACAGCAATTGCTGGCTCTACAATCTGCTCTGTGCCTCGGAAGACGACGCGCGGTCCCTGGTGGCGCATATGGCGTCCCGTGACGTCGAGGCGCGGGTCTTCTGGCGGACGCTCGCCGACCAGCCGCCCTACGTCGCCTATCCGCGTCTCCGCCGCGGCGTCGCATCGCGCCTGTCGGGATCGGTGGTGACGCTTCCCTGCAGCAGCCGCCTCACCGCGGCAGAGCAGGATCAGGTGATCGCCGCGCTTTCGGGCTGGGCGGGTCAACCGCTCGCGGCGGCGGCATGACCCTGGTCCTGGTCGGCGCCGGCGGACATGCCAAGACGATCGTCGAAATGATGACGGCGAACGGGACGCCGTTTACCGCTTACGCCGACCCGCAGCCGGCCGACTGGCTGGACCTGCCGCAGGTTGCGGAGGATGCGATTCCGGAAGGCGCGGCCTTCGTCGTCGGGATCGGCGGTGTGACGCCCGCTGCCCTTCGCGGGCGGTTGGGCGTGCTCGACGCACTTTGCGCGCGGGGATTGGCGGCACGCGACGCGATTCACCCCAGCGCGATCGTCAGTGCGAGCGCCGCGCTCGCTGCAGGGGCGGTCGTTCTGGCGGGGGCAGTGATTCAGCCGGGTGCGGTCATCGGACGCGGCGCCATCGTCAACACCGGCGCTATCGTCGAGCATGATAGCGTGGTGGGCGAGGGCGCGCATATCGCCCCGGGCGCGATCGTTCTCGGCGGGTGCCGCATCGGGGCCTGTGCGCTGATCGGCGCCGGGGCGGTGGTGCTACCGGGCGGCAAGGTTGCGCCCGATGCCCTGGTTCCTGCCTTGAGCCGGGCGGCGGCATGAGCTGGCACGGCCCCATCGTCATCGCCGAAGCCGGGGTCAACCATAACGGCTCGGTCGAACGTGCCTGCGCCATGGTCCGTGCCGCCGCCGATTGCGGCGTGGACCTCGTCAAGTTCCAGGCTTTTGAGGCCAACGAACTGGCGAGCGCCGATTGTGCCGCTGCGGCCTATCAGCTGGCCAATGCCGGCGCGCGCGATCAGCGCAGCATGCTGAAGGCGCTGGAACTGACCCTGGACGACTTCGCGCAGATCGCCGCGGCTTGTCGCTCGGCCGACATCGGCTTCCTATGCACCCCCTTCTCGGCCGGCATGACCGAGGCGCTGGTGGCGCTGGGGATGGAATACATCAAGGTCGCCTCGGGCGAGCTCACTAACCATCCGGCGCTGGCTTCCTTCGCGCGGTTCGGCCTGCCGGTCTTCCTGTCGACCGGCATGGCGACGCTCGATGAAGTCCGGGCCGCGGTGGCGGTGCTGGAAGAGAACGGCGCCGGGCCGGTGACCGTCCTTCACTGCACCTCGCTCTATCCCTGTCCGATCGAACGGGTGAACCTTAGGGCGATGGTGACGATGGGCGAAGCCCTTGGGCGCCCGGTCGGCTATTCCGACCATACCCTCGACGATCATGTCTCCGTCGCCGCAACGGCGCTCGGTGCGACGGTGATCGAGAAGCATTTCACCCTCGACCGGAACCTGCCCGGGCCCGACCACGCGGCTTCGCTGGAGCCGGAAGCCCTGGCTCGCCTCGTTCGCCGGGTGCGGGACACCGCCATGGCGCTCGGCGATGGCGTGAAGGCCCCGGTGCCCGAGGAGGTCGAGACGGCCCGGCTTGTCCGGCGGAGCTGGCATGCCGCGCGAGACCTTCGCGCAGGGTCGACTATCGCTGCCGTGGACGTGGTTCTGAAGCGACCGGCCACCGGTCTTCCGCCCTCGCAGTCGCCGGTCGGCCGCCGCCTCGATGCAGGCGTGGCCGTGGATGCGCCGCTCCGCGAAGAGGACTTCGTGCCGGCATGACGACGCGGATCGTCAGCGTGTCGAGCAGCCGGGCGGATGTCGGCATTCTGTCGCCGGTGTGGCGGGCTCTTGCCGAAATGCCGGGAATCGACCTCCACCTCCTGCTGACCGGAATGCATCGGAAAAGCGGAGCGCCGGACGTCGCAGTTCCGTCCGGCGTAACGGTCCATGACGGCGGGGCCGATCTGGCCGGGCGCGATGGTGCGGAAGCCAGCTTCGCCATGGCGGCAATCGCCCATGACGCCGCGGCGCTCTACGCGACGTCTCGGCCCGACGTGGTGATGGTCGTGGGCGATCGCCTGGACATGCTGCCGGCAGCGACGGCGACCCTCGCCTTCAACATTCCGATGCTCCACCTCCATGGCGGCGAGCTGACATATGGCGCGGTCGATGAGCGCATCCGCCATGCGCTCACCAAGCTTTCCCACGTCCATGCCGTCTCGACGGTGGTGGCGGCCGGGCGGGTGGTCCAGATGGGTGAAGAGCCTTGGCGGGTCCATGTCGTCGGCGCGCCGGGGCTCGACAGCCTGCGGATGGCCAACCGCCTTGCGCGGGATGCGTTCGCGGCAGAGGTCGGCTTCGACGACGTCACCGGCCTTCGCCTCGTGACCGTCCATCCCGAAATCAATGCCGCAGACCCGCTTGCACCGCTCACGGCGACCTTGGCGGCGCTTGATCGCGAACCGGCGCCGACGCTCTTCACCGCGCCCAATTCAGACCCCGGCGGCAGCGAAGCGCGACAGCGGATCGAGGCTTTCGTCGCGGAGCGTCCGTGGGCAGTC
>MDTD01111547.1_pt1 | contig 113171 bp, 85 predicted proteins | sample 811221 | NCBI WGS metagenome assembly MDTD01 (sample SAMN05326646, study PRJNA326480) | marine metagenome | isolation source: seawater | place: Pacific Ocean: South West | collected 2011 | reverse complement strand
CAAACCTCAAATGGACAAAAATTGTAAAACCTAAAGGTTTCGCCTGAAGGCGAGGGTTTTAAACCCATCGCAAGGACAATAAAAATAGGCATAACTAGAAGAATCTTGTGATAAGCCATAGTGTTTCTCCGGAAAATGGGAATAGAACAAGCATGCTGTGGACACTCACAGCATGGACAAGAACATTTCAAAAATGAACACAAACAAAAGTTGAATGACATTTTGATTTTAATTCCCAACACTGTTTAAACCACCTAAAAGTGCTGCCAGACCATTATTTGTTGACAAATACCCTCGCAATAACCTTGTTGGACCATCTTCTAAAGACACAACACCTATCTCATGCTACAATGATGCTTTTGTGTCCCTGCCCCGGAATTGGGGCGGCCATTAATGACACTCTGTTCGCAATTTTGGAAACATGATGACGATGACACCGCCCAGCACGCAACTCAACGACGCTTTGGCTAAATTGGACCTGACCTCCGAAAACGCTGCCATCATCGGCCTGCAATATGGAGACGAAGGCAAAGGCCAGATCGTCGATATCTTTGGCTCCCGTTATGACATTGTCGCCCGCTACAACGGCGGTGCCAATGCTGGGCATACCGTCATCATCGGTGACCAGAAATTTGCCCTGCATCTGATCCCATCGGGCATCATGTGCATGAACGCCATCAACGTCATCGGCAACGGCGTCGTCATTGACCCGGCCCAGATCCTCAAGGAAATCGACGGGCTTAACGAACGCGGCGTCACCACCGACCACCTGCGTATCTCCGACCGGGCACACATCGTCATGCCTTGGCACAAAGTCCAAGACGGACTCTATGACAATGCCATGGCCACCTCCAAAGGGTCCAAAGCCATCGGCACAACCGGTCGAGGGATCGGCCCCTGCTATGCAGACAAAGCGCTTCGCTCGACGGCAATCCGTATGGGCGAACTGCTCAAGCTCGACAAGCTCAAAGCCAAGGTCGGCTACATCTGCGAAGTGAAGAACACCATCTTCAAAGCACTTGCTGAGCATTGCAATGTGCCGTTTGAACCCTTAAAAGCAGACGAAATTTACAAAGACCTCTGCCAGCAAGGTAACCGCCTTGCCCCGATGATCACCGACACCAATGAACTGCTGCACAGCGGTCTGGCCGACGGCAAGAAAATACTCTGCGAAGGTGCCAACGCCGTCATGCTTGACATGGATCATGGCACGTATCCTTACGTGACTTCCAGCAACTGTTCATCACTGGGCATCTACCCCGGTACCTCACTGCCTGGTGGCACGATCAAAAACATCGTCGGCATCGTCAAGCTCTACACCTCTCGCGTCGGCGAAGGCCCCTTCCCCACCGAACTCTTCGGTGACGAAGCGGACAAGATTCGCGTGGCAGGTAACGAGTTCGGCACCACCACCGGTCGCCCCCGTCGCACGGGTTGGCTGGACTGTGTCTCGGTCCGTTATGCAGCCCGACTCAGCGGCGCAACCGCCATCGCCTGTACCGGACTGGCAGTTCTGGCGGGGCTTGAAAAACTTAAAATTTGTGTTGGTTACGAACTCAACGGCAAGAAGTACAACACCCTGCCAGCAGACGCTGATGATCTGGCAATCGTCAAGCCGATCTATGAAGAGCTTGATGGATTTGCTCAGCCTTTGGGGGATTGCCGAAACTATTCGCAACTGCCTTCTGAAGCGATGAAGTACGTGGACTGCGTTGAACAACACATCGGCGTAAAAATTCCGATGGTCTGCGTCGGCCGCCGTCGCGATCAGATTTTGTTCCGCTAAGTTTGGTATTACAAAAAATGTTTTGTCGTAACCACAGAGGCACAGAGACACAGAGAAAATAAAATCAGAGAAGAAAATGCCTGCTTTTTTTTGGGCTCTGTGACTCTGCGTCTCTGTGGTTAAAAAAATGTCTTGACGAATCAACGGCATCGTGTGAATTACACCTTGCCTTTTGCAGGATGCATGAATGATCGAGTCACAACTCGACAATCCGAAGACTACGCCGCCAACGATGTCGGTCGACACCCCGGAAGTCACCTCAACGGTCGCCCCGGATGCGGCGGCATTGTCAGCCGTGGGTGTCTCCCAATCAGCTTTGCCACGTCACATCGCCATCATCATGGACGGCAACGGTCGCTGGGCACAGCAGCAAGGCAAGCCCCGCCTCTTTGGTCATCAAAACGGTGCTCTGGCCGTCCGAGCCGTGGTCACCGAGTGCGCCAAGCTCGGATTGGATGCGTTGACGCTGTATAGCTTTTCCGTGGATAACTGGAAACGCCCCGCCGAAGAGATTGAATGTCTCATGGCGTTGTACGTCGAATACCTTCAGGCTGAACGTGACACGATGATGGAAAACAATGTCCGTTTCGTGCAGGTTGGAAGACGTGAAGGTCTGCCCGATGCGGTACTTGAACAATTGGACATCACCACGCAGATGACCGCCAGGAACACCGGCCTGACATTGGCTTTGGCGATCAACTACGGCTCACGGACAGAAATAACCGATGCGGTTCGCACATTGGCAACCAAGGCAGCTGCGGGTGAAATCGATCCTGCCCAGATCACCGAACAAATGGTCAGTAACAATCTCTACACCGCAGGCTTGCCTGATCCTGATCTTCTGATTCGGACTGCCGGTGAAATGCGATTGAGCAATTACCTGCTTTGGCAGATCAGTTACGCCGAGATTTATGTCGCCGATGTCTGCTGGCCAAGCTTCACCGTAGACTGTTTACGGGATGCCATTCGTGAGTACGCACGACGTCACCGCAAATTCGGCGCGATCCCGTCAGACGAATGCCCCGAGCAGTCAGACTGAACACAAATCAGTTTTAACAGTTCAACAGGTGGCAGAAGCCAAGATAATCGTCTACAATTCTCCGATTATGTTCTATCCTGCTTTTGATCGACACTAAAAATTGATCCTTGGCAAGGGCTAGAGTCCGGGGCGAGCTGCTGGTGAAGGGTATTTGCAGCGACGCATTATTAAAATCCGTCAGGACGGCTCGTTCGAGTCTGTCCACCACCTTTCACACATTGAATAATACGGGCTTGCAATTGTGCAAAGTCAGGCCGGCCACTGGTCAACCATCGGGTACATAGCAACTGTGTACCCCCTGTTTCAGGAAAAGGGTCGTTATGAAATATTTGTTCATGATCATGTTTGCGCTACTTGGAGTGGCATCCATTTTTATCTGGAAAACACTTCCAACATCACAATTTGAAGGTACAACAATTTATTGGGTAACCGATCCCAACCCCGCTCGTATCGAGCAGATTGCCATCTTCCAGCGTTGGTTGAAGAAAGACCCCAATCGCCCGCAGGACATCCGAGTCCTCGTCGATGCAGCCAACTCCCGCAAGGAAAAGAAAGTCATCCAAGGCGTTTCAGGCGTCGGTGGTGACACGATGGACATGGGCGGCGGGACCGACATGCGTTATTTCAACGCGATCGGCCTGATTGATCCGGTCACCGAAACGGCCAAGAAACTCGGATACGACGTGAGCACCACATGGGAACCGATTCGCCCCCTTATTGAACAGGATGGCGAGCAATACCTTTATCCCTGTAATGTGGCTGCCCGGATTCTCTGGGTCGATTACAACCAGTTTGATGAATTGGAAGTTGAACGCCCTCCCCATCGTTGGGACTGGGATACCTTCGAACGCATTGGTCGTGAGTTTGTGCAAAAAGCCAATGTGGGTACAACCCATCAAGAACGTTTCATGCTCGACTCCATCGACACTGAAACGATGTACCGCTCCTTGGGGTTGGCATGTTTCAACGAAACACTGACACTCTGTCAGCTTGAAGACCCACGCTATGTCCAAGCATTGAAGAAAAAGTATCAGTGGATGTATGAAGATCGCATCATCCCCACAGCTGCGGATCAAAGTGCATTTGACGTGGAAGCGGGTTACGGCGGACCACAGATTTTCCTCTTTGGTCAAGGCAACTATGCCATGTTCGGCATGGGACGTTACTCACTGATTCGTCTGCGTCAGATTCAACAGGATCGCGTTGACGATGGGAAACCCCTGATGAAACTCGACGTCATCGAGTATCCCCATGGCGGCTTCCCGGTGACCCGTTGTAACACGCGTGCTCTTGGGATTTACAAGGGTGGTAAGCACAAAGAAAAAGCCAAAGTCTTCCAGTCCTATCTGGCGTCGGAAGATTACAACATGCAGATCGTCCGCGATGCCGACGCGCTGCCACCCAACCCCAAGTACACCAAGACGGTCGCTTGGGATAAGCCTTTACCACTGCTTCCTTCGGATACTGAACTGATCTTCCCGTACGATAATGATGAAAAGCATCTGCTTGCGGACTTCCGAATTAACTTCTACGAAAAACTCGACAAGGTCGACCGCGAATCGAATTGGTCGATTCAGGATCTGCCTCGTCCGCCCAAGCCTGCGAAGCTGTCTGACACTGAATATCAAGAAGCGTTGGCCAAGTTCGACAAGCTTTATAACGATTCAATGCCGGTGTATACCTCCGAATGGGGCATGCACAAGCGTTTCACCGACATCATGCAGAACACTGCGTTGCCTGCGGACATCACGCCTTATTGTGTACCCGAAACCGTCTCGATGGAAATTCGCAACGCCGAGGATGTATACATCAACAATATGTCAACTGCTGAAGCTGCTGCCAAGCGTGCTGCCGATCGTGTTAATGGTGAAATCCAACGCACCTTGATTGAGAATCCGGAACTCAAAGCTCAGTACGACAAGGCGATGAAAGATCAGAAGAAGATTGAGGAATTCAAGAAAAACGGTCAGAAGATTCCAGCAAGCCTGATTCAGAACCCATTCTACCTGAGGTACTACCGTGTCAAAGGTATGCTTAAGGAAGAGGAATAATTGAACATGAGTACGAAAAAGAACAGAACCTTCCGTGAAGTTGCAACGGGATTGGGGTTTTTGACTCCCAACATCCTGGGCTTTCTGACTTTCACGACGATCCCCCTGGTGTTCTCCATGATTATGGCGTTCTCCAACTGGGACCTGAAACTTCACAATATGTTTAAGCCTGAGGCTTCACCGCATTTCGTGGGGTTTGACAACTTTCAGCGTCTGTTGAGTAACTCGGACTTTTACAAGTATCTGGGCAACACGTTGTTCCTGATGATGAATATCCCATTCACCATCGGTGGCTCGCTTTGTTGTGCGTTGCTTCTTAGTAAAGATCTCCGCGGCGGCTCCAAGAAGTCCGCGATGATGATCATTGCCTCTGCGACACTGGTAGCTTCTTGCATCATGCTCACGCTCATTGGCATGGGTGCATCGGCCATGACGTTACTGGTCTGCGGCTTGGGTTGCACCTTCCTCGTCGGCGGTGCCTTGGGTGGCAGCACGGTTTACCGAACCTTGTTTTACCTGCCTCACTTCACAGCTGGTGTGGCAACGTACCTGTTGTGGAAGAAGCTTTACAACCCACGCAGTGGCCCGATCAACCAAACACTCAACCCGATTCTCGAACAGGTTGGCGGCGTGATTAACAGCGTCCCCTCGGGCTTGATTCAAGCTGGACTTTGGCTTGCCATTATTCTCATCGGTGCGATCCTGTTCATGGGACTTAAGCGGCTCAACACCCTCTGGCGTGACGGCGACTTGGGTTCAGGAGCCATCGTTCTACCGATGTTCTTCCTGATGCTCCCATCCGTGCTGGCGTGCCAGTGGTTCCCGATTCAAGCTGCACGCTACAGCATTGCAATCGTCGGTGGTGCCTTGCTCGCGGTGACCTTGTTTATGATCATCAGTTCCAAACAGGAATTCGATTGCAAACCAAGCAATGGTTTTGGCAATGCTCTGATGCTTTGCCTGTTCTTGATGGTGATTCAGTTCGTGGTCATCGGCCTGGGAATCGTGGCCTACAAATTGCCAGCCATGGCAGCATTCACCGTCACCAATGGTGTTTCAAGTGGTGGCTTGATTGCTCCCAACTGGCTCACCGAATACCACTGGGCCAAGCCTGCCATTATGGTCATGGGCTTCTGGGGCGCGATTGGTTCAAACAACATGCTGCTGTATCTCGCAGCGTTGACCAATGTCCCTGGCGAACTCTATGAAGCTGCCGACATTGATGGGGCTTCATCCTTCCAGAAATTCTGGAACGTCACTTGGCCTCAGCTTGCTCCGACCACGTTCTTCATCGTCGTGATGGCAATGATCGGCGGTCTGCAAGGTGGTTTTGAAATGGCCCGAACAATGACCAACGGTGGTCCAGCCGGTGCCACGACCACATTGTCATTTAGTATTTACACCGAGGGCTTTGTCACCGGCCGATTGGGCTACAGCTCATCGTTTGCCTGGGTACTCTTTGCCATGGTCTTTTCCATCACAATGTTCAACTGGAAGTTTGGTAGCCGCTATGTCAATGACTAATGCCACCGATGTCACAAGTAATCGTCTGGTGCCCAAGAAATTCTTCGGCACCTGGTTCCTGCATATCCTTCTGGCGTGCATGAGTCTGGGATTGGCACTGCCATTTGCATGGATGGTGCTCACCAGCTTCAAGCCCCTGACGGAAGTCCAATCTGAAAGTTGGATTCCCACCAGTTGGCAGCCAAAGAACTACCAGGAAGTCTTTTCCGTCGTGCCTTACGGCCGATTTTACTGCAACAGTCTGTTCATCGCAGCCTGGGTGACCGCTTTGCAGGTGACCACCAGTTCCTTGGCAGCGTTCTCCTTCTCACGATGCAAATGGGCCGGCCGCGATAAAGTCTTCATGCTTTATCTCTCCACCATGATGCTCCCGGGTCTGGTCATGATGATCCCCAACTATCAGATCATGATTTTCCTGGGCTTGGTGGACACCTATATGGGGCTGATCCTGCCAGCCGCCTTTTCGGCGTTTGGCACCTTCCTCTTGCGACAGTTCATGCTCACGATCTCGTCGAGTATTGATGAGTCCGCGGAGATCGACGGGGCCAGCAAGTGGCGACTGTTCTGGGATATCATCCTCCCGTTATGTCGTCCCGGTTTGATCACACTGACCATCTTCACCTTTATGGGTAACTACAACAGCTTCTTCTGGCCGTTGGTCATGCTCAAGAGTCAGGAACGCTACACGCTTCCGATTGGACTGTTGTTCTTTGACTCCACACGTGGCCAGTCGACGCACTTGATGATGGCAGCCGTCACCATGGCCGTCATCCCCATGATCTTCCTGTTTATCCTGCTCCAGAAATATCTGGTCAAGGGTATCCAAATGGGTGCGGTCAAGGGCTGATCAGCATCTGAGCCAACACAGACAATTCAAAACACATTCACACGGTGCGGCTCACAAAGTCGCGCCGTGTTTTAATTTCAAATTCAAACAACTCCATTCCCTGTTATCATGCCTTTATGAGACACCCCGCCCTGTTGTCGGTGCTTATGCTCACTGTCATCTGCCTGATCGGTTGTCAAACCGAATTGCCACAGGCATCCCCAAGACAGATTAAGCTCACAAGTCCGACCACCATCCCACTTGATATTCAAAGTCATTTACCATTGGTCACCGTCACGATCAATGGCAAAGGCCCCTATCATCTGATCCTCGATACCGGCAGCCCTACTGTTGTCCTTCGTCCTGAAATTGCTGATGAACTCCAACTGCCCAAAGGAACAATCAAAGGTACAGAATTCAGCCGTTCCATCGGTGGCGTGGATACCGTCAGCTTCAGACGCATCTCAAGCCTGAAGCTTGGCGAGGCCATCTTTGAAAATCTGGATGCCAAGCTCGTAGACATTCCACCGGATTATCTGGGCTCAACCCTCCGAATTGATGGCCTGCTGGGACTGCGCGTCTTTGCACGTTTGCTACTAACCATCGACTATCCCAACAGCCAACTCATCCTCACGCCTGATGACTACCTTGGCGCTGATGCTCTGAATGTCATTGCTGCCAGGTTGCCTGATGCTGAACACCTGCTCATTGATCTGCCAGTCAATCATAAGGTGATGACCTTCACCCTCGACACCGGCACGTCCATGGGCTTTTTCCTTACCGACGACGATGCCAACCAACTCACTTTTGCTCAAGGCCCCATCGTCTCAGGCAGTACACAAACCCCACACGGCCCGGTCGATATCCGAGTCGGTCGCATCAATCAAACCGTCCATCTGGCAGACCAACAAATTCAGCGACCCATTATTTACATCCGACCTGCGGAATATCCATTAATCTCATCACCCGATCAGGACCCGCTATTCGCCAAAGCCACCTCACTCATCGGTGGCGAAGTGTTAAAACACTTTGCAATCACCATCGACCAACGCAGCAGACTCATCCGCTTTGCCCGTGAAAGTCAACGCCCAATCAAAATGCGAGGCTACGGCAAACCGGTAGTCAAGCCATAGAACCTAATTTGATTGGTCCAACGTCACCCTTCAACAGACAAAACCGTCGTCAAATGCTAAGATATCTTTAGTCGTCAGACAGTTCTGCCTGAAAGGGGCTTGATCTGCGAGCCTTATGCCTTGTCTGACTTGATGATGTTTGCCTGCTGGGGGAATTGAACGTGAAATTCAACAGTGTCAAAGCCAACACGATCACCCATCGTGCAGCATGGTTCTCAACACGTCCCATGATTGTGTTACTGGTTCTTGCAGGACTCACACAGCTTTGCGGCTGCAAAACAACCTTTCTCCAAATCACCCCCAAACAAGCTGAGCTTTCACAGCCGACGACAGTCCCATTGGATATGCGCTCGGGCCTGCCAATTGTTTCCGTGCTGATCAATGGCCAAGGCCCGTATCGTCTATTGCTGGATACTGGTGCAGAAATCACCTGTCTAAACAGACGTGTCATGCGGGAACTCAATTTACCGCCCAGTGATTACAAATGGCAACAATTCACCACATCCAGCGGCAAATTAAATATCAAGTCATACAAGCACATCCAAACCATGACCATTGGAAATGCTCAGCTCAAAAATCTTGATGCAATGGAAATCGGGATTACAAGTGACGTGATCAGCCAGAACATTCCAATTGATGGGCTTCTGAGTGTACGTGTTTTTTACAATCTGCTGATGACGATCGACTATCAAGACAACCAGTTGACCATCGCTCCCTATCAGTCCATCCCGCTGAATTCCCCGAACACTTACAAAAGCTACCTCAAATATTCAATCCACCAGATTGTTGATTTAAAAGTCGGCCACCAAACAATGCCGTTCATCATTGACTCGGGCAGTTCCATGGGCTTCTGCTTTCTGAATCATCCTGGCAATGAAGTCACATGGATACGCGAGCCTCGCTTAACACATGCCGTTCAAACCGTATATGGCAAGAATAGCAATGTGTACAAAGGACAGATTCGCGAAAATATCCAAATCGGTGAGACTCTTATACTAAGCCCTGCGGTCTACAACATCATCAGCCCGGACTTTATCATGGCCGGTCCGGATCAAAAAAAAATAATAATCAAAGAACGGACATCACTGCTGGGTGCTGATGTCCTGAAATTGTTCAACGTCACCTTTGACCAACGCGCTGAACATATCCGCTTTAAACCCAACTCGGCGGTTGAAAATCAAGCGTATTAAAAATATTTAAAACGGCAAAACTCACAATGACATTATCTGACAAATACAGACACGATTGCTACCATGCATCAATCATGACTAAAAACCACGCTATAGGGCTGGTGCTGCTCATACTGATTTCGGGGTTGACCGGGTGCAAATCGCAATTCCTGCAAACCTCGCCGCAAAGTATTTCAGTCTCCGGCAAGAATATCATCCCCCTGGACTTTCACCGTGATGTCCCTATCGTCTCAGTCAAAATCAACGGCAAAGGCCCCTATCGCCTGGTCCTTGATTCAGCGACGGCAGTAACCTTCCTATATCCACAGGTGGTTGAAGAACTGACTCTTCCAGACAGTATCTATGAAGGTAAGCAAACCGTTGCAACAGACGGTCATTACAAAGCCGTGCCGTACAAACGCATCGAGCGACTCCAGATTGGCGGTGTGACCATCCGAAACATGGATATCGCACAACGCACCCTCTGCGAAACGTTTTTTGATAAAGATGAAAAGATTCATGGGGTCTTGGGAATCCGAACTTTTCTCCATGCTTTATGCACCATTGATTATCCCAACAAACAATTGATCGTCAGGCCGTACAAAGCCTTGAAAAGAGACAGCCCCAATGTCGTGCAAACCGAATTACAAAGATCGCTGATCCAGAAAATGGACTTGTATGTGGTGGATCGCAGGTTGCCTTGTTCGATTGATACAAGTTCCCCTTATGACGTGATGTTTTTCAACTTCACAGGCGTCGGGCTACCGTTTATCTCCAACGATCCGATTGTTTCTGAACCGTACATCACGCCCTATTACGACAATACAGATGATGAGTCCGTCCGTCTGGTCCCCAGTCAATTGGACGCGGCATTCTATCTTGGGGGAACACGTATCCTCCAACCCACCATTCACAATCTCATCTATTCAGATGTGTCCTCAGCGACAAGACGACAGATTGAAGCCCTCGTCAGAACCCGATATGGCATTATTGGGGGCGGGTTACTCAAACACTTTGCATTGACATTTGACCTGCGTAACAGCCGCATCCGTTTTGAACGTTCCGAAGATACGCCGATTCAAATCAACCCCACACCCAATCCGTCGGACTCACCAGAAGAAGAAGTGGATGACAGTGTGGCAGCCATTGAATTGCATAAATCAACTGGCTGATTCAAAACAAACGGACAACTCTCGCTTAAACGTCTTGGCGAACGCTTTTATCTGCGTATTGATGGCGATCTCTTCCAATGGGCAGGCATCCGTTGTCGACACCGTAAGAAACGCCTTGCGTTTACCCTTGGCCTTGAACTTCAAGTCCGTCACCAATGCCTTATGCGTTCGATCCAGACTTTCAGCCAATCGCAACAGTGTGCATAACACCTTGACGATTTTCCGATGCGGTTTACTCAATGCTGCATACTCCGGATGCCTGGTTTTTTTGGGGTATGGCTTTTTGTGAAACCGGGCGATGGTGGCAATGAGTTCCACTTCATGATCATCAAAACCCAACAGCTCGGCATTGCGAATGATGTAACGAGCATGAGCACCGTGGCCGTTGTAGGAAATGAACTTGCCAATGTCGTGGAGCATCGCTGCATGTTCGAGTAACTCGCGTGGCCAGTCTGCAAGCCCGTGAATCTTGGCATCAAACGCTGAGTCAAACAGCTGCAATGACAACTGCGTGATGTGGTTGGCATGGTCCTCATTAAAGCGACATAACCGCCCAAGCCGACGCACCGAATCACGCCGGTAATTGTGATCTTCCTCGCTGAGCTTGGCATCCAAACCATGCAGGTAATCAACAAGCAAACCGTCACGCAGTCCCCGATCAGAAATGCTGATTGGAACATCACCAATTTCATCGAGAATGGTTTCAAGGATCGCTGCCCCACCAATGATGATGTCCGCACGGCGAGCATTAAGCACGGGAAGTTTAACCCGCTCTTCGAGACTCAGTGCCAAAATTTGCCGGATACCTTTGCGAATCTGATCTGCAGTCACACGATCATCTTTGCCCATCGGTTGATCGGAATTCAGACGATGAGCTAATTCCGCAAGCACTTGGATGGTCCCCGATGAACCGATGACTCGGACAAAGGGAAACTGTTTGAGTTTCGAAAGTGTGCGGATGGCTTCATTGCGGACACCTGCTTTGATTTTTTCGTAGTCTGCAAGTTTGACCGGGCCAGTGTCGCCGGGGTTGCAGTATTGATTGGTAATGCGGATGGCACCGACTTTCACCGAGTGCATGAACAGATGTTTTTTGGGATTACCAATGATCATTTCCGTAGAACCGCCACCGATGTCGATGAGTAGTGCATTGTCATCGTTGTCGAGTTTGGCTTCGCTGATCACGCCCATGTAAATGAGTCGCGCTTCCTCCATGCCGGAGATGACGTGGATGTCGATGCCGAGTTTTTCCTGAAAGCGATCCACGAGTTCATCCCGGTTGGACGCTTCACGTGTGGCGGACGTTGCGACAGCATGAAACTCCGTAGCACCGAGTGTCTTGGCCATCTCGACAAACTGGTGCCCGACGGTCAAGGCACGTTGGATCGCTTCTTCAGTAATGCGTCCAGCCTGAAATTCACCTTCGCCTAATCGGATGGATTCCTTCTGGTCGGTGAGTGTGACGTAGGAACCGTCTGCTTCAATGCGTGTGAGTAACATGCGCATCGAGTTGGTGCCGATGTCGAGGAATGCAACTGTTTTAGCTGCGGAGTCTGCCATGTGAAAACGCCCTTATGTCAGATACAAGATGACAGGCGTATGGTAGCAGGTTTGGAAAGATCAGATGTTTCCCATCTCGTGATCCACGATGAGCAGCTATGGCTTTCACCACAGAGGCACAGAGGCACAGAGACACAGAGCCGGAAAAGTTGTGAGCTGACACAATGTTTTTTGTCTTCCTCTGAGCCTCTGTGACTCTGTGGTGAAGACAATAACAGCATGTCAGTTCAAACATGCCTCAAACAATCAGAGATGATATCCACGAAAATTACGCAGCGCCGGACTCCACGATGGGCAGCGAGATGCTCTTGTCTTTGTCGACCTGCTTTTGGATGTCGTCAAGTTGCTGTTGGGCAGCAGGATTGGCGTAGCGGTTAAAGAGCATGGCTTTGACCGTGCCCCACATCCCGCCGAAGGTGCTGAAGGTCAGATCGACTGCGGTGGGTTCATGGCCACAGTGAACCATGCACTGCTGGCAGGCAGGATTGCCCGACGCCCGACCGTAGGTATCCCAATCCGTCTCGTTCATCAGTTCGTTGAATGTGTCCACGTAACCTTCCTGCAGCAGGTAGCAAGGCTTCTGCCAACCAAAAAGGTTGTAGGTCGGGTTGCCCCAGGGCGTGCAGTTGAAGTCTCGCTTGCCCATGAGGTATTCAAGGAACAATGGCGACTGGTTAAACAGCCAACGCTTCTTGCGATTGGAGAAGACCAAATCCATCATGTCAGTGGTTTTCTTGCGTTCGGTCATGAAGCTTTTCTGATCGGGCGCTTTGGGATAAGCATAGCCCGGTGAGACCATCATGCCTTCGACACCAAGATCCATCATGTCATCAAAGAATCGGCGGACGGAGTTGGGGTCTGCACCTTCAAAGAGAGTCGTATTGGTTGTCACACGAAAGCCACGTTCAACTGTCAACTTGATCGCTTCAGCCGCCACGTCGTAGACGCCTTCCTTACAGACTGCAAAGTCGTGGTGATCCTTTTCGCCGTCCATGTGGATGGAGAAAGTCAGATACTTGCTGGGCGTAAACTTGTCGAGGTTCTGCTTCAGGAGGATGGCATTGGTGCAAAGGTAGACATATTTTTTGCGAGCGACCAGGCCGTCCACAATTTCCTTGATGTCCGGATGTAGCAGTGGCTCACCACCGGGGATCGAGACCATCGGCGTGCCACATTCATCGACTGCTGCAAAGCACTGCTCGGGGGTCAGATGCTTTTTGAGGATATGGGCCGGATACTGCACCTTCCCACAGCCCGCGCAAGCCAGGTTGCAACGGAACAACGGTTCAAGCATCAACACCAGCGGGTATCGCTTACGCCGCGCGAGTTTCTGCTTGAGCACGTAGGTGGCAACGGTCCACATCTGGGATACAGGTACGCCCATGGGCTAATCTCACTTTACATCCTAAGTCCCACACTGTCAGGCGGTTGACAGCATGATCCCATGGCCGGCACGATTCGGAGTCGACTTATCGGTCACGGGACAGTCACAAATGGTAGTCCATATCGCCCAAACTTCAAGCAATACCGATTTGGGATTTGCAGACAGGCTTTAGTAATGGTAAGATTCTGGGCTCAAATCGCGGGGCGTAGCGCAGCTTGGTAGCGCGCCATACTGGGGGTGTGGAGGTCGCAGGTTCAAATCCTGTCGCCCCGATTTGAAACGAAAGCCAGTCCGAAAGGATTGGCTTTTTTTGTGCGCCATATGAAAGTCAGGACAACCCTGGCAGGTTACATACCCGATAACTCTGCACAATCCTGTGTCCATGCATGGGACAAATCCAAAATCAGGCGTGCAGTCATCGGGCCACCCGGTCCAAATTTCACGGGCCTTGGTAACAACACTTGGTCAAACCGTTGTTCAATGGCCCAGATGTAACCACCAAACCAATACTTGACTTTTCGACGGGTTAATTCGTGGCCACTGTCGAGCCTTTGCGTTGCCCAGCCAGCGACCTGTTGACGCCTTGCTTAATGTCGACTCACCACCCGGTTGACTTACCCAATCGCGCACAATTTTTGCACCTGTAATGTAGGGATCGAGACGGATTAGCTTTTCTATCCATTCAAATGATGGACAGTCGAGGTTCAGACACTCGCGTTTTGCCGCATGTAATACAGACAACGGGAATTTGCGGTATTGGCATGCGCGACCGTCTATTGAGCGATTGACACAAACAGAACATTAGCTCTGGATCCTTAGCGGAATCCTTAGCCTATTGATTGATTTTCAGCTTGAACTTTGAGGCCATACTGCCAAATCCAGATTATTTTTTCATATCTCGTCTGAAAACAATCAACATCACTAAAAATCATTGAGAGATTAAGTTTGAACCTTATTGATCAGAGTTAGCTGAACACATCAAAAACAACATGGGCAAAACAAATAAGGTAAGTACTGTTGATGTCACCACACCACCAATGACCACGGTGGCCAAAGGCTGCTGAACTTCGGCACCGACGCCGGTTGAAATGGCCATCGGCAAAAAGCCGACCGCATCGGTCACCGCGGTTGCCAGCACCGGGCGCAAACGCTGCCTGGCGGCATTGCCAACGGCCTCACTCACGGATTGCTTTTCCTGAAGGTAATCACGAATTGCAGTCACCATGATCTGACCATTAAGCACCGCAATACCCGATAGCGCGATAAAACCAACTGCAGCACTGACACTAAACGGATAGCCACGCCACCACAAGGCATACACGCCACCAATCAAGGCAAAGGGAATCCCCGTGTAGATCAGTAAGACATCACGCAGATTCTTCATACTGAAATACAACAGCAAAAACACCAATAGCAACGTCGCAGGAACAACTAGCAACAAACGATTTTGCGCTCGTTGTAAATTTTCAAATTGGCCGCCCCATTCCAGAACATAACCTTCGGGTAACGCAACCTGCTCGTGGATTTTTTTCTGTGCTTCATGGATAAACGAAGTGACATCCCGACCTGCCACATTGCATTGCACGCGGATGAGGCGTCGGCCCCATTCACGATTGATGGTTGCCAATCCTTCGGTGTGTTGAATATCTGCCAATGACCGCAATGGCAGACGTTGACCGATTTGTGTAGGGACAAGCGTATCTGCCAAGACCTCTGGATCACTGCGGTGACTATCAGGCAAACGAACGACCAATTCAAAGTGGCGTTGTCCTTCAAAGACTTCACCGACATGATGCCCACCGACTGCTTCGACAAATTCAAGGACATGCCGTGCGGGGACACCATGCCGTGCAATGGCTTGCTGGTCTACACGAATCTGGAGCATGGGTTGGCCGGTGAGTTGATCAACTGCAATATCCGACGCGCCGTTCACTTGTAATAGCACGCGTTGAATGTCATCACTGATGCGAACCAATTCGTCGAAATCGTCACCATAAATCTTGATGCCGATATCGGTGCGAATGCCTGATACCATTTCATTCAGACGCATCTCAATGGGCTGCGTAAAGACCATGTTCAGTCCCGGCATGTCCGCAAGCACAGCCTGCATCTTGGCCACCAACTCCCTCTGGCTTTGGGCCTTGGTCCACTGCTCACGGGGTTTGAGCGACATAAAGATGTCCGTCAATTCGGTCCCCATAGGATCGGTAGCAACTTCGGCGGTGCCGATGCGACTCCAGACGTGACGGATTTCATCGGGGAATGCGTCTTTGAGCAACGCTTCAATTCGTGTGTTCCATGCAACTGACTGATCTATGGAGATACCAGCTAGACGGATGGTGTTGGCAACCAGTGCGCCTTCGCTTAAGCGTGGTAAAAACTCACCGCCGAGTTTGGTAGCCTGCATGCCGGTTAAGATCAATACCCCGACAACGCCTAGCAATACAAGCCAGCGTATCTTGATCACCAGGTTCAAAAGCATGCTGTAAAACCCGGTCACCATGCGATCCAAGAGACCTTCTTTAGCTTTGTGTTTGCGTGGCAGAAAATAGTATCCAAGGACCGGCGAAAGTGTCAGGGCAATGAGTAACGCGCCGAGTAATGCGAAGATAAACGTCCATGCCATGGGCTTGAACATCTTGCCTTCAATGCCCTGCAACGTAAGGACCGGCAGGAAGACGATGAGAATAATGCCAATCCCAAAGCCGATGGGTCTTGCCACCTGCCTGCCTGATTGGATGATGATATCCATGCGTTCTTTGGCAGTGAGTTTGCGTCCCAGCTCACGTGAACGCTTGGCCAGGTTGCGCAGGTTCGCTTCGGTCATCACCACCGAACCATCGATGATGATGCCAAAGTCGATGGCCCCCAGACTCAGCAAGCTTGCAGCAATGGCAAACTCGTACATGCCAAGCACGGCCATGAGCATCGTCAATGGGATCACCAAAGCAACAAGTAATCCTGCACGGATATTGCCCAGCAGGACAAAGAGCACCACGATGACCAGCACTGCCCCCAGCAGCAGATTGTGTTCCACTGTTTGAATCACAGCGGACGTCAACTCGGTCCGGTCGTAGAGCACTTCAACGATGACATCATCAGGCAACGCAGATTTGACCTGCTCTAATTGACCTTTAAGATTCTCGGTGACAATCTTGCCATTCTCACCCATAAGCATAAACGCCAGGCCGAGTACGACTTCCCCCTGTCCGTTGGCGGTGACCGCACCACGTCGGATTTCATGGTCAATACGGACTTCCTGGGCGATATCGTGAACGTGAATAGGGTTGCCATCGTATGCATCAATGACGATGTTTTCGATTTGCTCAATGTTGGTTACGCGCCCGATACCGTGCACCATTTGCGAGACGCCACTGCGCGTGATCAAGCCGCCGCCGACATTGGTGTTGTTACGTCCGATGGCATCAAAGACATCATCCATGGTCATATCGAATTTGAGTAAGGCCTGCGGATCGAGAATGATGTGATACTGCTTGACGTGCCCGCCCCATGCGTTGACTTCCGCCACGCCGGAGACTTTTCGCAATTCGGGTTTGATCACCCAATCATGGAGGGTCCGAAGTTCTTCAAGTGTCCGCGTGGGATCATCCGAGCGCACGACATAGTGAAAAATCTCACCAAGACCAGTGGCAATGGGGCCAAGCTGTGGGCGGTCAATCCCCTCTGGAAGTTCCACCGCATTGATTCGTTCGAAGACATATTGACGCGCATCTGTGATTTGCGTTGCGTCATCGAAGGTGGCGACCACCTGAGAAAAACCGAACTTGGAGACCGAACGCACATTGACAAGTCCGGGTAAACCGCCAATGGACAATTCAATCGGCAGCGTGATCTGCAGCTCAATCTCTTCGGGATTCAGTGCTGGTGCAACCGTGTTAATCTGCACCTGCACCGGCGTGGTGTCCGGGAAGGCATCCACGGGTAACATGGTTAACCGCCATATCCCCAATGCACATAACAGCACGGTGAGTATCAGAACCAACAAGCGATTATTCAACGAAAATGTAACTAGTTTTGCAAGCATATGAGAATATCCCAAGCATCGCCAAAGGATTAATGATCCGTACAACCCGCACCCAGGCGAGACTTGAGAAATTCAGACATCACAATAAAACTGCCATCCGTCACGACGGGATCGGTGGCACTCACCCCATCGAGAATTTCAACGGATTGCCCACGTGTCTGCCCCAGAGCCACACGGCGAATGGAGTACAAATCCGGCTCATTGTGCACGAAGACAAAGCTTGCACCTTCATGTCGCTGCACCGAATCGCGAGGCACCAGCGTGACGGGTTGATCCGAACCGGTGATGATATTGGCTTTGCCGAACAGTCCGGTTTTAATCTGTTGCAGATCATCTTCAACCAACGCGCGAGCTTGAAGCATTTTACTTCGCGAGTCGACCGCCGTATCCACCCATGTGATTTCTCCTTTGACTATCAAACCGGGTAATTCCTCAAAAGTGGCAATAATGGACTTGCCCTTCTGGACATGGGCGATGTGACGTGAAGAGACCGACAGAACCAACCAACGCGTGGACAGATCGGCAATGGTAAAGACCGACTGGCCGATGGCTTTGGCTTCACCTATCACAGCGTTGCGCTGAACAATCGTGCCTTCAAACGGCGCACGAATGACCAGATTCGCAGAAGTATCCTGGTTCTTCTCGACAAGCTGAATTTCCTCTGTGGTGTAGCCGAGATTGATCAGTTGTTGCCTGAGATTGTTGGCCATCAATTCTGCGGTACGATGTGAAGCCTGGGCTTCAATGTAGTTCTTTTCAGATGCGATTTTCTGATCAAAGAGACGTTTTTCGCGTACCAAGGTTTGCTGGCGAATGTCACGTTCAACCAAGGCACTGAGATATTGACTCTTGGTGGTTGCCGCCTGTGCGGAATGTAATTCCACCAGCACATCACCGGCATGAACCTTATCTCCGACATCATACTTCACCGCGCGAATCACGCCATCTGCCAGGGGTGAAACCTTGGCCATGGTGTTGTGGTTGTACTGGACTTGGCAAAGCGCTTCGATGCTCGGGGTCGCTTGGGTCGCACGTGGCAAACCGGTTCGGACGCCTGCTTTGTCAGCTGAATTTATTGAAGCGAAGCGAATTTTCATACTGCCACCGGGTTTGAGCGAAGTTGCTAAGTCCGGCTGGCAGATCGCACATTCAATCTCGTAGACCTGGTGTTCATTGCAGAATATGCCACCGGCATGTGCGTTTTGTGTTGTATTGGATTGTTGGCGACCACGTTCGTTCACGGCAAGCTCTTGGGCATTCGTTGTCGTGGTGTCAGAAGCTGAACCATCCTTCTTTTGGATTTCGGGATGACAGAGAAAACATTCGTCTTCGTAAAGAAAATGTCCCTTGCAGTACAGACGATCCTTCTCTTCCAATTCAGGATGACACAACCAGCAGCGGTCTTCATAACGCACATGTTCCCGACACCAGAGTCGGCCTTTATCGCGCTTGGCTGGATCACACATGAAGCAGGTTTCATTAGCACTCTCATGCTTGTGAGCAGCCATGATTGCAGCAGCATTGGGATCGTCAGCGTGTGAGTCACCTTGCGCGTGGTCGTGTTCATCCTCACCACCACAGCCAGCCAGTGACAAAACCAGCACGCACAAACTCAATATTGAAAACAGATTCAACGGTTTTTCATTGTTCAGAAATTTCATGAGGATTCTCCTGTTGTTTTTCAGAGATTGGTAAATCAGTAAGCCGACTGCCGATCAATGCTTCGATTTGAGCAGCGGCAAGGTGATAGTCTTGCAGAGCCGTGATGTAACGATGCTCCAATTCGAATAAGGTTCGCTGGGTGTCCAGAACATCCAGAAACGGTAATTTGCCTTGATTAAAACTTTGCTGTGTCGCTTGGTATGCCTCAGTCGCAGCGGGAATCGCACGGTGTTGCAGGGCAGTTGCCAAATCGTGTGAGTCAGCCAATTGAGCGTAGGATTGACTGAGCATATTCTCCAGGCGTAACTGGGTATCGCGTTGTCTTTGGCGTGCTCCGGTCATCCCCAAACGAGCAGCTAAGACATCATCTTCACGTCGATCAAAAATCGGCAGCGGCAAAGAAATACCAATCACCAATGCCATTTGATCATCTTCATTGTGATGCTTGATCCCCAGACGTCCGGTCATGTCCGGCATCGCCTGAGCCTTGAACAATTGTGCCTGTGCCTGATACTCGCTGATATGTGCAGCCCATTGGGCCACCTGCGGATTGGTATTAATCAAATGAACCAATGTGTCAGATTCAGGCAATGGGGAGAGTTGTTCCAACGCACCGGTCAATCCACTAAAACTTACCTGACGAGTCCCCCAAAGTGAGGCCAAAGCAAGAGAAGCTGTATCACATTCACGACGGGCGCGTTCGACCGCAACCTCTGCCATGACAACCGGCACAAGTACTCGGGATTTCTCAACAGGTGATGCATCCCCCGCCTCAACATGCCTGGTGATTAACTGCTCAATGGCATGACTCCACTGCAACTCTCTCTGAGCAAGAGACAGGCGTCGATCTACAACCAACGTGGTGATGTAACGCACGGTCGCTTCATGCAACACTTCAAGGCGTTCAACCTTAAACATCCATTGAGCCTGCTGACGACGGACATCAGCCAATTCATACTGCTTGGTGATATCACGGCCCAACGGGACAACCTGGGCCAGGCTTAACGTCGTCTCCGCCGAATCGATGCCAGAAAATCGTCCCGAACTTCCTATGTTCTCCATCTCCAATTCCAGTTCAGGATTCGACCAGCGTTTGGCCTGCCTGCTCTGGGCTTGAGCAATGTGTATGTCCGTTACGTATGCAGCCATACGCGGGCTATGCAACTCGGCTAACGACAGGACGTCTGCCAGTGAAAGTTGGCCGATTGGTGCAGGTGCAAGAATTGACTGATACGGGGCTGATTCTGGTGGATCACTGTGAGCAACAGAACCATGACTCTGCAACTGACTTGACGAGGACACATCAACAAGCGGATGTGTTTGGCATCCACAAATCATGACAAGTAAACCCGCTAACAGAGCGGATATGTTGATAGATTTCAAAATAGGTATTCCCAGATGAAAGCAAACCAATAGAAATAGCTGAACCAATCAGCATGACATCAGTAAAGCTGAATCTGGGCTTAAATATTGAGAATGGTCGAGCGCAATAAACAGAATCGCTGTAAGTCGGGAGGATGATGATCACCATAAAAATTAACAATGCTCGCACCAGCAGGAACCAATAGCCGCGGTGCAATGGTGATCATCTCAAATACACGTACCAACACACCATGTAATGGATTAACGACACGCTCTGAACGATAAGTCAAAATCGGCACAAACAAATCAACGCACGATTCACTTACATTCTGATGCGGTACAGATTCACGTAATGGCTTCTGGCCACATGCATCTGCTGAACAATGGGAAGATGTATGAAGCGACTTAAGTGCAGGCTGCTCATGATTACAAAGGCACAGCACCTGGCCTGCACTTGCATGCAGTACTGCCAGTAGCGACATCATGACAATCGTCACGCGACCCATTTGTGTTCGTTTCCGATGCACAACTAAACAATATAGAGCTACTTACCCAATGTCAATCAGGATTTGACAATAAACACATCTTGATACCAATTCATGTGAAATTATCCAGACCACTATCATCTGTTAACGGAGATTATTTATTTGAATTACTCTATTTTGTGGTGAGAATTCTTACCTTAATCACGAAACGATCTTTGGCATCCTTGCCACGTTTGATACAAATCGGAACCAACCTTTAATCCAATTCGAATCAAGTGTTAGAACTATCCGCTGCAACACTACTTCCAAACGATCAAACTCATCGGCAATTCGTTGGCGTATGACCCTGGCTAAAGGCAGTTGGGGCAGATCAACCATACATTCACTGAGCTGGCTTTCGAGCTTCTTACGCTCCTGCCCTGCACATTAGATACCCAATGCTTGGGCAGTGTCCACATCCAATACAACTAGGTGCTGACGCAGGTTGGCTAGCTTCTGATCCAGCTCCGTGACGCGCCGTTGGATTTGATGTTGCAGCCAAAAAGTTTTTCAAGTTCCTGTTGAGCCAAAATTGCAAGGGAGTAAAGCAGCATAAAACCCATTGATGTAAATGATCGAGCCGATTGCTCAGAGCCCCAAACCAGTAAATTCTGCAAAATATTCAGTCAGAATTTGTGACTCATTTCTATTCAACACTCACCAATCGAATTGGTGATTTAATCAACCTGACCTTTTTCCTTCTGACACCTGATACCTTTTTCGTCAGCAGGTCGCTAAACAGCTTAAGCCAATACATACTTAAATATTGCAAAAATCGTCATCTATTTTAAACATACGATACCGTTCATTCGTACCAATCAAAACGTGATGACAGTAACCGCCTATGTCGATTCGTGGTGCTGTCAATTAACGAATCATAGTACCAATGCTGATCGTATTCATTCGGGGGCAGGTCAACCTACAACTGCAATCATCTCTACTTTGTTTATGCGGAATTCAAATTAATTGGTTTGCCAGACAAATAGGCAACCAGGTTTTGTGCTGCAGTTTGGAGCAAGCGTTTTCGGGCGGCCTGTGTTGCCCATGCCAGATGCGGGGTAATGTGACAGGCCGGTTCATTGATCAATGGATTGTCAGGCGATGGAGGTTCACTGCTTAATGTATCAACCCCCGCACCTGCCAAACGTTTTTCACGCAAGGCTGTTGCCAAGGCAAATTCATCGACCAATGCACCGCGACTGGTATTGATCAAAAAAGCAGTGGGTTTCATCAGAGCTAATTTTTGAGCATTCAGAAGATGCTCTGTCACTGGTGTCAACGGGCAATGCAGCGACACGACATCACTTGTTTCAAGCAGTTGATCCAAACTAACCCATTGCGCGTCTAGAAGTTGTTTGGGTTTTGTGCGACTATGAACCAGAACGTCCATCCCAAAAGCACGTGCCATGCGCGCTACCGCTTGACCGATTTGACCGTACCCGACAATGCCCATTGTTAACGTATCCAATTCAATCAATGGCGTAAGCCAATAACAAAAATCTTTGGACATGGACCAATTGCCTTGCGTGACACTTTCACTGTGATGGGCAACGTCATGCGTCAAATGCAATAAATGAGCAAAGACTGTTTGGGCGACAGACATTGTGCCATAAGCGGGGATATTCGTCACTGCGATCCCGTGTTTTTGAGCGGCTTGAATATCGACCACATTGGTTCCGGTTGCCAACACGCCGATGTATTTGAGCTTGGGAAGCTGCTTGATCATTGACGCATCCAAGACCACTTTATTGGTCAGAAGGCATTGCGCATCAGCAGCTCGAGCTAACACCTCATGTGGCAATGTCCGATCATAAATTTCGCATGGCCCAACCTCATGCAACGCATCCCATGACAGATCCCCAGGGTTCAAAGTATAGCCATCCAACACAACGATCTGAGGACAGCGTCGAGCTTGATTACCAAGCATATGTTTCTCCATTGCAATAAATCTGAGACATGGGGGCTTATATGGATAATCAAACAACGACGGCCGTCGAACTTGATTGCACTTGGCGACCTGCGACCTTACGCAGTTGGGCAATTTCCTGTTGCATGTACTTGCGGAAAATCATCCCATCACCGCCATGAATCACCAGGTTCAAGCCGCGCTTAATCCAATAACTTTCAGCTTCCATATCCATGATGTGAATGCCCACACCTACCCCAGCGGCACGGGCTTTGTCGATTATTTCATCCACTGCGGCGACAAACGTCGGGTGATCGTACTGCTCGGAAAGTCCCATGCTACAAGATAAATCATGTGGGCCAATCAACACAGCATCCAAACCTTTGACCTTGAGAATCTCATCAAGGTAGCGCATCGCAGGCATACTTTCAATGTTGACAATCGCAACATTATCTTCGCAGCGCTTCTGGGCATAATCAAGTGTCGGTTCAATCCCCTCTGGCGACTGCCCCGCCAAAACTGCTTGAAGGACTTGGCCTTTTAAAGGTCGATATTTAATCGCCCCCACCAGTGCTTTGACCTGCTCGACTGTTTCGACATAAGGCGCGATCACCCCTACCGCCCCGCCATCCAATGCCATCGTTGCCTGGTTGGGATCCGGCGAAGGGATCCGCACTAACGGACTTAAATTCATCGCAGAATAAGTTCGACACATCCACGATAAATCGCTGCGATTCAGCGCGATGTGCTCGGTGTCGATAAACACAAAATCAAGGCCCATCCCTTTGACCACGGTAGGCCAGAACGGGGAATTGGCAATCAGTAGCGTCCCAAAAATTTCATGCCCCGAATGCAACGCTTCACAAATTTCACGACCTGTCATCTTAATATCCTTAATTGATATCCCAGTCACCACGGTTATGGGTGGTGATAAAAAACATAAACAAAAATCCCCGCCCTCAAGGGCTTGTACCAACGGGGACGGGGCGACTTTGTTCACTACAAATTTATTTCAAATCTTTCAAAGGCACGATGGAGATCGCAATATCTTCCTTGCCGATGGAGTACATGACATAGAGTTTGTCACCATAAACAGCAAGGTTTGGATACTGCGGACCGCCCCCGCGTCCTTTGACATTGGGGACACGGTATTGCTGTTTACCACAACGAAGGGCATAGGCTGAAGTGAAGCGATACCCGTCGTAACTGACGCTAAGTACCAAAGGATCACGACCGTAATGCTTGCGTTGTTTGACATTGTCGAATGCCGTTGCCATTTGGTTGCCAACAAGAATCACGCGTCCATCGGATAAACTTACCGCGGTGGTCATGGATGGAGAATCGGGAATATTGGTTGGCAGTGCATCACACCATCGCATGGTCGATTCATCAAGCACGCTGACATAAAGACGATGCGAATACTTGTCATCACGCAACAAGGTAATCGTTTTGCCATCGGGCGCGGTATAGATCGTCGGCTCACAAAGACGACTGGGGTCTACACCTGGTGGTGGGAAATTCGAATACTTGTTGGTGAGTTCTTTGCGTGATGCTTTGAGTGCTTCTAAAGCTTGTGCATGCTCAGCGGTCACAGTCGAGATATCCACGAGGGGCAAACTGATTTTCCCCGGTTCGGGCAAAGTCTCAGGATGTAATGCCACCATCGGCCCAAGTGTTCCATCTTCGTAAACCGGACGTATCATCCGTGTGACAAAACGAAATCGTCTAAACTTATGCTGACGATCACGAATGGGCTGCAACTCGGTTTTGTCCACATTTTCCCACCCCATGGTTTCAAAAAGCTGTCCCGTGGCATACACCTTATCGTTATGGACAAACCAGGGACTGGCAACGCAGTAGTAGCCACTTTCCTCAAACTCACCCACTGGTCGAGGTCGCGGATAACTTTCAGCAAACGGGGACCAATTTTCGCCATCCTCGGAAATACTAAAAAGCACGCGTTGACCAGGTGAATCTTCGCCTTTGGGATGATTGCTCCATGTGGCGTAGAATTTGCCCTGGTGCATCATGAAGTTGGTGTGATGGTTGTAGCCACCGGTTTCGACGCTTGCCTTAAATATGAACACATGCTTGGCAGATGGCATCGCTGGATACCCCGCATCAGGAGCATCGGTGGGCATCGGGTTTTGCCACATTTTCACAACCGGCACACCATTGTGGTTGACCGTCTGATCCACCAAAGGTTTGAGAACCTGAGGAATATCAATCGTCTTGGGCATGACCCAATCGCTTGAAGCAGTCACACTGATGACTGCTGCGGTGTCCTGTTTTTTTTGAGCCCAACCGACACTGGCCAGCCCCCCAACAAGGAGAAGCATACTGCTGATATAACGCATATGTATCATTTCAAATCTTTCTGTAAAACTCAGGGGAGCAGTGTCCCAACGAATGGCTTAATGCAGGTACACGGTTCATGACCGTACGGATTTAATTCAAAATAAACTCATTTAATTGCTGACAAAGGCACGATGGTGACTGCAATATCTTCCTTGCCGATAGAGTACATGACATAGAGTTTGTCGCCGTAAACGGAAAGGTTCGGATATTGTGGGCCGCCCCCTCGCCCTTTGACATTGGGGACACGGTATTGCTGTTTACCACATCGAAGAGCATAGGCTGAGGTGAAACGATACCCGTCGTTACTAACGCTAAGCACCAAAGGGTCGCGCCCGTAATGCCGACGCTTGTCTGCATTGTCGAATGCCGTTGCCATTTGATTGCCGATTAGAACTACGCGACCGTCAGGCAACGTCACCGCATTACTCATCGACGGTGAATCGGGAATATTAGTAGGTAGTGCCTTACTCCAGCGTTTTGTTGATTCGTCTAAAACACTGACATACATACGATGTGAATACATATCATCGCGTAACAACGAGATGAATGTACCATCGGTTGCGGTGTACGTCGTCGGCTCACAAAGACGACTTGGATCCACACCATGTGGTGGGAAGTCCACGTATTTGCGAGCACGTTTACTGTAGTATCGACGAATCGCACGGGCCGCTTCGGCTTGTTCGTCTGAGACCGTTGCGACATCAACAACCGCAAGATCCAATTCGCCAGGTGCAGGCATTTCATCTGGATGCAATGAAATGATCGGGCCTAATGTGCCATCTTTTTCCAACGGTCTGATCAAGCGAGCCACAAAGCGGTAACTCTTAAAATTATGTTTTGCATCCCGTTTGACCTGCAATTCGGTGCCATCGGCATTTTCCCAGCCCATGGTTTCAAAAAGCTGAGCACAGGCATAAACCTTGTCTTTATGAACAAACCATGGGCTGGCCACGCAGTAATAACCGCTTTCTTCAAACTCACCCACCGGACGTGGTGGCGGATAGCTTTCAGAAAAGGGCGCCCAATGTAGACCATCATCGGAAACACTAAAAAGGACACGCTGGCCGGGGGAATCTTCACCTTTGGGATGGTTGCTCCACGTGGCATAAAATTTCCCGCCATGCATCATGAAACTCGGATGATGGTTGTAACCACCGGTTTGGATGCTGGCTTGAAAAATCGTTGCGTGCTCAGCAGCAACCAAAGTCGGATACCCCGCATCGGATGTGGCTGTTGGCATCGGGTTGTGCCACATATTTACAACGGGAATTCCACGATGATTCACCAACTGCCCCACCAAAGGCTTAAGCATATCGGGAATAGATATATGCTTAGGCATCACCCAGTTTTCCAATCCGGTGACGCTGATGGCAACATTTGATTCCTGCGTCTGAGCCCATAGCGCACTGTTCAAGCACACCAACAGCAAAACTACGCTGCTCATAAAACGAAAAACGAGCATTTAAAATCCCTTTCTTTGTCAATTCATGTGCGTTATATCAATGCATCACGCATTTTGATCGGAGCACTGTGCTTTTCACAATCAGGACAACTGTGGCACATCGGTTAGTTGCATAAGCTTCTGTTTTAGTTGTGTGTATCTTTGCATCAACGCGTCAAGATCCGATTCCTCAGGCGGTGACAGATGTTTATCCCAATCTCGACAATACAGCTTGATATCCATACCTGTAAGCTTAAGAAATAGTTTGGCACTCATCGGATAAGCCTTCCGCAGAACCGCCAGAAATTCAGGCAGGAACGATTCAACTTGCTTACGTTTGACAAGATCGTGTCGAGAATCCGAACACATCCATATAAAAGGTTCGAAAAAGAAATTCGTTGCCGTACCACAGAAACCGTGATAACCGGCATCCAATGAATCACAAAGTGTCATGACATCAGCATTATAAATTCGCAATCGCGTCCCCTTTGTCGCCTTGGCTCTGGCTTGTAACAAAGGCAAGTCACAACAGGTATCCTTGAAAAAGACGAACTGTCCGGTCTTGGCAATCTCCCCGAGCATCGGCGCAGTTAGCAAGCGTTTGTGCGGTTTTGGATATTCATAAACTCCCAGCGGTGTGCTGGACATGACATTGGCAAAACGCATCAACGCGTCCATCAAGTTTTGGTCTGATGCCTCACGATCCACAAACTGATTACTGGAAACAACAACCGAATCCACACCAGTGTCCGCCAAACGTTTAGCCAATCGAATCTGCTTATCCATGGTGTCAAAGCAAATTGCACTGGCTACCACAGGTATCCGCCCGGCAGCACGCTTGATTGCAAGCGAGGCAAGTTTGACGATCTCATCCTCGGTTAAGGCACAAATTTCACTTGAACCACAAGTCGCAAAAAGCCCTGCTGGATTATGCTCCATGTAATAGTCCAGCAAAGCTTGGTAAGCCTGCCAATCAATACTCAAATCTTCATTAAAAGGCGTGAGCATCACAGGCCATATACCTGTGGGTAAATCTTGAAATACCATTGTGTATTCTCCAATACCTCAGCCGAATTAAGAAGCTGCGGTATCACACCAGACTCATGGCCAGGTTCATCCAAGTCATCTGTCTGGATTAATTTTCCTAAAGTCAATCGTCGATGCGATACAGCATCACAGTGTGAATAATCTTTCGCCCTACAATTCGTCATCGACTTGTAATAAGCATTTGTTACTGACATCCATCGATCATGGTTGGTCTGGCAGAACCCCATTCTTCAAATTTTCATAGAGCTGACCACCGAGCAGATCACCTTTGGTATCAATGCGGGCTGTCATGGCTTTGCTGTAGATCAACAAGTCGTCTAAAGCACCATTAAATGGGCAGCGTAAACCGTCGCGTGTGGCGAAGTACAACTTAGCTGAAGGATCAGCGGTAACGATATCCCCCATATCCCGCTGGCCTTGTTTATTGCCATCAAGCCAAAGCGAAAGCATTCGGTTTTGAACACGGATGGCAAACCAGTGCCACTGATTATCATCAATACGCGTTCGGGAATTCAGATAGACAGCCTCCTTACCATCTGGTCCCTTTAATGCCACATTCAAATGACCGTGTGATCGATGGCCCTGACGCAGAACGATGACAGAGAATCCATTCCCCTTGGTCTTGGCATTGGTGGTGATGAACATGTGATTGGTTTGATCGGCAGTGAATCCGGCACATTTAATCCAACCAGTCATGGTCCAATCATTCTGCCCGAGCTTGAGTTGGTCAGCATTACCAACTGACATGTAGTCAGCTTTGGTGTCACCTTGTTCCGAAGAATTGAACATCATTGCCAGACTGTCTGATTTATAACCAATAACGGTTTGGGGGCCGTTATTATCCTGTCCGATGACATATGGCAATGGGCCGTTGAACAAAAGGCCATTGAATTGCCCCTTTTTTTCAGTCACCACGCGGCCTTCGACCTGCTGGAAATCCCAATACGCCAAGACCGCGTCATCGGCATGTAATGTTGCAGTAGCCAACAGGCATGCAAAAACGATTAACATGGATCGCTTCATCAAACTCAATTCATCTCTCCGTATATCAAATTATGTTCTCGTACTTTCAATCACATCAAGACAGACGACAGGCGCACCACGGGCAGTCAACCTGCCAGCTAAAAATCTGTCTTCAATCAATAGTCTTCGTCAGAAAATCCCCATACGATCACCAGTAGTAATAGCGGATCAGCGAACTGGTCTTCCGCATTGCCTGTGGTCCCAACCCATTGTTTCCGCGCCATACGGAATGCCCGTCAGCGTAACCGGAGTTACCTCCGACGGATTGTCCTGCGTCGGTATGATTGGTGCCGTCAGGCCATGGATCCAACACGGTCCCCTGTCCCAGACTAGGTGCTGAGGGTTGGACATCGGCTACCAGTACATCATCACTGCTACTTTCGCCTGCATCTCTGGGCACGTCATAAACGCCCTTATCCAAGCCAGCCATATCGGTATGTCGAAAATTGTTTCCTATATCCAAACCACCGATCAGGTAGTAGCCCAAAACGGTATAACTGGTCGAATTAACCCTGGTGTAAAACTCTCGCGGTGTCGCTGAGACGTTGGGTTTGTTGGGACAGTAAAACATCAACGCACTAGCTGTGTAATTAAGCAATGTGCTGCGATTATCCGAATAAATCACATTCGCCGTGTCGTATATTCGTTCAGGTACTGCCTGCCGGTTATAGAAGTACTTGCCTTTGTTGTCGGTGGCATACATTTGATAGACAGCGAGTATCTGACGGGTTTGTACCATGCATTTGGTCTGGATGGCTGCTTTTTTGGCTTTGGCCAAAGCTGGCAGGAGAATCGCGATAAGCAGTGCGATGATGCTGATCACCACCAACAGTTCAATCAAAGTAAATGCCTTAATTTGATACTGTTTTATGAAGTTGTCGCGCATTATCTTTCTCCTGGGTCTGATGTGAATCTGCATCGCCTGCAACCTGCTTCCCTGAACACCCAAACGTTAACAAGCACCACTCTGTCAACCTATATCAATTCTTTCTGCTTCAATCAGTTTGGGTTCGACGACCATGTGACGTATCCGCCCATCGGCAGGATTAGCAATTTGCTGAAGTAACATTTCCACAGCACTCTGGCCCATGATCAACGGTGCAATATCCACAATCGCCGGACGAGGGTAGATTTCCATGATCTCATCGACACTACCGCATGTGATCACCTGAATATCCACGCCCGGGCGCACCCCCATACGCTGCATCACACGGTAGGCCAGAGCCACCAAGGCCGTCATTGGGATAAAAACACTGGTGATTCGATCAGGAGCATCAAGCAATCGTTGAAATTGCTTGGTCATGGCTTGCTCAAGTTTCTCCCAGACTTCCATGGACTGCACATCTGCATCCTGTTGCACAGGAACATCCGTTTCAAAAAGATGTGTCCCTAATCCCTGTCGGCGAGCGGAAAACTCAAAGAATTCCGCGCGTGCCGACAAAACCGGATGCGATTTGAAAATATTGACAAATCCCACATGTTGATGGTGTTGAGCCAACATGTACTCGACAACCATGCTGCAGATTCGCTCATTGCCCGGAAGCACCTGGCAGCCGTTCTCCGACCAGTGCGAACTAATCCACACGCGTGGCAAATGCTCGATGCGGGACATAACCTTCGGATCAATCCGTGTGCCCGAAAGAAGCAATCCGTCGACCTGACCTGAGGTAATAAATGAAGAAAGCTTGTCCACGGACGTCGCGCGATTCATGATGAAATTCAAACCATGATCAGCCACGGCTTTTTCGACCCCCCGAAACACATAGCTGCCGGTGGACTTGAAAAACGCGAACATGTCCTGCTCCAAAGAAAGCATGGCAATCGTCTGCGTCTTGCGCGGCATCTTTTTACGTCGCACAGGCATCTGATAATTCAACTGATCCACAGCCTCTTGCACCGCTTTGATTTTATCGGGCAACACACCAGGATTGCCGTTAAGCACCCGTGAAACAGTCGCTTTGGAAACACCAGAAAGATTGGAAATCGCTTCAACAGTCATGCTTGAATCCTATTTTAATTTGTAACTAAGTCAATGTTTCTTGAAAAAGAATTTATATTTCAACCAAGCCAATTCCAGCCCATTTTATCATAATTTACTTTATATATTTGTTTTACAATCTATTTTAACAAATTTACAAAATTCGTCTAATTGATTTTGTTTTAACAAAACAGCTTGACTTTTGAAACTATGCGATATTATTTCATTCTAGTTTCTTTATTTTTCAAATGTTTCACGGAGTTTCCGCATGCTGGCAATGACTTGGGGATGGACATTGAACCTTAGCGCTGTAATTGTCTATCTGCTGGGCACCATTGCCATCGGCATATACTTTTCACGCAAGAATACCAACACCGAAGAATACTTCGTCGGCGGCCGATCCTTACCCGGCTGGGTTGTTGGACTGTCCATGGTCGGCACTTCGCTGAGTTCCATCACCTTTCTGGCGTTTCCTGCTGCGGCCTACAGCCTCGACTGGCGACAGTTCATCATCAATCTGATGCTCCCCATTGGCGTTGTCTCGGCTTATTTTATTTTCATCCCCTTTTTCAGGCGATCCAAAATTACCTCCACCTTCGAATACCTGGAGATGCGGTTTCATCCCTTTGCACGATTTTATGCATCAATCACATTTTTATTCGGCCAATTCCTCAGGCTGGGCGTTGTGCTGTATCTGGCATCACTGGCCATCAGCGCCCTGCTGGATGTCAACGTCATCACCGTCATGATTATCACCGGTTTGTTCATCACCTTTTACACCGTCCTGGGCGGTATCGACGCGGTGATCTGGACCGATGTCATGCAAACCATCATCCTGCTTTTTGGCGGCTTGTTCTGCCTGCTGTTCCTGGTGTTTCAATTACCAGAAGGCGTCGGCCAACTCATGGAAATCGCCAATGCCCATGACAAATTCAGCTTTGGCCCGATGACATGGGACCTCAATGATCGCACCGCTTACACGCTGATGATTCTGGGCGTGATCGGCTGGACCAAAGCCCAATGCTGTGATCAAAACGTCGTCCAACGTTACCTCGCAGCAGCATCTCTTAAAGAAGCACGCAAGGCGACGTTGATCTCCATGTGCCTGTGCCTGCCAACATGGGCGATGTTTTTTCTCATCGGCACCATCCTCTTTGTGTACTTTAAAGTGGTGCCCGATCCAGCCATCACCGACATGCCAACGGATCAGATTTTTCCTTACTTTATCATGCACAAATTGCCTGTGGGAGTCGCGGGTATCATCATTGCAGCAGCGCTGGCAGCAGCGATGAGTTCACTGGATTCCAACATCAACACGGTGACACTGCTGGTGGTCCACGACCTGTTTCGCAGACACCTCACCCCCGGTCGTAACGATCGCTTTTACCTCAAACTCGCATGGCTCATTGCCACTCTCACCGGCTTTGCCATGATTGCCATCGCCATTATTTTTTACTATACCCCCAAAGAAAGTGTCGTCGACACGCTCATCCTCGTGGGATCACTGGTTGGCGGGCCGGTTTTGGCGATGTACCTGCTGGGCTTTTTCACCACACGCATGGATGGTCGAAGCCTGCTGATCACCATGGCACTCGTCGGCATCCTCCATGTCTTTTTACTGCTCAATGCTTTTAATCTCGTCCCTGATTCAATGCATCTGGAACTGCATAATTATTGGGTCGGCATTGTCCTTGATGCCAGCTTCATCACCTTTGGCTATCTCCTCAGTTGGATCATCCCCACAAACCCCAAAAACCTCGAAGGACTCACCGTCTGGTCCACAAATTCAGCCCCCAACCCCATCCCCGGGAAACACCCATAACATCCGATATTGATATAAACGACTGCGGAAAGCCTTCGGTATAGTCCGTAACATCTCACCGATGCTACCCCAAGGCCATCTTGTTACTGTTTTTGATCTGAATGAGTAGTTCAAATAATCCGCAATAGAAACATCATGCAACACATAGCGCGGATATCATCCTGAACCAGTGATATAAAAATCCGCCCCTGCATTCTAGCGATTGACCGAGCAGACCGACTTTCAACATGCAAAGATCAGCAGGATGCATCGTCCAGGACCACCGTCTGAAGATCGGCAGATGACGGCAATTTTCTACAGAGCTGGACATTCTACATAATTGCATTAACTCAGAATTCCCCGTTTTCTTTTAGTTGGACTGTGACCGTTGCGTCACCTTCGGTGCGAATCTGTCCGGCGCCCTTGTTATAGGGATGGTTGTTGATGGGCTCGTATTGGTTGAACTCGTTGGAAACGTAGGATGTATCGCGGAGATTTGTGCCGAAGGTGTCGCCACCGGTGACGGATTTGAGGCGGCAAGCGGATTGAAATTTGAGATAAAAAATAAGCCCAGCTTCGTCATAGACGACCTGGGCTATAAAATGGCGACGACTGGACTCGAACCAGTGACCGAGGGCTTATGAATCCCTAGCTCTACCAACTGAGCTACGTCGCCTTTGGATGTCGTTGCCAAAGCAACTGAGCCCAGAAGTATAGCAAAGTCAGCGATCTTGGCAACCCCTGCCTCAGAGCAAATATGGAATTTGATTTTCGCATTTAGCTGCAAAGTCCCAGAACTCTTTTTTTAAAACTTTCCAAGTCCAAAATGCAGGTAATAACCCCCAACTGGACGCTCCAAGGTCCGATATTCAGTGACTTATGAAAGATCATCCGTGGGTTTATCAATAGGTCGATACTTTCATTGGCCTGCAGGATCGTGGGGGTCACGTGAGGCTGGGCAATTTGCCTGAACACAAAAAGGGTAGTGGGTCGCCATCATGAATTTACAAGCAAAAATAAGACAGAATCCTGAATCCGACTTGCCACCAATGGCACATGCGATTCGTGAATTTATCAGTTATTGTCGTATCGAGTGCGGTTTTGCCGAGGCCACGTTGCGCGCCTATGCAGCGGATCTGCGTGATCTGTGGCAGTGGCTTGAAGCACGTGGTATCAGTGACTGGGATCAGTTGGATTACAAAATGCTCACCGAGCATCTCAAGGATCTCTCTGGCAAAGGTCTGGCTACGACAAGCATCGCCAGACATGTCGCAACGGTGCGTGTGTACACGCGCTTTCTTTGTTCACGTGAGATGGTTCGCGTGGATGCAGGTGAGTTGTTGACGCAACCCAGTCAGTGGCGAACCCTGCCGGACTATCTGAATCGTGACCAAATGAGCAAGCTCCTTGAAGCTCCTCAACCGGGTGATGCCTTGTATCAGCGAGACATTGCGATTCTTGAATTGCTTTATGCCGGTGGTCTGCGTGCTACGGAGTTGGCGGACTTGCAGATTGGCCAGATCAATTTTGACCTGCAAATTGCACGGGTGATCGGCAAAGGCAACAAGGAACGAATCGTCCCATTGGGCAAGCCAGCCATTGAAGCAGCGTTGCTGTATATGGATCAATTGCGTCCGCAACTTGAACGTCCTGACAAAGCTACAGACCGATTACTGCTGTCACGTACAGGTGGCCCGGTGACGCGGATTGTCATTTGGCAGATCGTCACCAAGTATGCTCGTCGGGTGGGTATGACGCATGTGCACCCACATACGCTTCGCCATACGTTTGCGACGCATTTACTTTCAGGCGGCGCGGACTTGCGCGTGGTTCAGGAGTTGCTTGGCCATTCGAACATTCGCACGACCCAGGTCTACACACATGTGGATTCCACGCGCTTAAAGAACGTGATAGACCGCTTCCATCCCAGGCCCTAGCAAAGGAATGAAGCACCATGCCAATGAAATGCAACATTGATCGTCGCGGACAGCAACTGCGGGCGTTATTGGGTGTTGCCAATCTTCTTGGCTCGATAGTCTGCTTATGTATGTATTTTTTTAGCCCATGGCAGACTAAAGGCTGGATCTTCGCGGGCATTCTGCTGTTTATCTGCGGCGCCATTGGCCTCTTTGAAGCTTGTTTTAGCTGGTGCGCCCTTCGTGCGATGAAGATTAAAACACCTTGGTAGAGACAGGCATCCCACACTTGGTGTTGCTCAGTATTGGGCTTGCGTGATAACTTGGAGAATCTTATCTGCCGGGTCTAAAGTGCAGATTGTCGAGCATGCGACTGACGACGCCGGCGACGAGTACGCTTAGCAATGTCAGCACAGGTATCTGCACGAACCATTGAATCAACACCATAAGCATGCCAATGATGATGCAGTAAACCAGTCGGCCAAGACTCGTCAGCGGACAGGTTGCTGGCGCGAGAATGAATGCGACGAGCAGCATCGGTGAAGTGAGAAAAAAGTATCCAAGATACGTGATACTAAACGCAGGGTGCGTATCGACAAGGACCCAGAACACGGTCGTCTTACCATGTGGCAACATCACCGGCATGGCCATAAGCGTCAACAATGATGTGAGCAAAATAATCACCGGGATCGACCACCAACTCAAACGCTTGTACATCAGGTACAACCCCAGCAGGATGATCAATCCTTGACTGGTGGCACCAACCATTCCCGGTACACAGCCAAGTAACAATTCCTCAACGCGTGGCAGTTCTCCACTGGCCATCATGTTCGCCAAAATACGTGGGAATCGCAGCAGGCGCTTTTGATCGCGAATGAAGGTGTTATGTGGGAATGGGCGGGCAATGGCATCACTGGCGGTACCTTGGGGTTCGGTATCCATGTACGGATTCTCGCCGGTGAGCCACCAGGGTTGATAACTGCGCTGCTCTTTGGCGTGACGAACATTACCAAAAACCACACGGTCAGGACGAAGCACAGCAACGTTGCTGTCATTGGTTAATTCATGTGTCAATCCCTGTTCATTGACATTGGAAATCATCAACGGCAAGGCCCACGTCGCTATCAATGCCAACACCGCAGGATGCATGCGAATCCGATGGGCACGTCCGACAAACGGCATGAATATCCCAAGCAATGTCCCTGCAAAAACATGCTCCCAACCATAACTGTTAATCGGAATCAGAAGCCCCAACATCATCGCCATGGTGATCGCGTGCATCACACTGTCTGTATGCGGTCGCTTGTGAAACATCCACATCAACAACATCACCGGCAAATACGCACTGATGGCAGCAACCACACACAAAAGCACCTGCGTCAAAGCCACGTGACCGAAAAAAATCACACTGCTGGCGAGCATCGCAACCGCCACAATCAGCCCTGCGACATCAATCTGTCGACGCGTATGCAACAAACCCAACCAAGGCGGCGCGTAAGACACCGTCGCCATCACCGTCCGATCAATACTCGGATGATTCTGTGGCTGAGGCGGCGTTGAAGTTGTCGCGGACGCGTCGTTCACGAAGTGAGTACCTTTAAATGTTCATGAATATGTTTTCGAAAAGTCTGGGCCAACGGGATCGCAGACGGACAGACATGAGAACACAAACCACAATCAATACACCATAGTAACTCGTCTTTGGTAATTTGATTGTCCGGCTCTTCAGCGATGCGCTCAAAGAGGCCAGCAGGTTGCAAAGCAGTCGGGCAGACCTCCGTACACCAGCCACATGCGATACAGGCTTGTGGTGTTGCAGGTACTGGATTCTCCACCAGACTCATCAACAGATGATCATGTCGCAACACCGGCAAAAGCAATCGCCCCTGACTGTCCGTACTCTGATCCAACTGACCACTTAGTGGATCACCATAAACCAATTTCGAGCGCGTCGAGCGCATCTCGGCATCAAGTCGTTTATGCAACGGGACCACCTGCTGACCGGGCATGACCCAACAGGCATGCATCCGCGCATTGGCTTGAGGCCAGGCAATAAATAGTGGCTGAATCAAATCCAATTCACCGGTCTGTAACCACCTTGCCAATCGAATTGCGGTCCAGGCACTGATGAGAATCGTGTCGTGTTCCAAAGGATGCCCATCAATGGTGAGCATCTTGCGTGCATGACCGTATTGACGCATGACCACTGACGGGTGAGCCACGGGATACTTGGGTTCAACGCGATGAAGCTTGATCGCTGGATTGATCTTGGGGCGGACCGTATTGAAAATCGAACGTGTGGGGCCAACCAGTAAATCAGCACGTTTAAGCCCAAGCACCAATCTCAACGCGTTGAGTCCCAGGATCAAATCGCCAGGATGACTTCTCACCAGCGAACTTTGCCAGGGATATGGTGCAAAGGAATCACATGCCACACAGATGATCTGCCGTGGTTTGCGAAGCATGGCAGCTTCGAGTTGCACCAGCAGTCCGACCTGCCCGTCACATACGCCCCATGATCCTAGTCTGCGCAGACAATCAATCCAGTCGTTGAGCTTCTCACTACCGGGAGGCGAAGCTTTGAGCTGTGTCGACGTGGTTGGCGAAAGTGGTTCGAGCGTCAGGTCATAACCTTGATCAGGAACATGCAACAGTCCCATCACGCGACTACGCATCGGGCTGATGATACAAGCCTGACGACGGTCCGGCGGATCAATGAGGGTTTGCCCCTGCTCTAGTTGCTGACCGACATGAACGCCCGGATCACATGGCAATCGCAGGCGCAAAGTCTGGCTGTCCATCACCCGTGGAGGTGGTGGGACGCGCACCATCGATCCGGTGCCATATTGCAATCCGCCGGGCATATGACGCATACCATGATCTTACCCGATTCAAGTGCGTTTATCTTGTTGGTGGCAAAGACCATCTGACAATCACGACACAACCACACTTGATCCACACAGACAAACCAGGTGTAACGATTCCGTGACCGCTGATCACAAGCAATATTTAAAATGAAATATTTCATTTTACGTGAAAACATTTTGACTTGGGCATTTTCGAGGCCTACTATCCAACATGACTACGACGCGAACACGCCAACCCAACCTGCCACGCAAGCGAGCGGACATTTCCGTAACTGACATTGCCAACAAGGCTAACGTGTCGCTCGGAACCGTTTCGCGTGTTATGAATCAGGTCCCCGGCGTTACCGAAGCGATGCAGCGTAAAGTGCTTCATGCATCAAGACAGTTGGGCTTTATCCCGCGTTTGGAGAGACCGAGCATTGCGATTCTCACCGGCCGACACTCCCCTGCCATGCCTGTGGGTTATGTCTCCTGTCTCACGACACTGCTTTGGCGTCAACTGGCGGATCTTGGCTACGGCGTGGAGATCATTGATGACAACCATACCCAGGCTGTCCTTCAGTCCCATGCACGCGGTGTGATTGGCATTGTCTTTGATGACCGGATGAACAGTCTCCAGGACATCCCCAAACTGCCTTTGCTGACGATCAACAACCCCATGACGGACAAAGGCATTCACAGCATCGTAACCGACCACCGGGCACAAGCCCAGATGGCCACCGAACATTTACTGCAACATGGGCACCAACGCATTGGCTTACTGGTGATTCAAACAGACGAATGGGGTGCCAGCCAACGCATCGAAGGTTTCAAGCAGACCATGGCAAAGGCAGGTCACACGGTGGACCCAACCTGTATCGCTCCGACATCTGAACAGCCGATTTATGACATTCTCAATCGCTGGCAACGCAACGGCATCACCGCCCTGCTGAACTTCAGCGAAGACTGCTCGCTGGAAGTCCTTCACATCCTAAGCAATGTATTGAACCTCACCATTGGCAAGGATATCTCGACGGTCAGTCTTGAAGACCTGCCGATCTATCAATATCTCACCCCGCCACAAACCACCATCCGCCAACCCCTCGAAGCGTTGGCCAAGCTGGCGGTCGAACACATTATCAAACAATGCGAGCAACCCGCAGAGACTGTTACAGACATCACATTGCCTTCGCAACTGATTCAACGTGACTCGGTCATGCGATTAGATTAAGGAGTATTTCAAATGCAAATGCTGACAGCTGCTCATCAACACAAGACTGCTTTTACCCTCATCGAATTACTCGTGGTGATTTCAATTATCTCGTTGCTCATCGGCATTCTCTTACCCGCTTTAGCCAGTGCTAGAGAAACAAGCCGAAGCATTAAATGCAGTACAAACCTCAGACAAATTGGTTACGGTGAATTTTCATACAGTAATGATTTCACTTGGTTCACAACAGCAGCCTTTGACAATGGCGTTGGTGATTACAAATACCATTCAGGCAGATGGTACATGACACTCAGACCGTACATCGGCCTCAAAAATGACGTGCCGACCAACTGGAACACTTTCATCAACACCGGAGACACCGGCGTCCTTGCCTGCCCATCATGGCAGAAACTGGGCAATGATCACAAATCCTACGCACAAAACTCCTTTAGACTGTTAGCTGATCCTGGCAACGTTTTCAAAATGGAACCTCACAAAGAATGGGGATCACCAGAAATTTATACCGTCAGACCGGATAGCCAAACCACAGCCCGTAAAGTGCACAGTTCAAAAATTATGCTCATCAGTGAATTGGGTTATTACATTGGCTCCCCCACTTTCAACACCGACTTTGCCATCCGTAGCGCAAATGAATGGAACGGCCTGGGCGTCACCGCGGACTTTCGCCACAACGATGCAAAGAACACCGTCTTCATGGACGGACACGTCGGATCAAACCGACTGGGGACCATGGACTACAACCTGTACATCTATTAAGTCCGTTTGATATTCTTCCTGACAATCGCCTTGTTTTAAGGATCAAAACCATGTCCTTCAAATGTGTACGATACACAGCTATCCTTCTGTTGAGTCTGACCACACTCGCATCAGCTCAACTTGGCAACCGAGTCTTGGAACAGACTCCTGACCAGGTCGCCTGGCAGACATCCGACCAAGTTACCTGTAAAGTCGACGGGCAAACCGTCATCGCAACCCTTGGCGATGTCGATAACAGTTGGTTTGCAACACAAAACCAATACCCGCTCAACGACCAGACGAGCTTTGAAATCCAATGTTCAGGTGGTGCAGTCGGTATGCAGTTTGAATGGTTCACCTCACGTGGCAGATTCCTTTCAGCAACCGATGTCCTCAAAGCAAGCGACTTTGCACAAGGCAAACAATCACTGATCGTCAACAACTTCATCCCCGATGATATCCGCGAAAAAGTACGGATTTTCAGGCCTAAATTTTGGCTCTATGGCAAGAACCATTCGATCACCATCACCCACTTTGCCATCCATGCCCCGCGTCAATTTCGAACCGATGGTTTGCAACTGAGTCATAAATGGGAAGCACCCACCAAACTCACACCCGATCCTGTTTTGAAAATCATGCAGGACAAACAATGCATCTCACTGGAACTTGACCCATCAGCCAAACATGCAGGGTTGGTCTTTGAAGACCGTGTGCCGTATGACGACAAGGGTGTGATGATGATCGACATCAACAGTATCACCCGTGACGAAGCAGACACGAGCCTTGCCATCCAAACCATCTGCTGGGATAAGCAAGGGAACTATCTAACGTCTGTGGATTTGATCAAAAACATGAATAAAGCAGGCACCTACGAAATCGCGCCGTCTGCATATGGATCAGCGATCCCCAAAGAAACGGTGAAGATCAATTTCAAAGTCTGGATATGGGGCAATACCGCCAAGTGCAAAATCAACGGTGTTTACTGGGGTATTCCCAAGTCCTGACCACAGCATTGCGTCTGACCATTGAACCAAATGATTTATGTATCGGAGTTTTATTGTGATCAAGTTTCTGACTTTACTATCCTGCATTCTGCTCACAGCAGGCTGTCAGAATACCGAGCCACAAAGCAAGACGGAGTCTGTTACTGCCATGTCAGAAACCGCACCGGACACCAGTCACTACGGTCCCAATGACGACACGCCATGGAACTTACCTGGCAAGGCGCCGCATTTGGTTGCCCATTACCTGCCATGGTTTGAGACGGATTTAAATGACCCCAAAGATCCGTGGAAGCACTGGATTTGGAAGCATCCCAAAGCCGACCACGATCCAACACGCATTTTGGATAACGGCTTGCATGACATCGCTTCGGTGAACTATCCCTTGATCGGCCCCTACTCATCGGACGCGCCCAACGTGATCCGTTATCACCTTAAAACCATGCAGGCAGCAGGCGTCGATGCAGCAGCATTTCTCTGGTACGGTCCAGACAATGCCATCGACAAGCGCGTGAAACTTGTCCTTGATGAAGCAATGAAGTTGGGGATGCGCGTTGCCATCTGCTACGAAGAAAAACTCAATTGGCCCCCCTACCGCTTCCCACAACAACGCAGTCAAATCGTCACGCAGACCATTGATGATTTGAATTACATCATCGAACACTACACCGACCATCCCGCTTATCTGCGACGCAACAATGTGCCTTACGTCTTCCAGTTCAACTACTCCGGTGCCGACGAACTTGGTCCCCGCAATATTCTGCCTGGCGAGTTTGAAACCATTCTCTCATCACTGAATCAAAAACTGATCTACGGTCGGCAGAATCTTCACGAAGCATATCACCCCTTGGTGGACAGTGCGTTTGTCTGGTTCGACATGGGCAACTGGCCGGTGACGTTTGGCAAGCGAGCCGAACAACTGCGTCAGGAAGGTAAACTTTCGTTTTACATGACCATGGTCTGCCCCGGCTTTAATGACTCAGGCGTATGGGGTTGGAGTTCAACACCACGCATCTCCGCGGACTATGGCAATATCGCCACGCTCAAAAATACCTTCGCGACTGCAACCGAACACCACCCTGAGCTGGTACAGTTAGTGACGTGGAATGATTTCAACGAAGGCACTGTTTTTGAGCCGACAATCGACAAAGGATTTACGTATCTGGACGAACTCGAAATATGGTGGAATAAAATCACCAACCGACCAGTTAACCTACTGGACAACCGAGAAGCTTTCGAAGAGTATGTAGAACATTGCTCTGTGAAGCAACGAAAACGACTGCCACAGATTGATTCAAACATCATCAAGCCACACTAAGGGCTTGTGACATAAACCCCCGGAACGCTCACCGGTTTGCTTCGGCAGCCGGTGGGCTATTTTTTTATAGAGATGGGTAAATGAATTGAAAATGAGATTTAAGATTTAATCAATTTTAAAACCGCTTGCGGTTTAACGCTCCAAGAATTTATTGAATACCTAATGGCATTCGAGTCTCGCCAGCACCGCAAAACCGCAAACGGTGAGAATTCCCAAATCACGCATCACCAAGCAAAATCACCTTGGCTTTGACTGCGGAATCTACCCCAACTGCAACCTCAGACCACGTTTGCGTGTAGGATAGATAGACACTAATTCGGCCGCAGGCATAGATCCAAGCCTGCCCCACGGCCTTCGCGTGTTTGGCACGACCCTATTCACACACGCATTTGATGCCCAAGATGGCTGCCCATCACCGTCAGGCGATCATTTGTACGCTAGAGAGGTTCACATGAAGACAGTCACGACACTCAACGATGCCAACGGCAAATCACTTAAACGCGGCGACATGGTCACCACCCTCACCGACCAGGTAACCTCCAAAATCGTCGAACTGGCCAGCGACATGGACACCGGTTTTGTCAGACTCAAACCTGTAAGCTACTCGGTGGGCAAAGGCGTCTGGCACGCCTCGGAACACGTGCTATTTCTGCGAAGTGGCAGTTGAATCGACCCCAATTTTTCTTTCAGCTAAAAACATCGACACACATCCTATTTGCATTACAATCCGATGAGGTATCCAATTCCAATGATGCCCATTCCGGAGATGTGACATGTATCCAAGAGCTTACTGTGTATTGGTTCTGCTATCCGTTTTCCTTTCGCCTTGTTTAGCTGATACCCCAGACATTGCTCAACCGGGTTGGAAAGGTCACCCCCCTTCGCCTGAACAACTCCTGGCAAGCACCCTTTCCTTTCACCTTCGCGGTAGCTGGGGAGGCAACACCTGTATCGCACTTGCCACACCACAAAACGATGGCAGCTACAAAGTCCGCATCGAAACCAAAGGGCCAATGGATGGTATCCAAGGACCAGCCGATTTTTCTGAAAATCAGACGTGGCACAGCATCATCACTTACAGGCTGGCAGCAGCATCCATCCAAAAACTTCAACGACAGTTGGCAACTCTCGATCTACACAACATGCCTGAATGTGAAATGCTCAACGTCACCGATGTGGGCATGCGCATGGTTTGTTTTGATCTTCCAGATGGTCGTCGTTGGGTCGTTGGTGGAACTGATGACATGGAGCACGCCCATCCCAACCGCGCAGCATTATTCAAATCCTTGGATACATGCTTTGTCATCCGCATGAATGTAGCCAAACCGCCCCCCGCGCACCTGCTGGATTTTAAACATCAACTTTCAATCGACAATCAGCCTGATGCGATCTCGCTTACGTTGCTTCATCCACCAGCCTTAACGCTTAAAACACTACCTCACACACCGGGCATGCTTGTGCTGCAATCCATGTACGCCAACCGCACCTCAATGACAGCGGAGATGGTTGAAGCATTATGTCACGGGTCATCACGCCTCATTGCGGTCGAAGCAGTCTCCCAACGTCTTGGGAACCCACAAAAACTCACACCATCTGAGGCGATCCGACTACTGGCGCGTGTCCATCGCTGGCTGGATGCAGACGTGGCGTTTCACCACCGATACATGGGGGAACCTGCAAACAATGCCTTGGAATGGTTGGCTCAACAGCGAAATCCACAGGGGTTGGAGCTTTGCCTTGATGCACTGCATAGCCAAGCTCAGATCAACAAGCGGAATCTGCATCGCCAGGCTGCTGTGGGTTTACTGCGAAATTATTACCCAACGCATCGCAAGCTCATTGAGCAGGAGTGGATCAAAGCATTGAACCATGAGGATGTGTACGTCAAAAAACTTGCAGCTCAATGTCTCGTGCAGATGCAACATCGCCCAGCCGGACCGTTGATTGCAAAACAGGCTCATAGTTCGACACTGGATCGATGGACCCAACTTGAATTACACGCATGTGCGTTGGCAATGGGTGTCCGTTCGTCTGCTAAGCCATTGGTGCGATTGTTGGAGACCGCTCCGGACCCGGATTGTAAACAGTACTACGTCGGACAAGCATCACGTGTGCTGGGCATCGGTCTGACCGAAGCTGACCTTGCCAGTCACATGGTTAATTTACCCGTGGAAGATGACACAGCCATGTTCAACCTGGCGATGCAACGACTAAAACAACTGAAGCTGAAACCCTTTCCAAAGTCCATTGTGGGTGACTCACTCGATGGTATCGCCTTCCGCTGGTATGCCAAGCCCGAAGCGCGACAAGCCTTAAGCGACATCAAGGAAAAGCTACAAAAACCGATGCTAAGGTCTGCTTACAATGCATCAGAGATGAGCCTCAATATGAATTTGAGAACCATCGACGAATATGTTCAAGGCAAGTTTGGCAGTTGGTAAAACCATCGCCGGACACTTTATCCATCCGATACTTCAAGCAACTTGAGCACGGCTTGGGTCATCGCATCCGCTGATGCAAAGGCTTCGCTGATACAGGTTGCACTGAGATAGGCAGGTGACGTGACAATGCGATTGGCATCATCGACACATGCCTTGTCTACATCACAGGCTTCGTGGATACCGCCCATCAGTGGAATAGCAGCTTCCAGATCAGAGTCCTTGCCAGCGGTGACTTTGGGTTTGATGTCTGTGTCTTTGAACGCTCGGACAATCAGTGCAGGTGAGATGCACAAGGCGCCGAGCACTTTGCCTGCTGCGTGGGTGTCGAGAATGGCTTTTTGAACCAACGGATCGATATCACAATCCGCGCCATCGACTGCATAGCTGCACAGATTTTTGGCAACACCAAATCCGCCGGGGAAGACCAGTGCATCAAAGTCCGCCGGATCGTAGTCGGTGAGGTTGGATATTTTGCCACGTGCTAAACGGGCGGACTCGATGAGGACGTTGCGCGTTTGGTGTTGTGCAGGTTGGCCGACTGCATGATCGACCACATGCATCATCGGCTTGTCGATTGAGAAGCAGACATACTCATGCTTACGTGAGTCGATAGCCAACATGGTTGCGGTCGCTTCGTAAATTTCACTGCCATCATAGACACCGCATCCAGCTAGAACGATTGCAAAACGTGCCATGGTTTTGTCCTCCGGTTTGAATTGGACCTTGTTAATGAACAGTTTATTTTACCGGCAATTGCTCCGAGCATGATATGGGTTATGAGATTGATTTAAATACACATAATTTAAGCTGCATTCAATTCGGATCGACACGATCCGGCTCGCAAAGACCAAGAAGCAAACGTAGCTCTTATGCGACATGTGTACAAAAAACACACGTCCCGAATTTGGAACGTGTGTTTATATTTGTTTTGATTTGGGACTTGTTTACTCTTCGTCGAATTTACGGTTGACCAGTTCAACGAGTTCGCTGGTGGCTTGCTCGGCATCGTTACCTTGGGCGTGGATTTCGAGCTTGGTGCCTTTGGTTGCAGCAAGCATCATCATCTGCATGATGCTTTTACCATCGACTGTTTGTGAGCCTTTGGAGACTGAAATATCGGATGCAAAGCGGTTTGCCAAATCGACAAATGCCATCGCGGGCCTCGCGTGGAGTCCCAATTGATTCTGGATGGTGACAAGCGTCTTCACAGTTGCCGATCCTTGCATGGCGAAAACGATCCGCCTAAAACATCACCGTCGTCTGTACATGACGAGGTGTTAACCAATGAAGTGCGACCTGATGGAGTCGATCAGGCGCCTAACTGTTGAGAGTCTGCTTCTTCGAGCAGGCCCAACACGTCATCGACTGTGGTGGCCTGGCGGAGGAAGCGACGGAACATGTCTTTTTGCAGATTGGAAAACACGGTTTCCATTGCTTGAAGATGTTCGTCGGGCTTTCCTTTAGGGGAAAGCAGTAACACGATACTGTACACGGGGTTTTTATCCAGTGCATTAAAGTCCACCCCGGCCTGACTCACGCCGATGGCTGCGGTGATCTTCTTGATCTTGTCGTGCTTGACGTGGGGGACAGCCACGCCTTTTCCAAAACCAGTTGACCCCTTCTTTTCACGCGCAATGATCTCGGTGATCAGTCCGTCACGAAGACTCTTGGGTGCGGCGTCAGCAGCAATCAGAGCGTCTACGAGTTCGGTGATAACTTCATCGCGTTCTGATGAAGCAAGTTCGGGGACAACAGCTTTGGGCTCGACAAAATCTTGTAATTTCATTCTTGATTTCTCACGATCTTATAGCGACGGGAACAACCTTCCGTGCGGCATCAAAACATTGTACAGCAGGTTGGCTCGCTGTGAAATGCGGGATACACAAATGTTATCCCAAGGACTGACGGGCGGCGACCTCAAATGCGTAAAAAAACACCTTCGCGCCAACGGCTGTCGGTTGTCTTTTACTGGATGACAAGTCGCCGACCCTGCCCCTTAATTGTTATTAACCTACTTGGTGTTTACGGTTACGTAATTTTTCCTTGTGATCGCGAAGCTGGCGTTCAACCTTACCAAACACTTCGTCAATCAGGATGTATAGATCCGGCCCGGACTTTTTGGTGATAAACGCATCAGATTTTTCTACGTCAACAATCACTTCGACTTCCTCGTGCTGATGGTTGTCGGCTTTGTCGATGATGATATTGATTTCCTGAATCCGGTCGTAGAATCGAGATAAGCGACCGGCACGCTCCAAGGCGTGTTCACGAATGGGTTCGGTGACTTCAAGATGCTTGCCGCTAACTTTAATCTGCATAAATGATCCTCCTCATGACTGGCTCTGGGCCAAGGTTGATGAATCGGTGTCCGGCGATGCGTCTGACGAAATTGACGCACCTTCCTGTTTTGCTTGATCGGCAGTTACGTTCTGCTCTGTGAGTTGTTTGGTCTGAGATGGGGGCAAAACCACACCACCGGAGACTGTAAACCGCAAAGCTTCCTCTACCGAAATGGGTAACTCGATCATTTCACTGCGTGGGACCGAGATGGTATAGCCTGTAAAGGGGGTTGGGCTGCTGGGGATAAAGACGGTGGCACAAGGCACGCCGGCCTCATCCTGTATCTTGATCATGGTGTCGCCAGTGATGAATCCGACGGACCAGATGCCACGACGCGGATACTGCACGGCCACAACGCGACTGAATTTTTTGAGCCGCTCATTGCCATCGGAGACCAAGAAATCGGTAATCTGTTTGACGGATGGATAAACCTGTTTAAACAACGGCAATCGCTGTAACAGGATTTCACCACGCCGGTAAAGACTGTGACCAATGTAGCTTCCTAGCAGTAATCCGACGATGTAAATCAGAAAGAAAGCGACAATCAAACCCAACAGGTCAAATGGGAAACGATACTCATCCCAAAGGTTCTGAATCTTGATGGCCTTGGCTTGACCACGGAGCCATTTTTTAGGATCGGTTGCTCGTCGCATCTGCTCACGTTGAACCTGGGTTAATTCCTTTTCCACACCCACGAGGTCTTCCTCAAGCACGACCGGCAAAGGAGACCAACGGGTGATCCCTGCCCGGATACCCATATTGATCGGTTCAGCGATGCGCTGCTGAACGAACTGGTAACCCATAATCAGGATCCAGACCGTCAGAATACTGGGAAGTAGAATCGTCAAACCGCGCCAGAAGAACTTTCTGGAGTGGCTACGGCGAGGTTTTGAATCTGTCTGATCAGACATATAAGAAGCGTCACTTGCAACTGCGGGTAGTCGAGGCTCTCGTGCGTCTAGAAGACTGTATCGGCGTGATCGACCCGGTATGTTTACATTAGGTTCACAATCGTTTTACGTCAATGAAATTCACATGCATTCACGCATGACTTTAGTTCAACGCCTACATTGAACCACTTATTCCAACACTGTTCTTTCTACGCTGCAAATTGCGGCTGGGATCACTTAAACTCCCCAAAAGCAACTTTTTTTTGATCTCCACCGAATATCAATCCAGATTTCAATACCAGAAATTGATCCACATCATGATACCAATCTTGGCCAATACCTTGAATACCAGTGAACTTGTCATCACGTTGCAGATGCTGCGAAAACGGTTCCATGAGTTAATCAAAATATCGCATTACTGTTTACGTTCCAAGGCTTGTATCAATTGATCGATCCGTGCGATTGATGCGGGATCACTCATTTGCATCGCCAACTTTCTGGCAAGTTCCAAATGCTCAATCGCTTGAGCCGGATACCCGAGCTTGGCAAAGTGCATGGCATAACCGACACGCATCCTGACAAGGTTCTGCTGATAAGCATCCGTTGTGTGAATCGCCAACGCTTTTTCCTGCCAGTTGATGGCGGATGCAAAGTCGCCTGTCTTGGCGAACAAGGTCGCCAGATTACTCATCGCATCATCGCGTTTGGGATCGTTATTCAGACATGCCAGGTAACTGTTCATTGCCGGCTCGTATTGCTCGGTCTGCTGATATGCCAAGGCAAGGTTGTACCAAGTACTGCTTGCGATATTGACCTCACGCGTCCGACGCAGCGATTCGACATACATCGTTTTCGCACGCTGATAGTCCTCAAGTTTCATCAAGGCGTCGGCAAGCAACGCGTAGCCTACTGGACTTTGCGGGGCGCAGCGGATGAACTGTTCAAACTCCCCTGCTGCCTGTTGCCAATCGCCCTCTCGCAACGCCTGCTGTCCCAACTCACGATGAGGCATGGCACGTTCAATCTCATAGCCCTTAAAACAGGAGATCGCTTTACGCAGGTCCGCCAACTGGCGATCGCGCATGTCCAATGCCGAATATGCTGCTGCCCGATTGATGTAAGACAGGGGTTGATCCGGGAACGCGATGACCGCCATGTTGAGAATCGCAAGTCCGTCAGCTGGGCGGTTGTCCGTCATCGCCAACGAGCCGAGGTTATAGATGGCGATGGTGGCCTTGGGGTTTTGATCAAGCGTATCGAGCCAGAGAATGCGATGGTTTTGATACACCGCAGTGCGTTGGTAAGTCTGATAGCCCATCGCAACCAAGCCCAATACACACAACGGCAGGACGATCCGTTTAACAGTTGATGTTCGGAGTAATCCTGCCAACCCGCAGACAATCAACACGATCATTGCAATTGATGCGTGATATTGAAAGTGATCCGCCACGTAACTGTATCGCATGGGATAGACATTGAAGAAGCCAAGGGCGGGGAATAACGTGCCCACAAACAGGAGCATGCCAGCCAAGGGTCCGCGGCCGATCTTCTTGACGCAAATCAGTAAACCCATCAACAGCACAACCAGTAACACCACAGGCAACCAGTGCATCGGATCATGCACATCCACCTGCCAACGCTCATAAATAAAAATCAACGGATGCGCGTAAACCAACTTGAGGATGTAGAACCAGACGATCTGCCCCGCCAATAGAGTCCGATGTAACAGAGATGTATCCCAGTCCTGCCCGACTGCGCCGACGGTGACTTTTTCAAGATGCGCGGTGTGCAGTCCCAAAGCCAAACCAATAGCCAGCAGTGGCAGCATCAAACCAATCGCGCGTTTACTGATACTGCCATGTCGCCACCATACCATCACCAATAACGCAGCAGGCAGCGACACCGTGACTGTTTTACTCAGCAGTGCCAGGACATAACACAGCAGCAGCACGCACCACCAGAGTGTCGTTTGGGACTTGTTTTTAAGGGGTTTTGAGACATCCGCCAAATTCAGCAGCCGGATACCTGCCAAAATCCCGCAGAGATAGAACGCCAGTGACAGGACGTTTTTGCGTTCGGTGATCCAGGCTACGGATTCGACCATGACCGGATGTAATGCAAAGACCATCGCAGCCAACCAACCGCAGCGCAGTCCAAGACGAGTCAGTATCCGCCAAAGCAACAGGCAACTGATGCCATGCAAGAGGATATTGACAAAGTGATAGCCTCCAAGGTTCAAGCCCCAGAGTTGGTATTCCAAAAAGTAACTGGTAAACACCAACGGGTAATACTGCGGGTGCGCCCCCGGAACCGTCCAAAGTGTCCATAGGCCTGTGAGGGATTGGATGAGGGTGTTGCCAGTGAGGTAGGAGTGATCGTCCCAGATAATTCCCGCATGTCGCATTTGAACGTAAACGACAAACAGACTCACGACGAGCGTCAGCGATCCAATAATCGTTTGTCGTGTTGTCTTTTGCATATGATGCCCCATGATCGCCACGTGGCATCATATGCAAGTTGTCTGGTTTTGTGAATCATGCAGCAGCTTGAACCCGATGCCAATTAGTGAATCTGATCAAAGGTATAAATCACGATACTGCCTGCAGGAATCGGGGCAATCTGCATCACACCTTGTTTGAGTTTGTCATTGCTTACCGGCAGGGATTGGATATCAACCTTCTTCTCCAAAATATTGGTCGAACGTGGATCGCCAGCGAGCATGTAGCAATTGATTTTTCCTGCTTGCTCAATAGGCAGGTTCAATGCCACAGGTATCTCGCCTTGAAGTTGTCGTGACAGCAATGCGACACTCAGTTGATCACCCGCACGCATGGCATAGACTCCCATAGCCGGAACCTGCGTCTGGGTGAGTTTGGCTTGCTTGCCACGCCCTGTCAGAACGGACGTAGTGACTTGCGGCACGTTGCTAAGCTTCACTTCGACCATATCACCGGTCATGTATCGGTTCCGCATTTGCTGCGCAAGAAATCCCGGGGATGGGCGGAAATCCTGAGCGAAACTGGTGTGACTTGACCATTTGAGACCTTGCGAAAAGGCCAAATAACATTGATGCGTCCAGCCCATGCGGTAAGCATCCATCCAACCGTCAAAAGCTGCAACTCCAGCAGACAAAGATTTGCCATACACTTCGCTGGGCGCCTTGATTCCAAGCTTCTTAATTTGTGGCATGTCAAAACCACTGGGTCCACCTTCGTAGGCAACCATCGTCACGTCATAGCCTTGTTTCTTGAGCAGTTGCCATGATGTGTTTTGCTTTTGCCATTCAGACTGTTTTTCGGCAATGTAGCTGGTGAGCATGCGTTGAAAACCTGCATCGTCAATTTCCGTCATGGCTGCTTCATTCATTTCCCAACGCGGGCCGATGTAAGTTGCGTGACCTTCATAGACGGGTAGATTGAATGCTTGTGAAGCTTCCTGGCCATAACCAATCACCTTATTATTTTGAATACGCGTCGAGTAGTTGCCACCCAGCGAGAAGCGAATTTTCTGTTCTGCCTGGTCTGACCAATAAGGGCTTTGTTTAATTTGATCGACAAAGTATCGGCAGAACAAGCCATATTCGCGGCCAAAGCGATGCACGTGTTTGAACTTGCCAAAACCAACCCATCCGCTGTGTGCGCGGTTGTGCCAGTTTTCGTTGCCAAATTCAATTATCAATTCACGAAAATCATCAATCCATGGTCGACCATGCCCGCGTTGGGTGTATCGCTTGTAAGCCCAGGGTTTGTTCTTGGCGGTGTCTTTCTTCGGATCAAAGGGTGCTGCCAGATATTCAATCAGACCGCGGTATTCATCTTCATCAAACAGGACTTGGATAATCAGCCAAGGGACGACGCGCGTTTGTGGTGAATCGCCAGTCGCCTCCATGAACATCAGGCTTCGTGGGATCGTCATGTCTTTGGATTTAAGTGAATTGTAAGCCCCGGCTTTGAGTTCCGAATCGTTGTGCCAACTTAAAAGCGATTGCATGCGACAGGACGTTAAGCCTTCCCATACTCGCAATGCGCCTTTGATACCTGTTGCAGGTTGACCGTCGAGTATCGCATTAAGCTGTGTTCGGTTGACGGTGAAAGGTTTGTCTGCATCACCCACTTCGTAAACAGGCATCAATTTGATGTTGTCGATATAGACGGGGGATTGGTTAGTAAAGGTGATGGCAGGACCACCGAGTCCACCTTGAGTTGGGCGTGGTGGTGCGGTGAATTCGAAACCGACCTTTTGCCATTGGTTGTTGATGGTAAAAGTTTGTTCCAATTTGTGGCCGAAGTATCCGCGGGCGAATTTCCCGGAGGTTGCAAAACCAAGTGTGACTTGATTGGTGCTGTCACAGCGAAGCCATACTTCATAACGATACGTTAATCCCGGTTCGAGTTGGCCGTACCAGAAAACGTCTTTGCGATCAGGCGAACCAAAGGCGTTTTGGGTGACCATCACATTGGAGGCCTTGGGGGTGACTTTCATGCACTGATCCCCGCCGTCCATTTCGGTAGGCTGCGAGATTGGGTGTGGGACAAATTGATAAGTACCACCGTTGACGGACCAGCTGGTTTGAAAATCTTTTTTCCAATTAAACGTTCGTGGGTGAAAGATGCTTTTGTCGGGCCATCCGTAATTCTTAGTGAAAATCACCACATCACCAGCTTGTAACGCAGTATCCGATTCGTAGTAGACGCGCCAGTTTTTTGCTTTGTAGTCCTGTTGTTCTTGCTTCGAGAGTTTACTCATCGAGCCGTATTCACCGGGTAAATCAGCCAACCAGCCGCCATCGGGGAAGTTTGGTGTGTTCTTGGGCAAGACTTTGGTTTCGGTGATTTTGTTGACGGTTTGTTTGTCACCAGCTTGGGTGATGCGATACGCCCGCATTGAACCACCGCTGTAGGTTCCAGTGTTGTACAGGGCATACCAACTGGTTCCCGGACCATCAAGGGTGATCCAGCGTTTGCCTTTGTCTTTACCGCTGGTGGTGACCAGATACAGATCGCGCATCATCGCAGGTTCAAAACCTGCTTGTTTAATGAGATTCGCAGAGCTGTATTGCACCGCTCCAATATCCCCAAAGCCGTTATGCCCCAAAGGAGGGATTTCTGATGCAGGTCGCAAAACCTTGTTGGTGACTTGGATTTGTACCGGTTCTTGTGCGTACGTGTTGGTCGAGATGATCAAGGCAATCAGTAATGTCAATGGGAGTGCAATGTGCTTGTACATGGATGGTCCTGAAAAAATATGAATCAAAGGCAAAATTGCGATAGGTTTCTGTCGTATCTTTTTAATCCAGATCGCGTTCAAAGCGTGTTTTGAGAGTTGTTTCGTCCCATGAGTCAACAGGGATTGCTTCGACGTGTCCATCGGGGCCGGTCAAGTTCGCTGCGCCCATGTGCAGGCGACTTGCGCCAATGAGTTCGTTGTCAACAATGACCCATGGCCGGCTTCCACCACTATGGGTAAAGGCTTCGACAAAATAATTTTTATCGCCTCCAGAATAGTAGGAGATCTTCCCATCACCTAAAACGATTTTATCTGGTGTGAGATCAAAGAGTCTTGCTGATTGACGATAACCGGTGTTCGCAGTGGGCCAAGAGCCATCGTTTTCACGTCGTCCCCATACAAATTCATTCATGCTGTAGTGGGCTGAAAAACGATCATCAAAATACCATGGTTTGCTGATATCGGTTGAGGCCAACGGGCAATGCCAGACGGTTCCAGAATAGGCTTTGGGGTCATATGGGATATAGCCTTGGGTTTCTGCTGTGGTTGTTTTGTTTTTGGATTGTCCGAGTCTGGACCACCATTTGATATAGCTTCTCTCTTCGCCGTAGTTGGCCCCGGTGTTCAGGTTGTTGTATGGCAACCAGCCTTTATAATCGAGGCTATAGCTGGTCAGAGCGGTCATCAATTGCCGAAGATTGGTCTTGCATTTCACTGCATTTGAAGTCCGCCGAGCGTTTCGCAAGGCTGGCATCAAAATGGAAATCAGCAATACAACAATGCTGATAACCACCAGCAATTCGATCAAAGTAAACGCCATGCGATGAGAGTGCAGTCTTGTCATGGGAATCTCCTGAGGTGATGCATTAACTGTAATGCTGATAAATTGAAAAATCAAGATTTAGGGTTAAAAAATTATCCCAATCAATATTCCTGCTATCTATAAAATATCTTTAAAGTCTTTAATTTAAATATTTATGTTTAAATAATCATATTGTATTGATGATTTTGAAAAATGAAATGTCAAAGAAATATTGGACTTTCCAATGCATGACCGTTATACTTTAGCGATGATTAAGGCGCCACTAAAACGGGTCAGTCTTGCCGATGTAGCCAAGCAGGCGGGTGTGAGTAAGCAAACTGCGTCAGTGGTACTCAACCGTGGCAAGCAATTCGACCGCATCTCCGAAGCTTGCCAAAAACGTGTCAATGAAGCTGCTCAAAAGCTCGGATACGTCAGCAACCATCACATGCGATCGATTCGGCGTGGACGAGCCGATGTCCTGGGATTGGTCCTCGAAACGGATGGACCACCGGGTCAAGGCGGTCGAAGCACGGACTATATTGATTGCATTACCCATGGTGTGCTCCAGGAAGCATGTCAGGCTGAGCAAGCGGTGCAGGTCATCATGCCCACGTCGAAATTATCTGCCGCAGAACAGGGACTTAAAGCTTTGCGAAGTGGCGCGATTGACGGACTGGTGGTCCCGGGGATTTTTGCTCGGATCCAACACGCCTCTTTGCTGCGTGATTTTGCATCCTTACCTTTGGTGGTCATTCAACCAACCGAACCGACACCCTATGCAGCCATTGACTTTAATCAGGCAGCCGGTGCACAATTAAGCGCACAGCATCTACTTGAACTGGGACATCGCGAGCTGTTATGGGTTGGATCAGCCGGACTTCCTGGCTCAGCAGATCAGATTCGCGAACACACGTTTTTATCTGAAATTCTCAAAGCAAGGGGTTTTGGTTCAGTCTGTCATATCGAACTTCTAAACAAATCTGCTTCCACTGAACAGTGGATCGAATTAAGCGATCAACAGATTTCAACCTATTTCCAGCAATGCCCAACCGAGCGTTTTCCGACAGGCATTGCATGCTTTAACGATTTGATTGCCATGGGTGTGATTCGTGCGCTACGTCGGATGAACCTGCATGTGCCCCACGATGTCTCGGTAGTAGGATTTGATAATGTGTATTCTGTTTTACAGGATCCACCTTTGACCACAGTGGATCATCGCTTTTCGCAAATGGGACAACTGGCTGTCCAAAGGCTGCTTGAATTGATCGATGGCGGGGAAAAGAAATACGAACAATACAACGGCCATGTCGAACGAATTGAACCGGAACTGATTATTCGCACCAGTACCGGCCAAGCCAAAACGCAATAAACTGCCAACTCACTCTATCGTGCGTTGGCAGTTCAATATTCTATAAATTTATAGCGTTTATCACTCAAACGTAGCGTAAATTAAGGACGCGCAAGCTGTCAGCTTGCGGCTGTTGATTGAGTTATTCAATAGCCGCTGCCAGACTTGGGTGCGCGACAACGCGACACTTGAAAGTTAAGTGTTCTAACGTCCGCAAATTCACTTACTTCATCACACGGAAGCCAATATCCTTGCGGTATTGGGCGCCGCTGAATTGGATGACTTTGCAGGCTGCGTTGGCTTTGGCCTGTGCTTCCTTGAGGTCTTTGCCCATGGCACAAACGTTAAGCACGCGACCACCATTGGTGAGGATTTCGCCATCAGAGAGCTTGGTGCCTGCGTGGAAGATTTCGACACCTTCCATGGCAGCAGCTTCTTTGAGTCCCTTGATGACTTTGCCTTTTTGGTATTCGCCGGGATAGCCGCCCGATGCCATGACCACACAGCAGCAACAGCGTTTGTCCCAACTGATATCGACGGTATCAAGCTTGCCTTCGGCGGTGGCTTTGATGATTTGCACTAAGTCGCCCTTAAGTCGCATCATCATCGCCTGTACTTCCGGATCACCAAAGCGGACATTGAATTCCAGAACCTTGGGGCCAGCGGGGGTGAGCATCAGGCCTGCATAGAGGACGCCCTTGAATTCGATGCCGTCACGTTTGAGGACATCGACGGTGGGGACGAGGATGTGACGCTCGACCATTCGCAGAAGTTCGTCGGTCGCCAATGGGGTTGGGGTGTAAGCTCCCATGCCACCGGTGTTGGGACCTTTGTCACCTTCGTAGGCTTGTTTGTGATCCTGAGCAGGTTCGAGGACATAGATGTTTTTGCCATCGACCAATGCGAGGACTGAAAGTTCCTGTCCCTGGAGTTTTTCTTCAATGATGACCTGATCGCCTGCTTCACCGAAGATCTTTTTGACCATGATGTCTTCGACAGCAGCGAGAGCTTCCTGAGCGTTGTCACAGACGTAGACGCCTTTGCCTTTGGCAAGACCTGCTGCCTTGACGACCATGCCTCCTTCACGGGATTCGATATAGGTGACGGCTGCTTCATAGTTATCCACGACCTTGGCTTCGGCGGTGGGGATGGACGCTGCGCGCATCATCTGCTTGGCCCATGCCTTGTCGCCTTCAAGTCTTGCTGCCGCTGCCACGGGACCGAAGATGGTTCGCCCCTCTCGCGCCAAGCGGTCTGCCATGCCCTGAGCCAATGGGTCTTCGGGGCCGATGATGATCATGGAGACATCATTATGACGGCAGAAGTAGTCGATTTCGTCGACGACTTTGGTGGTGACTTTATCCGGGTCGATTTTGAGATTCTCACCCAGTTGAGCCGTACCGCCGTTACCGGGAGCAAAGTAGAGCTTGCCACAGGAAGGTGATTGTTTGAGTTTCCAGCCCAGGACATGTTCACGCCCACCGCTGCCGAGAATCATAATGTTGGTCTTTTTGCTTGCCATAGTCGAGGCATGATAAGGGAGATTGGGGCGTTTGTGAAACGCGTGGCGTGTTGTATTCAATACCTGTGTATGTCTGAAAAAGCGTGAGATGGCAATAATAAGCAGGTTTCTGCTTCCTGACACAAGGGACCACTTCACTGACTAAGATGGCAAATCCTTTCCAAAACAAACAAGTTCCAAGCCATATCACACATCTGATCAAACTTTTGCTCAATTGCTCGTTGACTTGCTTAAAGCCATAGCTAAGATTGATTAAACTAAAGGTTTAATTAAGAAAACCAAAGCTTTAATTAACACCCACCATCACCTAGCCCACCTACCCACTGATTTCTGTCTTTCAATAAGGTTCATGAACATGCATGGTTTTGTCACACGAGCGTGCGGGATGCTTGCCATCCTGCTTTGTACAAGTTGGATTCAAGCCCAGGACACCATGGCGGTCATTGATCTGACAAATGCTGCCGCCATTGATACCGCAGTGACCGTTTCCAATCAGGTTTCACTGGCTCATAGCAATGAACCAGCCAAGCCAGGTCTGATCATGAGTATCGAAAAGGGAAATGCGGGTTATCCCGGTTTCAAGTACAAGTATGATCCGACATTAGATCTCTCGGCCTACGGACATATCAAAGTCGTCCTAACCAACCTGGGGACCAAGCGTGCGATGGTTGCCATGCGGGTGGATAATGGCGGTGACTGGAAGAAAAGTCCCTGGAACACCGAGAACTTTTACATCGCACCGGGACAAACCATAACCGGCATCCTTCGCTTTGGCTTTTCCTATGGAGGCAAACCTTCCTACAAACTCGATGCTTCAAAGATCACCCAGATCATGCTCTTTACCGGCAAGGTCAAAAACGAAGAAGGTGTCAAAATCCGTGTCGACTCCATCGTCGCAGGTGGCAAGCCCGGTGAAAAGCCCCCCGTAAAACCTGAAAACGTCCGCATCATTCCCAAGGATGGCATCATTCTGGGCAAAGGCATCAAGATCGACCCTGCCAAGCAATTTTATCTGCGTGAAGCCACGGTCACCATGCAAGGTGAGCAAGTGGAGGTCCGCATTACCAAAGATAAAAACGATGCGTTGGCCAGCTACAAACCGCTGATGGGACTGTGGAATCTCAACCGCTATCTGCAACTGAGCATAGCAGTCAAGAACACGGGCAAGATGCCGGTGACCCCTAAATTTCTTATCAAAACCAGAGGCGGCAATACCAATTGGGCGCAAGCCGACAAAGCGGTATCACCCGGTCAAACGACGACAGTCATCGTGCCGTTTATCAAGAAGCAAACATGGAACGGCGATGATGCCAAGAAGTCCGGCACACGCATGACCAGTCATCAGGTCCGTGCCATCGACATCACCACCACCGATCCCAAAGCCGGCCAGCAATTCACCGTCCAATCCATGACCGCAGAGTTGGTCACTGCCGACATCCCCGCATGGTTGGGTAAGCGGCCCCCCGTCGATGGCAACTGGACACAGACACTTGATGAAAACTTCGACGGCTCAGTTCTCAACGAAAAACTCTGGCGAATCTATGCTCCAAATTACTGGGACAAACGAAGCCACTTCTCCAAAGACGGCATTGTCCTGGGTGACGGCATGGTACGTTTGCGCATGAGCAAAAAACGCGGACACCACAATGACGATCCCAACCACAAACGGGTCACCGACTACCAAGTCGGCTTCATGGACTCCTATGGTAAATGGGTACAAAAGTACGGCTACTTCGAAGCCCGCATGAAACTCCCAACCGCCCCCGGACTCTGGCCTGCCTTTTGGATGATGCCCGACCGTGGCGTCGAAACCGGCCCGCAATGGGTCCGTCAAGATACCGCCAAAGGTGGCATGGAATTCGACATCATGGAACACCTCACCCGTTGGGGGCCCCATCGCTACAACGTGGCCATGCACTGGGACGGTTACAAAAAAGGACACAAAGCCATCGGCTCAACCTGCATCTATGCCAAGCCCGACAAAGACGGATTCATCACCGCCGGCGTCCTCTGGCTACCGGGTAAACTCGTCTACTACGCACAAGGCCAAGAAGTCGGGCGCTGGGAAAACGAACGTGTCTGCAATCAGCCCATGGACCTGATGTTCGATCTGGTCACCGGCGGTTGGGATAACGACCCATTGGATGATTCAAAGCTTCCAGCCGATTTCACCATCGACTACGTCCGCGCCTGGCAACTCAAAGAGTTAGCCTCGGATGTCGATGGATATAAGCAGCCATAAAAATCAAGCCTCAGCGACACGTAGTGTCGCAGCGAATTCAAATCTCAATTCAAACCCAAGGCATGGCAACGTGATGTTGTCATGCCTTGTAATTTCCACTTTGCTTTGACGCAAGACATCCACAAAATACTTGATGCCGGTCAGTACCTGACATAAAAAAACCGCAGATGTCTCACAAAGGTGACACCTGCGATTTTCACTGATGCATCGGGGGAATCAGGCAGCGACGGCGTGGGTCGCAGAGTCCTGAGCGATTTCTGTTTCCAAGGGATGTTCGAGGTTATAGGCGTTGTCCAGGGAGACGACCAAACCCAAGGCGAAGGCGGTGAGAATCCAACCTGTGCCACCGGAACTCACCAGTGGCAGTGCGATACCTTTGGTGGGAACCATGACGGTGACGACTGCCAGATTCATGGCAGCCTGCATGCCCACGGTCAGTAAGACACCCATGCCAAGAATGCGGCCAAATGGGTCGCGGCATTGGGATGCAATCGTCCATGCCGTCCAGATCAGACAGAGGAACAAGCCGACAACGACAAACGCGCCGGTGAGTCCGAGTTCTTCGCAGATGGTGGCAAAGATAAAGTCGGTGGTGTCTTCAGGCAGGTAGCCGAATTTCTGAATCCCGCCCCCCAGTCCGCGACCGGTCGTTCCCCCCATTGCAATGGCGAGCATGGATTGGATCGGGTGATAGCCGGTGCCTTGCGGGTCTGCCCAGGGGTCCATAAAAGCAAGCAATCGAGCGACGCGATACGGGCTATGCATGATCGCAGCGATGAGTCCGCCGATGACGATGGGGCTCAGTGCAACCAGATGCCAGATGCGAGCCCCGCTACTGATGAGCAAGACCACACAGACCGCGCCGATGAGAACACCTGTGCCAAGGTCTTCGAGAATAATCACCGCACAGGTCAAACCCACGAGCATGAGAATGGGGAGTAAGCCCCAGATGAATCGGTGCATGACACCGGCCTTGCGGGTCGCCCACCACGCGATGGCGAGTACCATCAGCAGCTTGGCCATTTCACTGGGTTGGATGCTGATGCCCACTTTGCCAACGCCCAGGAACAGCCAGCGGGATGAGCCGTTGACGGTGCGAGCGATGCCAGGGATAAAGGTCGCTGCCATACATCCGAACATTAACAGCAATGCCCATAGCAATGGGTGCCAAAGGCCTCGTCGCGTCATGCAGATGGATCGAATATCCAATCGTGATGCGACAAACATTGCAAGCAGCGCCATGCCAGCGTAGAGCCACTGACGCCACTGAATGTATTGCAGGACATCGTCTCCCATGCCGATGCGACTGCCTGCGGAGTGGACCATAATCAGCCCAAGCCCCAACAGAGCCATGACAAGTAATTGCAGAATGTGTCCAAAGCGCAGCATGCATCAGTTATCGGCATAAAGGCCAGTTGAGGTCCAAAGTTCGCCCTCTGACCCATGTTCACTATTCAAACATCAGGCAAATGATGGATACCCAAACGCCCATCCATCGCTGGCAAAGCCGCTGGTATCCGTTGTGGCTGTTGAGATTCACAAAGACATGGCTCTAACGGGGGTGTATCATGAACAACAAACCCAATTGGACACACCTATGCCCCAAAGCCTAAACACCGTCAACAGTGAACCTGGTCTTGGTTATCTGCTTGAACATGCACCGGACGCGATTTTCATTGAGTCACTCGATGGGTACGTACTGGATGTCAATAAGCAGGCATGTCGCCTTCACGGGATGACGCGCGAGGAGTTGGTGGGCATTCATGTCCTGGAACTTGTGCCAGAGGATCAAAGAGATCTGGTCCAGCGGGAATACTCCAAATTCGTTGAAGGTCGCATGCAGATGTACGAGGGGTTTAGCCTGCATAAGTCCGGCCGTCGCATTCCTGTGGAATTAATCACCACACAGATTCTGTACAACAGTCAGCCTGCGTTATTAATCCATGCCCGTGACTTGAGCACGCGTAAAGCACTACATCAAAGTGACGCACTAAACGAAGCGATCATGCAGGTCTTACCCGGCGGGGTGATTCGACATGATGCTCAAAAGCGGATTGTGTTTGCCAATGAGCAGGCGATCAAGTTTTTCTGTCTCCAATTTGATGAGCAGGAGCGATGCTATCAATGGAGTGAACACTGCAAATTACTCCTTGAGGACAACACCAAAGGGAACTTGAAATCACACTGGCCGGGCTACCGTTGCATGGACCTGTTGCAACGCGAAGAAGAAACCACGTTGGGAATCCAATGCCAATGTGGCACGGAGAGTTGGGGTGTCTTCTCAGCCATGCCTGTGGTTGATCAACAGACGCGGTTATGCTTAGGCGCGGTCGTGAGCTTCATCGACACCACTCAGCAGCGAAAAACCATGACCGCATTACGCGAAAGCGAATACCGATTCCATCTGGCATTTGACCACGCACCGATGGGGATGGTTTTGGCAACGCCTGATGGCAAGTTTCTGCAGATCAATAATCGCTTTTGCAGAATGCTCGGCTATCGCTGGTCAGAACTCATCGACAAGACCTTCTTTGACATCGCCCCGGACATGGACACTGACACCTGTAAAAAGTTCGCGGAAATGTTGACCAACTCAGCAGCCACACGCCACAGCACCAAAAAACGATACCTTCACAAAGACGGCCACGAAGTCTGGTGTCAGATCACCGTCACCGTTGTCCGCGATGCGCAAGGCAAACCCCAATACTGCATCAACCAAATCGAAGACCTTTCCCCACAACTCAAAGCCCAGCAGCAACACGAACAACTTGAAGACCGTCTGCGTCAAGCACAGAAACTCCAAGCCATCGGCACCTTGGCCAGTGGTGTTGCCCATGACTTTAACAACCTGCTCTTAGCCATTGAAAGTTATCTGGACATGGCTCAGACGCAATATGACAAGGGGCAGGATCCGACCAAGGCATTAAAGAACATTCATCAGGCCATCCGCCAATCCACTGGGATGACACGAAGTCTGCTGACCTTTGCACGACAAACCAATGGCCACCGACAACATGTGGATCTGATGCAGATCATCGAACAAAGTCTCCAAACCCTCAAGCCTCTGATACCTGCGACAATCAAAGTTCAAGTTATGGACAAAACTCAATGTCCATTACAAATCAATGCCGACCCTTCGGAGATACAGCAATTGCTGATGAATCTGGTCGTCAACGCGCGCGATGCAATGCCTGATGGCGGGACGCTGTCACTGATTTTGGAAACTGAAAGCTGTGAAGGCCGCCGACCACTTTTGAATTTATGGGTCTGCGACACCGGCGTGGGCATGGATGAACAAACCCGTCAACGTCTCTTCGATCCGTTCTACACCACCAAATCACGCAGCCAGGGAACCGGCCTGGGCCTGGCGGTCGCTCATGGGATTATCACCGATCATCAGGCAAGAATCAGAGTTCAATCTGAACCGGGTAATGGGACACGGTTTAAGATCACCTTCCCAGGAATCAATTGCCTTTCAACAACAGCCCCTTCGGACACCACAATCGCTGCGGGGCATCGCCACATGGTTCTCGTACAGACTGATGACATGCTCAAGCAGGTTCTGCAAACCATGCTCAGTGATCAACAGGTGACAGTCCATGGTGTCGCGGACATGCAGCATCTTGAAACATTACTCATCGAAGAACCGGATCTTGTCATCGACTTATTGGTCTGTGACGACGTGCCGGGGAACCTGCCCACCGAATCGATCTGCAAAGTTCTCCAAGAACGTCAGCCGGATTACAAATGGGTTTTGATGACGGATCGCAATACCCCCCCAACACCGATGGCATACGCCAGTCATGCGTTACTGCTCAGACAACCCATGCCGATGCGCGAATTAGCCGGACACCTTCTGGAGATTCTTAACGGCATTTCACGCTGATTCCGTTAATGTCTCAGTCGATGAGACGGATCGGACTTATGGACATAGGCGTTGAATTTGCCAATTGCCATCGGCTTGCAGGCTGTATTCAAACCGGTCATGCAGACGACTTGGCCGCCCAACCCAGAACTCGGCTCGATCGGGTATCAGGCGATAACCACCCCAGAAGTCGGGCAGTTGCAAGGCGGCCTTTTCCGCTTGTCGGGCAATCTCCTCTGCGCGTTGTTCCAAAAGTTCTCGACTGCCTACGGGCTGACTTTGATCCGATGCTGTAGCACTGATTTGTGATCCAAGCGGACGGCTTTGAAAGTAGGCCTGCGACTGCTGCCGACTGACCTTTTGGATCGCACCCTCAAAGCGAATCTGCCGATCCATCGCTGGCCAAAAGAAGACCAAAGCGCCCTGGGGGTTGGCAGCAATCTGCCTGGCTTTGTTGCTGTGGTAATGGGTGTAAAAACACAGTCCCTGTTCATCCAGCCCCTTGAGAAGCACGATCCGTGCAGTCGGTCTGCCGTTTTGATCGGCAGTCGCCAAAGTCATCGCAGTCGGGTCTGTGATGTCAGCCTTGATCGCTTCATCCAGCCAAGACTCAAACTGCTTAAGGGGGTTGGATAGCAACTGGCTGCGTCGCAAGCCCTGCTGGTCAAAATCACGCCGTATGTCACCGAGATTACTCATGGGCAGATTGTAATGCAGGTTGGTGAATCGGCATAAATCAGACGATGCTCATCAAGATGGATCAGGTGATTGCAACCATGTACCGGCTGACTGCAAACACTTGGCGACAGCAAATCATTGGTCTTGCAGGAATGCAACCAACGACATTAATTCGAGCAAAATGCCTTTCGGCCAATCCTTATTTTGAAGCATTCCGAGCAGGTGTGAGGCGCTTTTTTTAACTTTTTTCACAAAACATACGTGCTACCTATGGAAAATTCCGATTACAAAACTAACTTAGAAAGTAGGAAAAGGAATTGTTGCTCGGAGCAGGCATTTGCAAAGCACCGGCTGGTACAGGGACGTCAAGCCGGCAATAAACGCTGAGCAAAAAGCTTCGTCAGGTGAGTTAAATATGTAGTCAAGCACACCAAAATGTTGGAAGTCCCCTGAGGATTAATGACAATTCACGGATTGCCGCATCGTCCAGTCTGAGCCCTGGAAAGGATCGACACCAATCGATCTGAGACGGGTTCATCATCGTTACACAAGCCAATGGAGTTTTGCAGACCGCAAATGGCCACGCCATGAGCTCTGTCCATTTTCTAGTTCAGTCAATCATCAAATACCGCGCCAGGGCAATCCTGGCAGTGGTGATGGTTCTTGGTGTCACCCTGCTGACCCTGCTGCCCCCGCTGATCCTTGCGGCGGTCGTGGATCAAGTCATCGGCAAAGGACGCTATGCGCTGCTTGGCCCCTTGATGATCCTGTCACTGGCGCTACCCTGGGTCAGCGGACTGATGCAGTCCATCGGCAACTACAGCGTCATCATGACCAGTCAACGCATCGTCTTTGACATGCGACTCACACTCTACCGCGCGGTCCAAAACCTCTCGGTCCGCTACCTGCAAAACACCCCCACCGGCAAGCTCATGGAACGCCTGCGCGGTGATATCGAACAAGTCCAAACCATCTTCAGCGGGCAGATGATCGGCCTGGCATCCCAACTGGTCACCGCACTGATCGCCGTGATCGTCATGTTCTGGCTAAGCTGGCAACTGACACTGATCGTCATCTTCGGTGTGAGTATGTATGTCGTGAACTACAAGTGGTTCGTCAGACGGATACGCACAGTCCAGAAACGTGTGCGATCCAAAATGGACCGACTCTCAGGCCGCGCACAAGAGCGATTGGCAGGCAGCATCGTCGTTCAGGCGTACAACTCACAACGTGCCGAACGTCGCATGTTCACCCGGGCCAACTTCCTCACCGAACGGGTTCATCACCGGTTCCGTCAACTCAACAATGCCTACGGTATGTCCTCCTCGGCATTGACATGGGCGACCTTTGCCACCGTCCAACTCTTTGGCACCTACCTTGTGATCCGTGGCAATTTCCAATACGGGACCGTCATTGCTGTCTCTTCCTATACATGGAGACTCCTGCAACCTGCTGTCCAGCTTGCTGAACTGTCCAACCAACTTGAGCAGACCAAAATTTCGCTGGATCGTATTGTCGAACTCATCCAAGCCGAGCGTGACTTCACCGAAAAGGCTGGCAAGAAACTCCCTGAACTTCGCGGGCAAGTCACGTTTGACGATCTGAGCTTCCAATATGAACCTGACACCCCGGTTCTTAAAAACATCAACCTTGATGTTCAGCCGGGGCAGATTGTCGCCTTTGTCGGCGAGACCGGCTGTGGTAAATCCACGAGCATCAGCCTGATCTATCACTATTACAAACCCGTTGGCGGACGCCTGCTCATTGATGGTCATGACATCAACGACCTGGACACACGTTGGTATCGCAATCATCTGGCGATGGTGCCTCAGGATCCCATCGTGCTCGATGACACGCTTGCCAATAACATTGCCTACGGCGATCCAAACGCCAGTATTGAGCGCATCGAAAAAGCAGCCAAGATGGCCGAACTCTCAAGCATTATCGAACGCCTGCCCAATGGTGTTCACACGCTCCTGGGCGAAGAAGGTTCCAAGCTTTCAGTCGGTGAACGTCAACGCCTGTGTATCGCTCGAGCCATCCTCAAGGACCCGACCATTCTGATTCTCGATGAAGCGACCAGCAGCCTGGACCCGCAGTCCGAGGCCTTGATCCAAAAGGCGCTCAACCGTGTCATGGAAAACCGCACCACGTTCATCATCGCACATCGTCTTTCGACCATCGTGCATGCTGACATCATCGTGGTACTCGACAAGGGACGTATCCTCGAGCAAGGAACGCATGCCCAATTGATGAGTAACTCCAAGAGTCGCTACCGACACCTGTTTACCACGCAGATGGCCTCCACCACCGCCAAAGTCAAGGAGAGTGCATAATGCGACAGCCTCCACTGACTCATGTGCGTCAAATTCTTGAAGCTTCCGCCAAGGTCAGCAATCGATTGATGAAGGATGGCAAGTATTCGAGCAATGGTGCGTCGAAACGGATATTCAAACGTTACATCTGGGGACGCCATCCCTGGATCGTCCTCTCGGTCGCTTTGTTCGCATCGATCCTGGGGATGCATGTCTATGTTTATCCTGCGATCGGCCGATACATCGCGGACGACATCGTGGAAATCGGCATGACCAACAAGGTCAATATCGATCCTGCCCGATCCGTGCATACGTCTGAAAAAACCATGCCGATGATGCATCAGGGCAATCGGAATCGTGATTCGTGGACCTCACGTTTAGATGCCAAACCCGGCTTAACGGTTGAGGAAAAAATGCATCGCCTGGCGCTTTTGGTCTTGGCGGTGATCATCTGGGAAATTGCGCGACACATCATGGCCACGCACCTGTTCTTTGCCACTGCAAGACTCACGCAGGAAGCCACGTTTCACATGCGCAATCACATCCATGAGAAACTCCACCAACTCAGCCAGCCGTATCACGATGCCAACTCACCGGGCCGACTGCTCACGCACTTGTTCTCAGATATGCAGGCCATGACGCACTGCTTTACCATGCTCATGCGTCACATCCCCAACGGTATCGCCGGCATCATTGCAGGGACGATCATCACCTTTGTTATTGACTGGAAGCTGGCGTTGATGGTCATGTGTGCCTTACCTGCCTATGGCATCACCTACCGATATTTCAAAACACAGATGCGCAACGTCAACCGCGATATCCGCGAACGACAAGGCCGACTCGCCGGACACATCGCCAACCGTATCTCACTGTTTCATGTCACCAAAGCCTTCTCGCGTGAAATCCGTGAGACACTGACGTTGGCACGAAGCACCAAGCCCCTGCTCCAAAGACAGGTCCTTGGGGGCATGCTCAATACCTGTCTGGCTGTGGTCTGTGGGATTATTTCAGGCACCGCCACCACCATGGTCTTGTGGATCAGTGCACAGGAATGTCTCGCTGGCAGAATGACGGCCGGTGAACTGCTCATGTTCTACGGCACGGCAGCGAACATGTTCCAGCCCATCACCATGATTATCAACGAAGTTGCTGTCATCCAACGCCTTGAATCCGTCTGCGCCAAAATCGTCCGCGTGATGGATGAACCGATCGCCATTGACGATCCCAATGATCCGCTGAATGTACCCACCCAGGCTTGCGAAATTCGTTTGGATCACTTGACGTTTCAATATCCCAACACGCCTTCGCCTGCCATTGTCGATTTGAATCTCACGATCCCAGCCGGAGCCAAGGTCTGCATCATGGGACCCTCCGGTTCAGGTAAAAGTACGCTCGCTAAACTCCTCGCCCGTTTTTATGATCCGACCGAAGGTTCCATCCTCATTGACGGCCAGAATCTCAAGCGGTTTAAACTCACTGACCTGCGAAACCTTATCCGCTATGTCAATCAGGAACCCATCGTCTTCTCCGGCACCATTGGTGATAATATCCGCTATGGTTCGGAAGACGCTGACCAGCAAACCGTGGTGCGATCCGCTCAGAACGTGTTGATCCACGACTTTATCTCGCAGCTGCCAGCCAAGTATCGAAGCCTGACCCATGAACGTGGCTTGACGCTTTCGGGTGGTCAGAAACAGCGTGTCAACCTTGCCCGCGCTTTGGTCAGTGACCCGCATGTGCTCGTGCTTGATGACTGCACCAGTGCGCTTGATGCGGACACCGAGGCCAAGCTCATCGACAATCTGGGTAATGTCCTTGCTGACCGCACGGCCCTACTGGTGTCGCATCGCGTGTCCGTTGCACTGTCCTGCGATTATGTGCTGATGCTCGACAGCGGGAAGATGGTCCAGATGGGTAACCCCGATCAACTCATCAAACAGCCTGGCCCCTTTAGAGAGCTTTACGAACAACAACTCGCCCGAGCCCAGCACGCCCAAACAGGCACGGGGGCCGCATGAGCAATCCGACATGATTATTGAATCACAAAAGCATTGCAGGATTTAAAAGAATGAATGAACCACAAAGACACAGAGCAAAAAACAAACACAGCTCAATAAATCTGCAGTTTTCAGACTCTGCAACTCTGTGACTCTGTGGTAAAAAAAAATCAATCTCTCCCACCTTGGCATTCTTGGCGCCTTGGCGGTAAAAATGAATCGAAAATTCAGGAATCAAAACAGGTAATCAAAATGTCCAACACACCCAATCAAAACCAAGGCGTCAGTCGCCCGCCCCGTACGGTTAAGCCGCGAATGAAATGGAAACTGATTCTGTTCGTGTTGTTTCTGCTCACCGCAGGTGCGGTCACAGCGAGCCTCACCATCAAAATCAATCTCCAAATCCAAGGCGTTGGCTACATCACCACCGATGATGAAGTTGAACTTCGCCCCTCCGTCGAAGGCACCATCGGCGAAGTCTTCTTCCATGACGGCCAAAGTGTCAAGGCTGGTGACCTACTCATCCAGCTTCGATCCGACGTGCAGAAGGCTGCCTTTGAAGAAGCACGAAGTGACCTCAAAGCCAAGTCCGCCCAACTCGAAGAAACACGCATGAGTCTGGCCATGCGGCAGAAACGACGCGATGCCCAACTCTATCAAGCCAATCAGGAATTGGAACTGGCTCAACGCAAACTCAAACGCATGGAAGATGCTGGCGGCGGGTTCTCACGATCGGAACTTGAAGACACGCAACTTAAAGTCTCCGTGATGACCAGCCGGGTCTCGGAATTGAGCTTGCCATACGACGAACTGGACCGCCAGCAATTGCTGGTCATGCAGGAGCAAGCCTCCGCAGCCCAAAAACGTGTCCTGTTACACAAAGCAGAAGTCGAAGCGCGAGAGATCCGCTCAACCATGGCAGGCCAAGTCTACTTCAATCGCTTTGAAGAAGGTGAAGTCGTCAAGCCCGAGCATGTCCTGGGGCAAATCTTTGACACCCAGGCATGGGTCGTCAAAGTCCGTGTGCCCGAACGCTATCTTGGACGTGTTAAAATCGGCCAGGAACTGCGAGTCGAAACCGCTGCTTACTGGTCATGGCAACACGGCTATCTCACCGGCAAGATCACACGCATGATCCCAGTCGTCGATACTCAGGCAACCGGTGATGGCGTCTTCTATGTTGAAGCAGAAATCCCCAACCCCGGCTATGACCTGCAACCTGGCATGACTGCCACCGCATGGATCAAAACCGACAAGGCGCCGCTGTTAATGACGTTGATTTATTGATCAGCAATCATTCAAAACGCGACAAGCAAAAATACAAACCTCTCAAAAGCCATTGATTAATCATCAGTGGCTTTTTTCATTCAATCCACAAACCACTGCCGTAAGGTGTCGAAAGTGACACCTGCCAGATTAGGCACCACGCGCGTTGCTTCGTGTAGAAGCTCAGCCGGGCCGGTGGTCGTCAATCCCAAGACCTGTAAGCCTGCGGCACGCGCGGAGGCGATCCCGGTTGCGGTGTCCTCGATGGCCAATGCGGTGCCTGGCGAAATCCCGTGGTCAGGATATTTCTCTGCCAGTAACTGGACGGCCTTGGCATAACTTTCAGGGTCCGGCTTGGAATGCTGTACATCATCAGCCGTCACCGTTGCATCAAAGACATTCTCAAGGCCAAGCTTGGCAAGGATGATCCGAATGTCCAACTGCGTCGCACCACTGGAAATGGCAATGGGAATCTGACCGGCTAGCTGCTCAATGAGTTGGAGCGAACCGGGAATGGCATCGACGCCTTCGTTGACTTCCAGTTCAAACGCCTGGGCCTTTTCCTGTACCAACTGCGGCAGGCGTGCTTCAATCTCCGGCGGCGAAGTCGTCCCCGCCTCATGCCCAAGCATCACGCGAAACGCATCGCGATCGTCATAGCCGACGAATTCATCAAGGTACCGTTCCCATGAAAGCTCAAATCCCAACGGCTTACCCACGCGAACAAACGCACGGAAATGCAGCGGCTCGGAATCGACAATCACACCATCAAAATCAAAGACAATACAGTTTGGCATGATGGGAGTTTAGAGGACGTCAAGGTGATAATCAACCAGCCATATCATCACGTCAAAAGGATTGACCAAGCTTAAACAAAAGGTCCTTTTGGTAGTCGCGACACTTGCCGGTTTGGATGTCCCACAAACGTGCCTGCCCATCCTCGCAGCCGGTGAGAACCCACTTGCCATCAGGACTCATCGCGATGCATGTCACGTCATCGGGATGATTCAACTCCGGGCAGAGAGGAGTATCCGATGCGATATCCCAGACACGAGCCTTTTGACGAAACGCAACTGCAAGGAAGCGGCTGTCGGGACTGAAGGCGAATTGTCTGCATAATTGCTTAAGCGATTGAGATGTGACTTTCTCACCCTTACTGATATTGCGTAGTTGGTAACGATCCTGAGAAATGCGTTGCATTCGCCATTTGCCATCCTGTGAAACCGAGTCGTTACTGACAAATTTCTGTTTGTCATAGGCTTGTAACGGGGCATCCCAAACCTGCCCAGTGTTCGTATCCCATATTCGCGCGGTATTTAATTGCTCAAAGGCAATGATTTGTTTTGAATCATTGGTAAAAAGCAATTCCCAATCGTACTTTGGCTTGTTGAGTTGAGGTGATATTGCCTTGCCTGTATTGGCATCAAAAAGACGTGCAAATTTCTGGCCGTACATCACGAGTATTTTGCTGCCATCGGGACTGTAGACTGCCTTGGTCACCACACTGGGGAGCTTTAATTCGGGCATCGCAAGTTGCCCTGTCTTTAGTTCCCACACCCGTGCCGACGTTCCCCCTGCAGTTAAGACATGCTGCCCATCGGGGTTAAATGTGGCGTGCAAGATGGGGTATATGCCAATTTCCCGGGTGAGTGTTGGATCGCTTGCTGCCATGAATCCCTTGTGTCTCATTGGGGAGATACCGGTCTTCAAATCCCATATCAGCAGACTGAATTTGGCTTTAAACATGTCATAATCAATATTGAGCAGGTAGCGTCCATCGCGACTGATCTTTCGCCGACCTGATTCAATGAGAAACGTTGGCCCGACCAGCTTTGCTTGATCCACATCCCATATCACGACCCGATCAAAGGGTTGGACGATGAGTAATTTCCGGGTGTTGGGGATGAACATCACATCACGAACATGGTCGAATATTTTGGACACAGGCTTACCAGTCTTCGCATCCCAGAGACGTGCGTTTTGATCATAATCAACGGTGAGAAAAAGACTATCATCAGAACTGAAAGCCATCTTCCTGATGGCCGTCTGGTGTTCGAACTTCGGTGAGATAGGTTTGGCTAATTGCAGGTCCCATATCCGTGCGTAGTTCAAATGCCAACCGAAGGCGATGCGAGTGCCGTCATGGCTCATTGCCGGGTCACAACTGGCCCCTTGGTCTTTGACTGCAATTAATGGCGTCACTGGTTTGGCGGTGGCCAAGTCAAAGACCTGCGCGTTGTAGCCACCTGATACCAGGACTTTTGTTTCATCGTCGAGAAATTTGATTGTCTTGGAGAAACCGATGTACTTAATCGTTGGCTCAAGACATTGGCCGGTATGAATGTCCCATTGCCTGATCAAAGCATCATCATCACAAGTCAGAATCCGTTGGCCGTCAGTAAAAAACAAAACATTGGTAACCGATTTATTATGTCGGAGAATCGGTGAAACGGGTTGGCCTGTTTGGATGTCCCAAACACGTGCGGTTTCGTCGACACTTGCTGTGGCAAAGAATCGACCATCGGGACTAAATTGGATTTGCGAAAGGAATTTCTGATGCCCTTGGGATAACGCCGTAAACTCGCCTGTGTCCAAATCCCAGATGCGGAGCTTGCCTTGGTTGTCCGCAGTGACCATTTTGCGCAGATCAGGACTGACCACTTGCGAATTTGAGTGGTAGTATTTCGGCCGAGGTTGAGCAGATTGCTGCGTCAGCTTGGCTTTTGCCCTAACAGGAAAAGGGATGGGAACGTGGGAAGTCGAATAATCAGTACTTGCCTTTGGCGCTGATTGGCGAGTTTGTGTTTGAGGTTGACGTTCAGTCTGGTTTTGGTCTACCCACAGCCATATCCCGATTAAGATAAAAACCAAGACGATGATCAGCCATGCCGCAAACCATTTGTTGACCGTAAATCGACTTTTTTTTCGTCGACGTAAATCGCTACGAGCCATCTCAATCCCCCATTCAATCAGATTGGAACATACAAATCATGTCGTTGTTGTTCCAGCATGATACCCCCCCCAAGTCCCCCTGCCCAAGTCTCCAGCGCTGCCAAAGTGATGATTCAACCAGTCAGATTGGAGTCAGTCAACACGGCATCAAAGCCCTCTATGCAATTGAGTCTCAATATCCTGTTGGCAATATAGCTTGTTTTCTGTTAATGACTTATCAAAATTAAAAATATTGTTTTATAGACCAAATTTCCATTTGCCCCAAGCCGATGACTCTCTATACTGTGTATTCAAGAACAGACAAACTTTCTTTATATCTCTGATACAAAGGTTATCAAATATGCCTCACATTATTGCTGAACCCTGTGTGAACACCAAAGACACTGCCTGCGTTGAAGTCTGCCCTGTGGACTGCATTCATCCCACCAAGGACGACGACGACTTTGAAACGGCGGAAATGCTTTACATCGATCCCAACACCTGCATTGACTGCGGTCTGTGCGTCGATGAGTGTCCGGTCAAGGCCATCTTCCCTGAAGAAGATCTGCCCGAAGAATGGACCGACTACATCGCCAAGAACGCTGATTACTTTGAGTAATTGATCAGTCGCAAGACTGTAACGATATTCCATAAGCCGGATATCACATTGGACAAGCTCTCTGCATTTTGCACAGCAGCTTACCAATGCGGTATCCGGTTTTTTTTGATCCACACTCAGCCATAACTTGATGCAGCCCCAGGTGCGTCAAATCTCAAACCGGTTTCCTGCAACGTTACCCGATACTCGCTAAAATCCATACCAGTTATTTTGTACACGATTGATGCAAGGAGCGCCCCATGGTGGCAGCCTACCCCGGACTCGACGCCCGCCTGATGGTGGGGATGGAAATTCACGTTGAATTGGCGACGAAGACCAAGATGTTCACATCCGTCCCCAACGTCGCACACCCCGACTATCACGATGCTGCCCCCAACAGCATCATTGACCCGGTGGTGATTGGGATGCCTGGTGTCCTGCCGGTGATTAACAAAGCTGCGGTGGACATGGCGATCAAGGTCGGTCTGGCGTTGGGTTGTGAGATTGCCAGCTTCACCAAGTGGGACCGCAAAAGCTATTACTATCCGGACTTGCCCAAGAACTATCAGATCAGTCAATACGATCTGCCGATCTGTGGCGAAGGTGAAATTGAAATTCCTGTTAGTCATGAGCCGGATGCGCCGACGAAAAAAATCCGTATCCTCCGCGCGCATCTCGAAGAAGATGCAGGCAAGTTGGCACACGAAGCGCCCGGCGGGATTGCTATCGATCACTCCATTGTGGACCTCAATCGCGCGGGAACCCCCCTGCTGGAGATCGTGACGTATCCTGATTTTGAAACCCCCGACCAAGTGGTCATGTTCGGCCAGATGCTCCGCGATATCGTCCGGCACATCGGTGTGTCCGAAGGCGTCATGCAGATGGGTCACATCCGCTTTGAACCCAACATCAACGTCATCATCACCAAGGATGGCAAGACCTACAAAACACCCATCGCTGAAATCAAAAACCTCAACAGCTTCAAAGCGGTCTACGGCTCAATCTCTTACGAGTACGAACGCCAGATCGACGAATGGATGCAAAGCGGCGTGGTGATGGGGGCTCGCAGTAAATCCACACGCGGTTGGGATGATGTCAAAATGCAGACCACGTTACAGCGGGTCAAGGAAGATGAGGACGAGTACCGTTACTTCCCGGACCCCGACCTTGTGCCGGTGACGATCAGTGAAGCACACATTGACCGACTCAAGGCCGAGTTGCCTGAATTGCCAATGGTCAAGCGTAAGCGATACGCAACCGAACTTGGACTTAATGAAAAACAGGTTGATGCGATTCTTGCCGAGCCTGCAACGACTCAGTTGTTTGATGCGGTTTTAGCCACGGGTACATCCGCCAAACGTGCGACGGCAATTTTGCTCAACTATGCCGCCAAGCGCGCCAATGAGTTGGGTCTTGCGATGGATAAGCTAGGCATCACCGCCCAGCAGATTCACGACATTGCCAAGCTTGCTGACGATGACAAGATTGGTTCGACTGCTGCTGCGGACCTGTTTAATCTCTGCTGTGACAATCCCGGCGATTCAGCTGAGGAGTTGGCCAACGACCACAAGCTCATTCAAGTCTCCGACACCGGTGCGTTGGATGCAATGATTGACGAAGTCTTAGCCAACCCCAAAAGCGCCAAAGCCGTCGAAGACATCAAGTCCGGCAAAGACAAAGCCATCGGCATGCTCATGGGCCAGATCATGAAACTCTCCAAAGGTTCAGCCAATCCCAAGGTGGTCACGGAGATGATCAAGAAAAAACTACAGGGTTGATTTATGTCCGAAATTGAGTGTAAAAATTGGAACGAGTTTAAATCCCATTTGACTCGTTATGCCGCCCAATCACCAGAAAGACGAAACGAGTTATGGTTTCGAGGACTTGGCAATTTCCATTGGCAGCTAAATTCCACACTCGACAGATGGTATGGTCATTTATTTGTAGATGATAGATATAGGAACAACAAAGCAAGTGAACTTGTTGACGCATTTATCAATGAATGCCAAGTGATTGGTGGTGTTGATCTAGTGACAGATGAGAAGGAAGTTGAAGCTGAATTAATTGCTCGACACCATGGCTTGCCATCTCCACTGATAGATTGGACACGCTCTCCATATGTAGCAGCATATTTTGCGTATTCTCAATGGGATGAAAAATCCGATAAAATCTGCATATGGGTATTGGATCGTGCAAAACTTGAACCAATTCCAACAGAAGATTACGAGTTGATTGAACAACCTGATTTGATCATAAAAAATAAGAGAGCAATTCAGCAAAGGGGAGTTTTTTTACGCATCAATACAATGCGTTCTTTACTTGAGGTTCTCGGGAACAAAGTTTTCACTAAATTTGTTCTTCCTATTGATGGACATGAATTACAATCGGCAATGTCTGATTTGGACGAAATGTTGATCAATTCTACTAATATGTTGTATGATTTATCTGGTGTTGCAAAGACAGCTGCACTTAGAGTTTTGAGGTAAACGATGGCTACTACTGATAATATTTGGGAAGATTCTCTGACGGAAGATGATGTGAATTTGATCAAAGCATATGTAGAAATTGGAAAGCCAGTTGATGCCTTGGTATATACCGAAGACTTCGAACGGCTACTGGATATCGTGCATGAAGATCATCAGTTAGCGACGAAACATAAAATCTTTCTAAGATTGCTTAACCTTCGAAAACGTGGACGTTTACCACGGATCACAAGTGCAATGATGAAAAGCGCATCTTAACCCCATCACATCCCAAAGAGCATCTTCTTGAAGAAGACGCAGAAGAGGATCACGCCCAGGAAAAGTTGGACCAGGCCGATGTATCCGACGAGATTTCGGGTCGGGGAGGCAAACCGCAATAATGGGCTATTGATCATCGCACACCCCTTGTTGATCACCGGTCCCATGTGCTTGGCTTGCTTAGCGAGTTTGCCAACCAGTGAGCCGGCTGCACGGCCCATGGGTTTAACTTTACTTATCAACCGCGACAGGAGTCCGGGGCCTTTCACGACCGGCGGAGTTTCATCGCCCTGTTCTTCTTGAGCATCGGTTACCGCTGTAGCCAGGGATTCTGATTTGGCTGAGGCGTGTTGAACTTGCTGTTGCTCAATGTCTTCGACCGACTCAAATGCGTCATCGCCTATTTCTTCGGCCTGGGACACATCTTCATCAAACGTCTCGTCAGGCGATACAAAATCGCCCATTATTTCTTCGTCAGCGTCAGCGGCGACTTCTACAGCTTCGTATACTTCCTCGGCTTCTGATGCTTGTGGCGGCGGGGCTTGAGCAGCTTGGGCAGGGACTTGATCCAACTCGTTAGGTGATTCGAAATATCCTTCAAGATCCTCTGGATCCAAAGCTTCCTGCACGTTAGCGTCAGCCTCTGCGGGCACTTCTGAGATGGGGGCTGTCTGCTCAACAACCTCTGGCTGCTGGGGAGTCGGGGCAGGCTCAGGCTGTTGTGGGGCAGCTTGCTGCTCAGTGACTGCCTTGCTGGCTTCCTGGAGATTCTCAAGGACCTGTTCAGGTGATTGGAAGGCAGCTTCAAGGTCCTCTTCATTCATGCCGTTTTCGGCAATGGCTTCAGGGGTTTCAAACATATCCGACACTGCGTCGCTGGCATGTTCAGCCAGCAGCGAATCGATATGTGTGATCATTGCTGCGGGGTCCTGCGGTTCATCTGCTGCTGGATCATGGGCCTTGGCAGATTGATCGTCTGATGAGGCAGCGTCTACCGTGTCAGCAACTTCAGCAGCAGGTTGTTGTGCTTCTTGAGCATCAAGTAAATCCTGAATGTCAGACTCTGAAACAATCGAAGTGTCCAAAGCGGATTCATCAACTGGTGCGGGTGCAGCTGTTTCATTTTCCACCGCAGAACCCAAGAGGCTTTCCAATTCTGCAGCAAGATCGTCGTTGGACAATGTCTGATGTGCATCATCTGCTGGTGGTGTTTGTGCTGTTGCTTGAGATTTATCCGGCGCGTCGGTTGCAGATGCAAACAAGTCGTCAAGTTCCGAAGCCAGATCAATAGACGAACCCATGTCCTGATTATGAGAAGGCGTGGTGACAGGCTTGGCTGAAGGTTCAGATTCTGTCTTGGGCTGAGCTTCAATCTGCTGCTGGAGTTTTTCTTTACGCTTTTTCTTTTCCTCAGCAAGTCGTTGAAGTTCGGTCTTTGCATCATCGAGCACATTGGCCCAATCCGCAGCAAAGGCGTCGGCATCCAATACTTCAGCAGCTTGATCCGCTTTGGCTTGTTCGACTTCGTGAGCATCAAGTGCTTTGCCGATGAGCGCATCGAGTTCATCAGCCAACTCATCATTGCTCAGACTTTCACGGATGGTCTGGATTTTTTCCTGCTGCTGCTCGGCTTTGCGTTTGATTTTTTCACTGGTCAGTATTGCCAATTGCTGCATGGCCTGACCTAACACATCGTCGAGGGCGCCAGTGAGTTGCTCTTGATCAAGCGATTCAAACTTACTTTCAGATTCGGACTCAGACTGAACCTCTGCAAGCAAGTCATCGAGTTGATTGGTCAGGTCATCATTGCTGAGTTTGCCACCTGAACCAGAGTCAACCGACGCTGCGGGTTTTTTCTTACCCACCACTTCGTTGAGTTGTTCACGTGCCTGATTCAGAACCATGTCCCACTCTTGGGTAAAGGCCTGATCATCAAAGACACTGGAATTATTTTCTTCCAGCAGTTGATCAATCTCAGGATTGTCGGCAGCCTTCTCTTTGAGTTGGGCGAGTCTCTGTGCTTGACGCTTGGCTTGTTTGGCTTGCTTTTCAACTGCAATTTCAGCCAATTTATCCTGAGCCTGATTGAGCACATTATCCCACTGAGACATGAAATCGTCTTCACCAAATGCCGATTGCGCCTCAGCAGGTTCAGTGGATTGGGGTTGGGACTGCTCATGCTCTGCGAGCATCGCTGCGGGATCTTCGAATAGAGCATCAAGATCGTCATTGCTCATGCGTTCGAAATCATCCACATCAGCAAGTGATTTGGCAGCTGGTTTTTCAGTAGACTGAGCCGTTATATCCTGAGACTTGGGCGGCGCAGCCACATCAGCCTTGGTATTGGCGACTTCACCCATCGCATCAAACAACGCATCCAAATCGTCATTATTGAGCTTCGCATCATCAGGCATGTCCGCAACGGACGCAGCGGCGGGAGCATCAGCCGCAGGCGGTGTAGTTGCAGCAGCTTGGGGAGGCGCAGCCACATCAGCCTTGGTATTGGCAACTTCACCCATCGCATCAAACAACGCATCCAAATCGTCATTGTTGAGCTTCGCGTCGTCAGGCATGTCCGCAACAGACGCAGCAGCGGGTGTCGCAGCAGCAGGTGGTGGCGTGGGCGTTGCTTTGGGAGGCGCAGCGACATCGGACTTGGTATTGGCGACTTCACCCATTGCATCAAACAACGCATCCAGATCATCATTGTTGAGCTTTGCGTCGTCAGGCATGTCCGCAACAGACGCAGCAGCGGGAGCCGCAGCCGCAGGCGGTGCAGTTGCAGCGGCTTTGGGCGGCGCAGCGACATCGGCCTTGGTATTGGCAACATCACCCATCGCATCAAACAATGCATCCAAATCATCATTGTTGAGCTTCGCATCGTCAGGCATGTCCGCAACGGCATTGGCCGGAGACTCGGCAGCAGCGGGAGCTTCAACACTAACTACAGGTTCCGGCGGAGCAATAGTCGGTTGATCCTCGACGGTATCGTTAACCGGTGGTGGGTTGTTAAACGCTTCTTCAATCGCATCCCCCAACTCCTCAGGTTCAATCGGGACGAAATTACTCGCAGGATCAAACGTGGCAGGTTTAGGAACTGAAACAGTTGCTGCGACAGGTGGCGTTGCCGTGGTCGGTTCTTCAGGTGCAGACACCACCGAGTCGTTAACGGGCGGCGGATTGTTAAATGCATCTTCAATCGCCTGGCCCAACTCCTCAGGTTCAATGGGGACGAAATTACTTGCAGGGTCAAACTTGGCAAGCTTGGGAACTTTGACAGATTGGACGGGTTTTGCAGGCTTGGCTGGCTTGACAGCTGAAGCTTGCTTGACGGCTTGATCAATATCACGATCCACAGCACGACTGAGTTCCGCATCACTTGCTACAGGTGCAGCAGTTGGTTTAGATGCTGGAGCCTTTGAGTCATCACCAGCCTGGGACGCCTGATCGATGGCTTGATTGATCAAAGCTGCCAAATCATCTTCTTCGATCGGATCACTGGTTTTTGCAGCAGGTTCAGGAGCCGCAGCAACCGCAGGCTGAGGCTTGGGTTCAGGCTTGGGCTTGGGTTTTGGTTTGGGGACAAAGCGGGGCTTGCCATCGTCACCGATAAGCTGCTCAGCTTCAAGGAGTCCAGGCTCGGCATCCTCAATCTGATCCAAAATCCCTTGGAGATGATCCTCAAGCGACAGTTCCTCTTGGGGCTGCTGCTCGAGTGACTCACCATTAGGGTCATCGGATGCGGTGTTGTCTGGCTTGTGATCCGTCACGTCGATCAATTCCGGGACAATTTTCCAATTAAACAGGCACGTCTGCCATCCATAACAAACGATATCCTGTTACGCTCAACAACTACCCGAGCACAACGAAGTGACCGCGGTTGAGTTGAACACCAGTTATATGTTATCGACCATTGACGCAGCAGACTCTAAGATTCGTGAATCATACCGCCAAAGAGTCGAATGGAAGGATAAGAATGAGACGCTTTTTTGTTGGACAACATCATACAAAACAAGCACTTGTATGCCTTGAAGTCGGCCTGACCGTTGAGCTTGATCCCCAGCAAAGCAAACATGCCTGGAAGGTTCTGCGGCTGACCAAAGGTCAACAGGTCGAACTTGTCGACGGCAGTGGAAAAATGGCGATTGGCAGCATCGAGCAACTCAAGCCGATCATGCGGGTCCAAATCGATGAGGTGACCGTCATCCCGCCGTTGACCCCACGTCTGACGCTGGCATGTGCGATGCCCAAAGGTGGACGAGCCGACGACATGGTCAATCAACTCTGCCAATTGGGATTGGATGAACTGATCCCGATTAACACAGCTCGGAGCGTCGTCGAACCTGGCCAGAACAAGCTCGATCGCTTTGAACGCATCATGGTTGAAGCCAGCAAGCAATGTGGTCGATCGCACAGCATGGTGATCCATCCCGTGATGCAATTAGAGGACTTGGCAAGCCTAGCATTTGATGAAAAGCGCATCGGCGTTCCGGACGGGGACACGATGGGCACCGCAGATGCGAAATTTAAAACAATATTAGTGCTCATCGGCCCCGAAGGCGGATTCACCGACGAAGAAGAGCAATGGGCGTCCCAACAAGGATTTAAAGCATGGCAGTTTGCGCCGAATGTACTGCGTATCGAAACTGCAGCGATTGGATGTGTAGCAATTTTGCGGTCAAACGTAAAAAGACATTGAAATATTTTTTACTGTTTATAGAATCTTTTCTCAATGAATTACCGATGACTCTTTTTAGTGATATCTATTGGGAGTCAGAGTGACATATTTTTGTCCCATGTCACTCACACGAGAAAGGATTCGTGAATCATGATTTTACGTATTCCCGTCACCAAGGTGTACGAAGTCCACATGTCTGACGATGGTCAGATCGCAACCCCCAACACCGTTCGCGAAGTCAAAGGCCAAGCGAGCAGTTGGAGCGTTGAGCAAGTCGAAGCACGCGGCACATTGGTTCAGACCGCAACTGGCAACGCCAGCATCGTCTGCGCCAACTACCCCGGCGACATGCCCTGCACCGACTGATCTTCTCTAAGTGATTTAGAAGTTCAGCATCCTGCATCCTGTCACAACAGGTCATCGACGCTGTCACTCCCCAATCACCACGCAGATCACCCTTGCAATCAATTCAAAAAACATCGACTCAGCCATGTCCTCAACATGGACAACTGTTTTACTGTGAGCCTTTGAGTCTGCCGTTTGAAGACGATGACGCTCATTTGACCAGCTGTTTGCGTTGTCTGAATGCTCATTGATTATCAAATACGCGCATCACCTGTTTCGTGTTTGATGGCATTGCTCTACAATGGACACCATGAGTTCACTACAGGGCCAACTTCTCATTGCCACGCCCAGCATGGATGATCCGAATTTTCGCCAGACGGTGATGCTGATGGTTCAGCATGATGCCGACGGGGCCTTGGCGTTGGTTCTGAATCGTCAAAGCAACATCACGATCAAACAAGCCTGGGAACAGGTCGGCACTTCAACCTGCCAATGCGAAGGCATGCTGGGGATCGGCGGGCCTTGCCAGGGGCCGATCATGGCATTGCACAGCCGCGAAGACGTAGGCGAGAAACAAGTCCTCCCCGGGGTATTCCTCAGTGTCGAAGAAGAGAACATCAGCTGGCTGATGCGTCGCGGTGCCGATCAGATACGCTGTTTCATCGGTTACGCCGGATGGTCACCTGGTCAACTCGAAGAAGAGATCGCCATCGGATCATGGAAGACAATCCCAGGCTCGGCGACCGAAGTCTACGGCCAACAGGACGTGTCCCTATGGCAAGCCGTCAGCCGAACCGCCGACCGTGCGATCCAATACCCCAACCTTCTGCCTCATATGATCCCCCACGATCCATCAATGAATTAAAAAAAACTGCCCAGAGCAAGTTTACCAAAGCTGGAATTCAAATCTTCAATCAGCCAAAGTGAAAACCGTAAAGTCACAGACTCCCTCAGAAAGAGTACACACAACGTTTTACGTTATCCTGATAAAACTGCGACAAATCATCTCCTGCTGGCTTCATGTCTGGAACTTCAATTTTCGTGTTTTAAAAATGCCTTACTCGTTTTCAAGCCATCACCGCATATGTTCCGATAACAACAGACAGAATGATGGCACAATCTTCAGACATCCTGCGCGCCAATTTGGCTCAACTGGGCAAGACCGAACCGGAAATGGCTGCGCGGATCGAAGCTGCGACATCCGCCCCGCTTATCTGGTCGGACTCCAAAGCCGGACCGCTTACAGCGACCCTTGAACACGATGGCCGCAAGCTCTCACTGGCCAGTCGATTCGACCCCATGGCAGAGGCCGAAAAATTCAACGCATCGCTGGACCCAACCAAGCATGCAGCAGCAGTCTTCCTGGGGATGGGCCTGGGATACCACGTCACCCAGGCAGTCGAGCAACTCAACGTCGGGCAATCCAGCAAGTCTCTGGTCATCGTCTTTGAACCCAACCTTTCAATACTCAAAGCAGTCCTGGAAAAAATCGATCACACCGCATGGCTCGGACAACACAATGTTCTGCTGGCGGATACCACCATGGATCGCTCGGGCTTGCTGGGTCGCATCGAAGGCTTTGGCAGCATCATGACTCAGGGCACCCAACTGATTACCCATCCCACCAGTCGACAAATCGACGGCCAGGCGCTCACTGCCTTTGGCACCCTCATCACCGAAGTGCTTGCCTTCTTCCGAACCAATGTCGCAACCGCCTTGGTCAACTCCTCGCGCACGGTGCGTAACAACACCATGAACATCGCCTATTACGGCGCAGGCTACAACACCAATGATCTGCATCAGGCAGCGCTTGGCTATCCTGCAGTTTGCGTTGGTGCCGGCCCATCACTTGCCAAAAACGTCGACTTGTTAAGCAATCCTGAGATTCGCAAAAACGTCATCGTCATCTCCGCCCAGACCACACTCAAACCGCTGCTTGCTCGCGGTATCCGGCCAGACTTTGTGACCGCGTTGGATTACCATGCAATATCAAGTCGATTTTATGAAGGTCTCACCGGACTGGATGACATCACCCTCGTCGCTGAATCCAAAGCCAACGCGACGATTCTTGATAGCTTCCCCGGCCCGGTTCGCGTGACCCAAAGCAACTTCATGGATCGCATGCTCTCTGAACATGTCCGTCCCATCACGCCGATCCAGGCAGGTGCGACGGTCGCCCATCTGTCTTTCTACCTGGCTCAACATCTTGGCTGTGATCCGATCATGCTCATCGGCCAGGACCTTGGCTTCTCCGACGGACTCTACTACTGCCCCGGCACAGCGATCCACGAAGTCTGGGCCACCGAGCTTAACAGCTTTAACACCGTAGAGATGATGGAATGGCAACGTATCGTCCGACACCGTGGACTGCTCTCGCGCGAAGATGACATGTATGGCAGGCCCATCTTCACCGATGAACAGATGGTCACTTACCTCAAACAATTCGAGCGTGATTTCGCCAAAGCAACCCAACGTGTCATTGACTGTACGCAAGGCGGACTGCCCATCGCCAACACCTCCGCGATGGACTTTGCTGATGCGCTTGACGCCTATGCCACACGTCCTGTCCCGGAACATAAAATCCCGCCGGTGGGCTTTGACGCTCAACGCCTCTCCCAGATGGTCAAACTGTTAGAATCACGATTAGCCGAAGTCGAAGAGCTTCGCCGGTTAAGTCAAAAAACCATCCCGCTGCTAGAGTCGATGAAGAAGCATCAGCGAGACTACAAGAGAGCCAGCGAGATTCACGACAAGATTGAGAAGCACAAAAAGAAGGTCGACGCACTCAACGAAACGTTTGGCCTGATCAACGATCTGAACACCATTGGTGCCTTTAAGCGTGCCCGTGCGGATCGCGCGATTCATCATCAGAACATGAATGAATTGGAAGTACAACGTCGCCAACTGGATCGTGATATTGAAAACCTCCAGTGGCTCATTCAAGCTTGCGATGAAGGCCAACAGATTTTCAAAGACGCTCTCAAACGCACACGAGACTTAAACAAACAACAGAAGAAACAAACAGTCAATGTTTGACAGAACCAAAACCAATAGCTGCGACACTGCGTGTTGCTGATGCCTTGAATTGATTGACGAATATGCCCAACACCCTTGCCATTGTGATTGCCGACAGACAGACCAGCCGCCTGGGACTGGCTTCACATTTGGCGGACTCGTTGGGGGGCGTGAGTGTGTTACAGCGAACCGTCCGCCGCGTTGAACGGATCAAGTCCGTACGCAAAATCGTGATCATTCACCCTGAGGATCAAGAGCTTGGCGACTTGGTAAAGCAAAACAAAAAGCAACTCGTCTTTCATCCTGCTGCGGTCACCGACAAATTCACGCCGATGCGTCAGAGCGCTCGCAAATGGGCGATGATTAATTGGCGTGGCGGACTTGGGGGCGCAACGTGTTATGACGAATTGCTCCCTCCCCTGCCAATCTATGAAGCTGCCAAAGCCCACGGCGGCGATGCGGTGATCCTCGTCGGCGGGGACTGGCCATTAGTCGATCCGGACTACTGTGAAAAAACATTAGCGATTCATCTGGAGCATCCCAAAGACTTGCAGATGACTTTCAACCAGGCGCCTCCGGGACTCTCGGGCGTGGTCATTTGCACTGACCTTCTAAAACAGATGTCCGAAAGTGATGGCGCCAGTTTCGGCAACATGCTTGCCTACGTCCCGTCTCATCCGCAGGCTGACCCCATCGGCCGTGACATCTGTTATGCCATCCCCCCTGCCGTGCGAAGTGTCGCTCAACGGTTCATCTATGACAACACCCGCAGCATTGCAATGATGGATCAACTTGATATTGATTGGGACAATGCAACGGCAACAGAGATTGTTTCGGCAATGCAACCGCCCCAGAGCATGCCCCAGCAAGTGAGTATCGAACTCACACCCAAGCGCATCTGCAACGGCCCATTGATACCTCAACATCATGTTGAATTCAATCGACAACCCATGTCGATGCACACGCTTGAAAGGATGCTCAAATCACTTCCCCCAGAGTCGCTTGTCACCTTCGGCGGACTGGGCGATGCGATGCTTCATGACCAATGGATCGACGCAATCAACCTTGCAAAAGACGCTGGTGTATTTGGCATTCATATCCAAACTGACCTGCAAGGCACACCCCAGCAAGTCGAAAAACTGCTGCGTTTACCAATTGATATTGTCAGTATCCGGATCAATGCTGACACCTCTGCGACCTATGAGAAGCTATGCAGCCCCGGTGATCCGCAGCATAACTTCAAACATTTAACTGACAATCTGCAATGGTTACTCAACGAACGAAACCGCCGTTGGCAGTCACCGGAGTTTGATAACAAGCCCGGCATCCCCTGGTTGTTGCCTACTCTCATTAAAGTGTCGGACAACCTCAAGGATATGGAAACCTTCTTTGATCGTTGGACGCATTACACGCAGCAGGCAGTGATCCTCCCTGCTCAAAGTGGATGCGGCCTGATGCCTGAAATGTCACCGGTGAAGATGGCTCCGCCAACACGCATGGCATGCCGACAAGTCTCCCGACGCGTGACGATTCTCAGTGATGGCACGGTCGCTCAATGCGATCAGGATTGGTTAGGCAAAGCACCCTTAGGCAAGCTCGACGATAACACAATGAGCCTGCCTCAACTATGGGAAGACAAAGGCAAGTCACTGTGTGCATCACATGCTGCATTGGATATCGACACACTGGAACTTTGTAAAAACTGTCACGAATGGCATCGACCGTAATCAAAGGGAGTAGAGAGTAGGGAGTAGAGTGTAGGGAAAGACAATGGAGAACCGGCAATTGCACATGCCTTTTCCTACTCCCTAATCACTAATCCCTACTCCTGAAAAATGACCACCATCGCCATCATCATCGGTCGGGCCGGGAGCAAGGGGCTTAAGCATAAAAACATGCGCCCACTTGGCGGCAAACCTCTCACCGCATGGACCGTTGAACATGCTCTGCAAAGTAAACTCCCCCAAGCGGTCATCCTCTCATCAGACGGCGAAGCGATTCTGGACGTTGGTCGGTCTTATGGTGTTCATTGCTACAATCGTCCCGACGAACTTTCAGGTGATACCGTCACTGTCGATGCAGCAGTCCGTCATGGCGTGAGTCAATGGGAAAATGAAAGTGGCAAAACAGCATCGGCCATTGCAATCCTCTATGCCAATGTCGCATTAAGGCCCGATGATCTGACGGATCGCGCGTTGCAGAAACTCATCGACACCGGCTGCGATAGTGTCCAAACGGTTTACCATGTAGGCAAAACCCATCCGCTTTGGATGCGTAAACTCACCGGCAAAGATGAGGATATCGTCGAACCCTACATCCCCAACGAAATTTACCGACGCCAGGATTTACCACCTGTTTACATGCTTAATTCCGGCGTACTGGCAGTCAAACGCGACTGTCTGTTTGACGTGGACCCGGCGCACCCGCACAATTTCCTGGGACAAGACCGCCGAGCCATTGTCACGCAGGAGACCGATGTCGTGGACATTGATAATGAAATCGATCTGCTATTGGCTCAAGCTGTCCTCACGCATCGCACAAATCAAGGTCTTTGAATATGGCATCCAAGAAACCAGTCAAAAAAACAAGCAAGACAAATACCAAAACCATCGCGGTCTTCACCGGCACACGTGCTGAGTTTGGACTGCTCAAGCCGGTGATGCAAGCCATCGATGCACACCCCAAACTCAAACTTAAAGTCCTCGTCGGCGGACTGCATCTGGTCCAAAACACCGAGTGTGATATCACCGATGCAGGCTTTAACATTGACGGTCAAATCCCCATGCAACGACCGGGCGAAAGTGGTCGCATTTCCGACAGCATTGCTTTGGGCATGGGCATGATCGGATTCGGCGCGGTGATCAGTCGCATCCGACCGGACGTGGTATTGGTCTTAGGTGATCGTATCGAAGCCATGGCAGGCGCGACCGCAGCAAGTGTCGGCGGACTGCACGTGGCGCACATTCATGGCGGGGATCGCGCAGAAGGTGTCGCAGACGAAGCAATGCGTCATGCCATTACCAAGCTCTCACACATCCACTTTCCAGCCAGCAGTCAAAGTGCCAAACGCATCATCCGAATGGGTGAACCACAGGAGTTGGTTTTCAATGTCGGCTCCCCGGCACTTGATGCACTGGCCGACATTGACGCTGCGGATGACACGGTGATGCGTAACTGTGGATTCGAACCTGACGAACCCTTTGCGATGGTACTTCAACATCCGGTGGGTTTGACTGATGCTGCCGAAGCACGACACATGCGAGCTACGATCAAGGCATTAGGCAAGATGTCCAATCTGGTGGTCATGCCCAATCAGGACACCGGCTGCGTCGGTATCCGTGATGCCATTGGACGCAGCAAGGTAAAAGTCGTTGAACACCTCAAACGTGAACAATTCATCGCCCTGCTCAAACGTGCAGCAGTCCTGGTGGGTAACTCCTCAGCTGGACTCATCGAAGCAGCTGCGGTGGTCAAGGGTGGCATCCCGGTGGTGAACATCGGCCCGCGTCAAAACGGACGTGAAAAGCCCGCGAATGTGATCGACTGTGATTATGGTGTCGAGTCGGTTTCTGCTGCCATCAAGCAGGCCCTGACCCAACCACCCAAGTGTCGCAAGCATCCTTACGGCGATGGCCATGCAGGCAAGCAGATCGCGGACATTCTGGCAAAACTGAACCTCAGTAAGTTGCCAACGGGCAAGCAGAATCGGTATTGAATGACTACAGGCAGTCTGCTTAGCGATACAGACAAAAGATGGTTCATGCGACCCTTATTTAAGTGAACGTGTCGAACCGCGGACCACCAGTTCTGGGGCAACTCGGATGCAGGCTCCGCGTTTACGGGCGACATCCGTGCCATAGAGATCGTTAATCAAGAACTGTCTTGCGGCCTGGCGTCCCATCTGGTGTAACGGGATGGCAAGGGTGGTCAAGGCAGGTGTCACCATGGAAGCTGCATCCACATCATCAAATCCAACCACGCTTAGCTGGTCCGGGACGCGCATCGCGCAGGACTCTGCCGCTCGTAAGACACCCATTGCTGCCCAGTCATTGGCGCAGACCAGTGCAGTGGGACGTGTTGTTTTTTTGAGGATTGATGCTACACCTTTTGCAGTGGGTTCGATCTGTTCATCCCCGTGATAGACCCAATCCTCGTTAATTTTCAAATTGTTCTCGGTCATCTGAAAACGGAAGCTGTTCCATCGTTCAGCAAAACTGGCATTGTAGGGCGCACCGACATAGCCAATATCCCGGTGGCCCAGTTCAATAAGGTGGTCGACAGATTGCGAGATACCGGCATGATTGTCGATTGTGACCACATCATGCGGGCAGGGATGGATGATATCCACAAGTACCAACGGCACCTTGCAACGACTTAGAAATGTCTCGATATCAGGGCTGTATTCCCCGAGTAGAATTACGCCGGTGTTGGATTTACGATTAATCTCACCAAGCAGATTCGGTGCTGTCAGATCGGTGGTGGTCTGGAGCATTGTCCGCCGCCCGGCATCAGCTAACTGACTCATAATGCCACTGATGATGTTCAGGTAAAAGTCGGTACCACTACTGCGAAAATTTTCAGATACCAGCTTGGCCCCTTCGACCATTGCCGGTGGATCGACATGCAAACCATCAGCTTGGGAAGTGACACGTTCCATCGGTGAATAACGATGAAGCAGGACTTCAACCACTCCTGTAGATGGCACAATTGATGCAGACGCCTGCTTTGAAGATTGCTTTAAGGGTTGTTTACGCTTGGAGGGCTTATGGATATAACCGGTCTTGCGAACCGCTTCAAGAACTGTACGCCGGACATCCTCACGAACAGGGCCAGAGCTGTTAAGTACGCGACTGACAGTGGCTGGTGAACAACCTGCAACAGAACTGACTTGAGCAAGCGTAGCTGATCCGCGTGAGGCCATGGGTGTAATATCCTATGAAAAGGAATGAAAACCTTTATCCATTGAGTATATCAACTAACCTTGGCAAATCCTCTACAACCGATCCATATTGCCTGAAAAAGCTTGCAATAATAAACTTAAACCACATTGGCATTGACCGATAACAATGTTTGCGACTAAACTGTGACGCTCGATTGAACTGACCGCCAAGGATGGCATGCGACTGTTTCCGTACAGGGAGATAGCCTGACCATGCAGATGCCTGGCCGTCCACAATGTTACAAGTCTTCTCGCCGATCCCTGCGTGGCATGCTCACGATGGGGCTTTGCTATTGCCTGATTCTTGGTGCGATTGGATTGGTCATCGTCTGGTCTCCGCTTAGTCGACCGGATGCGGCTAATTCCCAGGCGCCTTTGCTTATGCAGCTAGAACAGGTCAAGCCCCAAGTCCATTTGGATATGGCAAAGCATGTCACACCGAACCCACTTGTGCATGTACATGTTGCCACCGATCACAATGAACTGATCCCAACGCAACAACAAACCAGCGTCTCACAGTCCAACACGTCAACCGTTCCCATGACCTACAACGGTCGCCCGCTTCGAGCGCTAAAGACGATCAAAATGAAAGTCACTGCCTACAGTCCCGACGAACGCTCATGCGGTAAATGGGCTGACGGCATCACCGCATCGGGCTACAGTGTCTGGACCAACGCAGGCAAACTTGTTGCAGCCGACACCCATCTGCTGCCCTATGGCACGCTTTTGACAGTCCCCGGATACAACGGCAGCAAGCCCGTCCCCGTGTTGGATATCGGTGGCAAAATCAAAGGCAACCGTCTGGATGTCCTCTACCCGACGCACGCCATTGCAAGGCGTTGGGGCGTACAGGAGTTGGCAGTTACGGTCTGGGAATATGCCGATTGACAGCTCTGGAAGAATTGATCATCATCACGACTTGCCAGAATCTCGCCACCAAGCTTATAATGTGCGGCTCGATGCCAGCTTAGCTCAGTGGTAGAGCAATGCTTTCGTAAAGCATAGGTCTGGGGTTCAAATCCCCAAGCTGGCTTTGAAAATGGTCACCTGAAACGTCATACTTTCAGTTGGCCCATATTGCCACTATAGCTCAGTTGGTAGAGCAGCGGTTTTGTAAACCGCAGGTCGCCGGTTCGAGTCCGGCTGGTGGCTTTGGTAACCCCGAAAAGTCGATGACTTGGCGGGGTTTTTTCTTGGGTATGTCATATCCATATCCTTATCCGCATCGCCTTTGAGCGGTACAATAAATCCACCTCATCATTCAATATATTTCACTTTCACCCGCATAGCGCAAAGATCATCACATGTCATACTTCCGGATGTATTTCACGATTGGCTGCCTGTCCTTGTTAGCCACCACCCTCTTGCCAAATCAACAACTGAACGCATGTGCATGGGATTACGACACCATTGCCATGGAACGCCAACGCTTTCCCGAAGCACATGAGCTGATCGTCGGCTATTTCGTGCGACACTCCGATGCGTACTACCAATGGCGGATTGAAGACCGTCTCAAAACACCATTCGGAAACCGGACACCTGCCCAGTATGACGACATCGCGGTTGCCTATGACAAGCTCGGCGATTCGCCCAAGGCCATCGCAACCATGCTCGAAAAAATGCAGCGTTGGCCCGACCAATTGAAGTACGAATCCCAAGCCAACCTCGGCACGTTTTACATCCACAACAACGAGTTGGAAAAGGGACTGATCCACATCAAGAAAGCCATCGAGATCAACCCTGACGCTCATTTTGGCCGAGAGATTTATCAACAGTTGTTGGTGGAGTATGTGATTGAGCAACGTGAGACAAATGGTAATAACAATCTCCCATTGAATCGATCTACAGATACCGTCTTTCCAGGCTTTTCTGAATATGTATTCAATAAATTCCAAGACGAAAACGGTTCCTTTGAGGGAAAGGAATTTAAAAAAGCGGCCAAAGGCATTCTGGGCATGATGCGGTTTGGACATTACGACTCACCAATCCTGCTCGAAGCTTTGGGCGATGTCCTTCTTTTTCGTGTTGGTTCTGGCCAATCCAACATGATTGCAGCTCGCGCTTATCTCAAAGCTGCAATGGAAACGGACTCTCAAACCGCTAAAGCGATCTACCGTAAAAAAGCAGATCGAGCTTTGTTCATGCAGGAAGTGATCGGCACAAGCCGTGTGCAAAAAGACCTTGAGGATGAGATCAAACAAGGCAAAGCACTATTTGCTCAGATACAGGCGGATGAGCAGGCTTGGGTTAAAGCTGGCAAGAATCTGGATAAAGCATTCCAAGACAAGTACTACAACAGTTCGCTACCGGTGATGAAAGTGAATTGGCACTTTTACGACACAATACCTCTAAACGTACGAATGGCCTTTACTGTGATCATTGTTTGTTTAGCGGTACTCATCAGCATGTACCGGTATCGCCGGAAACACAAAGCCCAAGCCAAGCTACAAGTCAGTTAAGTGTCTGGACTCATCCGCAGGGCAAACGCAAGCACGTTTTTTTGTGCCTTAGCGAGCCGGCTCGTGTCGAGCCGGGATTGAGCGAAGCTCAAATTCAAGACACAAACAACATGTTTGATACCCAAACTTTCTCCAGATGCGGATTTCGTCGCGACACGTGACGGCTCGCTAAGGCACAAAGGTCTACATGCGTTTGCCCTGGACGCATCGCCCCAAACTTGACATAACCACTCAATAGATTAAGATTTTGGGTTCAAAACTTGCTTCTGCGAGCTGTATAAACTTGTCAATGCACAAGCTGTGGCTCAGGTGGCGGTTTGACTGGTAGAATTTACGACCTAAGTGAACTGAAAAAGCGCAGTACACTTGGGCTTATTGCATAGCACTTGGGAGCAGCAATGGACACATACGCAAACCTCGATATCCGCGATACCGTCTCGGCTCAGCGTTACATCAACGCAGCCATCGAAGCTCAAAACAATGGCGATCGCATCGGCGCGATTGAAGCCTACGAAGCGGCCTACGCAGCGGACCCGGATAACCCCGAAACCTGCTTCCGTCTGGCATACAACCTGGATATGGTTGGTGAAGAAGACGAAGCCCTGCACCTCTATGAGCAGGCTTGTCAGTGCGAACGCCCTGCACTGAATGCTCTGATCAACCTGGCTGTCCTCTATGAAGACCGTGGCCAGTATGCTCAGGCAGAACGCTGCATCCTTCAGGTATTGGCTACCAATCCCAATCACCCCCGTGCCCTGCTGTATCTCAAGGATATCCAGGCATCCAACCACATGAAGATCGACGAAGACGAAGATCGCAACCTTGAAAAACAGCGTGCTCTGTTCGACACGCCGGTGACCGACTTTGATCTGTCTGTCCGTGCTCGCAATGCCCTGCGTAAAATGAATATTCGCACACTCGGCGATCTGCTGCGTGTGACCGAAGCAGAACTTCGCAGCTACAAGAACTTCGGCGAAGCGTCTCTGGAAGAAATCAAGACCATGCTCGCTCAGCGTGGCCTGCGTCTGGGTGAAAGCCGTGAACAGGCTCAAAACCAGATGAAGCAACAGATGTACAATGATGTCGCTGGCGCCTCAGAAGGTGCTGAAGAAGGCGACGAAACCATGCAACAGTCTGTTGCAGAACTGAACCTCTCAGTCCGTGCCCGCAAGGCATTGGCCCTGCTGAACATCAACTTCATCGGTGACCTGATCACCAAAACCGAAGCGGAACTCATGGGCGTCAAGAACTTCGGCATGACCAGCTTGCTTGAGATCAACGAAAAGCTTGCCGAACGTGGCATGAGTCTCCGTCAACTCGACGCCTGACCCCCGGCCCCCGGAAGTTCATCTTCTGCATAACTCAAAATTGCAACGGGAACCTGTCACATGATGGGTTCCCGTTTTTTTATTGTTCGTTTGAACTGTAAGACAGTTGTTTTTTGTCAAGGCAAAAAAGCCCAATGCAAGGATTGGATATCCCTGACAATCAGGATTGGTGACAGTGCGTATTCCCAGTCTTCGCTTCGCTCAGACTTGGGCTGGGCTGATATCAACTTCAACAAATTTTAAACAGCATCGCCTCGCTTTGCGGTAAAAATGCCTTTTCAATCCGAATCCTCAAGCACAATTTGCAGATTTTTTGATCGTTTTCTCATATTGACGTGCAATTATTCCAAACGTTTGTAAAATTGATCGCCAATCACTGGCCACGCGCATGTGTGTGACCGTTTTTACTTATTGGAATCCATAGCCACTACGGAGCCTTATCAATGTCAGCTAAGAAGAACACGAAAAAACTGCGTTACGCCATCGTCGGTTGCGGTATGATCTCCAACGCTCATCTCAATGCGCTGAAGCACATCGAAGAAGCCGAAGTCGTCGGCCTCTGCGACCTGATCCTTTCCAAAGCCCATGACCGTGCTGAAGAATTCGGTGTGGCCAAGGAAGCCTGCTTCAAAGACTGCAAGAAGATGTTCAAGGAACTCAAGCCTGACGTCGTCTGCGTCTGTACCCCCAACGGTCAGCACATGCCCGTGGCGGTTGCTGCCTCCAAGGCCGGCTGTCATGTCCTGGTTGAAAAGCCCATGGCCATGAGTCCCCTTGAATGCAAGAAGATGATCGCTGCGGCCAAAGCTGCCAAGAAGAAACTGGCCATCGGTTTCCAGCACCGCTTCACCGGCAAGAGCCAATACATGCGTCGGATGTACGACGAAGGTGTCTTTGGTGACATCAAGTTCGCACGCGTCCAGGCCCTGCGTCGCCGTGGTATTCCCAACTGGGGCGTCTTCGGCCAGAAGCACCTCCAAGGTGGCGGCCCGATGATCGACATCGGTGTGCACGCTTTGGAAATGTGTCACTATGCCATGGGTGCCCCCAAGCCCGTCGCAGCTGTCGGCATGACCAGCACCTACATCGGTGACAAGAAGGACAAGGTCGACATCGTCAGCAGTTGGCCCAACTGGGACTACAAAACCTACACCGTTGAAGACCTTGCCATCGGTCACGTCCGCATGGAAACCGGTGCAGTGCTTCACATCGAAGCATCCTTCGCGGCTCACATCCAGCCCAAGAACGAAATGGACTACCAACTCATGGGAACCAAGGGCGGTTGCCGCTACGGTGAAGGCGAAGTCTACACCGACCAGAACGGCCACATGGTCACCATCAAGCCCGACTTCTTTAATCCCGTGGGCAGCGGTGGCTTCGAAGGTCCCAACAGCTTCTTCACCTCCAAGCTCCGTGACTTCACCAACCACCTTCTCGAAGGTACCCCCACCATCATCGCTGCTGAAAACGGCCTGATGGTCCAGCAAATGCTCAGCGCCATTTACCAATCCGCTGAAAAGGGTGGCAAAGAAGTCCTCATCAAGTAACCCCCCCCCGGAACACCCGGAACACCCGGAAGTTTTCCCCCGTGCATCAGTTCGCGTGGGGATCACCGAAACAAACGAAAAACCGCAGGTCGTCATCTCGACAGCCTGCGGTTTTTTTATTGATTGATCGTGTTTCAATCCATAGCTGCACTGCAACGCAATGCTCAAATCGCAAAGCTTTTTATCCCGTCTCACGGTTTAATCGTCACATGCCCCGCCACGTACACTGGCGAAGGTGTCAGCTTTAAATTCCCATCACTGACATTCAAACGCATCCCCATCATGTCCATCAGGATGTATGTCTTATCCGTCAGCAGTTTGACTTGACGTTGCTCGACAGTCGTCCATGCCAACGTCATAGGCTCATTGCGTGATGTGTATTGAATCACATGCACATCACCGAATTGTTGATGGGTCGCATTGTGCATATCACCTGCCATGCGTTCGAAGACTGCCAACGCGACGTAGGCGGGCTTGGGTTGATGGCCGACTGCCTGGTTACCGAGAATTCCCATGTTCGCACCATAGGTGTCAAACAGACGCCACCAGTAATAGCGACTCACACCCCCGACATTGGCTAACGCCATCGTGCGCACGAGCAGTTGGGCCTGCGTCTTGATCGGCACGGCCTGATGCAACTTCGGCGGGAAGCCGGGTAACGTGTTGTATCCACCTTCGGTGACCCAAATCGGCCGGATGGCCTTACCTGACACTGTGTCCGGCATTCTACTCATCACCTGCTTTAAGTCTGCAAAATCCTTGAGTAAATTCTGACGCCCATAACCGACGCCGATCTTGGGAAAATCAGATTCTGGAATCGCATCGGGATACCGATAGGGATGCACGCAAACCACTTCAATGGAAGATGACGCATCAAGCCGGGTTAACTGCGAAAGGTAATCCGGCTTGACGCCCGAGAGTCCGGCCATGGCGAGGGTCGCATTGGGATCAGCTTGTTTGATCGCGGCATAGGCTGTCCGGACAATCATCGCATAATCTTTAACACTGCGTTGATTGAGTGAACTCAGTGCATTGGGTTCATTCCAGATACTCCATTCATCGATGCGGTCCTTGTAACGGTTGACCAGAAGTTTGAGAAAGGCTGCAAACTTTTGGGAGTCCGGTCGCATGGTGTGCAGCGGTGCCAACCCACCACGTTTACCCTGCCCACGGTCTGCCATGGCAGTTGGGTCCACCGCCCAATCCGGTGTGCCGACCACTGCAGGCAGGACATTGATATTTGATTGTTGTGCGACATTGACAATACGATCCATCAATCGCCAATCCGGTGGTTGGTCTTCGTGAGGTTGAATCTTGTACCATCGCAGGAAAACGCGAATCTGCCCAACACCAAGGCGCTTAAGTGCCAGCACGTTGGCAGCCGACAGATACGAGCCGGCCCCACCGCCATTGGGCATACTCACACCGACATAAGGATTTTCAACCCGTGCTTGCAAAGGCGGGAGAATCGCAGCGGTGACGTTGCCTTGTCCTAACCAATGTCGGTCGGAGTTCGTTTTGCCGATGACATAGAGTTTGATGTCAAACCAGCCTCGCGAGGCATCGGGGATTTTAGGATCAAAGCGGACCCATCGCAGCCCGTTACCCGCATTGACACTGGCCGCGGTCCCTTGGCTGACAATGTTCTCATGCAAATCGCGTACGACATAGGCCACCTCAACCGATTGATAATCCTTCCAATTCATCTGGTTCACAGGGATCAGTCTGAAAATCACATCCATCAATTCGCCGGGGAAACAGATCGTCTCCAGATTGTCGCATTGACTGACAACCTTGATTTTTTTCTGATTGTCCAAACCCTCAACCGGCAACTGTGCTGCCAGCGGCAAAGTCAAAATCAAACCCAACACCATGGCAGAATAACAGGTACATTTCTCAATCAAAACAAACACTCCTGCGGCGAAACAACCGCATTGAATCCATAACCAACGATCTATATGGGATGATCACACAAGCCAATCATTCACCACGCCAGAACTGATCTTTACCCGTAGCCGTCGTCGGAAGCGATGCAAATTCAATCGTCTTGACGTGATTGTCCAGATAAGCCACGTTAATCAATTTCTGTTTATGGACAGGCTCAGGCGCATTGGTCCCCCTGGGGAAAAGCTGAGCATTGAAATACGATCCGCCATCGCGATAGGATCCGTCCATCACCAACATGCTCTTGCTGGGCTTGAGGCATTCCTGAACTTTGTTGATCCCACCAGAGGAGCCCAGCGCAGAACTGGAAGTGCCGATGTATCCGCTCATACCGTAGGTCCATTTGGCGTAACTGTCCGAATGCTGTCGCAGATGCACACTGCAGGTCATGATTGAGCCACCATCCTGGCTATTGTCGATATTCAGGTAATGCGACTTGGTGATCGAGACACGCCAATCCGTATCGCCTGGGAGATAGCCATGCGAATCATTGGCATAAAGATGCAGTGTCAAACCAACTTGCCTCAGATTATTGGCACAGCGCGTCAGATAGGCCGACTCCCTTGCCGCTGCCAGGGACGGTAACAAAATCGCAATCAGCAACGCGATAATCGAAATGACCACCAGTAACTCGATGAGCGTAAAACCATGATGTCGGCCAACGGGTTGATCAACCATGTTCAGGTTCCTTGTGACTCAGCTTTGATTGACGACTGCAGTGGACTGGCGCACGACCAATTCGGGCTTGAGCAATTGCTGGCCGGGATTGGATTTTGAAAAGTCCCCATCCTGTTGATCCACCACATCCAAAATGCGTCTGGTCATCTGCACTGCCACCTTTTCGAAAGGTTGCTTGACGGTGGTTAATGGTGGGTCCATGTGATCGGAAAAATCGAGATTGGAAAAACCGACCACCGACAAATCCTCAGGGACACGCAGGTTCAATCGTCGGGCTGCCCCGATGACAGACAATGCCGTCGTGTCATTGGTGCAAAAGATGGCGGTGGGGCGCTGGGTCGGATTCGAGAGCATCACGCGCGCCTGGTTGGTGACCTGCTGTGGATCGTAATGCCCCAGGGCCGCATGCTGATCATGCATCGGCAGCTCATTGCTTGCCATGTATTGGCGGTAACACTCCAGCCGGTTCATGCACGCAGGTGAATTGGCAGCACCCGCAATGCAACCGATACGTCGATGCCCCAGGTAAACCAGGTGATCCATAATCTGCTTGACGCCATCGGCATCGTCTGATCCGATCGCCAGCACCCGGGGATCGAAAAACAGCCGACTGACCACCGCCAGCGGGATGCCGTAAGCTCCCAACTTCTCAGCCAGTGCAGCCAGATGCGATTCATTGACATGCAGTCCGATCACTGCGCAGAGTTTCTGCCGAGCGCAACGATTGGCCACGGTATCCACATCCAGATCCCAGGCACATGAAAGATACTTGACGAAATAATCAGCAGCTTCAAACTGCTCAGCCGCCTGGGTGAAAAAGCGTTGATTGGTCTGAACCCCAAGACTATTGCAAAGCACGCCCACCACCCGTGTCCGCCCTTCGGTCATCGCTCGGGCAATGTCATTGGGGACATAATTCAGTCGCTGAGCAGCTTCGTGAACACGCTGCTTGGTAGCAGCCTTGATGGCTGGATGATCACGCAACGCCATCGATACCGTCGAGCGGGAGAGTCCGAGTTCCTGGGCAATGGTAATAGTGGTTGGCTTCATAAATTCATACGTGTCAAAAATGGATAGTCAAGACTTTATTCACAAATATAACAATAAACTCTAGGAATATAACACAAGCAAGTCAATAGCTTTTTTACAAAATTTGATCCGTGTCAAATCCAATACTCCTTCTGACGCAACCTCAAACAACATCAACGGATATGTGATTTTGAACCCCTGTTTTACCAATATTGCAGACGTGAATGTATTATGATCAAACACAGCCAATACAACTCAACCCAAGGGGGATATCTATGCGCCGCGAAGAAGAAAAAATCAATCCCGGACACACACAGGCCCGTAACGCACTGCGCGTCATTGGCCCAATTTTCCTGCTGACAGGCGGAATTTTCATGGCCATCGGCATGATCAGCTTTTTCTCATCCATGGGCAGCTTCGGACCGCCACGTTATTTCTGGTGCTGCTTTGTGGCAGGCCCCTTGCTCTTCATCGGACTGGTCACCACCAGTTATGGTTTTATGGGAGCCGTTGCACGCTATACCGCTGGTGAAGCTGCACCGGTCGGAAAAGACACTTTCAACTATATAGCCAAAGGCACCCAGTCCGGTATCCGTGACGTCACTTCGGCTATCCGCGAAGGACTCACCGGCGAAGAAGACCAAAGCAGGCAGATTCGCTGCAGCAGTTGTCAGCATCCTAATGACGCGGATGCGCAATTCTGTGATCAATGCGGCTACCGTCTGATCACCACACAAGTCTGCGTGCACTGCGAAAATGAAAATGATCCAGATGCCAAGTTCTGTGACAACTGTGGCAGGACACTTGGCTGAATTTGTGCTTCAAAACATGACATTAAAAAAACCGCAGGTATCACACCATGTGACAACTGCGGTTTTTGTTTTAATCGTGATGGGTTTACTTGACCAAACCGCGTCCCACCGACCAGTAGACAAAGCCTTCCTCAGCCATGGTCTGCAAGCGATAGAGGTTTCGACCATCAAAAATGATGGGCAGCTTCATTCGCTTTTTCATCGCTTCAAATTCTGGATGCCGAAATTCCGTCCAGTCGGTGCAGATCACCAAAGCGTCCGCATCGTCCAACGCATCCAACGCCTGATCGACATAGCTGATTTGATCGCCGAGAACTTCCTGACAGGTCTCGTGTGCAACCGGATCATGGGCGACAACTGACGCGCCGCGTTTGAGCAAGTTCTGCATCAAGGTAATGGATGGCGCTTCACGGACGTCATCCGTACCGGGCTTAAAGGCAATACCCCAGACCGCAATTTTCTTGCCCTTAAGGTCCGCCGGATTGCTGCCATCACCAAACTGCTGGTCGATCTTGGTCATGAATGCATCGCGTTGGGCCTGGTTGACCTTATGAACCGCCTTGAGCAATTCCGTGGTGCGTCCCGACTCATCGCCCATACTGATGCAGGCAAGCACGTCCTTGGGGAAACATGATCCGCCGTAACCGAGTCCCGGATAGAGGAACTGATTGCCAATACGTTTGTCAGAACACATCCCGCGACGCACTTCGTCGACATCCGCGCCGTATGCTTCACACAAATTGGCGATTTCATTGATGAAGCTGATCTTGGTCGCCAACATGGCATTGGCAGCATACTTGACCATTTCCGCTGACGGAATATCCATCACGAAAATAGGATTGCCCTGGCGGACGAACGGTTCATAGATTTCCCGCATGCGATCACCGGTGCCCTTGATCTCACAGCCGATGACAACGCGGTCAGGTTTCTGAAAGTCATTGATGGCTGCCCCTTCCTTGAGAAACTCAGGATTGGAGGCCATGTGAAACGGCTTGCTGGTCTTGGATGCGATGGCAGCTTTGACCTTGGCGTTGGTGCCTACCGGGACGGTGGACTTGACGACCACGATCTTGGCACGACGTTCTTCGGTGGCTTCTGGACTGTTTTCAATCGCATCACCAATATCCTCAGCGGCAGCCAACACATACTTGAGATTGGCGCGGCCTTGCTCATCACTGGGTGTCCCCACACAAATGAACACAATCTGTGCATCGGCATAGGCAGCGGTCTTATCCGTGGTGAACTTCAAACGTCCGGCTTTGGCGTTACGCTGAATCAGTTCGTCGAGTCCAGGCTCATAAATCGGGCTGATCCCATTGTTGAGCTTTTCAATTTTACGAGTATCCACGTCAAGACAAGTCACCTGATTACCGGAGTTGGCAAAGCAGGTACCTGTAACCAATCCGACATAACCGGTGCCGACCATTGTGATGCGCATGAGATGAAATTCCTGAATCTGGGCTGATACGTCGTGTTATTTTGCCTCCGACGTTATCAGCAGGTAAACATTGCCCTGAATTGTTCAAAACGTATTGTACGCATCCAACAGACCACGTGCATGGCTAATGGCAACGTCCAATAAGTCAGACGTATCAATATAGATGCGAAATCTTCTGTTCTAACGTATTATTCGGACATATCCACCGTCGGATTAAGCGATCACACCTTTTGAATCACAGGAAAAACCATGGCTAAACGTCCCGCCAAACCCAAACCCGTCATTGGTTGGCGTGAATGGGTTCACTTACCTGAATTGGGTGATCTTGTTGTCAAAGCCAAAGTCGACACTGGCGCGCGATCCAGTGCGCTGCACGCACACAAGCTCAAGCACTTCACCGATGAGCAAGGTGTCGAAAAAGTATCCTTTGAAATTTGGCCGTTTCAAGACTCACATGCAAAGGCCAGCACCTTCACCTTACCAGTGCATGAAAGTCGTTGGATCAAATCTTCCAACGGACATCAGGCATACCGCCCCGTGGTGATTGTGAATATTACGTTAATGGATCAGACCTGGCCTATTGAACTGACACTCACCAACCGCGATGAGATGGGATTTCGTATGCTCCTGGGGCGTCAAGCTATCCGGCGTAAGATGTTGGTGGATGCTGGAAAATCATTTCTTGCTGGCATTCCAGATGACTTACCGGGATAATACGTAAACCGCCATGGCGCCAAGAACGCCAAGGATACGCAAAGAAAAACTCTATTTCTCTTTCTGAACTTGGCGTTCTTGGCGTCTTGGCGGTTCATATACAAATTAGAAAATAAACCATGAAAATAGCAATCCTTACCCGAAACCCCCGTGGCTACAGCGTTAAACGTTTTAAGGAAGCTGCAAAACTACGTGGGCATACACCTGTTGCTTTGGACCCGCTGAAATTCGCTTTGCATGTCGAAAGCGATGATCCGGCAATGAGCTACCGAGGTAAATCCCTAAGCAGATACAATGCAGTGATCCCACGCGTGGGCGCCTCCATCGGACTCTATGGCACGGCGGTGGTCCGACAGTTTGAACAAATGGGCGTCTTTACACTTAACACCTCCACAGCCATCAGCATCGCGCGTGACAAGCTCCGATCCATGCAGATTTTTTCCCGTCACACCATCGGCATGCCGCCCTCGGCATTCGTTCACGATAAATCCGATGTACTGCCTGCCATCAAAAAAGTCGGTGGTGCTCCCGTCATCATCAAACTCCTCGAAGGCTCCCAAGGCATCGGCGTGATCCTCGCTGATCAGGAACGGACCGCTGCTGCGATCATCGAAACGCTGCAGAGCACCAAACAACATGTGCTGATCCAAAAATTCGTCGCCGAAAGCAAGGGGCGAGACATCCGCGCATTGGTCATTGGCGGACGCGTGGTCGCAGCAATGCGCAGACGTGCCGAAGGTCAGGAATTTCGCAGTAATGTCCATCGTGGTGGATCAACTGAAGTTGTCGAGTTGGATGACACCTATGCAGCCACAGCCGTCCGCGCCGCCCATATCCTTGGACTGAGCGTCGCAGGCGTGGACATGCTCGAAGGTGAAGACGGCCCGCAAGTCATGGAAGTCAACGCGTCCCCCGGACTCGAAGGCATTGAGAAAGTCACCGGTATTGATATCGCTGGCCAGATCATCGAACACATCGAAGAACGTGTCCAGTATCCTGAAGTCGATCTTCGCCAACGCATGACCGTCAAGTCCGGCTACGGTGTTGCTGAATTACAAATCTCCCGCAAAAGCCAACTCATCAACAAAACCATCCAGGACTCGGGACTTCGTGATGGTGGCGTATTGGTGTTAGACGTTGAACGTGGGAACAACTTGCATCCAGCACCGGAACATGATTTTAAACTTCTACTCGGTGATAAACTTCTTTGCTTTGGCAAGCTGTTGACGCTCAAACAACTGCTGCCATCGCATAAGGTAACCACCCGTCGTAAAACCAAGACCAAACGTAAAACCACCAAGGCTCCTAAAACCGATGCGTAAAAAATCCAAGACGTTAACCATTGCCGGCCACACCATTGCCCGTGGCCAGACTCAGGACCTGATGCTTGATGTCTCCCAGCAATACACCGGCTCACCGATCCAACTACCTATTCGTGTCATCCGCTCGACCAAAGCAGGACCGACTGTACTGATCACCGCAGCGGTTCATGGTGACGAATTTTCAGGTGTCGGGATCATTCACGAGTTGATGCATGCCGATGATTTGAATCCACTGATCGGGACGATCATCGTCGTGCCGGTGGTCAATGTCTTTGGGTTTGAAACGCAGGAACGCTACATGCCTGATCGGCGGGATTTGAATCGCTGCTTTCCCGGATCGGAAAGTGGTTCACTTAGCGCCCGCTTTGCTCACATCTTTTTCTCAGAGTTGGTCATGCACGCTGACTTCTGTATTGACCTGCATTCTGCAGCCGTACCTCGCACCAACTATCCCAACGTCCGCGGTGATTTTCGGGATGCAGATGTCCGCAGACTCTGCCGTGCGTTTGGCTGCGAATTGATGCTCGACAGTAAAGGGCCTGATGGTTCATTGCGACGTGAAGCGACCAAAGCAGGTTGCCCGACAATGATTCTCGAAGCCGGCGAACCCTGCAAGCTTGAGCCCTCCATTCACGAAGTCGGATTGCGGGGCGTGAAAAATGTGTTGCGTATTTTGGACATGCTGCCCGGTGAAGTCGTCAAACCGCCCTACCAATCCCTGATCAAACAAGGCATTTGGGTCCGCGCGAGTATCGGCGGTATCCTGCGGTTTCATGTTTCACCCGGCCAAATTGTCGAAGAAGGTCAACCCATCGCCACCAACGCCGACGTGTTCGGTCAGGAGCAATCCGTCCTCGTCTCACCGGTGGAAGGCATCATCCTGGGTATGACCACACTCCCCGCCATCAAGCCTGGCGAACCAGTCTGTCACGTAGCCATCCCCACCAAGTCCATGAAGCAAATCCGAAAAATTCTCAAAGACTCCAACCGCTCAGGACTTTATCATCAAGTCCGCAAAGACATGGCCAGCAGCATCTCCAAACGCGACATCACCCAAAGCGACAACGACGCAAGCTGGGCCCCAAGCGTGAATGTGCCAGAGGATTAAACCTTGCATTGATACAATTCAACTCCATAACGAAACGGGGCAACATCGTTTCGTTATGGAATTAGCAGCTTTACAGTGTATCCTTGTATGATTCTTCGATGATTTTCATCACATATGGTAAATCATCTAGCGAATTCACGTAGATTCTTCGGTCCAGAGTCCATCTGTACGAGTCTGGCATCTTATCTACTTTTCCATCCGGATCATTATATTTGACAGGTCTTAAATATATTTTCAGACTGTTTTTTTCCACATGGATTTCTGCAAAGTGCTTAGTTACACGATAGGCAAAATAAGCTGTTGTTTCTCTTTCGATAATATTTTCATCTAGTTCGAAAATTTTGGCTTTAAGTTCCTCAAACAGCTCCATTGTTTCAATAGATGCTTTTACAAAGCCTCCATTTGTCAAATCTGTAGTTGGCTTTACCAAAGTTACATCTGAAACCACCTTGGCTTTCTGCTCGCTTACCCCAAGTGGCTCAAGGCTAAAAATACCACCATCATAGTTCCTATACTTTAAGAGCTCTATTCTCATTGGAATGACTTCAACTGTGTCGATATCAAATTTACTATATGCTTCGGCAATACAAACAACTCGTGGATTTTTCCAATCAATCTGAATTTTTTTTGCTATTTCAGGCCCTAATTTTTTTATAATTAGCATTTCGAAAAATTCTTCCTTTTGGACTTGCAACCACTTCAGATACGACAATCCTTGATTTATCACATTATCATTTTTATTGCGCTTGTATTCGATTATCACAGGTGCCCCAGTATAGTCTACGGCAAGAGTGTCAATACGACCTCCAAAAGTCGTCGTGTACTCCGTAGCAAGAAAGTGCATACCAAAAAGTTCGTCAAGATTCTGTTCAACTAAAGATTGCAAATCTTTCTCTTTAGCAAAAGCTTGAGAGGATATTTTCTTGAGCTTCCCATTTTTTGTAACGAATACTGGCATAATTTCTCCAATACAGCCCGTGAATAATCAAAGTGTGCAACACTACGAATCACGCCGCAGTTTGCATCCGAATATGAGTCAGAACCGCATCATATCAATATAGAACAATTATTACACAGCAAAGATGGGCTCGGCGAGTCTTCGAGTGAAACCCATCACGAATCACCAAGAACGTCATATCACAAACCATGGTGGGTTTCGCTTCGCTCTACACCACCCTACATTTCCCTGTCTTAAACTCTGTGTCTCTGAGCCTCTGTGGTTAATGCCATCAAGCAACATCGCCCAACCAATAAAAAAGACTGCGAATAGCGTGGCGAAAACACACGCAGTTCACAGTCTGTAGTGGATGATGTTGGATCGACTTTTAAATCAATCAGTCGATGGTCTTGAAGCTGCTCACATTGAAGTCAAACTTCACTTCGCTGGCGACTTCGGAGAGTTCTTTCATTTCAGCTTCGGTGAAGATCAGGCCATCAGCTTTTTCGGATTGCACGGCAGCTTGATGTTCGATCTGACCGGGGAGGATGCAGTTTTCGTTGCCATGTCCAAGGACGTCTTCGATGACGGCTTTGACGTTGGCCTTTTGATCACGACCGCAAGCAAAGGCGCCGCAGTCCATGGCATCGGGATGGATGACCTGGAAGAAGAAGTTGGGCGTGGTCTTTTCGCCAACACCTGCGTTTTCGGGACGCGAACGGAGCGTGGGCAGTGAGCCACCGATAAAGCCGCCGACGAGTTCGTTGATCAGTGACAGGCCGTAGCCCTTGTGAGCGCCGAAGGGCAGCAGTGCGGAGACGGCGTTGGGATCTTGGGTTGGATTGCCGTCTTTGTCGACCGCGGCGTTGGGCGGAAGCTGTTTGCCTTCACGTTTGAATTGTTGAACGCGACCCATGGCGACGGTGGACGTTGCCCAGTCGATCACGACGGGGAAGCCGATGGCATCGGTGGTGGGAAAGCCCCATGAGTGCGGGTTGGTGCCGAGCGTGGCGCCTTTGCCCATGAAGGGGACGACTTCGGCAAGTGCTGCGGTGCAGTTGGTGTAAGCGATGTAACCGCGCTTGGCGGATTCCATGACGTAGCCACCACCCCAAAGGTAATGGAAGGCATGATCGACGGAGACGATACCCACGCCGTACTTGTCCGCCATTTTTTCGCAGGCTTCGATGGCTTCGAAGGCGACGGCCTGGCCGAGTTTCTTTTGAGCATTCCACTTTTGGGCGGCCTCAAATTTTGAGGTTCGCTTGATGATGGTCGCGTTGGGCACGCAGCCGGGATTGGTGGTATTGCCTGAACCAAAAAGGTGATCCAGGTGCAAGGCTTTGATGAGGTTATGGGTTTTGATCCCATGCCAGGCAGCCATATTACAGAACTTGGCAGCTTGCTCACATTCCTGAGGATTGAATTTTCGGGCGGCAAAAGCGGCCTGAGCCAGTTGATCGTGCGTTTGAACCGGGACAACGTAATTCATGGTTTTCTTCCTATTCTTAACGGTACGAATGAATAGGATACCAAGAAATCCGGACATGTAAACAGGCAATTTATTGACAGGTGGTTGTCATTGAGATCAAGGGTTGGATTGAATCGATCGTGCGTAGTGTTCCCATCGCTGATTTTGGGCGTAACGATCCAATCGCTCCTGGAGTCCGGCAAGCAGTTGGGTTTCATCATTGGCTTTGGCGAGAGACATCGCTTGTTGCGTCCAATGAAGAGCCTGCTTGAAATCGCCGGTCGTTGCAAAACTGGCTGCCAAGGTATCCAAGACCACGGCGACTTGTTGGTGGGTGATTTTGGCAACTTGCTGAGCCAACGGCAAGCATCGCTCGTCCCCCCGAATCGCATACAGCCAAGCCAACTCATTTAAAATTTGTGGCGAGCTGGGCGACTGTTCATGAAGACGTTCAAACTCCGCCAACGCTTCATCGAGCTTGCCAAGCTGCGCAAGACTGTCCGCAGCACGACGATGAGCCAGTCTCCGCGAGGGTTCAAGTGCATAGGCTTTGGAACAATGGATCAATGCATTGGCCCAATCCCCCTGCTCCCAAAAGAGCAAGCCCAACTTTTCGTTGGCGGCTACGGAGTCGGGGTCGATCGCCAAGACACGTTGATAATACATCCGGGCAGCACCAAGATGTCCTTGTTGATGATTGATCACAGCCAATGTCAAGAGACCGTCGACAAAATCGGGGTTGGCCATCACCGCAGTAAGAAGATTGGTTTTGGCTTGATCAAACTGTCCGCGTCTTGCTTGAACCATGCCAAGGATACCATGAGTCTGTTTATCATCAGGGTCGATTTTGACTGCACGCTGGGCAAGTACTGCAGCTTCATTCACTCGATTTTCAATGAGGTAGGTATGGGCAAGCAAGACAACAGATTCAAATTGATCCGGGAATCGTTTGAGCGTTTTTTCGAGAATGGCCTGCCCGTCTTTAACCTGCCCAAGGGTGATTTTTGCGCGGGCGTTCTGATACCTGAAGAACGGATTCTGCGGGTAATAAATCAATGCCTGCGTGGTATAGAAACGACAAAGCATTGCATCATCATGTTGAAGGTAAAGCGTCCCTAGACTAAAGCGTGTATTGAAGCTATGCGGGTTATAGACCAAAGCCGTCTGGTAATGCCGAAAACTCCCATCGTCGTCATCACCCCGAATGGAATTCGCCAGATTCAGATGAGCGATAGCTAGAGTCGGGCAGGCCTGGAGTACATGTCGCCAGACAATCGTTTGGTTTTTATAAATACTCGCATGAAACCAACTACGAGCGCCAAAAACCAACACAATTATGAGCATAACCGCCAGCTGCAGTTTCCGGCTGGTGAACATTTGATATACAGCGGTCGCCATCAACGTCAGGAAACTCAAACTCGCCCAATACACCCAGTGATTTGCCACGTAGGAAAACCGCATATATGCCACACTGACAAATGCCAATGGGCCAATTGCAAGGAAAAAATAGAGCAATCCGACGAGTGGCCCGACGTTCCATTTTTTACGCAGTTTGACAAATAACATGACGACCAGCACCAACCCGATATTGGGCAACCACTGCATGATTTGCGTACCATCCACGGTCCATTTGGGGTATATGAATTGGATATCAATTGGAAGAACAAGTTGCGTTGCATAGAACCAAAGCGTCTGTCCAAACAGCGCGAAACGATCCATGGCATGAAGTCCAAGCTCGACACCTTCACCGCTAAAATTCTCTTCAAGATGCTTGACGTATCCAGCGAAAAAAGTGCCCATCACTATAAAAGGAATCAGCAGTAACAAGTCTCGCCAAATGTGTTCACGCCGTTTCCATATCAAGATCAACAGCAGCCCAAGTGGTAACGAACTGGTGGCAGCTTTACTCAATAGCGCACAAGCAAACAGCAGGATAGACAGAACGTACCACCCCCAATTCACCTTGCCCCGATGGAGTATAAAGTGCACAAACGTCACTGCCGAGAGCAGGTAGAAAAAGCACGACTGCACATTTTTAAGTTCAATGATCCATGCAACTGACTGCACGTTGACCGGATGTACTGCAAAGATCATCGCTGCCCAATAACTGCCGGGCACGTTGAGTTGTTTAAGCAGTCGCCAAAGCAGCAGTGCATTGCATGCATGGAAACAAACATTGACCAGGTGAAAGCCAAGGGTGTGAAACCCCCAGAGTCGATGCATCAGCCAGAACGTCGTACTCGTCAGTGGATACCATTGATGCTGATAATCCTGTTGGGGGTACAACCAAATTTTGATCAATCCAGCAAAGGTTCGAATTCGCCGATCGTCTCGCAGGTGGCCAATATCATCAAAGACGAATCCGCCCTGTAATGCTGGACTGTAAATCAGCACGGTAAGTCCTAAAAGACACATTGCCTGCAGGAGCAATTTGCGATTTTCAACATGCTTTAGCAATGCGCATTCCTTGGTGTTGCTGGTAGCAAACAATATAGCACAGCCATCTCAATAACGCGCTTGGTCGATTACCAATTCGTTGTCACCGTACTGCCCGCCTTGCCGTTGGAAGGTAATTGGATGCGACGGGTTTGATCGTTGACTGTCACGTTCACTGGCGAGTCAGATTGCTGAGGCGAAGCGACTGACATATTGAGCTTCCCATCTGGCATTGTGCGGACGATGACTGCGATCGGTTGATCGACTGCAAGGCGAATCATATCCGTTAACTGAACCTGACCTTTTTCAAAGAAGATCGCCATGCCCAGTTGTTCTTGTGTGTGATACACGGCAATTGCTTGACTGGTGTGCGAAACGATTTTCACATCCGTGGCAGCAATTTTGCCTTTCACATTCTCGACTGGCATATTGGGATAGACCGCATAGGCAAATGTACCATCCGTGTGTTTGAGCCAAGCGCGAAATACATCTGCATTCACGTCCGGCGTGCCGCGACAGGAAATGTTGATATCGCCCCAATTGCCTGTTTGCTGTTTAGGCCCCAAGCATGTCTGGCTGGTTCCAAGATTGTGATACAGCACATCGTCATGCCAAAGCCACAATGCATCATTCAGCTGCCCTGACACCTGATCATCAAGCTCGCGTGGTGTACCTTTACGATCCCCGACCCATACAGGCGTTTTGCGATAACACTGGTCATAAGTAGTCACGGTGGGGAGATTGTTGTCATCGTGAATATCAGTTCCCAAAGCAAAATAGCGATCATCAAAACAGAACCATGCCAATCGCGCATGAAGACCGTTGCTGTCAAGTTCGAATCCTGCTGCACCAACCTTGCCATCACTCACACCACCCGCAAAAGCGGAGCCGTTGTGTTGTTTGAGTTTGCCTTGATAGGTTGGAGATATCGCCACCGTGGTACCAGGCAAGTACTGCCAATCCCATGCTCCTGGCAAGTCAATATACTCATCATAGCCGCGCATGAGAAAGACACTGCCATGACTCATGTACGCATTTTTCAGTCCCTCTGTGTTCACCGGCCCATCGGTACTCAGCGTACGATCGGAAAACATCTTGATGGACAGATGCCAGTCTGGACGTTGATGAATCATCAAGTTCGATGACCAGAACATGCTGTTGCGTGCTGGATAAGGCTTCTTGCCTTGCGACACCGCCAAGGCTTCTTTGACTGCATCGCCCCCAGGTGGGTCACAGGCAAGGAGTCGTTGGTAATAGCCTGAAAGGTTGCGTCGCAATCCGCGTTTACGTGAGGATGACCGGCCCATGGATTGGGGGATGGATTGGCCTTTGTATGTCATCAACCCCGTGCCATCCATAAGCATGTCTGTAAGAATCGCCTTACTTTGTGGGCTAAACGCGGCATCGGTTCCTTGTACAACAAACATGAATTTCAGATTGGTGATCAGAAATGCCAACCCGTAACTATTGGACATCAGGATCGGCCCGTGTTGATGAAAGCTCATGTCCGGCTGAATGCCTTCTTTGGTAGAGATGAAAATTTCCTCTTCAATACTTTGGATTCCTGCCAATACATCCTGCGTATTGCCAGAGAGCAAACCCCGTAGAAACACATTCTCCGACAGCCAGACTTTGTTAGCACCGGTCATTCGGATTTTGACATGTTTGTTTGATAACGCGACCAGACCATCACGTGTTTTTTGAGGCAGCGAATCTCCCATGCTCAACGCAGCAATCGCCAGAAGTTTAGGAACACCAATTTGGTTATGCCACCAGTTGGGACTTTCAAGTTTCATTTCCAGCCAACGGTCCAAACCTCGGATCACAGCCTGGCCAAGTGTGTCACGCTGTGCATCATCAGGGTTAAGGTCATGCCACATTAACGCCATATGAGCCAATCGCGAAGCATGATTCATCGGATCCCATTGAGCACGTTGATTATGTTTGTAATCAATATCCGCCCATCGCCCCTGCTCATCAAGCGACTCAAACCATTGGATTACTTCTCGGGTATTCTTCTTTCTGGATTCCAGTGTCAGGACTCGGTCGACGGTTTGCTGCATCTGCTGTGGAGTCATTTGTATCTGTCCTTGATCTGCCGACACGCCGGTCATCATGCACATCATCAAAACGAATATTGCCAGAAAATACACAAGCCCATTTGATTGAATCCAGAGTGTATTTGACATGGCCGATCTCACTAAAATTAGAACTTGGCGACAGGTAACTGCATGATACGTTCACCACGCAATGGTAGACAAACCAAGTCAAAGACGTCAAACATTGGTAATGGTTGCAATAACGATTGTGATCAATCGTTGAACTCAAATAGAAGCTGGTGTGAAGAAGAGAAATATAACTGGAGTCGACTATGCAATTAGCTGGTTATCAATTGGGGATGTTGGTCATCGTCTGTGTTTCAAGCTTGAATCTACAGGCACAAAGCACAACACCATGGCCTTACACCATCGTGGACACCGGACAATTGCATATCTTTAACAATCGCAGCCAACTCAAAAGCATCCCAACACAAAACCAATCCTTTTACGGTCAAGATGCTCAGTACACCTCCAACCCGCCCCGCTATCAAAACAACAACGATGGCACCATCACCGATTTAAATACCGGCCTGATGTGGGAAAAAGGTATTCACGAAAACATGACATTAAATCAGGCAGAAAGTCGAGCGTCATCCATTCGCACAGCCGGACACTCGGACTGGCGACTGCCTACCATCAAAGAGCTTTATTCGCTGATGGACTTCAATGGTTCAGTTGCACGCAAAACACCAGTCCCCTACATCGACACGCAATATTTCGACTTTAAATGGGGCAATAAAAACAGCAGCAACCGTATCATCGATGCACAATTCCTCTCAGCGACAAAATATGTCGGCACCACTATGGGCAATAACCCCACCGTCTTCGGCGTGAACTTCGCAGACGGGCGAATCAAAGGCTATCCCATCAGTCGATTCAAACGATTCGTCCGCTATGTGCGCAGCAATCCAGACTATGGGAAAAACCAATTCGTCGACAACAACGACAACACCATCTCCGACCAAGCAACCGGCTTGATGTGGGCGAAAGTCGATTCCAATCGAACAATGAACTGGCAAAGTGCATTGAGTTACGCAGAAAACCAACGACTGGCTGGATACAGTGATTGGCGTCTGCCCAATGCCAAGGAATTGCAAAGCATCGTGGACTACTCCCGTGCTCCTGACGCAACGGATCGCACAAAGCGCGGTGCTGCGATTGATCCGATTTTTGAGATCACTAAAACCGAATCCTACTTCTGGACCAGCACCACGCATTATGACGGGCCTTCATATGACCAGGCAGTCTATGTCGCATTCGGGCAAGCCATGGGCAACTTTGCTCCACCACGCAGCAGTCAGGCCAAGCAGTGGATGAACGTCCATGGTGCCGGCGCTCAGCGTAGCGATCCAAAGTCCGGCAGTGCAAGTCGATTCAGCGAAGGACGTGGGCCACAAGGTGACGACATCCGAATCTACAACTATGTCCGCGTCGTTAGGAACATCAATCCCGACGAGGTGTCCACAGCCACGCCCAGCACTGACGCCCTGCCCAAGCCATCACTAAGTGCAATGGGTGGTCCCGGTGGCAGTCATGATTCACAACGTCGCCGTCCACCTGAGGGGCGCATGCCACCGCCTCGCCGATGAGTTCATCAGTGTGATGCGTCCCCAATTAAAAAAGGTGCCACATGTCGGGCACCTTTTTCTTTATGTTGTTTATCCGTCGAATCAACCTGTGGTTCAATCGCGTCTCATGAACAGTTGCAACAGATACCAGAACAACAACGCCACGGCAGCAAACAAGGCCAAAGATGCTGCGACATGTTGTTTGGTGTTGTAGACGTGCAGCACGTTGGATGTTTCATACAAAATGTATCCACAAGCCAACACGATCATCAAGCAGGTAAAGAGCATCGGCAGATTAAAGCCAAAGATAATCGACATCACGATAAAGCCCACCGCAGCGATCATGCCGATTCCAAGAATACCGCCGAGGAATGAGAAGTCCTTACCTGTGAGAAAGACCACTGCCGTGAGTCCGGCAAAGAGGATCATGGTGAAAATCGCAGCATCCTGAATGACACCTTCATAATAGACGTTGGCAATAAACAGCAACGGGGCAAAGACCACCACCTCAGCCAACACATACAGGCTAAGCCCCATGTACTGACGGCTCAACGAAACAGCAGATCGTGCCCAACTATTAGCCACCCAACTCACGCCAACAAACATCAAGATGAAAATCAGATATCCAAATCGACCTGCTCCCAAAATGGTTTGGGTCATCATCTGAGCTGCAGGTGTCATCTGTACCAATGTTTCCAACCCGACAAATGCCAGCACTGCAAAGAGTAGATGGACATAGGTCTTGCGGATAAATATGGCACGGGCTTGGGCAGGGGCTTGAGCAGCAGGTACAAGTGCTTCTTCAGCGAGATTTAAATTCCAGTCATTCATGATCGGGACTCCCGGGGTTAAGGGTTGAGGTTGGCAACATCATACCCAATGACACATCAAATTGCTGCATCGCCCCGAGCGTGATTCCCCGAAGCCTGGCATTACACGCAGGTTTGCGCCAGGTAAGCATCAAGTCGCTTTAATTGCTTAAGACTCGGTTGAGATAACTGCCCGTCTTCGTAGATGCCAATATTCAGTGTCACTGCGCTACCGACACGCCGGTGCTGTTCGACGTAGGTGAAGAGCTGTTGGTCGGTAAAACGTGGAGGGGGTATTGGCCCAGGACTTTCGGTGTGCAACCAGCGACAATCCAACCATGTGAGTACCTGGTTCTGCATGCCAAAGCTTGTTGGCCCGTCAGGCACGAAACTTAAATCATTAAACTCACCACTGATAAAATCCTGATTGGGCAATACCGAATGCAGATATCCCACGCCAGCATTCATGGTGAAGACTGCATCGGGATTCCCTGCACGCAAAGCCTCCGCCCATAGCTGAGGATCAAAGCGCGCATTGTCCCAATCGTGAGTTCGCATGAAGCCTTTGTCCTTCGCATCATAACAGCCGTCAAAAAACCAACCGTCAATACGATTGCCAAGTCGCAATGACCAATCGGCAATCACGCGCATGTAACGCTTTTGGAATTCCTGCTTGCCCGGGCCACTGCTATCCCATGCCAAGGCGCTGCGGAAGGCATCGGTTTGCAAATCAATCTCGGCTGGCAGATAGGCGATGAGCTTCAGCCCATGGGCATGTGCGGCGTCGGCAACCTCCCCCATCAAGTCCCGCCTGGAACAGCAACCAGGAATCAGTGATTCAAGATAGGCATTGGGACTGCAATAAAAACCAGTGTTCTGCCCAAAGGTAAAGAACAACCACTTGGCCCCGGTCTGGGCAACCTGCTGAATCAACCGTGACACATCAAACTGCTCAACCATCGCATTAAAATCTGGATTGAGTTTACCACTTCGCGGCTGGACGCCTTTGATGTAATGCACCATCACGCCGAAGGGCCCATCCTGCATCCATTTGATTTCTGACATATAAAATTCCAACTTCAAAAAATGATTCTGTTTGATTTCAAGGCACAATACTTCTGGCCACTTGCAACATGTATCCCAAGTTGATTCATCGCTACCTTGCGTATCACAAGTGTTGCGGCTAAATACCAAACCGCTGCATCCAATTGCTATCGTTGTTCGAGGATCGCCTTCCCGAAGGCGGTCGGATTCTTGCCGTTGACAATACCACCAACTGAACCACTACCGGCTGAAGCCGGTAGGTTAGGGGAAGTTTCGTGAGCTACGGACTGAAGTCCTATCCTCACGAGAGAACGAACACAGTCCCTGCCACGACAATTTATGAGCGATGGGTTGTCCAAGGCATTCCAGTCCGTGGCACAACGCATAACAACACGCAACACAAGAAAT